>Ga0180437_10003269_pt1 | contig 24331 bp, 19 predicted proteins | sample SS_ome_4_FD_132410 | JGI IMG/M metagenome (GOLD analysis project Ga0180437, IMG submission 132410) | Hypersaline lake sediment archaeal communities from the Salton Sea, California, USA - SS_3_D_1 metaG | ecosystem: Environmental > Aquatic > Non-marine Saline and Alkaline > Hypersaline >... | reverse complement strand
GGTGGGCGTCGGTTGTGGCGATGGCCAGCTCCATCGGGGACGGCGGCCCAGCCGTCGGAGAGCTGACGACAGGGACGTCGACGAGGCCGATGCTACCTGTGATTGCGCGGGCGCTGGCGTGGGCGTGAGTGCCGCTTGCGATGCCACTTTGGGGGTGGGCATGGTCGTCGATGCAACGGTGTCGCCGCTTGCAAGGGACGCTGGCGCGCGTGTTTCTTGCGTGCGGCTCACGGCTGTCGGCAAGCCGACGTTCGAAGCCCTGGCCGTCGTCGACGCGCAGACGATTGTGGCCACGGCTACCGCCGAAACCAGTCCTAACAGTCCGAACCACCCGGACCGATTCATCCTACCGGCCTTAGACCGATCCATTTCCTACCTCCGAGTAGCATCTCTTCCTATCGCATCCCAGGGTACGCGAGCCCCCGCCGAGCATCAATGCGACCGAGGGGGCACGCTTTTGTTTGGTTTGAGTTCTATCCGTCAGCTTCAGGCGTAGGTGGGGGAGCTGTTGGTCTGAAGTGGGTCGGGGCGAGGCTAAGAGACGTAACCTTCGGGGGAGGACATTGGTACTAGGGGGGCAAACGCGTGCAGCCGCAGCCAGGTCATCAGCCGAACGCCTTAGCCGCCGCGTGTAACTCATCGAGCCGTGGCCAGGAGAGGAGGCCCCGCTCGATACGCCCTGGCGCTCTTCTCGCCAGGGGAAGCCCTTGCGGCGCATCAGAGCCGCCAGCCGCAACGGCGGCACTGCGCGCCGGGCTTGCACAGGCTCAGAATTGGACTAGACTCACGGTGAGGGGCGAGGCCAGGGACCGGTTCCATATTCGAGGCTGCGTTGAACCCTGATTCTATGGCCACTAAGTCGAACGATCCGCTCTCAAGCGGAACCCGCCGTCTATCAGCGCAACTGGCTGCCGGCCTGTTGGTGCTGGCGGCTTTTGGCCTGTACGTTTACCGCCTGGACGGGCAGAGTTTGTGGTTCGACGAGATAGTCCAATATCATTTCGTGTTTGACCTGGATTCGCTCCCGCCTGATCTGGTCTGGATCAAGAAGCACACCCGCCACTGGTTATACCGGTACGGACTGCGGCTGTGGGTCCGGCTGGTGCCAAACGTCTTCGGTCTGCGCTGGCCATCGGTGATGGCCGGGACAATAGTGGTGGCGTTGATATACCGGCTGGGAACGAGTCTGTCCGGGCGGCGGGCGGGGCTGTTGGCCGCCTTATTCCTACTCTTTCTGCCCCCCCAGGTCTATTTTGCCCAGGAGGCGAGACAATACGAACTGGTGGTGTTGGGGAGCCTGCTGTCGTTGTGGGCTATGCTGCTGCTTGAAAGAGGCAGCCCACGCTGGGCGTCCTGGGCCTACGGGTTCAGCGTGGTCGGGACGGCTGCCTTGCACGTGCTAGCTGCCTTTTGGCTGGCGACGCAGAGTGTGTGGGTCGCGTTTCGCAGCAAGCTGTGGACAGGACGCATCCGGCTCGTGTGGCCGCTGACCGGGATGGGAATGTTGGCGGCGGTGGCGGCGCTGGCCGCCACTGACACTGGACCCAGGTTGCACTGGCTACGAGAGCCAGCGTTGCGGCAGTTGGTGGGGTTGCACCTTGACTTTCCCTCACCGCTTTCCGAATGGCTGAAGCTGTCGCTGGCAATCGCCGTGCTCGGCTTGATGGGAGTAGGGATGTGGCGGTTATGGCAGCAGCCCAGCACACGCACGCGTCCCTACAGCGGGCGCGCTGCCACGATAATGTTGTCTATGCTGACCTTTGGGCCGCCACTGGCCGCCTTCATTATCTCCTACCTTTGGACCCCGATATGGTTTTGGCGCTATTTCATGCCGTCAAAAGCGTCTTTCATACTACTGCTGGCGCTGGCAACGGCCAGCCTGCGCCGTCGATGGGTGGCCGCTGTCTTGGCGGGCATCGTGCTGACGACCTCAATGGTCGGCAGCACGCAGCTCATCGCTGACCCGGATTACCAGCGAGACAACTGGCGCGACGTGGCGGCCTACGTGGCCGCCAACCAGCAGCCCGGCGACAGCGCCCTGGTCCCGGAAGACTGGTTGACTGTTGCTCTCCGCTTCTACCTCCCCGACGAACGGATTGAGGTTGGCTCGCTCAACGGGTTGGAGGCAGAAGGTGAGATCGCACTGCGAACGAGTTTGGAAAAGAGCAGTCGGGTCTGGGTGGTCGTATTGGAACGTAGGCGAGAGGACTTCGCCGCGTGGAGAGGTCAGGTCGCGCCGGAGGCAGTGCAGCTTGACTTCGCTGATTTTGGAACACTCGACCTCTATCTGCTGGCATCTTCAGCATCATGATAAGGAGCCTGCTTCTGCTGCGAGCGCCCAACGGTCTGTGCGGCAACTCGTGTAATTCTACAGCCCACAAATTTACAATAGCCTCTTGGCCAGCGCTACCAACTCATCGAGCCGCAGCCAGGAGAAGCCCCGCTCGTCGATACGGCCTACCCGCTCTTCTCGCCAGGGGAAGCCCTTGCGGCGCATCAGAGCCGCCAGCCGCAACGGCGGCACTGCGCGCCGGGCTTGCACAGGCTCAGAATTGGACTAAGTACCAACACACGACTCTTGTCGAATCCGTGTGCCATTTCTGCGCAAGACCAGGCTCGTGAATTCAACAGCTTCAACGTGTTTGTACTTAGACTCACGGTGAGGGGCGAGTGCATCTTTCGGTCTGATGTGTTAAAAGTATTGTGTAGGGGCGCGGCACCGCCGCGCCCAGGGCACAGCATGCTGTGCTCCTACGTGCAACTTATGTGAGTTGAACCTGCACTAGGCCAAGGAATGGTCCCCTGTTCGAGGCTGCGTTGAACTCTGACTCTACGGTCGTCAAGTCGAACGATCCGCTCTCCAGCGGAATCCGCCGCCTACCGGCGCAACTGGTTGCCGGTGTGTTGGTGCTGGCGGCTTACGGCCTGTACATCCATCGTCTGGATGGACAAAGCCTGTGGCTTGACGAGGTCATAAGCTATCTGCAAGCGATTCACCTGTGGTCGCTCCCTCCAGACCTGGCGTATCTTAAGGGACACGCACGCCACTGGGCCTACGAGTTCGTGCTGAGGCCCTGGGTCGTTCTCATCCCTAACGCGTTCGGGCTTCGCTGGCCGTCGGTGGCGGCGGGGACCGTGGCGGTGGCGACGATGTACCGGGTGGGGGCGTCTCTGGGGGGGCGGTGGGCCGGGCTGTTGGCCTCGGCCTTTTTGCTCATCTGGCCCCGACAAGTCTTCTATTCACAGGAGGCGGCGCAGTACGAAATGGTCGTGCTGGGGAGCCTGCTGTCGCTGTGGACGATGCTGCTGGTCGAAGACCGCCGCACGCGCTGGGCGTCCTGGGCCTTCCCGCTCTGCGTGACCGTGACGGTTGCCTTGCACGCGATGGTGGTTCTGTGGCTGGCGCTTCTGGGCGTGTGGTTGGCCCTACGGAACAAGTTTCGCATCTCGTTCGCGTGGCTGGGGGCACAGGTGGGGATGCTGGCTGCCCTGGCCGTCGTGGCCATCTTCGACGACAGGATCTCCCTGGATTGGCTGAGGAAGCCGGGGTTAGAATCGGTTGCGGTGCTATTCTTTGATTTCCTGGGACCCTTTCCACGCGAACTCAACACGTTGTTCGCAGCAGTCGCGCTGGCATTGCTGGGTCTGGGACTGTGGCAGTTCTGGAGGCAGCCTGCCGAGGGCAAGCGCCCTTACGGGGGGGCAGCGGCAACGCTGCTGCTGGCTCTGCTGACGTTCGGGCCGCCGCTGGCCGCTTACGTGATTTCACACGTCTGGCGTCCCGTGTGGCACGAGCGCTATCTGCTGCCCTCAAGCGTTACGTTCTTCCTGCTGCTGGCCGCTGCCGCGGCCAGCATGCGGCCCCGCTGGTTGGCCGTCGCTCTCTCGACCATCATCCTCGTCACGTCATTGCTCGGCAGCATCCGGCTTTACACCGATCCGGATTTCCAGCGCGATAATTGGCGCGGCGTGGCCGCCCACGTGGTCGCACAGGGGCATGCCACCGACAGCGTCCTGCTCGCGTGGGACAACATGCGGCGCCCTCTCCGATACTACCTGCCCGACGAACGAATTGAAGTGGCCTACCTCCAACAGGGGTCAAGCGAATGGAGCGAGGTCGCGCTACGGGCTGTTTTGGAGGAGAGTGACCGGGTGTGGGTGGTGGTGCCGGAGGCCAGGCGAGAGGACCTCATCCTGTGGATAGGGCGGGTCGAGCCGGATGCCGTGCAGCTTGACTACGTCGATTTCGGAACACTCGACCTCTATCTACTGGCATCTCCGGCGTCACGATAAGGAGCCTGCTTCTGCTACGAGCGCCCAACGGTCTGTGCGGCAACTCGTGTAATTCTACAGCCCACAAATTTACATTTGTTACTCTCGCCCGCCCGTGTTTGCCCCTAGAATAGCTCTATAAAGGGGCGTTTTTGTGACTGTATCACCCATGGGGGGCAGGCTCCCGGCCAGCTTTCGCCGGTTCAGAGGAGGCTGGCGTGGGCGCTGAACCTCTCGACATGCAAGAGGCGCTGCTGCTCCGCTATCCCATCGCCAGCGGCGACATGAAGTTCATCGAGGTCAACCAGCGGGACGTTTACCTGCGCCACGACCCGACGAGCGGCATGGTGCTGCGCGGGGAGATTCCCGACTGCGGCCCTGGCTGTTACGCCGACCTGGGACAGGTGATCCTGGAATACGCGCTGACGTGCGAGGATTGCGAGGACCCGCTGCGGTCCGGCGCGCACGCCGAGACTTTCGCCAAGAACCTGGGCGCTTCTTTTGTGACGAAAATCCAGAAGGGCATGCCCGGCGCGACCCCGGCGGCCCGGGTGGCGGCGGCGCTGGAGTGCTTGCTGCGCTCGCTGAAGGTGCCGTTCACTGCGGAGCGGGCCGGGGACGAGACGCGCTACGTGATGGACACCTGCCCGCTGTGCGAGGCTGCCGAGCAGACCGGCATGCGGGGACGGGTGGCGCTGGCGCACGAGGCGCTCGACGAGCTGGTGCGCTTCGTGCTGGCGATTCTCGATCCTGCCCTGGACGTCCAACTGCCCGCCACGCCCCACGCCGCAGGCGAGGGGCTGGAGCTGGTGATCTCGCCTGCCAGGTGATAGCGGCGTGTCGAGCGGGGACACTTCTGGCATCTGTCGGGGAGCGCGCCGCGTTCCCTGTGAAATCTGCCACGACATAGAATAACCCGGGAGAAGGACAAGTGACCGCAACTGAGAAGACGGACGACCGGTCAACGGCGAACAATGGGCATCCCAGCGGCGACGAGCGCTTTAAGGCGCTTGATCGCACGATGAAGCGCTTCAAATACGAGAAAGATGCGCTCCTGGAGGTGCTGAACGCAGGCCAGGAGGCATTCGGGTTTCTCTCAGAGGACCTGTTGATCTACATCTCCAGCCATTTGGGTGTGCCTCTCAGCCAGATCTACGGCGTGGCCACGTTCTATCACCTGTTTACTTTCGAGCCGCTGGGCGACCATAACTGCATCATCTGCGCGGGGACGGCCTGCCACGTGAAAGGCTCCGATAAGATCATCACGACGCTGTCGGAGGCGTTCGGCGTGAAGCCCGGCGAGACCACCCCGGACGGTGCTTTCAGCCTGACGATTGCCCGGTGCCTGGGCAGCTGCGGGTTGGCACCGCTGATGGTGCTGGATGGCGAAATCAACGGCAATGCCACGCCGGAGGTCGCGCTGGAGAGGGTGAACGCGGCCCTCGACATCGCTACCGGAGGGACGCAACAGGAGAAAGAATCAGCATGAGCCAGGTGGAAAAACTACGAGAATTGGGCCAGAAGGAGCGCAAGCGGCAGGAGCAGTTCCACTCGCGCGTGTTCTGCTGCATCAGCACCGCTTGCCTGTCCACCGGTGCGGGGGCCACTCGCGAGGCGCTCGAAGAGGCGGTGGATGGCCTCGAACAGAGCGACGACCAGCAGATCGAAGTGGTGCCGACGGGGTGCCTGGGGCTGTGCAGCAAGGGGCCGCTGGTGCGCGTGGAGACGAAAGACGAGCCGGACGTATTCTACGAGAGTGTAACGCCCGAGGTGGCCCGGCAGGTGGTAGAGGTGCACGCCTCAGCGAACGGCGAGAAGGCTAAGAACGGGCTGCAAAAACACGTCCTGGCGCCTGATATCCCGTTCTTCAGCAAGCAGGTCAAGGTGGTGCTGACCGAGTGCGGGCACATCAACCCGGAGAAGCTGGAAGATTACCTGGCGCACGGGGGCTACACAGCCCTGACCCGCGTTCTGGACGAGATGACGCCTGAGCAGGTCTGTGAGGTCATCTCGCAAAGCGGGCTGCGGGGCCGGGGCGGGGCCGGGTTCCCCACCGGCCTGAAGTGGACGCTCACGCGCCAGGCGGTTGGCGACAGGAAGTTCGTCATCGCGAACGGCGACGAGGGCGACCCCGGCGCTTACATGGACCGCACGGTGATGGAGGACGAGCCGCATCGCGTGCTGGAAGGTTTGATGATCGCGGCTTATGCGATCGGCGCGCAGTACGGCTATTTCTACGTGCGCGGCGAGTATCCCATCGCCATCCAACGGCTGCAACGGGCCATCCGGGCGGCGCGGCGGCGCGGCATCCTGGGCAAGTCGGTCATGGGCACCGATTGGCGCTTCGACGCCGACGTGCGCATCGGGGCCGGGGCGTTCGTGTGCGGCGAGGAAACCGCGCTGATCCACTCGGTGGAGGGCAAGCGGGGCATGCCGCGTATGCGGCCTCCGTACCCCTCGGTGTCGGGTTTGTGGCAGTGCCCCACATCGATCAATAACGTCGAGACCCTGGCCAGCGTGCCGTCCATCATCAACAAGGGGGCGGACTGGTTCGCCAGCATCGGCACGGAAAAGAGCAAGGGGACCAAGGTTTTCGCCCTGGCAGGCCAACTGACCAACACCGGCCTGATCGAAGTGCCGATGGGCATCACGCTGCGCGAGATCGTGTACGAGATCGGCGGCGGCGTCCCCGGCGACCAGGATTTCAAGGCGGCCCAGACCGGCGGGCCGAGCGGCGGCTGCATCCCTGCCGAGTACCTGGATACGCCCGTGGATTACGAAAGCCTGCAAGCGCTGGGGTCCATCATGGGGTCCGGCGGGCTGGTCATCATCGACGATACGACCAGCATGCCGGAGTTCGCCAAGTATTTCATGGATTTCTGCATGGACGAAAGCTGCGGGAAGTGCGTTCCGTGCCGCGTGGGGACGGTCCAGGCGTGGAAATTGCTGGATAAGATCACCCGTGGAGATGGCGTGCCGGAGGACCTGGATAAGCTGGAAGGGTTGTGCACCACGATCAAGCAGTCCAGTTTGTGCGGTTTGGGCCAGTCGGCACCGAATCCCGTGTTGAGCACCTTGAGGTACTTCCGGCACGAATACGAAGAGCTTGTTTCGGCCAACAGCGAGGCTGAGGCTGAAAGCGTGGAGGCATGATGATTACGCTGACGATTGATGGCGAAACAATCGAGGTGGAACCCGGTACGACGGTGCTGGAGGCCGCGCTGGCTCACGGCATCGACGTGCCCCGGTTGTGCTATCACCCCGAACTCAGCGCTTCTGGCGGGTGCCGTCTCTGTGTCGTAGAGGTCGAGGGGCGGCGCGACCCCATGGCAAGCTGCGGGCTGGCCTGCGAAGAGGGCATGGTGGTGCGCACGCAGAGCGAGCAACTGGCGGCCATGCGGCGGGCGGTGATCGACCTGTTCGTGTCGGACCACCCGTTGGACTGCGTGGTCTGTGACAAGGCGGGCAATTGCCTGCTGCAAAAATATGCTTACGAATTCGGGGTGTCGGAGACCAGCTACGAGTTCGAGGTGTCGCGCCCGCTTTACCAGGACGATAACCCGTTCTTCATCCGCGACCACCAGTATTGCATTCTGTGCGGGCGCTGCGTGCGGGTGTGCGAAGAGGTGGTGGGCGTGCACGCGATCGACTTTGCCGGGCGCGGCTTCCACAGCCACATCGCCACGCCGTTTGACAGCTTGATGATCGACTCGTCGTGCGTGTTTTGCGGCAGCTGCGTGCAGGTCTGCCCGACGGCGGCTCTGATGCCTGCCGGGCGCAAGGGCAAGGGCCGCGAGTGGGAGTTGGAGCGCGTCAAGACGATTTGCGGCTACTGCGGGGTCGGCTGCCAGATCGAGTATGCGCTGTCAAATAATGGCACGGGCCAACCGACCATCGTGTACGCGCAGAGCACGCCCGATGCCCCGGTCAACGGGGAGTTCCTGTGCTCGAAGGGGCGCTCTGGGTGGGATTTCGCGACCAGCCCGGAGCGGTTGAGCACACCCCTGCTGCGGCGCGATGTGGCTCACGAGTTGGGCCTGAGCGACGAGGCGTGGGAGCTGCCGGAGGTGTCGCCGCTGCTGGTGGAGGACCCGCAGATCGAAGATACCCACGTGCCGGTAGATTGGGACACGGCGCTGGATTTCGTCGCCACGAAGCTGGCCGACACGGTGAAGGCGCACGGCCCCGACGCGGTGATGGGCCTCTCCTCGGCGCGGTGTACGAACGAGGAGAACTACCTCTTCCAGAAATTCATCAGAGCGGGGGTCGGCACGAACAACATGGACCATTGCGCCCGTCTTTGACACAGCAGCACCGTAGCAGGCCTCGTGCAGGCCTTCGGCAGTGGCGCAATGACCAACTCTATCCGCGAAATCCGCGATGCGGATTGCATTCTGATCACCGGCTCTAATACCGCCGAGTCACACCCGGTCATCAGCTACGAGGTGGTGCGGGCGGCCCGGCGTGGGGCCAACGTGATCATCCTGGACCCCCGGCGCGTGCCGTTGGTGGACAACGCGACGCTCTACCTCCAGCCCAAGCCGGGCACGGATATCTACGTTTTCCTGGCGATGATGCACCTGATCGTGCGCGAAGGCTGGGCCGACGAGGCGTTCATCAGGGAGCGGACGGAAGGGTTCGAGGAGTTCGACAAGGTTCTTGAGGAGTATACGCCAGAACGGGCGGCGTTGATGTCCGGCGTGCCCGCCGAGCAGGTCGAAGAGGCCGCACGGCTCTACGCGCTGGGCGAGCGCGCAGGCGGCGAGTCGATCTATGGCGGGGAGCGCGGGCACAGCACCATCCTCTACGCGATGGGCATCACGCAGCGCAGCAACGGCACCGACATGGTGATGACGCTGGCTCACCTGTCCATGCTGTGCGGCATGGTGGGCAAGCCTTCTACCGGCGTCAATCCCCTGCGCGGCCAGTCGAACGTGCAGGGCGCGTGCGACGTGGGCTGCCTGGTCAACGTGTTTCCCGGCTACCAGCGCGTGACCGACGACGAAAAGCGGGACGCGTTGGCTGACTTGTGGGGCGTCGAGAGCCTGCCCGGCGAGGTGGGGCTGACCATCGTCGAGGCGATGCACGCCGCCACGGAGGGCAAGGTGCGCGCGGTCTACGTGATGGGCGAGAACCCGATGATGTCCGATCCGAACCTCAGCCACGTGGAGGAGGCGCTGCGCAGCGTCGATCTGCTGGTGGCGCAGGACATTTTCCTGTCCGACACGGCGCAACTGGCGCACGTGGTGCTCCCGGCGGCGTCCTCGCTGGAGAAGGACGGGACGTTCACGAACACCGAACGGCGCGTCCAGTTCATCCGGCCTGTGCTGCCCGCCCCCGGCGAGGCGCTCCCCGACTGGGAGATCACGGGCAGGATCGCGGCGTTGTTTGACGAGAAGATGGGCCGCGAGCGCGACCCGGCGATGTGGCTTTTCCCCTCGACGGAGGCCATCATGACGGAGCTGGCGGCCTCGACGCCGATCTATGGCGGGATCAGCCACGCGCGGCTGGTGGCGGGCGAACAGTTGGCGTGGCCTTGCCCCGATGCCGAGCATCCCGGCACGCAGTACCTGCACAAGGGGAAGTTCTCGCGCGGGTTGGGCAAGTTCAATCTGGTCGAGGCGAGAGGCCCGGCAGAGGAACCGGACGAGGAGTTCCCGCTGATCCTGACGACGGGCCGGATGCTGTACCACTACCATACCGGCACGATGACGCGCCGCAGCGGACCGCTCGACTGGGTGGCCCCGAACGGGCAGGTGGAAATCCACCCGGAGGACGCGGCAGCCGTCGGCCTGCGAGATGCAGATGAGGTGGTCATCAGGAGCAAGCGGGGCGCGGTTAGCACCAGGGCGCTCATCACCGAGCGGGTGCCGCCGGGCACGGTTTTCCTGGCGTTCCACTGGCGGGAGGCTCCGGCTAACTTGCTGACGCAGGATTTCGCGCTGGACCCGGTGGCTAAGATACCGGAGTATAAGGTGTGCGCGGTGCGCCTGGAGAAGCCGGGCTGAGTTTTGACGCGATACCGTTTTCGGGGGTGGCTCTCAGGTGGAGGGCCGCCCCTGTTTTTTTTCAGGATAGCGTGTATTCGCTTATGCTTCGTCTTCTGGGGGGATAAGCGGATCAAGTTGGGCAATTAACGGCGCGATGTCGTTCTTGACCACCTGCCAGACTATCTCAAGGCTGATTCGAAAATACTCGTGTACCAGACGGTTTCGCATGCCAGCAATCTCTGCCCAGGGTATTTCGGGATGGGCGGCCTTTCCTTCGTCCGAAACCTGACGCGCTACTTCCCCGACAACTTGAAGTTCCCGTATGATCGCGCTTTGGTGCAACTCGCTCTCGTAGAAAGCTTCTTCTGTCAGGCCAGCCGCGAATGCCTGGACTTTACGTGCGGCTATGAGCATGTCGAGGTAGTGAGATTCATCTCTGTTCATAAATCACCCGCTCAGATTCCAGAATGCGTCTACGGCGGATGTAGTTTGGGTCTCGTTCGACGGAGCGCCGCTCGCCGAGATCTACCTCTCGCCCCAGAATGGCCTTTAGTTCGTCCTCCATGATGAGCAGGTCGGCTATGGTGTATGGTGTCTCCGGCACAAACTCCACAAGCACGTCGATATCGCTGTCGGGCTGGAAGTCAGCGCGCAGCACCGACCCAAACAGCGACAGCTTACGGATGCGATGGCGCTGGCAGAAGGCGGCTATTTCGTCGTGTGGAATGGCGATGCGGACGTTCATCACGGCTGATTATACTCACGTTTCAACGTGTGCCTACTGTGGGGTTGGCCGGGTGCTTTCGTAGGAGTGCCTAACGAAGTGGAAATGGGGGCGAACGCCGTTCGCCCCTACGTCAGAATAGGCGGGTTGGTGGCAATGGGGAGTCTGGTAGCAACCGCTATCGCCACGAACATAGACGCTGTTCTTTTCAGTCCTGCGCCGTTTGAAATAGGATGTTGTGGTATACTGTGCTTTGCTGGCGAAATTCTGTTCTAGAGGGGCTTTTTTGAGTGAGGGTGAGCTGGTAGCCGATGTCCTCGTTTGTCCACCTGCACGTTCACACTGAGTATTCGCTGCTCGACGGATTGAGCAAAATCGACAGGCTGGTGAGGCGCGCCGCCGAGCTGGAGATGCCCGCGCTGGCGATCACCGATCACGGCACGATGTTCGGCGTGATCGACTTCTACCGGGCCTGCAAGCGGTATGGCGTGAAGCCGATCATCGGGGTGGAGGCGTACCTCTCGCGGCGGGGTATGACCGAGCGCGACCCGCAGCAGGACCGGAATTCGCATCACTTGCTGCTGCTGGCTCAGAACCAGACGGGCTATCACAACCTGCTCAGGATTGCCAGCGCGGCGCAGTTAGAGGGCTTCTACTACGTGCCGCGCATCGACAAGGATTTCCTGGCGGCGCACAGCGAGGGGCTGATCTGCACCAGCGGGTGCATGTCGGCGGAGATACCGCGCCTGCTGGTCAATGGCCAGGAGGAGAAGGCTCGGGAGACGCTGGGCTGGTACACGGACGTGTTTCCGGGGCGGTTTTTCGTCGAGCTGCAGCACCACGATATTCCCGAACTGCACACCCTCAACCGGACGTTGATCGATCTGGCTCCACACGCCAGCGTGCCGCTGGTGGCGACCAACGACGTGCACTACGTGCTGGCGGAGGATGCCAACCCTCACGACGTGCTGCTGTGCATCCAGACGGGCACGGTGGTCAACGATCCGAAGCGCATGCGGATGACCGACGATAGCTACTACCTGCGCGATCATGCGGAGATGGCGCGCCTGTTCGCGGAGGTGCCGGAGGCGCTGGCGAATACGCTGCATGTAGCCGAGATGTGCGAGGTCAACCTGGACAGCGGTGGCTACCACCTGCCGCTCTTCGAGGTGCCCGACGGGTTCGGTCCCGAGAGTTACCTGCGGCACCTGTGCGAGGAGGGGCTGCGCCGCCGTTATGGGGCCAACGCCGACAAGCCGGAGGTGCAGGAGCGCCTGGATTACGAACTGGGCGTGATCCACACGATGGGCTTCGACACGTATTTTCTCATCGTGTGGGACCTGTGCGAGTTCGCCCGGAAGCGGGATATCTGGTGGAATGTGCGGGGGTCGGGCGCGGGGTCGATCGTGGCCTACTGCCTGGGCATCACCAACGTCGATCCGCTGCAAAACAACCTGCTCTTCGAGCGCTTCTTGAACCCGGACCGGGTGACGATGCCCGACATCGACATCGACTACCCGGACGACCAGCGCGCGGAGATGATCGAGTACACCGTGCAGAAGTACGGGCACGAACAGGTGGCGCAGATCATCACTTTTGGGACGATGGGGGCGCGCGCTGCCGTGCGGGACGTGGGCCGCGCGCTGGACGTGCCGCTGCCCGAAGTGGACGCGGTGGCCCGCCTGATCCCGAATATCCCCGGCAAGCCTGTCAGCCTGGCCGAGGCTATCGAAGAGGTGCCCGACCTCAAGGAGCAGTACCGCACCACCGACTACATCCGCGAGCTGCTGGATACCGCTCAAACGCTGGAAGGGGTGGCGCGCCACGCGTCCACGCACGCGGCAGGCGTGATCGTGGCCGACAAGCCGCTGGTCGAGTATACGCCGCTGCACCGGCCTACGAGCAGCAGCGTGGAGGGGCTGGGACAGGTCACCCAGTTCCCGATGGAGATCCTGGAGTCGATTGGGCTGCTCAAGATCGACTTCCTGGGCCTGTCCACGCTGACGATCATGCGCCGGGCCTGCGAGCTTGTCGAGCAGAATCACGGCGTGCGCTATAACCTGAACAGCATCCCCTACCGGCCCGTGCCCGACGATCCCCAGCTGACGCAGATGGTCGAGGAAGCCTTCGCGCTGATGTCGCGGGGGGACGTGGCTGCCGTCTTCCAGGTGGAAGGCTCCGGGCTGCGGCGGGTGTTGATGGATATGCAGCCGACCCGCTTCGAGCACATCGTGGCGGCGATCTCGCTCTTCCGGCCCGGCCCGATGCAGTACATCCCGACCTACATCGCCCGCATGCAGGGCAAAGAGCCGGTGCAGTATCACCATCCTGCGCTGGAGCCGATCCTGGGCGAGACGTACGGCATCACGGTCTACCAGGAGCAGATCGTCCAGATTGCCGCCGCGATTGCCGGTTACACGCCCGGCCAGGCCGACTTGATGCGGCGCGCGGTCTCCAAGAAGAAGCAGAGCGAGATCGACAAACACCGCGATACCTTTATTCGCGGCGCGGTGGAGCGCGACTTCGACGAGGAGATTGCCAGCCGGATCTACGGCGATATCGAGTTTTTCGCCCGGTATGGCTTCAACAAGAGCCACGCCGCCGATTACGCGGTCATCACCTGCCAGACGGCTTTCCTGAAGGCCCACTATCCCGTCGAGTTCATGACGGCGGTGCTCACCGTGGAGTGCAACAACACGGACAAGGTCGGCTTTTACATCGCGGATTGCCGCCGGATGGGCATCGACGTGCTGCCGCCCAACGTCAACCGGTCTGGGTTGGACTTCACCATCGAAGATGGCTCGGCGGGACGGGCCATCCGTTTTGGCCTGGGGGCGGTCAAGAACGTGGGCGAGGGGCCGGTGGAGGCTATTCTGGAGGCGCGCGGGGACGAGCCGTTCGCAGACCTGTCGGATTTCTGCCGCCGCGTGGACATGCGCCAGGTGCAGCGGCGCGCGCTGGAAAGCCTGGTCAAGGTGGGGGCGCTGGATGATTTTGGGTCGCGCCTGCAACTGCACGCGGCTATCGAGCGGATGCTGGGCTACAGCGGCACCATCCACCGCGCTCAGGACGTGGGCCAGATGAGCCTGTTCGGCGACGAGACCGGCGTGAGTTTTGAAGACGACACGTTCTCGCTGCTGGGCGACGAGGGCGACGAGTCGGAGATCTCGCATCGCGAGATGCTGCTGTGGGAGAAGGAGCTGCTGGGCGTGTACGCCTCCGAGCACCCGATGCAAAGTATGATGCAGCAACTGGGCGACGTGGTGACGGCTTACAGCAGCGAACTGACCGAAGATGACCACGAGCGGTTTGTCACGATGGCGGGGTTGGTGACTTACGTTCGCCCGCACGTCACGCGGACCAACAAGCCGATGGCTTTCGCCGGGATAGAGGATTTGCAGGGGACGTTGGAGGTGGTGATCTGGCCGAGCACGTGGGCGGAGACGCGAGAGTTGTGGGAGCCGGATCGCATCTTGCTGCTGCGGGGTAAGATCGACGCCGCCCGGGGCGATCCGAAATTGCTGTGCGAGTCGGCGACCACCGACTTCGAGGTGACGCGCGCGGCCCCCGACCCGAACAGCATCGACGTGTCGCCAGCGGCATGGCCCTCAGAGCCGGAGCCTTTCGGGGAGGGCGACGCTGCGCCGCCGTCAGATGATTTCTTCTGGCCCTCTTCGGCGCAGGGTGGTGAAGGTTACACGGCGGCCCCGCCAGCCCAGCCGGACGCGCCACCGCCCACAGCGGGAGCTGATGCGGCGTCGCCCCGGCCCGACGAGGTCGCACCGGATGCGGCAGCGGACAATGGGTCAGGGCCAGCAGACACGGCTGAAGAGGGACCGGCGGCGCGCGTGGCGGAGGCTGGCCCCGATTACGCCGTGCCCGCGACGGAAACGGAGGCCCCGGAGCCGGAACCTGCCGCCCCTGCCCCACAGGCTGCGCGCGCTCCGCGCGACGGCAGGCGCAAGGTGATCGTGACGATCTGGCGCAGCGGCGACGACTTGCGCGATAAGCGCTGCGTCCACCACGTCCACGGGTTGCTGATCAGCTATCCGGGCGATGACCTTTTCGCCGTGCGGCTGGTGGACGAATCAAGAACGGTGCAGATTGATTTTCCTGAAGAGACGACCGGATACTGCGAAGCATTGGTCTACGAGATCATGGCGTTCTTGGGGCCGGACACCCTGGAAGTAGACCCCCCATTTGACGACGAATACGAATAGGAATGCCGGAGAATAGAATAATGAGACGTATTGCGGTAATGACGAGCGGTGGTGACTCGCCGGGCATGAACGCCGCCGTGCGCGCGGTGGTTCGGGCCGGTGTGGCCAGCGGGCTGAAGGTGTACGGTATTCGTCACGCCTACGAAGGGTTGATTAACGGCGAGTTCAAGCGCATGGGGCCGCGCGACGTGAGCGGCATCCTGGGGCGCGGGGGTACGATTCTGCACACGGCCCGCTGCCAGGAGTTTTACGAGCCGTTGGGTCAGAAGGCGGGCCTGACTGAACTACAGACGGCCGGTATCAACGGACTGGTCGTCATCGGCGGCGACGGCAGCCTGGAAGGGGCGCTGGCGCTACACAAGAAGGGGTTTCCGGTGATCGGCCTGCCCGGCAGCATCGACAACGACATCTGGGGCACGAACACGTCCATCGGGGTGGACACTGCCCTGAATACCATCCTCAACGCGCTCGACGCCCTGCGCGATACCGCCGCGTCGCACAATCGCGCGTTCCTGGTGGAGACGATGGGGCGTCAGTGCGGCTATCTGGCGCTGATGGGCGGCATTCTGGGTGGGGCCGAGTTGATTTTGATCCCCGAGGTGGATACCGGGTTGGAGGAAGTGGCGCAGGCCATCGACGAAGCGTACGCGGAGGGCAAGAATCATGCTCTCATCGTCATCGCGGAGGGGGCTAACCTCAAGACGACTGAGATCTCCAAATACCTGGAAGAACACCCCACCCCCTACGAGGTGCGCATCACCATCCTGGGCCACTTGCAGCGCGGCGGGCGGCCCACGGCCTTCGACCGGCTGCTGGCGACGCGCATGGGCGTGCGTGCGGTCGAGGGGTTGCTGGCGGGGGAGAGCGGCGTGATGATCGGCCTGGACGGGCGCACTTTGACCCCGGTGCCGCTCGAAGAGGTGACCGGCAAGAGCCGCCAGGCCGACCTGGATTACTTCGAAATGGCGAAGGTGTTGAGCTAGGACCGGCTCTGATTTCGAGGTGGTTAAACAACGGAATAGGGTGTGGTACCTGCCGGGGCGGGGATCGAACCCGCCCCCTGGTTTTGGGGTCGGCCCGCGAGTTTCTTAAGCCGCCCTGAGATTTCTCGGCTAAACCTGTTAAAATATGGCCTGAGGAGATTGCCGACAGACTGATAGGGGAGTTCCATGCATATCGGAATCTTGACAGGCGGCGGCGACGTTCCGGGATTGAATCCCTGCATCAAGGCGGTGGTCAACCGGGCCGTCGAATCTGGCCACAAAGTTACTGGCTTGCGGCGGGGCTGGGCCAGCGTGCTGCACTATAACCCGTCCGACGAGCGGCAGAACTGGCGGTGCGCCATCCCGCTCGACAAGCATTCGGTGCGCACCGTCGACCGGTCGGGAGGAACGTTTCTGCATACCTCTCGCACCAACCCCTCCAACACCAAGCCGGAGGACGTTCCTGAGTTCCTGCGCGACGAGAATTGGTCTGAGGATGGGGAGCCGGGAGACTACACCGAGCACGTTTTGCACGTCATCGGGGCGATGGGGATTGACGTGCTGGTCCCCATCGGCGGCGACGATACGTTGAGCTACGCCGAGCGCCTGCACCGCGAAGGCGTGAAGGTGGTCGCTATTCCCAAGACGATGGATAACGACGTGTTCGGCACCGATTACTGCATCGGCTTTTCGACGGCGGTGACGCGCAGCGTGAACTTCATTCACAACTTACGCACCTCCACCGGCTCGCACGAGCGGATCGCCATCGTCGAATTGTTCGGGCGAAATTCGGGCGAGACGTCGCTGGTGGCGGCTTACCTGGGCGGGGTGGACCGCGCGGTGATTTCGGAAGTGCCCTTCGACCCGGAGAACCTGGCCGATTTCCTGCTGGAGGATAAGCGGAATAATCCCAGCAACTATGCCATGATGACGATCTCGGAGGGTGCGCATTTCAAGGAAGGTGATGTGGTGGAGAGCGGCGAGGCGGATGCCTACGGCCACCGGAAGCTGGGCGGCATTGGGATGGAGACAGCGGCGTTCATCAAGAAGCACACCGGCGAGAATACCCTCTACCAGATGCTCTCTTACCTGATGCGCAGCGGAGCGCCCGACTCGTTGGACCTGATGGTGTCGCTGAACTTCGCGCACATGGCGATGGACTTGATCGACCAGAAGGTGTGGGGACGTATGGTGGCGCTGCGCCAGGGCGTCTACACCGACGTCCCGATGAGCGAGGTGATGTCCGGCACCAAGCGGGTGGACGTGGACGAGCTTTACGATAAGGAGACCTACCGGCCTAAGGTGCGCCACGTGGCCGGAATGCCGATGTTCCTCCGCTAGCAGGCAGGTTGAATGCAAAAGCGCCTCCCGCGGGAGGCGCTTTGGGTACCGGTGAGCTTGCTGTGCGGGGTTATGGTTCGGTGACGACGGCTACAATGGTGTATTGGACGTAGGCGTAGTCGCCGGACTCAATCGCGACTCTGAGCATCACTTCGTTGCTGTCGTAAGTGAAGCTCTGGGACAGCGATTCGCCGCAGCTCTTACCCAGCGGCCCGCCGCCGGTGCCCCAGCGAACGTCGCCAGCCGTCGAGCCCTCCAGCGGGGTGCAGACCAACGAGAACAGCACGTCGCGGGCCTGTGCGCCAATGCTCTGGTTCAGGTCGATTTCGAAGAAGATCCTGTCTTCTGTGTCACCGTCTGGGTACGAAACGGATTCGGCGAACTGGTAGGTGTCGGGATCGCGGGGGATGTCCCAGAAGTGATCGTCGTCGAGCGGAGCGTATTGACCGACTTCCTGGGTGACTTCCTGGGTGACCTCCTGCGTCACTTCTTGGGTGACTTCCTGGGTGACTTCTTGTGTGGCCTCTGGCTGTCCATCGGTGACCGGGATGGTGCTGCAATCCCCACTGCCGTACGAGTACGAGTGGCCGGACGAGATCCAACCCGTTTGGCCCGAATAGCCGACCTGGTACCACGAGCCGTCGCTGTTCTGCCCGCTCACGTCCACCGTGTTTCCGGGTGACAGGGTCGTCAGCTTGGAATACGAGGTTCCCGGCCCGTCACGCAGGTTCAGATGCGTGCGGATGATGCGCTGGCAGGGCCCAGAGGTCTGGGTGGGCGGCAGGTTCGCGAGCATGGGCGGCGGCGCGATAGGCTCGGCTACTTCCTCCGCCGTCTCCAGGACTTCGATGGTGATCGTCGCCGGGTCGCTGGCGGTGCCGTCGGCGCGGTAGGCCGTGACCGACACGGCATAGGTGCCAGCCGACGTTGGCGACCAGCTTTGCAGCAGGGTGAAGGTCGGTTGGCCCTCCGGGTCGGGCGAGGCGTCGCTGCTGACCTGTACGCCGTCGACCTGGAGCACCACGTTCACCACGCCCGCGCTGTCCGTGGACGTGGACTGGATGAAGACATCCTCGCCCACTGCCGTCTCCGACCCGCTCGGCGGCGCGTCGACGACGATAGTGGGTTTGCCTTCTGGGGTGTCTGTTACGTCGGGGGTAGGAGTTTCCGTTGCTTCCTCCTCCGCCCCACCACCGCCGAGGCTGCAAGCCAGTGCCGCGATCAGCAGCGCTGCCAGCACAATCCCTGACTTTTTCATCTCTCCTCTCCTTTGGCGAATATGTAGACAAAATTTGCCGCAATAGTTATATACATTTTCGCGATTTTTGCAAGCGAGGATGGGTATTGGCGGGGATTGTGAAGAAACAGTCCGGACCCGCTCAGGGAGAGGGGAAGCGTCGAGCGAGGTCGTATGCCTGGTGGAAGCTCTTTTAGTTTTGCTGGCGGTCAGCGGCCTGGGCAGGAATCGTAGTCGTATCCGATGATGACGCGAAAGTCGACCTCGCGGTCCGGGTCGGGCTGGAGGATGACGTTCTCGGCGGGGACGTTGAGCACGCGGGCGAGCACGGCGGCGCTGGTGCCTTTGACCTGACCGGTGTAGTCGAATATCTGGGTGTGCTGCTGGTCGGGCTGGTCGGTTTCGCCAGCGGGGATGGCGGACAGGCCCTCCCAACCCAGGTGCTCGGCGGCCAGCGTGTCCCAACCATAGTAGGTGGTCCCGTTGAGGACCTCGATGCGCGAGGCTTCGCTGGCTACGGCGTAAACGCCGGGTTCCAGGTAGAGCCATTCGACGAGGCGGGGGACTTTTTCCAGGTCGGGCAGCTGCACGGCGGCCTGTGTGTCGGGCGTGCGCCAGCCGCTCAGGGTCTCGGAGAGGTTGCGCCCGCGAACCAGGCCGCCCTCGATGGTGAGCGCCACAGGGACCAGCGCTACCATGTCGGGCAGCTGCATGTCCGTCTCTACCGTGTCGTCTAGCTGGCTCCACAACGCGGGCAGGTTGGAAACGAGGTCCAGCCCCTGCGATTTGCGCCACAACGCGCGCAGGATTTGCTGCTGGCGGCGGTTGCGGTCGAAGTCGCTGGTGCTCAGGCGGGAGCGGGCGTACCACAGCGCCAGATCGCCGTCCATGTGGATCAGGCCCGCGCCGAGCGTGTATTCTTCCCAATTGGCGGGATCGTTGATGTCCAGTTCGGGCGAGGTGAGCCGCCAGTCGGTCAGCTCGCAGGGCACGGGCACGTCGACGCCGCCTACGGTGTCGACGACCTGCTTGAAGCCGTCGAAGTCCACGCGGGCGTAGTAGTCTACCTCGATGCCGAAGTTGTAGAGCAATGTCTCGCGCAGCAGGGCGATTCCACCGCCCGGCACGCCGAGGACTTCGCCGCGAATCAGGGCGGTGTTGACCCGGTCCATCGTCCAACCGGGGATGTACACGTAGGTGTCGCGCGGGATGGAGAGCATGTTGACGGCGTTGGCCTGGCGGTTGACGGCTACCACGATGATGGTGTCGGTGGCGTTGCCGCGCCGTCCGGCGCGCTGGTCGCTGCCGAGGACCAGCACGGTGGTGATGTGGCCGGGTGCGATCACCGGGGCGGCGGCGGGGGGGATGGGCGTGACCGGCGGTCTCGGCGGGGTGGCGTACGTCAGCAGGCTGCCATCGGCCAGCACGCGCGAGGGTGGTGTCGGGGAGGGCGTGCCCTCTGGTGTGGCGGTTGGCGGCGGCGGGGTGGGTGTGCTCGTCTTCTCCGGCGCGGGCGCGTGGCTGGTGATGGAAACTGAGAGCGGGGTGAGGGAGGTTTCCCCGGCGGCGGTCTCTGTCTGGATGAGGGCGTAGGATTGTGGCGCAGCGGGTAGCTGGCAGGCGGTGAGCGCTGCCAGATAGAGGACGAGGGGCGAAGCTTTCAGTATCCGGCAGAGGGGTGAGGCTGACATGGCGCAATTATTCACCGGCTTGGCCTGGGCTGCAACTGCGGGGGCGAGGTGGGGACCCAGGTGGCAGAGGCGTCTCATTCTTTCGGCAGCGACGGCGAGCGTCCACGAATTGCACGAATACCACCAATCCATTCCGTGAAATAAGTTGGGTCAACCTTCTCGACGGCGGCACCCTCACCCCCCAGCCCCCTCTCCCGCCGAGCAGGAGAGGGGGCTGGGGGGTGAGGGTGGCGGGAAGGTCAGTATTCACCGTATCAGGTGCAGGTATACACCAGGTGGACCGGCTTGCCTATTGGGGCCGGAAATGTTGTATACTGAGATCATCACGGGCTGCCAGCACGCAGCGAGTGTCACCAAGTTCTAGTGTACAAGGAGCATAACCGTGCCACTTCCCAAGTATGCTTATTTTGAGGGGGAGATCGTTCCTTTTGAGGATGCCAAGATCAGCGTGATGACCAGTGGGCTGCACTATGGTATCGGCGCATTCGCCGGGGTACGCGCCTATTGGAACGAGGATGAGGAACAACTGTTCGTTTTCCGAGCCTACGATCACTTCACACGTTTCCTCAACTCGGCCAAGCTACTGTCCTTCGAACTGGGCTTCTCGCAAGAGGATCTGATCGAGATCACGCGGGAACTCTTGCGCAAGGAAGGCTGGCGCGAGGATGCCTACATCCGCCCCCTGGTCTACGCGGCCAACGAGTCGATTGGTATCTTGCGTTTGCAGGACCTGACTCCTGAGGTGACGATTTTCACCCTGCCTTTCGGCGGCTACGTGCCTAACGAGGAGAACACGCACATCACGTTCTCCAGCTGGCACCGCATCGACGATAATGCGATTCCGGCGCGCGGCAAGATCACGGGTGCGTACGCCAACACGGCTTTCATCAAGACCGACGCGACGCGGGCAGGCTTCGACGAGGCGGTGGTGCTCAACCGTAACGGCCACGTCTCGGAAGGAAGCGGCGAGAATTTCTTCATGGTTCGGGATGGCGTGGTGGTTACGCCGCCGGTGACCGACAATATCCTGGAGGGGATCACGCGCCGGACGGTGATGGAGCTATTGCGTGAGGAGATGGGCGTGGAGGTGGTCGAACGCACGATTGACCGCACCGAGGTTTATCTGGCCGAGGAGGCTTTCTTCACCGGTTCGGCGGTCCAGGTGGCGGCTATCACTCGCGTGGACCACCGGCCCATCGGCAGCGGGGTGATGGGACCTATTGCGTCCGGTCTGCGGGATATTTTCTTCGCGGTGGTCAGAGGCAAGAACGAGAAGTATCGTCATTGGAACACGCCTATCTACGAGGCGGTGAAGGCCAAGTAGACCTTCATCCCTCATCCCAAATCGAAAGGGCCTGCGCGCGCAGGCCCTTTTTGGTTGGCACGACACTCGAAGCACAGACGAGTGACTTTATCCCAAAGACGGGTCGAGGAACGGCATGAACAAGGTAATGCCAACGCTGGGCATGCCCATAAGGGCTACGAGGATGGCGGTTTGTCTGGTCGTTTTTTCGGTCCCGGTACCGGCCAGAATGATGGGAATCACGACGGCCATCACGCGAATCAGAAAGATGGTGAAACGACGCTCGATGACCTCAGCGCCGTAAATGTCGGCTACCATGAGCAGCGCGGTTGCACCGAGCATGAGCATGAATACTAAACCGCCGCTTTCACGGGGGGAGACGTAGATGAAAAGGACAAATAGGATTGAGACGTAGCGAATGATTGTCAGGAAGTGAAATGGATGGGGAGGCACGAACGAGCCCGCGCCAATCGCCCCGATGTCAGGCATAGGAACCTCCACACAGAGGGTGTATCCAGAAGTATGGTTCTGTTGGGGAAGATACCCGCAAGTGGGCGTCAGGTCAAATGGGCGGGTGGTATAAGTCAAGCTCCCACTAAACTGTGAGGGGCAAGTTTAGCGGGAGCCTTCGCCAAAGGAGGAGACAGCGATGGGCGTCATCTCGTCTCCAGCACCATGTTACTCTGCCCTTGAATAGGCATATAGTGACGAAAGGCACGTAGCCACTGTGATAAGTATCACAACCCCCGCGGCATTTCTGTGCAGAGGGGCTTTTACTTAATTGGGTTTGGAACAATCGAAAAGCGAGCTTATAATCTGGCCCGGCGACGCGCAGCAGTTGAAATGTGGGCAAATGGTTCTTTTGGGTTTGTTTGTATTGTTGGTTATCGTGCTGCTGGCTAACGTGGGCCTACACGAGGGTTGGGCGCGCGACTCGGTTCACTTGCTCATCGGCGCGCTGAACGCGACTTCCCTGGTTTTCGGCCTGTTGATGCTGGTCGGGGCCAATCTTCCCCTGCCAGCAGACTTCGGGGACCCCGCTCTTAGAGATGCGCTTCGAGTAGTGGCCCGCGACCTCGGTTTGGTGGGGTTAGCCACCGCTCTGTTGGGGACGCTGTTGATCGTGAGGCCGGTCCGCCGGGCGCTGGTGGGTGGTTTGGGACGGTTGGGCGTCGGCAGCCTCGACGCTTCCTCTCCGGTTCATACCACGGCCCTGGTATTTATCGTGTATTTGCTGGCGACGATTGCGGCCCAGTGGCTGGTGGCCGATGGGGTCGGGGGGTTGGCAGACCTGTCCGGCCCGGTGCCACTGGCGGAGGTGTTGGCGAGCGGCGGCATGGCGGCGGGCTTTGCCCTGCTGGGCAGCGGTTTGTGGGTGCGGCGCAGCTGGCGCGAAACGCTGGAGCGGTTGGGGGTGTCGCGCGTCGAGCCGCCGAGCCTGCTGACCGGTGTGCTTGGGGCGGGCGGGATGCTGGCTTTTCTGATGGCCTCCAGCGGGCTGTGGTTTGTGCTGGCCCCAGATAGTTTCGACGAACTCAGCAGCGCCACGAATATTCTGTTTGGCGAGTTCAGGTCGATCCCGGTAGCGTTGGTGGTGGCTCTCAGCACGGCGGTCGGGGAGGAGTTGCTGTTCCGGGGGGCGCTGCAACCGCGCCTGGGGTTGCTGCCTGCGTCGCTGCTCTTTGCGGTGCTGCACGTGCAGTATACGCTCAGCCCGGCGGCGCTGATCATTTTCGGCGTCGGTCTGGGCCTGGGGTTGCTGCGACTCTGGCGCGACACCACGACGGCTATCGTGGCTCACTTTGTCTATAATTTCACGTTGTTGGCGGCGGCGGCGGTCATGCCGCAATGAGATGGGACGCGGCGCTCAGTTGGTCACCAGTTTGTAGCCGCGCCCGCGGACGGTGGTCAGGTAGCGGGGGTGGCTGGGGTCTGGCTCGATCTTGGCGCGCAGGCGGCTGACCAGCTTCTCAATGCGCGAGTCGTCTACCTCGTCGAGGTAGTCGATGCCCCACACGGCTTCGACGATCTGAAACTTGTCGGTCAGCTTGTCCAACCGTTCGAAGAGCAGCAACAGCAATCGGAATTCGAGGTCGGTCAGAGGCGGTACCTGCCGCCTGTCTACCCATACGTCGCCGGCGTCGGCGTCGATGACCAGACCGGCAGGGATGTCCTCGGTGTAGAGCGTCTGGCGACGCACGAAGCGTTCGAACAGGGCGCTGAAGTATAGGGGTTGTCCTGCAGACCCCTGGTGGACCAGGCCCCAATCCAGCAGTGGCCGCAGGGCGTGTTCAGAGAGCTGGTCGCCTTTTACCAACTCGAGACAGGTTTCTTGCTCGTCCAGCAGCAGTTGACGCCACAGCTTGACGCATTCGGTGGTGGCAATCATGTCGTGGTCGAGCATGTCGCGCAGTCGCTGCGGAGCTTCCTGCCGGATGGCTTCGGGTTGGCGCGCGGCGAGGCGGCGGCGTGGCAGCCGCAGCCTTACGCGACGATGGACGTCGACGAGTACCTGTACGGCGTGACGGAGAGCCAGCAGCTTCATCACCTGGGCGCGGCGGCTTTTGACC
>Ga0180437_10003267_pt1 | contig 24351 bp, 19 predicted proteins | sample SS_ome_4_FD_132410 | JGI IMG/M metagenome (GOLD analysis project Ga0180437, IMG submission 132410) | Hypersaline lake sediment archaeal communities from the Salton Sea, California, USA - SS_3_D_1 metaG | ecosystem: Environmental > Aquatic > Non-marine Saline and Alkaline > Hypersaline >... | reverse complement strand
TGAAGAAGGCGTTCGTGCATGCGTTTGCACCGTTCGTTGGCTTTTCGGAGAATGTCGGTTTGGCTGTCCAGCTCGCGGTTGAGCTTATCGATCTGAGCCCGGTCCCTCCTTTCCCTGTTTCTGATAAGGCCGACGGCAAAAGCAACCAGGAACAGGAAAGAAAGCTTGACTGCGAGGTCGGGCACGTGAACGGAAGCTGTGGCGGAGAGGTCGCTGAAGTAACAGAGCACCGCGCCCACGGCGGCAATCCCGAGCCCGAGTGCAAGGCCGTGGTAGAAGCCATGAAGCGCAACGAGAATGTAGAGGGCTACGGTGAAGCTGCTCTGAACCCCGCCGGTAAGGCTCAGTAATCTGTAGACGGCGGCCAGATCAAGCACGAGCGCAGCCAGGTGGAACTTCCGGACAGCGCGCGGCCACACGAACAGGAGTCCGAACAGAAGGGAGCTGTAACCTGCAAACAGGCCGAGCACCACCCAGAGCTGCTCGCGCACCTCCGGAAGCAACGAGGCGGTGAAGGCAAGCCATGCGGCCCCACCCACAACGGCAAGTCCCCTGAGCAGCGCGAAGCTCAGGTCGACGTTTGAAAGACGTCCAAGTGGTCGGTGTGCTTCGAGTCCCAGAGTCATCCCAAGACCACCTTTGTGCCGCCTGTCAACCATTTGACGAGATGCCTACGAGATGGGCGGTCATTCCTTGTTAGAAATGTAGCCGAGGGCAATCTTCTCGTTTCCACTCCCCTCCCCCGTCCAACGACGTGGAAGCTTGCAGACCACTTATTATACATGCGGGGAATTGCCCCGCAAAGCTGTATCATTTACACTGCAAACCACCTCTGATAGAACACCGGCGAAGCAAGGAGATAACACATGACTGAGTCCATCAGAGTTGAGTTCCTCCCTGACGGTCGGGAGCTGCTGGTCGAGAAGGGAACTACTATCGCGGATGCCGCAATGAGGGCGGGGGTGGTGCTGACGATGGCGTGCGGGGGGCTTGGGAACTGCGGGAAGTGCAAGGTGCTCCCCCAACCCCTCTCGTCGGTCGTGTCAAAGTCTAGCGGCCCGCTGACCGACCAAGAGGTGTCGGAGGGCTATCGCCTGGCATGCATGACCAAGATCGTTGGGGAAGTCCGTATCGAGGTACCTCCCGCGAGCCATTTTTACATTCAGAGAATCCTGGCAAGCGGAAGAGGTAGGGAAGTGCCGCTCAGCCCGCGGGTGGTGAAGAAGTACGCGCATGTCGGGCCTCCCGCATCAACCGACACCACGCCGCACATCAGCCGGTTGCTTGCGGCCGCCGGCTTGGGAGGAAATACGGGTATATCCGTCGCGGCGCTCAGAGACTTCGCGTCCCTCTTGGCAGCAGGTGTGGAGGACATGACGTGCGTCATCTCGGACGGCGAGGTGACGGCCGTAGAGAGGGGCAACACGACGGAGAGCAATCTGGGGCTGGCGATCGACCTGGGAACCACCACGATCACGGCCAAGCTCGTCAGCCTCGCGTCGGGCAAGGAAGTCGCCACTGCATCGGACGTCAATCCCCAGCGGGCGTTCTCTGACGACGTGGTAGGTCGCGTGGCGTACGTTGACAAGACGCGAGGGGGGACGGAGGAGCTACAAGCCGCGGCCGTGCAAGCCATCAATGATCTCGTGAAGCGGCTTTGCGAGCATTCGCAATGCGAGCCCGAGCACATTAACGAGGTAGTGGCCGTAGGAAACACGGTGATGATGCTGCTCCTTTTGGGGGCGTCGCCAACGGCAGTCGCGAGAGCGCCGTACGCGGCGGTCCACACAACCCCGATGGAGACGAACGCAACGGCGCTGGGTATTTCGGTCAACAAGCGGGCGGACCTGCGAACGCTGCCGTGCGTTGCGGGCTTCATGGGAGCGGACGCAATTGCGGCGGCGCTGGCGACGGATCTGCGGGACGCGGACAAGCCTCGGCTTCTCATCGACGTGGGCACCAACACGGAGACGCTGCTCTATGCGGAGGGGGAAATCATCGGGTGTTCGGCGGCGGCGGGGCCGGCGTTCGAGGGCGCACGGATAAGCCAAGGGATGGTGGCGGCCGAGGGCGCTATGGACTCCGTGATAATCGAGGACGGCAGGATTCACCTGACGACCGTGGGAGGAACGGCTGCTCGCGGCATGTGCGGAAGCGGGCTGCTCGACGCGGTGGCCGAGTTGCGAAAGGCGGGGCTGATCGAGGAGAGCGGAAAGATGTTGCATCCCGACCAGGTCCCTCGGAGCGTCCCAAGCGACATCAGAAAGAGGCTGAAGATGGGAGCCGACGGGCCTGAGTTCGTGCTTGCCGACGAAGAGGAAGCCGCGGAGGGAATTCCAGTTACGCTGAAGCAGAAGGACATAAGGGAGTTCCAACTGGCCAAGGGCGCGATTCGTGCGGCGGTGGAAATACTGCTGCAAGATGCCGGTCTGAAGCCGGAGAAACTGGGCGCAGTACATCTGGCGGGCGGCTTCGGCAACTACCTGAGCAGGGAGAGTGCTGTGGCAGTGGGGCTTCTCCCGCCGATGCCGGTTGACAAGATCGGCTTTGTGGGAAACGCGGCATGCGAGGGGGCAAAGATGGTTCTGGTCTGCGCGGAGATGATGGACGAGGCTATAAGGATTGCCGAGGAGACGCGTTACGTAGAGCTGGCGGCGAGAAGGAACTTCATGGAGGAACTATCGGCGGCTATGTTTCTTGCGGAACGCTGACCTCGGCGGGAAAGGCCATCACGGCCTGCGGCGGCAGGGCAAGTGGAACGGAATCACCAATGGAAGGTGCTCGCCCCGTGGGATCGAGTTGCTTGATCTTCAAGGAAACGCCGTTCACCGCCACGTCGCATTCCCACACTTCCCCAAGGTAGGTGACGCTCTTCACTTCGGCTTTGAGGAGCGAGGAGTCATCAAGCCGGAAGGACTCGGGCCTTATCATGCACGTGACCTGCCGTCCCGGGGATAGTTCCTCTGCGCCAGGGGAACGCGCGCCGTCGATTCTTCCCAGTGAAGTCTCGATGCACAGGCAACCATCCGAGAGGCGGGCAACGATCTTGCCGGGAAAGAAGTTCGCCTCGCCGATAAATCCTGCGACGAAGGCCGTGGCGGGATTGCGATATACCTCCTGGGGGCCCCCGAGCTGTTCGACGCGCCCGTCCCGCATGATTGCCAGCTTCTGCGCCATGGAAAGGGCTTCCTTCTGATCGTGGGTCACATAGAGAGTGGTGATCCCCGTCTCTGCGTGAATGCGCGTGATCTCAACGCGCATTTCCAGGCGCAGCTTGGCGTCGAGGTTGCTGAGGGGCTCGTCGAGCAGAATAACGTCGGGCCGAATGACGAGAGCCCGGGCTAGGGCGACCCTCTGCTGCTGACCGCCGGAGAGCTGTGCGGGCCTTCGCGCGGCGTACTGGCTCATTCTCACCATCTCGAGCGCTTCGCGAACGCGTTTCCCCTTGTCTGAGCGAGGAATCTTCCGCACATCGAGTCCGAAGGCAACATTCTGTGAGACGGTCATGTGAGGCCAGAGGGCATAGTTCTGAAACACCATCCCGATGTTTCGCTTGTGCGGAGGGACGAGAGTGATTGGCCTGTCGCCGAAGTAGACTTCGCCTTCGTCCAAACCGCAGAGGCCCGCGATGGCGCGGAGCAGGGTGGTCTTGCCGCAGCCGGACGGCCCGAGGAAGAAGAACAGCTCACCCTTATCGACGTCGAGGCTGACCGAGTCTAGGGCCAGGACGTCGCCGTATGCTTTCGTTAGCTTCTCAAGCCGGACGCTCACCACTTGTGCCGGTGTCTCCTTCCTGGGCCGGCTCCTGCGAAGCCAGCGGCCCAAGCACCTCGAGAGCCTTCTGCAGTACGGGGTCCTTCTCGGGGTCGGGCTCTCGCCTCACTGCTATTATCTGCTCGTCGCCGAGGTCCACTTCCACGTCGGGCGTGACTCCGCCGTTCTTGCCGAGATCCTGGCCGGAGGGGGTATAGTACCGTGCGACCGTCAGCTTGAGTGCGGAGTCGTCGGACAGGTCGATGACCCGCTGAACTGAGAATTTGCCGAAGCTCTTATTCCCGACGACCTTCGCGCGGCCGTTCTCTTTGAGAGCGCTGGCGAGGATTTCCGCCGCGCTGGCGGTCTGCTTGTCGGTAAGAAGGACGATGGGATAGGCGGGTTCATCCCCGTCGTCTCTGGCTTCCGTGACCTCCTCGCCCACCTCCCTTTCCTTCACCTTCACGATGATGCCCTCATCCAGGAACCGGTCGGCGACGCTGATGGCCTGCTTAAGGAGGCCCCCCGGGCTTCCGCGGAGATCGATTACGAGTGCGACGATTCCGCTGGAGTGGAGTTCATCCAGGGCGCCTTCGACCTGTCCGGCGGTCTTGTTGGAGAAATCGATGATGCGCAGATACCCTACCTTCCCTGGCAGGAGCGAGAAGAAGACCGGGTTGATCTCGACTTCCTTGCGGACGATGTCGAAGGCAAGCATATCCTCGACGCCTTTTCTGCGAACTCCTATGTGGACGGTCGTTCCGACGGGGCCCCTTATGGCCTCGACAAGGTCCGTCTGGGAGAGCTGCGTAGCGTCCTTGCCATCGACCTCCAGAATCTCGTCTTCGACGTGGAGGCCCGCTTCGTCGGCAGGAGTACCCTCGAAGACCTCAACCACAACGTTCCTGCCGTCGGCGGATTCGATCTTTATGCCTACGCCCTTGTATTCGCCCTTGGTGATGTCTTTGAGCGACTCGTACTCCAGCCCTGTGAGGTAGCGGCTGTGGGGGTCGTCAAGGGATTCGACCATCCCCTCGATGGCGGCATCGATGAGCTGCTGGTCGACGACGGGGTCCACGTACAGTTCGTCGATGACCACTCGCGCGCGATTGATCTTCGCCTCGCGGGGGGCGAGTATACCGTAGAAGATGATGAAGTTGTACGTGGTGACGGCGGCGAGGATCACGAGTAGACCGACCAGTGCTGCCGCCAGAAGCTTCTGAGATTTACGGGGAAACATGTGCGCCATCAGTCAGGGCAATCCGAGGCCGGCTAGAGTCGTCTGATGAGAACGGAAATGGCTACAACGATGGCAAGAGGAAGCGCCCAGAGCAAGAAGGCCTGGAGGAAATTAGCCCTGTAGACGGCTTGCGCCACAACGACCGCGAGAACGAAATTGACGATGAAAAAGACAAGATAGCTGTCCAACTGGGCCTGTGGGTACAGTCCCTGCAAGGCAAGGTAGCCAGCGATGAAGATCCCCATCGCGGCGAGCACGGAAGCAAGGGACTTGAGCAGGGTGGGCTCTTCTATCTTCACCACGTAAGCCATTCCCCAAATCGCCAAAGCCAAGAACGGAGTGGCTACGAAGAATCCGCCGAAGATGACAGCAGAGGCTGATCCGGACTCCCGCAGGCTCTTGGGGAGCAGGCTCTCCAGGCTCCAGCCCACGCCGGAGGGCTCGGGCTCCTTTCCACCTGGTTGCCGAGCGGGTCCCGCCGTGGTCTCAGGGCTGTCCGTGGCAGGCGGCGTCACGTCCGCTTCAGGAGAAACAACGGGAGCTCCTGTCACGTCGGGCGGCGGAGTTACCAGCAGGTCGTCGATAATGAACGGAGATTCCTCATCCCCCTCGCGCTCGATCTTCTCCAGATCCTCCTTCTGGACTATGAGCTTCGAACCGTCCGGCAGGACGATGGCAAGAGTCTCCTCCGATTCCTCGACGATGTCGCCTTCCACCCTGGCGCCGCCATCGAGGATGATTACGTCGGCGAGAAGGCCCGGAAGAAGAGAAACCGCCGCAGCCAAGACCAGAAGAACAACGATTCGCGCGTTCATTTCTGCCCCTTTTGTAAGGTTCCCTGCATTAGAATTCTACGTTGCGAAACGGGGCAAGTCAAGCGAACACGGCCTGCTTGACATCCTGGGCGGGATGCCATAGCATGGGCGAATCGGCTCGCTGGCGCTTCAACACCGAGTTGGAAGGGGGAACACTACGATGAAAGTGGGATTTTTTGTGGCCGTCCTGCAGATGTGCTCTTTGGACGAAATCGCGAAATGGGCCGGCGAGAACGACTTCGACACGCTGGAACTCTGGACAACCGCCAAGGAGGGAGAGGGCGCAATCTCGCAGTCGTTCGTGAACCTCGCCGGGTTCGGCAAGGTACAGGCTGACGAGGTCTTGGCGCTCGCGAGCGAGAACAACCTGGAGATCTCCTGCTTGGGATTCAACCGGAACTTCCTCAGCCCCAAGGCCCGAGAGGCGAATCTCGCGCACCTGGGTAAGGTGGTCGAGGCGTGCGAGCTGCTTGGCGTGGATACGGTCTCCATTTTTGTGGGACGCGATTACGAGAAGAACATGGAGGATAACGTCAAGCTGTTCGCCGAGGTGTTTGACGAACCGTTGCGGCACGCCAAGGACCACGGCGTGAGGTTCGCGATAGAGAACTGCCCTCTGTTCTGGGAGCACCAGGGCCTGATAGGCAACATGGGTTTCTCGCCTTTTTACTGGGACAAGCTCTTCAACGCGACTCCGCACGAGAACATCGGGCTCAACTTCGATCCGTCGCACCTCTATTGGATGCAGATCGACTACGTGAAGGCTATAAAGGATTTCGGGGACAGGATCTTCCACTTCCACGCAAAGGACACGGAGGTCGATCAGGAGCGTCTGGCGGTGGAGGGCAATCTGCCTTTCTGGGCGATGGTGTGGAGATACAGGCTGCCGGGATGGGGCGAGATGAGTTGGCCGAAGATTTTCACGGCACTTCGCGAGGTGGGATACACGGGGGCAATAAGCATAGAGCACGAGGACATGGTGTTCGGCAGGGGTGACGCAGAGACGGTACAGCGGGGGCTGCTGCTGGGCAAAAAGTATCTTAGGTCGTTGGAGTTCTAGGCGAGGCGAGAGAGAAGAATGGCAAAGGTGAGAACTGCGCTGGTGAGCGTGTCGGACAAGACGGGAGTTGTGGAGTTCGCGGCTGAGCTGTCGAAGCTGGGCATCGAGGTAATGTCCACCGGCGGGACGGCCAGACTGCTCAGCTCGAACGGGGTGAAAGTAACGAAGGTCTCGGAGTACACGGGCTTTCCCGAGATCATGGACGGCCGCGTGAAGACGCTCCACCCGAAGGTGCACGGCGGGATCTTGGCGAACCGCGACATTCCCGAACACATGGCGCAGATGAAGGAGCACGAGATAAGGCCGATCGATCTCGTCGCGGTGAACCTTTATCCCTTCCAGCAGACGGTAGCCAAGCCGGACGTCTCGTTCGAGGAGGCTATAGAGAACATCGATATCGGGGGGCCGACGATGATCCGCTCGGCTGCGAAGAATCATGCGCATCTCGCGGTTGTGGTGGACCCCGCAGACTATGACAGAGTGATTGAGGAGCTGAAGGAGAATGACGGTGAGACGGGAGATCAGCTTCGCTTCGAACTGGCGCTGAAGGCGTTCACGCATACCGCAGCTTACGACACGGCGATATCCGATTACCTCTCGAACATCGGCGGAGAAGGAATGTCGCAGTTGTATTCGCCCGCGTACGGCAAGCTCGACGACCTGCGCTACGGAGAAAACCCGCACCAGGTGGCGGCGGTGTACGTGTCCGAGCCGTGTCCGAAGCCGTCGCTGTGCGCGGCGGAGCAGTTGTCTGGCAAGGAGCTTTCTTACAACAACTACCTGGACCTCGACGCAGCGCTCGCCGCGGTGAGCGAGTTCGACGAACCGGCGGCAATCGTGATAAAGCACAACAACCCCTGCGGCGCTGCAGTCGGGAAAAAGCTGGTGGAGGTGTTCAAGAGAGCGTGGGACGGAGACCCTCTTTCGGCATTCGGTTCCATAGTCGCGTTCAATCGCAAGGTGGACACGGAAACGGCGAAGGAGATCGCATCGCCTGACAAATTCATCGAGGCGATAATCGCGCCGGCGTACGATCCGGAAGCCGTGGAGATCATCACGACCGGCACGAAGTGGGGCAGCTCCGTACGAATTTTGGAGTTGGGCGAATCAAAGAAGAGGAACGCCTCGGGCGAGATGCAGGCGAGGACGATCTCAGGCGGCGTGCTGGTTCAGGAAGCGGACACGCTGGGATTCGACGAGTCGAAGCTCAAGTGCGTCACCGATAAGGAACCGACGGCGGAGCAGATTGCGGATCTGGGCCTCGCCTGGCTCATCAGCAAGCACGTGAGGTCCAATGCCATAGTTCTCGCCAAGGACGGAATGATCGTCGGCGTGGGAGCAGGCCAGATGAGTCGCGTGGACTCGGCGATAATCGCGGCGCGAAAGGCGGGGGAAAGGGCTAAGGGGTCGGTGATGGCTTCGGACGCATTCATGCCTTTCCCCGACACCGTGGAGAAGGCGGCCGAAGCGGGCGTGACGGCGATAATCCAGCCGGGGGGCTCGCTCGGAGACAAGAAGGTGATCGAGGCCGCCAACGCCGCCGGCATCGCGATGGTATTCACCGGTTCGAGGCACTTCCGGCATTGAGGCGACGAGAGTCACAGAGATGATACGAGTCAAGGTCTGCGGAATCACTTCGCCCAAGGACGGTAAGTGGGCGGCCCAGTGCGGGGCTGACGCCATCGGGGTCATATTCATTGAAAGCCCGAGACAGATCGACGTCGCGCAGGCGGCGGAGATCGTCGCCGCCATCCCCCCGTACACCACGCCCGTAGGCCTTTTCGCGGAAGCCTCGGAGGAGGAGATCGCCGAGACCGCGTCCAAAGTCGGGCTGCGCGTCGTTCAGCTCCACGGGGACTTCCCACCAGAGGCGGCCTTGGGCTTGAAGCGAAAGGGCCTCAAAGTTGTGAAGGCGATAGCCGTAGGGTCGCGCGAGGACATCCGGGAGATGCGGGGCTATCCCGCCGACGCTTTCGTTCTCGACACCAAGGTGAAGGGAAAATACGGGGGAACCGGGAAGACCTTCGACTGGTCGCTGGCCGGGGAAGCGAAGGAACTGGGACTCGTGATTCTCGCCGGCGGCCTGGGTCCGGACAACGTCGCGGATGCCGTGCGCCAGGTCAAGCCTTACGCCGTCGACGCCTCAAGCCGCCTCGAATCCGAACCGAGAGTGAAAGACCCCGAGCTGGTCAGAAGCTTCGTCGAACTGGCCAAGCAGGCAAGCTGCTAGCTGGATCGAATCCGCAAGGCGCCAGTCCTTGCCCTCACTCCGCGGTTATGGTGGTCCGTGATGCGCCGATGTTGCCGCGGGTGTCTTGGGCTCTGACGACGATGCTGTGGGGGCCGGGGGCGAGTTCATCTATCTCTATGGAGAAGAATTCCTCCTTCGAGTCGAGAATGCCATCGATGGCGGGAAGAGTGATCCAGTCGCCGCCGTCGAGTGAGTACTCGACTCCGGTGATGAAGGAGGTCTCGTCGGCGGCTTTGCCGGGAACGCTCCATCCGCCACGGGTCTTCTTCACGGGCTTGAGGCCGGATATCTCGGGCCTGGTGTTGTCCACGGTCACGGGGTCGCTTATCCTGTCGCCTTCCATGGATTCCCCCTCTGGATTCGAGGGGGCATCGGAGGCGACGACGCGAAGACGGTAATCGCCGTCGGGCACGCTGAGCGTGTCCCACATGTACGTGGGCTTGTCGAGGTCCTCTTCGAGCAGCTTCCAGATCTCTTCGTCCACATGCCGGAAGTAGATGGCGAACTTGAGAGTGTCGCCGTTGGGATCCTGCGGCTTCCAGATGACCTGAACCGAGCCGGGGGGGATCTTCGACTGCTGCTGCGGAGGCTGTCCAGGGCCGGATTCGCGCGCGCCGTTGGACCCGAACTGGCCGCCAATGCCGAGGACTTCGGGAGGACGGTTGAAGGTCTGATAGGCGATCTTCACCTCGCGGAGAACAGGCGACGATTTGCCGTCGGTGGTGAACATGCTCACCTTGTACTGGAGGAATCTGGCGGCCGGGCTCTGCATCTCCGCGCCCGGTTCGGCAATCTCCTCCGACCATTCGCTCCAGGTGTCGTCGGGTTCGGCGGAGTTCCCGGAGCGGGTGACGAATCGTACCGAGGTGTCTTGGGGCACATCGGCCGTCGAGGTGATGCTTCCCCACCTGGAGCGCATGCCGGCATCCAGCGCTTCGGAGGTAAGGGAGCCGGCCGGCGGGTGGTCCTCCGCCATACGGCGAAGGCGTCCCTGATTGCCGGTGCCGAAGAGAATTCCGCCATCCGGTTCGGTTAAGAGGGACAGCACTTGCGCCTCCTCGGTCTGGTGGAGCTGGACGATCCTGTCCTTCTCGATCACCTGGTATATGCGACCAGGGGTTCCCGCCGCGGCAAGAACGGAACGGTTGGGGGCAAGAGACAGCGCGTAGAGAAGGATGTTTTGTCCGGAGAAGAGCTTCTCGACCGCACCATCCGGAGAGATCCTGTAGATGCTGTTGGTACCGGAGGGTCGCGGAGGACCGGGAGGTCCGCCGGGGCCCCTCCCCTGCGTGCCCGCGTTCCCGGAAGAACCGCCCTCGACCGCGTCGCCCGAGGGGAAGTCCGTCCCCCCCAGCATCACCTGGCCAATGGTTGGCGCCGGTTGGCCCTGCATGGGACCGGAAGGAAGGCTCGCACGCCCGCCCGACGCAGTCGCGGCGTACACAGAGCCGTCCGGTCCGAGGGCGAGCGCGTGGATTTCATCCTCGTCCGCATCGAAGATGACGAAAGGCTTCCCCGCGGAATCAATCTTGTAGACAAGTGCGGACGGATGCGTGCCCGCATATAGGTTGCCCTCGCCGTCACGGATCAAGGCAAGTATGTGGCTTTCCGGAGAGTCGAAAAGTATCTTTGGGTCAGCGCCCCTCTGCACCTGGTAGATCTTCCCTTCGTCGCCGGTCGCGACGTAGAGCGTCCCGCCCTGGCCGACCGCCATGGACCAGACGTAGGTATCCTCGAGGTCGCAAACCAACTCGCTGTCCCCTCTGCTGGAGACCTTGTAGACCTTTGCTCCGGGCGATCCAGCCGCGAATATCCCGCCGAGCGGCGATGCGACCATCGCGGTAACGTTGGGCTCGCTGAGCTTGACGAGGAGGCTTGCGCTCCCGCCGGGCGTGACTTTGTATATGACGCCGTTGCCGCCAGTGCCGACGTAGGTATTGCCTGCGGAATCCCTAGCCATGCACCAGACGAAGTCCTCCTCCAGCCCCTCGATGTCCTCAACCTTTCCGGAGAGGGTCACCGTACCGCGGCTGGTAATGGAGGCGTTCTCGGCCTCGCCAGCTTGGAAATCATTCTGCGAATTGTGGGTCCAGTAGGAAGTGGAGACGGCCAAGGACATGCCCCAGGGCAGCGCGGCAATGGCCACAAGAAGCATCAGTGCCTTCTGAGTTATTCTCATTTGCTTAAGCCTTTGTCCGATACTTTGACGCGAAGGGTTAGGTTGCCCGTAAGATAGTAAGGGGTCCTCTGGCTTGCGATGATCTCGGACTGCATCCGCTCGACACCGGGCCGTCCCGGAGACCCTATGACGGGTAGAACGGACGACGGCAGCGAAGGAAAGGCTTCGCCTTCGAGCGTGAGACCCTCACGGGGAGTGAGGGCGCGGATGAAGAGGTCGGTATTCTGCTCGTCCTGCTGAATGAGTTCCACCAGATGGTCGAAATCCTGCACGCGGAAACGCCCCGGCGCTCGGGACACCTCGATCTGCTGGCTTGCCCTGGCGTCGCAGACGTTGACGGTCACCCACGATCCCGGCACTGCATCGTCAGGCAGGACGAAGGAGAGCGCCTCCTCGTACGGGTCTCCCTCGAACGGGACCAGCGTCACCAGCACATCGATTTCCTCACCTGGGGCATACTCGGGCTTGCCGACAGATGCGGAGTCTATGTATGCGGTCCTGTTCCCGGGGACGGCGTCCACGTGAACCTCGACTCGGTCAAAGAGGACCTCTTTGAAGGGATTCTCCTGGAAGAAGGCAAGATTGGAGAAGGTGGCCACCACGGGAAGCGCCGAGACCCCTCTGGTGTAGTAGATGTTTTCGAAGTGGAGGGGCTCTTCATCACCAAAGTACGCGTCGGCCTCGAGCTGCACCATCCAGTCGCCGTCCATGGGCAGCACTTCGGAAACGGCCTCGACCGCGCCGGCATTAAGTAAGCTGAGGAACCACTTCTTGTCGCGCACCACGCTGAACTCGTACTCGGCAGCCCTCACAAGCGGCGGCTGGCCGGCGGTGACGGAAACTTTCACGTCCGCCATCTTCGCCTGACGGCCGACGAATCCGCCGATGCCCGAAGGCCTGTCCTGCGTTACAGCGCCGATGGGTTTGCCTGACTGAACACCAAGCTTGAAGGACGAGTCCTGCTTGGGAACGACGGCCTGCACGACGGTCGGCACGAGCGGGACCTCGGTAGATCCCATGGATGCGAAGGGGTGGCCGAAGCCGACGAACCGGTCGCCGTCGCGGTGTGTGAGCGTGCCGATGGCGAAGATGTTGAGGTCGCCCATGGCAAGGCTCACACCAATGCTGGAACCGGCTACCAGTTCGACGGGGTTGACAGATGCTTCGGCGGTGCCTCCCCCCTGGATGGGGATAGCCCCGATTTCGTCGAACAGTGGCTTGATGATGTCCATCGCATGACGGCCAAGTCCCGAGATGGCTATGGGGGTTCGGATCACGGAAAGTCCCGGGGTGTCGACGCCGCCGATCGAATCGGACGAGCCGGCGGGACCGCGCTCATCGAGCACGGCAACCATATCCGAAATGGGGGTGATTCCCGCGATGGGCTCTTTAAGGAAGTACCAGGTGTATGCGATGGCACCGATGAGCTTGTCGTCGACGTACACGGGGCTGCCGCTCATGCCCGAGATAACGCCGGTCTCCTCCAACGGAGGGCCGCTGAGGCGCGCGATGATCATGTCGCGTTTGGGCGCGAAGTTCTTCTGAACGCCGACTATCTCAACCTGAAAGGTCTCGACCTCAGATCCCGAGAACACCGTCTTGCCGTAGCCCGTCATGCCGGGCCGAAGTTCATCAGGCGAGAGGAACTGCTCGTCCGCGGAGCGGGCAAAGGGGGTCAAGGTCAGAATCGCAAGGAACAAGAAGGTACAGGGGCGCAAAACGAAAGGCTCCCGGGAAAGCGTCTCAAGTCCAGGTATGCTCTAAAGTTTCGTCCAACGTATCAATCTCGGGCAATAGTGTCAAGGGCAAATTGACAGGAAGCTCGGTCCGCTAATATAATCGGCGCGGTGCGGTGGAGAGGGACAGGTCTCAGGATGGACCAAGACGTGTGCTTGCAGGAGTTAGAGGCGGCGCTGGAGTATCGCTTCGGGGATGCGTCTCTGCTGGAACAGGCGCTCACTCACTCGTCCGCTGCTGCGGAGGAGAACAACAAGCGCCTGGAGTTCCTGGGAGATGCGGTGCTGGGAACCGTGGTAGCGGAGATACTCTTGGAGCGCTTTCCTGAAGCGCAGGAGGGCGAGCTTACGAAGCTCAAGTCTTCGGTGGTGAACCGCGTGTTCCAGGCGAGCTTGGCCAAGAAGCTGGGGCTAGCGGAGGTTGCGAACCTCGGCGGCGGACTGGCAGACAAGAAGAGCGTGAGCCGCGCTGTGCTCTCAAATCTGATGGAGGCAGTGGTAGGAGCCCTCTATCTTGACGGCGGCCTTGAGCCGGTGAGAGGGTTCGCGAATCGCTACCTTATGACAAGGATGGATGAGGCGTTCGAGCGATTCTCGATCAGAGACAGCAAGTCCAGGCTGCAGGAGCACGCGCAGCGTCAGATGGGAGGAACGCCTTCCTACGAGATCGTTGAGGAGCAGGGGCCCGACCACCAGAAGCGTTTCCAGGCGGTGACGATTATATCAGGCGAACGTTACGAGTCAGCTTGGGGACCGAGCAAGAGGGCCGCCGAACAGCGCGCGGCGGAGCTGACCCTGAACAAACTGACCGATGAGCCTGTCGACGACGGTCAGCCTGAAGAAGCACGGGAAGAATAGCGCGGCCGCCCGGCTCGAGGCCGGCGACCGGACCCAGCCATGACGGAGGAAGTCACCCCTTTCAATGTCATGCTGGGCCGCGGCCCTGAGAGGTATTTGTGTTGGGTGAAGGTCAAGGCAAAACGGGCAGCCGCATACTGGGCGTCGACTACGGCGAGAAGCGCGTTGGCGTCGCGGTAAGCGATCCCCTTCTGCTGACGGCGCAAGGGGTGGGGATAGTTGAGAATCTAGGCCCGCGGAAGATAGCCGAGCGGATATCAGCCTTGGCCGAGGAAGCGGGCGCGGGGCAGATAGTGGTCGGGCTGCCGCGTAACATGAACGGAAGCCTAGGAAAAAGCGCGCTGCAGGTGATGGAATTCGCAGAGAGGCTGCGAAAGGCATCGGGGCTGGAGGTGGTGCTGTGGGACGAGCGCCTCTCCACGATCAGGGCGGAGCGAGGGATGCTGCAGGCTGACCTTTCGCGCGCCAAGCGCGCGAAGCTACGCGACAAGATCGCGGCGCAGTTGGTGCTCCAGAACTACCTGGACTACCTTCGCGCCGGAAAGGCGGACACCTCGGGGTCGATGGAGGCTCCGTAGTGTTCGGCGATGCACAAAGGGGGGGGCGACGATGGAAGCAAAGGAGAAGATAGATCTTAAGGAGGGCGACATCACCGACATGGACGTGGACGCCATAGTCAATGCCGCCAATAACGATCTCGTGCTCGGCGCAGGAGTCGCGGGTGCCATCCGCAGAAAAGGCGGCCCGAGCATTCAGATAGAATGCGACCGGATCGGGCCGGTGGACATCGGCGACGCTGCGATAACGGGGGCCGGGAACATGAAGGCCCGCTTCGTCATCCACGCCGCCAGCATGGAGTTGGGAGGAAGAACAACGGCGGAGTCGCTCAGATCGTCAACGAAGCGAAGCCTGGAGCTGGCGGACGAGAAGAAACTTAAGACGGTCGCGTTTCCCGCAATCGGAACGGGCGTCGCAGGCTTTCCGCTGGACGAATGCGCCAGGATCATGATCGACACCGTGCTCGAACATCTGAGAGGGGAGACCTCGCTGGAGAAGGTCTGGTTCGTCCTCTACGGAGAGCGCGCGCACACGGCGTTCCGAGATTGCCTCGACACGGTTTGAGGGGCATCCAGACTGCCGGCTGAGCTTGGCGGTCAGCCCTTGAGGCGTCGGGTGGTCGTGGGGACGTTTTCCACTTCAAGCGGCATCTTGCGATCCTTGCCCCAAACCAGTTGGGCCACGATGCCGAGAAGCGAGGCGGCGACGAAGGCCGTCACGCCGATTATCGAGATGGTGCCCCAGCGGCTGGCAAGAGTTGCCGGCGCGTGTCTCTCGGCCAGTGACATTGCGCCCAGGGCCACGGACGCTCCGCCGCCGAGGGCCGTGGCGATTATTATCACCGGCCGCAAGAGGAACGCGGCGAAGGTCCCCGAGACGGCAAAGACGATTCCGGTAATCACTAACGAAAGTGTAGACGAAGCCGCCGGATAGAAGGCGGTGAAGGCCCACAGGGTGAAGCCCGCACCGCACGCACCGGCCGCGAAGAAGACAGCTACGCGCTTTAGGAGCACGGCAGCGAGGCCGCACAGGAGCGCACCTGCTGCGACCGCTATCGCCGGATGAACCACGAATTTAGCCGAGGCGAGCATCCCCAGGTACGCACCCCCCAGAGCACCCAGCAGGATTATGGCAAGGCCGAAGACGGTCCATCCAGCCGTAGCGAAGACGATCCCGATCAATATCAGCAGAATCGCCTCAACGGTGCTCCATTGCGTCAGAGCCGCTTCCGTCCAGGGTGGTGGCATCGCATCCTCCCGAGGTGCGCGAGAGAGGAGGCGCAGGCCCTCCTCGCCCAAGAAACAATCTCCTCTCATATTTCTATCGGACGAAAGAGCGGAAATCAGTAGCCTTGCGCTGCGGCGTGATAGGACCTCCGCCCATATCGGGACACGGGAAGCAAGCTTGACCGTCTTGAGGGAGGGTGCTAGAATCGCCGCGCGATTCACGTTGGCGCGGAAGTGCGGTTGTTCTGGACGGCGCCTTTGACCAGGGAGGAGGAAAGGCAGTGCTCAGCGACCTCGAGATTGCTCAGAAGGCCAAGCTCAAGCCTATCATGGAGATCGCCGGCGGAATGGGCTTGCCCGAAGAGTTCATAGAACCTTACGGGAAGCATAAAGCCAAGGTTGACCTGGCCGTGCTGGATAAGGTGGCGGACCGGCCAAACGGGAAGTACATAGACGTGACTGCGATCACCCCTACTCCTCTCGGCGAGGGGAAGACCGTCACCACGGTGGGGCTTTCGCTGGGGCTCAATCATATCGGCAAGAACGTGATCACTTGCATAAGGCAGCCGTCGCTGGGGCCGGTGTTCGGCATCAAGGGCGGGGCCGCTGGAGGCGGATACTCGCAGGTGGTGCCGATGGAGGACTTCAACCTCCACCTTACGGGCGACGTGCATGCAGTGACGGTCGCGCACAACCTCTGCGCGGCCTTTGTTGACAATGCTCTCTACAGAAGCAACCGGCTGAACATCGACCCGACCACCATAATGCTCAACCGCGTCGTGGAAGTGAACGACGGGGCGCTGCGCGACGTGGTGATCGGACTGGGCCCGAAGAACAACGCGATACCGCGCGAGAGCGGGTTCGACATATCGGTTGCTTCGGAGGTCATGGCCATACTCGGGCTATCGAAGAGCCTAAAGGACATGCGAGAGCGGATAGGCCGAATGGTGGTGGCCTACACCAACGACGGCAAGCCCGTGACGACCGAAGATCTCGGGGTCGCGGGCTCGATGACCGTTCTGATGAAGGACGCGCTCAAGCCGACTCTGATGCAGACCCTCGAGCATACCCCTGCGTTCGTCCACGCGGGGCCCTTCGCAAACATAGCGCACGGCAACAGCTCCATCGTCGCGGACATGATCGCTCTGAAGTTCGGCGATTACGTGGTGACGGAAAGCGGGTTCGGCGCGGACATGGGGATGGAGAAGTTCTTCAACATAAAGTGCCGGGTCAGCGGGTTGGTACCTAATGCGGTCGTGCTGGTAGCGACGATAAGAGCTTTGAAGATGCACAGCGGCGACTTCAAGGTTGCGGCCGGGAAGCCGCTTGATCCGAAGCTGCTGCAAGAGAACGTGGACGCCGTCAAGCGGGGCTGCTGCAACCTCGTCAAGCATATCGAGAACGTCCGGCTTTTCGGCATACCTGTCGTTGTGGCTGTTAACAAGTTCACGACCGACGCGGATAGCGAGGTGAAGGCGGTGAGGGAAGCGGCTTTGGAGGCCGGGGCCGATTCGGTCGCGACCAGCGATGTCTGGGCTCACGGCGGCAAAGGCGGAGCCGAACTGGCGGAGGCGGTGGTCGAGGCATGCGAGAAGCCGAGCGACTTCAAGTTCCTCTATCCGGACGACGCGTCGATCAAGGACAAGATAGACGCCATCGCCACGAAGGTTTACGGGGCCAAGGACGTGAGCTACGAGTCCGCGGCGAAGAAGAAGCTGAAGCTTTTCAAGAAGCTGGGATACACCAAGTTCCCGATCTGCATGGCCAAGACGCATCGTTCGCTGTCCCACGTTCCCACGTGGGTGGGTGTCCCGGCGGATTACTCTTTGCCCATAAGGGACATACGAGCGTCCGTGGGGGCGGGGTTCCTGTATCCGCTGTGCGGCGAGATGAGCACGATGCCGACACTGCCCACCCGCCCGGCGGGCGAGAAGATAGACATTGACGAGAACGGAAACGTAGTCGGCTTGTTCTGAGCGTGAAAAATGAGTCCTGCTGGAGCCGAACGTCGGAGGTACGTGCGCGTCAAGGCGAGCGTGCGCGTGCGGTACAAATTCTACCACTGTTTTGAAGAGACGCTGTCGAGCGAGGTCTGCGAGGGCCTTACGGAGAACATCAGCAGCGGGGGGATATTCCTTCGCGGGAAGATACCCAAAGCCGAATGGGTGCCGGAGCTGCTGCAGCGCAGGATGGTGATGGCGCTGAAGATCTTCCTGCCGACCGAGCAGGAGCCGGTGAAGGCCCTGGCGCGACTGGCATGGATCGAGGGGATTAAGGAGGGGGAGGAGGAGAGCTGGGCGATGGGGCTGGAGTTCAAGGAGATGAGCGCGGAGGACCGGGACAAGATCACGCTCTTCGTGATCAAGACCCAGTTGCCGTAGGCCAACGATCGACGCGCATCGGATGAACAGTTGCTTCCCCGCTGCCGGGACCTATTCGGCAGGAGCTATCGGTTTCCTAGGGAGCCGTCTCGACTGGTCTGAAGCGGGGGTCGTCGGGGAACATCTGCCTTGCCCTGTTGAGCCAGAACTGAGCGCGGCTTGGCTCTCCGGCTTGATCCCACAAAGCAGCAAGCTTCGCGAAGATCTCGGGCTCCCTGACCCCCATGTTGAAGACGACCTCCAGCTCGGAGGCCGCGGATTCTGCGCGCCCCTCCTTCTCGAAGAGCGTCGCGATTATGATGTGCGAGTAGGCCGAGTCGCGCCTGAATTTCGCGAGGATTCCAGTGAGTTCCGTGCGGGCGGCGGCAGCCTCCTCGGGCCGAAGCCTCGGTATGATTGCTTCCAGCGCCATGCGGGCGGAATTGCTGCGCGGATGTCCGTCGTACGGGATTTGGTGACGGTAGACGGCATAGTTGACCACAGCCTTGGGCAGGTTCCCGGCCATCCTATAGTCGTCACCCATCACGACGCGCGTGTCGGAGATATTTGGCGACTCACGCTGCAGCTCCTCGAGAACGGCCGCCGCCTCGGTGAATTTTGAATCCAGGCGGAACGCAATGGCCTTGTCGTAGTACGCGTGAAGCAGGTTCTCCATGCCAAGCGACTTGGCAATTGTAAGGTCGGAGAGGTCGCGCATGGCGACGAGGTAGCTCTGCCTGCTTCCGGCGAGAGCAGTAGCTAAGAAGGCCGAGGACTTGCCCAGCCCCGACAGGCCATGGTCAGGAACAAGTTCTGCCAGCGTTCGCTGCTGGATCTCGGCTTCTTCGGCCTGCCATGATGCTTGTTTGACGAGAGCCGCATCCTTTCTGTATTTCTGGGAAAGGAGGTCTCCCAACGCCACGACGACCCAGAACTTACAGAGAATTGCTGCCACAATCAGCAACGCCAAGATCCGAGGCAACATAGGCAACAGGACTTCGCCTGCGGCGCTCTCCGACGGCGTTGAGCTCGCCTCGCGAGTAGGAGCGAGAGCAGTGAGAATCGCCAAGTTCGTCCACACGAAAGGAGCGTAATCCCAGAACCGCAGGCCCGGTGAGCCAAGTTCCTGCACTAGCATGCCCAGCGTGCCGATGAATATGCCCCACCCCACCACGGCGGACTCGTCGACAGGACCGTCCTTGAGCCCTCTCCACGCCCCCCGGGATATGAACCAGACCATCAACGCGGCAAGCGCCAGTCCAACAAGGCCAACCTCAACAGCCACTTGGAGGGGTTCGCTGTGGACGTTCAGAGCGCTGGTGCCGAAGGGGTTGACGATGAACTGCTCAGGCAAGGCAAACATCGGGTAGTTGCATACGAACGTCCCCGTGCCCCACCCGAGGAGAGGATGCGCTGCTATCATCCTGAGAGCTCCGTCGAACACTACCCACCTTACTGCGAGGGTCGAGCCTCCTTCGTAAGTCGAACCCCGCGCCACCAAGTCGGAGAATAGGTGCGGCAGCGCGGGCCGCACGACTGAAAAGAAGTATGCCGCTCCGACGACGGCCGAGAACACAAAGGAGAAATACGGAAGAGTTTTCCTCATCTGACGCTGAAGTAGAACGAGCAGCAGAAATACGAAGAGGGCACCCACAAGCGGCAGACTCACTCGCTTGTCCGGGAAATGATAGACCGCCATCCCCGCGAGCACCACGAAGAGAGCAAGGGCCGCCAGGAACTCAAACGCCAGAGCCCAACCATACCTTGCACTGATGAAGAAGAGCACTGCGGCACACGCGAATACCAGCCCGATGTAGCCGGACTTGGAATGGGTGCTGTATATCGTCCATGCGTAAAAGAAAGCGAGAAGCACCATTGGCAGCGCCTTCGGGAAAGAACGCGACTGAGGCTCAGCCCCGAATGTCCTGGGAAGCAGGCAGCGTGCGGCGTAGAAGACAGAGATGAACAACGCGGGCAACAGGTAACCCGCAAGAAAGATCGGGTTTCCTGCGGGAAAGCCGATCCTGCCCTGGAACGGGCTGATGAATTGGAGCTGGTCGCGGAGGTAGTAGGCGAGGAATGCGCCCGCCGAAGTGATGACCGCAGCGGCAACATATAGCTTACCCAACGTGGCGATGTGCCGCCTTTGCCTCAGCAAGACCATCCCAAGCAGGAACCAGCCGATGTAGAAACCCAGTTCCAGAACCCTGACCAGCGTGGCCTTGGGGAAGTCCGACCAGACTACTGAGAGGGCGTTGACGGAGAGAAAGAGAACGGCGAAAACAGCCGCGAGAGTCTTGTCCTTTCCCCAGCGTCTGACCCCCACCCCGGCGAGAGGAAAGAGGCCGAGCAATCCGCCGACGAAGCACAGCAGCAACAGGAGAAGCGCGGTCTGGAAGATCGTGTACTTGACGTAGGTAGCGTGATACGTAAAGGGAAGGAACGCGAAGGGGCAGACGAAAACAACAAGTCCGATCAGGACAACGGGAATGCGTTCCAGCCGCCGAGTCAGCTTGACCTCGTTCTGTGTGTCCTGCAAGAGCATCCCTCCGTCATCGCGCTGGGGCGTACGGGGAATCAGTGTAACGTTTTGCGAGGGATTGAGCAAGACAGGCAAGTCGAGGTCGCAAGATCAAGAAGAAGAGGCGGGCAAGCTTTGATGCTTGCCCGCCTCTTTGCAGGCTAAAGACAGCCTGAGCCGCTACTACGGATACCTGTAGAAAGCGGTGAAGCCGGCTGGATCGCTGTTGCTGAGGCCAGTGTATAGATAGTACCCCACTGTGTCGGGGTTCGGCCCCACGATGTTCCAGTCAGTGACGAAGGAGTCCCAGTCGGCCGGCGGCCAACCTTGCGGCGGGTTGACCAGGCGCGAAGTGCAGAGAGTGAAGATGTGGTCTCTGATTACGCCCGCAGCAGGAATGGGCGGATCATCAGGCTCGAGTTCTTCAGCGCCCAAGCCGATGTCAGCACCTATCAGTGCCGCTCTGCCATACGACACATGTCCGTCGACATACAGGACGTTCGTGCCGTTGTGACGCCCAGCCATGGTGTCGACCACGAAGCGCACAATGCCCGGATCGGGGAAGAGTGCCGGGTGTTCCCAGTACTCCTTCTGGGCAGGATACACACGGCCCAGAATAAACTCGTCCGCGGCTATTGCTGCGGCCGGATGGCTGTTCGCCGTCTTGTAGTGGTCATACGAATAGCTGGTGGATGTCCACCTCAATCCGCCGCTATTGGCGCTACGTCCGCCACCGGTAAGCTGCCAATTGCCCAGCTTGTCATCGCTGCTCGGGCAGATGAACACTTCGGCGTCCTGGAGGTAGTTTTGACCACCGTAGGCTAGTATGCCCAATGAATAGGTCGAATACGAGCCGTCCGGGCCACGCGGGAAGTACTCATTGTAGTCGGTCGAGTAGATGTGCAGAGCCAACCCGATCTGCTTCAGGTTGTTCTTGCACGCCGCTCTTCGGGCTTGCTCACGAGCTCTTGCCAAGGCAGGCAGGAGTAACCCTGCCAGGATTGCGATGATTGCGATCACGACCAAGAGCTCAATGATCGTAAAGCCCCTGTAGCCCTTCTTCATATAGAATCACCTCCTTCCTCCGTTGAAGGACCCATAAAGCACCCTTATGATCAGGATTCTGCCCCGGATTGTCAAGTAAAAAAACCTGGAATTTCCCCTGCCCGTAAACCGCCGCGGAAGGGGCAAACAACGGCGCTTTCATCGCTGTCCACCTTGAGATCAGGCGACGAGGAAATCCAGAACGGCCGAGACCGCGCTCGTGATCTCCTTTGCGCACATTCGGTACTGCTCGTGGTTTCCTCCGTAGGGGTCATGTATGCCACATCCCAGCAAGCGGAGCTTCTCGCGAACCGGTCCCAGGAGCCGCGCGGCAGCGCCCGAGCCCTCACCCGGTTCCGACATCAGGCCGGGCTCCATGACGAATATCACGGCTGCGCGTTCCGCCAATTCTCGAGTGAGCGGACGTCGACGGTGCCCCGAGATGTCGATCCCAAGTTCACCCATCACCTTCACTGCGGCCACGCTGGGACTATCCCCTGCAGAAGTCGCCAGCCCTGCCGAGAGAATCGTGTACCCACGGTTCCTAAGTCGCTCCTCCGGCACATCCAGCCTCTGGGAAAGGAGCTTCCGGCAAATCCCGTGTGCCATGGGGCTGCGGCAGCTATTCCCCGTGCACACGAAGAGAATCAGCTTGTTGACCAGGCTCTCAATCCTGTCCTCATCTATCGCGCCTTGTCGAAGCACCTCCCACTCGGGCCCGGTGACCCTAACCACGGTCGATGCCTCGGCCAGAGGACAAGGGCCGCCGTCAATAACCAAGTCGACGGAATCTCCGATATCGTTGATTGCCCGGGAGGCGGTGATCGCGGGAGGGCTGCCGGACCTGTTCGCGCTGGTTCCGTAAACCCTCAGACCAGACTTACGTATCAGCCTTCGAGTTATCGCGTCACCGGGAACCCTCAGTCCCAGGTGCCGACCGGTTCTGTCCGAAAGCACAAGCGTGAGCGGCCCGGGCCAGTATCTATCGGCAAGCCTCCGAGCCGCGTCGGGCAGGTCCCCGACCAGCGCGACTGCATCCTCCACACCTGGCAACAAGTATGCCATCGGTTTGGACTGCGGCCTCTCCTTTATGGAGTACATGCGAGCGACGGCTTGGGGATTGTCGGCGTCGGCCGCAAGGCCGTAGACTGTTTCAGTTGGAACGACGAGAACGCCTCCGTGCCGGAGTCTCCGCACGGCTTCTGCGACAGCCCTTTCGGGGTCGGTTCGTGCGTCTATGGTTCTCGGTAGCTGTGGGTCCATTGTCAGGAGCCGGCAGTAGACAGCGTGACGGGGTCGCCGCGTTTGACCTTCAGGGATTCCGCCGCATTTCCCATGTTCACGGCGACATCGAGCTTGCCCATGCTGCCGAAATAGGAAAGGGGTTCGCCCTCGCGGGCATCGGAGTATGTGCGCCGGAGCCCTCGCAGCTCGATCTCTCCCACATTCACGATGGCCGCTTGCCCGTCCCATTTCCCGAGCTTGCGACAGTCGGTCACGTGTATGTTGGTGACTAAGTTCCCATATCTGTCGATGTGAATGACCTCTCCCCGGAGTTGGCCGTCCGACACTTGTGCGGGACGAGGAATCGGCCGGATGGAAAGCTCCCCGGCGGGCGGGCCAAGCTCCGACAGGGCAAGGCCGTTCGCGATGTGCGCCGCAACCGGTGCGAATATGTCCCTGCCGTGGAACGTGGCGGAAAGCTCGGAGAGGAAGTGCTGGTCGCGGCGGAGCTCGAACGCCTCGTCCACCGGTTCCTCGGCCGCTATCCATGAGAGAAGCCCATTGTCCGGGCAAACGAAGACGTGCCCCGCCATACGCGCCACAATCGCCCGACGATCACCTCCTACGCCCGGATCGACTACCCCAACGTGAACGGTCCCGCTGGGGAAACACTTGTAGCACGAGGCCCAGACGTATCCCCCACCCCACACGTCCTGCGGGAGCACGTCATGTGTCACGTCGACAAGCTGAACCCTGGGGCAGATGGTGATTATCACCCCCTTGATGGCGGGCACGTAGTGGTCGGCGAGTCCGAAATCGGTGAGCAGCGTCACAACGGGCATTCTTAGGGAATCGCTCATCAATCCAAAGCCGCCTGCGCCGAATCATGGCTGGAAGTAGAAGATCTGCGGGTCGCTGTCGTCGATGCCGGGCGAGGACACGGACCAGTATAGCTGGTTACCGGCCTGCTCGGCAAGCGCGGTGATGAAGCCCCACTGGTACGCGTTCGGGACGAAATACTGCTTCGACGTGAAGCTGAATGGGAGGATGACCGCGAGCGGGTCGTCCTCGAATCTTTCGAATACGACGCGAAAGCGCGAGGAGTCCCTGGCACCCCATCGGAAAGCAGCAGGGGTCGAGACGTAGACAATCTCGCCCACTGCCGGAACGAGGTCGAGCACGGCGGGAACCGCCTGCTCGGCCTCCCCCTGGGGAGACACGGCGATAGCGTAGTCCCCGGTGCCGAGGGCCCTGTCCGTGTGGTGAACGCGCGCGTAATACGTTCCGCCGCGTGCTGCAAAGAAGTTGACCACCGTCGGATCCGTCCCGCCGGGCGGAGCGGCAGCAGCAAACACAACCATGTCGTCGTCGTAGACGGTCAACTCCGCGAAGTTGTCGCCGCTGGAGGGAGCTACGCTCACTTCGTATATCCAGCCCGTCGCCAAATCGAAGCTGAAGGCGTCGGCGTCCCCAGGCAATTCGATGCTGCCCGCTGTGGGCGTTCCGTCCGCAGTGATGGGATGCGG
>Ga0180437_10003266_pt1 | contig 24351 bp, 21 predicted proteins | sample SS_ome_4_FD_132410 | JGI IMG/M metagenome (GOLD analysis project Ga0180437, IMG submission 132410) | Hypersaline lake sediment archaeal communities from the Salton Sea, California, USA - SS_3_D_1 metaG | ecosystem: Environmental > Aquatic > Non-marine Saline and Alkaline > Hypersaline >... | reverse complement strand
CTATATGCGGGTCGTTTAGCCATTTGCTTTCTCCTCCTCTTCTTCTTTTATGTTCGTATAATCCTTGTTGATGGTCATGTATGCTGGACTTGTAGCTGAACGATAGTCTCGTGCTGGACGATAAATCGTAAACAGATCCAACCGGTTAAACTTTTTTAATCGCTTGTAAATTTCAATCCACGCACAAGGACGTGTATAACCACCTACTTCACACATACCATCCACAGTTCCGCCACATGGACCGTTGCTTAAATGTTTTGCGCATCCTGCGATGGGACACACGCCACCTGTTACTCCTAAGAGACAATTTCCACAAGTTTCACAATATTGAATAAAACTGTTCTCACCGAGGTTTTGCACTCCGCCAAAATGACTATCTTGGGCGGGAAAAGTAAGAATGTCGGGGAGCACTTTATTCATCATGACAACTCCAAGACCGCAAGCTAAAGACACCACTGCGTCAAAACCCTCAACCTGAGTCCTACACGTGGTAGCAGCAATTCGATCATCGCATTGTCGAAGGACGGTAATAGCTTTCCACTTGAGCTCCTTGCCCTCAGTCTTGGCTTTTAATTCCAAGAGCTGCCCAAGGACTTTCGCTTCGTTTATAGATCGAGGAGGTTGGCAACAACCATCACACCCTGCGATCAAGATCTTATCATAATCCTTGATCATGGCCCATATTTGCTCTACCGATTTTTGTTTTGTAATAATCATGTTATATTTTCTCCATTTTTTTAGATTTTTTCATTTTGTTTTGATTTTTTCAATTTTTGATAATTGATACAAAAAATTTTATTTTATTAGGATGTTAATTTCTCAATTAACTTATTGGGTTTTACACTCCTGTTTTTTAGACTTATGTCTTGAAGATCCACGCCTAATGCTACAGCCATTATCTCAGGTAAATATAGAACAGGTATGTCTAATTCTTTACCGCTTTTTCGGGCGACCAATCTCTCTTTTCTGTCGATTTGTGTCACACATGCAGGGCATACTGCAATTAAAGCATCAACTTCTTCTTCAAGTCCACATAATTCTGTCATCTTATCTTCGACCAGTTTTTCACCGATTTCTTCTTGTAATCGAGCGCAGAAGCCACAGCATTCTAATTTATTAGCAAATTCAACAGTTCTAGCACCAAGGGCTTTGAGTATAATGTCTATTTTTTCTGGTTTTTCGGGGTGATCAAATTGCATTATTTTACTAGGTCTTATAAGATGGCATCCATAGTGTACCGCAAGATTCAATTCATCTAAAGGTTTAATTACCGTATTTTTGATTTTATCTAACCATTCTGGCTGGCTAAATAACTCTACAAAATGGTATACTTTAGTCTTTCCTTTATAATTGTATCCAATTTTGCCTAGAACTTCGTTAATTCTTGCCAAATACTCAGGATCTTCCTCCAATAAAACGCTTACAGTTTTCAGTGTTTCATAACAACCAGAACAGATAGTTAATATGTCTAACCCCATCTTCTCTGCTAGTATCAAGTTTCTGGCACCTAAAGTTACCCATGTATCAATGTTTAATGATTGTAAAGATACTGGCTCGGGACAACAGCTTGCTCCTTCCATTTCTCTTAGTTTTACGCCTAAAATACTTGCGATATCTCTAAAAGACTTCTCCAAATGAGGCATCTTTAAAGGTATAGTACATCCTAAGAATAGTGCATATTCCATTTTAATCTCCCTCCTTTTTCTTTTTTGCTATATCGGCAAGACCTGTTGCTTCGATAATGTACCTTATTTCATCTAATTCAGGGGGAATAATTTGAGGCAAACTCATTCGATTTCTTCTTCTATCAATGTTATCTTTTAATCCGCCTGTATAAGGCACAACAAATCCATTGTCATAAATTGTGACAACAGTTCCCGAATATTCTTTAGGTATCCTGCCTTCATTAACGCTCAAGTTACGTAAAAGAGCTAATATAAAGGAGTAATCGACGTTTTTAGGGCATCTCTCGGTACATCTGTGGCATAAAGAACAAGTCCATATTGCTTGACTACTCAATACTTCTTCCCTTAATCCTAAAAGACACGACGCAACAACTCTATGAGGTTGCATGTCTACATATTCAGTAACCGTACAACCCGAGCTACAAACTCCACATTGGATGCATTTTAATAAAGATTTTGCACCAACCTTTGATGTGATTTCATAGCGAAATTTCGCGTCTAAATCGCTTGCGTTTTTCTGAATCATGTTAGCCATTTTCTATGCTCCCTCCTTTGCTTTTTTCTTTTCTTTTTTCTTTACCACGATTTTATCACCTTTTTTAGGCATTGGCCCAAGTTCTTTTACCTTGTCCACGAATTCCGTGACGACTTGTGAGAATCGTTTTCCTTCGGCAGCTGAAACCCATTCAAGCCTGTATCGCTCTGGGTTAATACCAACATTCTCGAGTATTTCGTGTATTTCGTTATAGCGTTGTAACATGTCATAATTGCCTTCTAAGTAGTGACAGTCTCCAATATGGCATCCTCCAACGAGAACTCCATCAGCACCTTCCAAAAATGCTTGCAATACGAAGGATTTTGGAATTCTGCCCGTACACATTACCCTTATTGGTCTAATGTTAGTTGGGTATTGGAATCGGCTCACGCCGCATGTATCTGCGCCAGCGTAACTACACCAATTACACAAAAACGCAACAATTCTAGGTCTTTCGTCAACATATTCTCCTTTCACAGCTTCTTCAACCATTGGAATGATCTGTTCGTCTGAGAAGTGACTCATTGTAATTGCGCCTGCAGGACAAGCTGCCGAGCAATCGCCACATCCCTTACATAGAAGTGGATTTGACTCAGACACCAGGACATCATTATCAAAATTTACCCCTATAGCTCCAAAATTGCATACCTCTTCGCATTTTTGACAGGCAATACATAACGCTGGATTTACCACTGATACTAATGGTTCGTTCTCAACTTCACCTGAAATGAGCGGAATTAACGCATGAGCGGCTGCAGCTCTCCCTTGGGAGATAGAGTCGCCTATTCCTTTTGGACCGTGACATGTTCCCGCCAAATAAATTCCATCAGTTGCGAAATCTACTGGTCTTAACTTGACATGTGCTTCCAAGAAAAATCCGTTTTGGTCTCGAGCGCATTTAATTTGTTCTCCTAGCTGTTTGGTGTCGTGTGGAATTAATGGTGTGGAAAGAACTACTTTATCTGCATCGATCGTGAGGTCAGTTTGCGTTAAAATGTCTTTCACATTTACTTTAAGCGTGCCATTTGCAATATCTACAGTAGGATACTCGTTAAACCGTATGTAATTCACGTTTTCCCGGGCTTTCCAATAATAAGGTTCTTCATCAGTGCCTACTCTAATATCCCTGTATAATACAAATATATTAGATTTAGGATAATTTTCTTTCACTAACAGCGCATGCCTGATAGATTCAGAACAACAGATTAATGAACAGTAAGTTACTCCGTTTCCTCCTTCTGGTTGTCTGGAACCCACGCAATGGACAAAAACTAATGTTTCACCATCTTTCAATTCTTTATTTTTTAGTTTTTCCGATAATTCGAGCTGGGTCATTACGTTCTCATTTTCACCGTAATGGTACCATCCTTCAGGCTTATATTCGTAAGCCCCTGTGGCAGTTACTATTACTCCAACGTTGAGATCGAGTTCCTTCTGATCCTTGTTGTTCTTCACTTTAACATTAAAATCGCCAATTGATCCTTTTACTTCAATCACTTCAGAATTTAAATAGCTCGTGATGTTTTTTTGCGCTTTGAATTCTTTTAACTTTCCATCTAAAAATTCCTTAGAATCAATACGATCAAAGTTGATCTTATAAATGAAGTTTAATTGACCTCCTAATTTGTCTTCTATTTCAACAAGATGCACTTTGAAACCTTTATTGGCAATTTCCATTGCTGCACTCATTCCTGCAACACCACCACCTATAACTAAAGCTTCAGGAATCACGTCACCTTTAATTTTAAGTTCAGGTTTTTGTTTTGTCACGCGTGCAACGCCCATTCGAACGAGATCTTTTCCTTTATCAGTAGCTTTTTTGATATCGTGCATGTGAACCCAAGAATCTAACTCACGAATGCTCACAAAATTGAAGAGGTATTCGTTCAATCCAACCTCTCTTATCGTTTTCTGAAATAATGCTTCGTGCGTTCTTGGAGTGCACGCCGCAACGACAACTCTATTTAGGTCAAGTTCTTCAATTTTTTCCTTAATGATGTCTTGCGTTAATTGAGAACAGCTATACTTGTTTTCCATGCTAAAGACCACATTGGGAAGCGTTTTTGCGTATTCCACTAAAGCTGGAACGTCTACATATCCGGCAATGTTAATACCACATCGACAAATGAACACTCCAATACGAGGTTTGTCTTGTGGGAGCACGTTCTTTAAAGGAGGAAGCTCTACTTTCTGTTCTTCGTCGCTTAAAGGAACTGCGTGAGCAGCTGCAAGAGCTGCTGCACCCCCTGCTTTCGCGACGGAATTCGCGATATCGTCTGGAGATTGACAAGAGCCAGTCACGTATATGCCTTCCTTCGTCGATCGAAGATCTTCTGACGAGTCCTTCGTCTTGAAAAAGCCTATTTCGTTTCGTTCAATGCCCAAGATGTTGGCTAATTCGCCAGCGTCTTTTCGTGGTATTACCGCGTTAGCAAGTACTACCAAATCGTATTCGTCAACTTGAACGTCTCCTGTATCTAAATTCGCAGATTTTACAAGGAGATTGTGATTTTCAGGATTTTCTCGAAGATCTCCAGGTATGCCATGATGATACTTCAATTGATATTCATCCTTTGCTCGTTCCAAGAATTCTTCTTGATTTTTTCCGATAACGCGCGTGTCGTTGTAATAAATAGAAACATTAGTGTCTGGAGCGTGTTCTCTTGTAACGACACCCTCTTTGCACATGTATACGCAACAGAATTTGGAACAATAGGCACAGAGATCTTCGTTTCTAGAGCCCACGCACGCGACGAAGGCAATTTTATGAGCGTGCTCCTTGTCAGAGGGTCGTAACAGCTCACCTTCTGTAGGTCCTGACGCACTCAACAATCGCTCGTATTGCATTGCTGTAATGACATTTGGGTATTCCCCATAGTGATACCTGTCCAAAACCGACGGATCGAGCTGATCGTACCCTGTGGCAACTATAACTGAAGCCACGTTATACTCAACAACCTCGTCCTTCATGTCCCATTTTATTGCTCCCGCTTCGCATTCTTTTTCACAGAGCTTGCACGCGTCTTTTGTTAAATAAAGGCACTTTTCAGCGTCAATGACGGCTTTTCTGGGAACTGCTTGTGGGAATGGAATGTAAATCGCTTGTCGGAAACCGATTCCCTCTTCAAACTCATTGGGAATCTTTTTCATTGGACATTTTTCGCTACACGCTCCACACCCCGTGCATGCATCCCAATCAACGTATTTGGCCTTTTTAAGTACTTTTACATTAAAGTCTCCCGCCTTTCCTGAAACTTCTTGTACTTCTGAATAAGCAAGTAGCTCAATGTTAGGATGTCGAGAACATTCAACCATTTTTGGAGCTAAAATACAAATACTACAATCCAAAGTTGGAAACGTCTTATCAAGCTGCGCCATACGACCTCCTACGGAGGAAGTCTTTTCCACCAGTATTACCTTGTACCCCTGTTCAGCTAAGGTGAGACTTGCTTCGATACCGCTAATCCCACCGCCTATTACCATTATATTACTACTTGTCATAACATTTCATTTTTTTTTGTTTGTTGTTTTTTTTTGATATAATTTAAGTTTTAAATTATCAAATTTAGATTAGTTTTCTAAATTAACAATCGCTTTTGAAAATTTTTTTTTTAATTACAAAAAATTTCATACCTTAGTTTTATTTTTATGACTTTTTTACATATAAATGTTTCGTGATATTGACTTTTTCGGTAATTTGTGATCGATTTTAGTCAAAAAGAATTTTTTTCCGATCGTTCGATTTTATGAAAAAAATAAAAAAATGTAATAAAAGGGATGAATGGTTAGTAAATCCATTAATCTAAGAATTTGACTTTTTTGGGCAATTTCCTTATTCTAGAGTAATGATTTGAATACTATAAAACTACAATTTGATATGAGGAGTAGTTCAATTTAAATCTGTAACATGTCTTTTCACGATTATTAAGATGTAAAGCATCCATGCTATCAAACCAATATGCAGTATATCGTTTTCTGAAAACCAAACACCGTTTTCCCATAAGGTTTCAGTTATTCCCAGGACTAGGTATACATAATATAATGCCAAGATAACTATCAAGGAGACCCATACTCCTAAGAGCGCGAGATCCATTTTATTTTTATTTTGATAATATCTCCAACTGTTCATGATGAAAAAGAGCAATATATTGGGAGCAAAGAATATGAGCATTAACTCAAATGAAATTAAGAACTCGATAGGAATCAAAGCGCCGATTAAGGTTAGAAGAATATATAATACCATGTTAAAAAATGCATATGCCGATATTACTCTACGCCATTTATCCGTGGCGCAAGAACGTGCTTGAGCCATCATCATGGCATTCACGCTTCCAGCAGAAAAGATGAGATAAACTACTTCCCACCAGCTGGTCCAGAGGCAGAATATTCTTCCAGCACATTTGAGTTCGTAACTGAATGCTTGATAGCTGGTTCCTGCAAATAGAGCGCCTGCGCCCCATAATAGGAGCGCGATCCCCCACCAGAGTCGGGATTTGTGTCCATCTCTGATTCGGATGATGTAGGATCCTATGCCTATTGTCATAACACCCAGGAAGTAAACAAAAAAGGTTGAAGTGGGCTGGACAAAAATTACGATGGTCGAAAAAATATTTAATTCTAAATATGGTTGCATGGCAAGCCATTCACCCGGCGTTGTTGGCGGGCTGTAAAGGATTTCTTCAAATCTATTAAAAACCATAATGATTATAAAAATCATGAGTAAAGCGACAATACATGTGGCATATTTTAATAGCTTAAGGTTCTTCTCTACTAATTTCGGCATGATATAAAATAGTATATTTCAACAAAAAAAAGCATTTGTATAAATTTATTAACAAGTTCGTTTAATATGGAGATAGAGAACTATTGAAACAAAAAGGAAAGTAGGTGTCGTGCGATTAAAATAGTAATTACAGGTGGGTTACAGAGCGGAAAGTCGAGTTTTGTAAAATTTTTGGACGAAAAAGCAATGAATATTGAAGCCCAAGGGCAAGATAAGAAGTTCTATACCGTTGGGATGGACCTGGCGACGTTACAAATGGACGCCTTTGATGTGTTTATATTTGGCACGCCTGGACTCGTGAGATTCAAGATAATGCGAGACGTAATCGTGAGCGGCGTTGATGGGATCGTCTTTTTATTTGACGTGGCAAATCCCGACTCTGATAAGGAAGCTATAACAATTTTAGAAGAAATTCAGAAGCTCATAAAGCACGACACGCCGATTGCTTATTGCGGTAATAAACAAGATTTAAAATCAGTTAACGAGAAAGAAATTCAAAAGCGATTCAAGCTAAAAGACGATGCGAAAATCTTTCTCACGAGCGCTACAACTGGAAAGAACGTTAAAGAGTGTTTAAAATATATTGTTAACGAAATCTTTGACAAGCATAAAGATACACTTGAAATCATGCGAAATTACGAAACTGACATCAAGGGATTATCCGCCAAGCTTAAAAAGAACAAGGAAGAAATGCGTGACCTTCTAAACGGGTTTGAAGTCAAGCGTTTTATAGAAATCGACCGCCCTAACAAGAGTTATAAAGTCAGGGAAGGTTTGAAGAACATTTAAATGCAACTGCTTTTTTTCATAGACACCATACTAATTTTAAATTCTCGTATTACTTTTATCAATTAATTGAGATTATTTTTTTAATCTAGAATTAATTAACTTGTATTAGAGATCAACATACACATAATAGGGAGAAGAATACTTAAATTGTCAGATACTCGCTCGGAAGATACGCTCATTTTCAATGGTCTAACCCCAGGGGTTACCGATTTTGCAATAGTTTACGACGCGCTCAAGGAATTTTTAGAAAAAAAGCAATCAATGGACCACAGCGACAGGTTTAACGTGATACTATTTCAAGAAGACGGGCCAAACTATTTAGAAGATTTCACTCTAAATCCCGATAACGTGCTTATCGCACTGAGGTCTTTAGAACCAATGTTAGCGAGGGCAAATATTGCTGGAGGGATAATGGTTGCCATTACCTTCATCATCGATGTATTTAAAAAAATTTCCGACAAGTGTTTTCGCTTGATCATTCTCACTGACGAAGGATCTTATAAAATTCCAGAACAATATGTTCCAGTTTTAGAGAATTTAATCGATCAAGTAAAAGACATGCCTTTCATAATTGATATCATACGAGTAAGAATTAACGATCCCGTCGAAGATCTCAAATTATTGGACTTGGTAAGAAGGACAAGCGGTAATCTCCACGAAATTTTTGAGGTTCGCGATCTCCTTTCAGTGTTAGACAACCTTGCAGAAAAAAGGAGTTTTTCTTCCTTCTCCTTGTACGACGACGATATTAGCACTGAAATAAAATATGAAAATTATCCCTTTTTTGAAAATTTGGCTGCTGATCCAATCCTATTAGCCGCCACAGGTACTTGTTCAATATGTTTCAAGCAGAGTAATGTGGATTTGGTTCAATGTCCGAGCTGCGAGACAATCGCTCATAAAAGTTGTTGGGCTCAGTGGGCTAAAACCTCCAATATCGGAATTTTTAACCTATTTAGATGCCACAATTGCTTTAACTTGATCAAGCTCGATAAAGACTACGTGCAGATGGTACAATCTGGACAGGTACCTTCGATTGAAGAAATCCACGTTGAAGTTGTCGATTTACAAGAATTCCAAGAGAGTTTAGAAACTACAGAAGGTCCTAAAATAATATCGGTTGAAGATCCAATGGCAATCTTCTATAGAGGATTAGATGACGATGTCATAGTCGTGAAGGACGACGATTAGCGAATTCACCTCAAGTTCGATATCATGGTTTTTACAAACTACTTGTTATTAATGAATTGTAATCACCTCTCCTAGGATTCAATTTTCAAGAAAATGCAAAAATAGATGCATTGAAAAAAGCTAAACATATTATTATTCTATCATATTGTTTTTTGTTTTGAGATACACAATAAAGGTTGGATGGATTTGTACTTCGACAAGAAAAAACTCAAATTTTTATTAAAATGGTTCAATCAAGAAGTGGGAGAGGAATTGATTGCCGCTTTAATCGTAGATAGGACGGGATTAATAGTCGATTTTATAACGAAAATTCCTGAAAAAGCGGGAGAGAAGAAGTTTATTGGAGCATTTAGTGCATTGGCTGATTTAATCCTTAAAAAAATCACGGCAGACTTTGACTTGGGCACTTTTGGGGCGGGAACATTTGATACTGACCAATATCGATTCATATTTTGCGAAGCGGGGCCTGAATTAGTGTTTGTTACAGTACTGACCGCACTCGCACAGATTGATCCATACTTTCCTTACACTTTCTTAGCGGCAGAGAAAGTTGCACGCATCTTTGACGGACGCCCAGTAAGTCCCGTCATTCCAAAAATTCAAACGGATATTGGCACCCAGAGATTAGATCGTAAGATCGACACGCTCCAGAAGATCAAGCTACATTCAGATAGTTTCGTGTGTAAATTGAGCTTGATCGGAGATGGAGGCGTTGGAAAAACGAGTATTGTCCAGCGATATGTTCACGATTTATTTGAGGGGGATTACAAAGCTACGATTGGTACAGACATTACTAAGAAGGAATGCCACTTCGAAGGGTTATCAAAATCCACGGTACGATTCATCATTTGGGACATTGCGGGACAGCCCCAATTCAAGCGAATTCGTCCTGCCTATCTAGCAGACTCGGGAGCGATAATCATAGTTTACGACGTTGCTAATAGGGAGTCTTTTGAGAACGTGACCAAGGAATGGCACGAGGACATAAAGAAAGTCGCCTTGGACGACGCCTTGATAGTACTCGTAGGCAATAAAATGGATTTGGAAAATCGAATGGTTTCAACTGGTGAAGGACATAAACTTGCGCAAGAATTAGGCATGGCATACATCGAAACTTCTGCCAAAACGGGAGAAAATATCGAGGAAATTTTTCGCATGATTGGCCTTAAAATAATCGAAAAGTTCGTCGAGGCAGAAGAAGTTTCAAAAATCATCGTGGGGAAAAATAAATACTTTGTAACTGACGAGCAATTAAATATATTACTTAACTACATTCTCAAGCAGCGAGATTTTTGCATAAACGAGAGTGATTTAATAGAGTACGATAAATGTGTTGATATTATAGGGGAAATTAAAAAAAATAAGATAGATAATTAAAGCTCAAGCGGAGATATTAATTCCTTACCGCTTTTTTCTTTAAGACCAGTTAAATCCTTGCGTTGCTTGTTCAATATTTCCCAGAAAAACTGAGGCATGTTCGCTTCCTTCTTGAAGTTGTTCTCTATTCTATCGAGTTTTGCGAGAAGTTTCGAGATTCTCATTTCAAATTGCTTAATATATTCTTCTTCAGTATAATCTTCATCGAGATATAGCTTGAATAGCTCCTTTAGATCGTTGTATTTTGGAATGAACCCTATTGGCGTTTGAATTGCATCATATTCGCCGTAGAATCGAGCTTCTGACCACATTACCCAGACGAGTTTATCAAGCATTCCGTTCAAGTACTTTCCCTCTTGACTTTTCAAGAAATAATTAGTAGCAAACACTTTAGGGGGATGTTTCAAGCTTTTTCCAAATTTCTGGTGGTTTTCCAGATAAATATTTAAAGGTACTACAACAAAGTCTAGGTTCGCCATCGGACTGGATTTTCTCACGCCTTCAGCACCGAGCGTTTGTGCTGTGGTTTCTGACTCGATTGCAGCACCTAAAAAGACGCCGTGTTCCCAATCGAGACTTTCCAAGACGGGGGGCATGGTGTCGCTGTCTCGTCCTCCATAGAATATACAACTGATTGGAACGCCATCGGGGTTGTGAAGGTTGGGATCTGCGTTTGATAATTCCTCGATGCGTACCGTATAACGAGCATTAGGATGAGCGTGAGGTATTGCTTTTCCATCTTCGTCTTTTTTGCCTTCAAACCACTCCCCAGAAAAATTAAAACCATCTTTAGGATGATCTCTTCCCATTCCTATCCAATAAGGCATTCCTTCTTTCACGAGAACGTTGGAGAAGATGGTCTCTCTTGGGGTGGTGATGGTTTCGTAGATAACAGGGTCGCCTTTCGGATCGACATCCTTGATGATCCCAAACACGCCTCGTTCAATATTAACTGCGTGTGCATAACCATCTTCCCATTTTCGGAGGTAAGCAATGTCATCTCCTACAATTGTTTGCCCGGGAAGCATTGCCGTAGAGGTTTTACCACACCCCGAAGGATACGCCCCTGATGCATATGAAACTCTATTTTTACCCTTTGGATGTATTCCTAATATGAAGTAATGCTCCGCCAACCAATCTTCGTTATTGGATTTATTAATTGCAAGGCGTAAAGCGAGTTTCTTTAAACCGAGAGAATTTCCAGCGTATTGATTATTTACCGTGAGCACGATGTCCTCCTTTAGATCCACATAGATTCTACGCTTGTCTAGATTTTTCGTGACTGGAGGGTCTCCTGTTAATTCTCCGCTTGAGTGGATGAACGAAAAGAACTTATCGGAGCCGTTTAACTTCTTAAATTCCTCATAACCGGCTCTATATAACAGATCTTCCGAGTGAGCGACGTAAAACGAGTCCGTGAGCTGAAGCGCAAGAATAGAAAACTTCGAGTTTTTTGGTCCCAAGCAAAAAAACCGAACCACGCACTCATGACCGGCCATGGAACCATCCATGATCTCCAAGACCTCTTTCAAGCCCTCGTCGCGTTCAATGGTATTTATCCATGGACTGGCATATTCTCCCTTAGGAATTAACACGCGAGTGTTTACTTTATCTCTCGCCTGGTCGTGATTTGACATCGTGAAGAACCCATCGTAATGAATCGTGTGTCCTTCAGTAGCCATTTTAGCTTCTTCACCTATATCAATTACATTTTGCCTCACATATCCAATATCTTGCTTGGAATCGGTAATTACAGTAACTTTCTTAGGTTTACAAAGCTCAACATACTTATCAATGATGTTTAACACATGATCGTTGTTTAGAGCCGTTAATTTATCGAGATTCTCTTGATCGAGAATTCCGTTTTCAACTAAAATATTTAATGACATCATTTTATTATACTAATTATTTTAAATTTATAAATTTTTCAGCAAAACTTATTGTTACAAAAACAAATTACGAAAAAAACTTAGGAAAAGTAAACAAAGACTACAATTTTCATAAAAATAATGAACGATCTGCAAAATAGAGGCTATCTACCTATTAAACTTATTGGTTTTGATTGAAAATTTTTTAACTCATATATCAATTATTATTTCCATTATAGAAACATTTCGCGAAAAAGTTCTATGAATCATAAAAAATTTAGTTCTTGTTAATTAAAAAAAGAAGAAAAAAGATTTTTCTTATTATTTTGCCATTCCTAAATATTCTAGAACCTTATTCTTAATGCTCTCCATTGTAGTGGTGTTGGTAGTTTCTTCGAGGTAATTAATTGTAAAAGTTAGTTTTCCAGCAACCGTGACTACAGGAATGACGAGCTCGATGTATGGAGACCCTGAGGTAATAAGGATAAACCGATCCAATTCCAAAGAGCCGTATTGAGTTGGATAATTCAATCGCCCAAGATTTGTTATTGCGAGACCAGGCAAGCCTGGAATTTGCTTTTTTGCCCTCTTGTTTATAATATTTTTTTCATCACTACTGAACGCGTGTATCTTTTCGTACCTATTGGCACTCGAGGGAACAAGAAGTCCAAAAAACGAAAATTGACGCGCATCTACGATAGTCTGATCAATGATATCTGTAATGGCAGCAAACTTGAAAATCTTTTCAATGTAGAGATTTTCTCTTGCTTTTTCATTAAAAATCTTCGCGTTCTCCCAAAAATCCTTTTTTGGATTGTACGATAATTTTAATTCAAATCCAGAAACATAGACACCGAAATGTTCACCAATGGGCTTTTTGTAATGTTTTCGAGTATTAACAGGGACCATGATTTTTTTATTAAGAGCACCTCGGACATCGTTGCGTGCTGCAAGAAAAGCCGTATTAAGCGCTGAATTCACCGTTACTCCATGTTTTTTGCATTCTTCAACTAGCTTTGACGTTTCTTTTTCATCTAGTTCCACGGAGATGATTTTTAAATCAAAGTTGTCATAAAATGCTTTGAAAATATTATCTTCGTCCTCTTCGTCAAAAATGAGCTTGTCTTTTTGCCACTTCTCGTTCAATTTCTTAATTGCAAACGATATGGCTTTCCCAATTTTCACATCGGTTGGAAAATTATCTGTAGTTGCTAAGGGAGCCTCTGGCATCTCTTGTACTTTTCGATCAGGATTGCCAATGTAAGAAAGGAGATCACGAGCTAATATTGCCAAAGAAGTTCCATCGCATATCACGTGATGGCAAATTATGAGAACTTCAGAAATCTCGGGGGATTGTAATAATACAAAGCGAGCTAATGGCCCTTCTGATAATTTAAAGCGGATTTTATACTCGCTCAGCAGCTCTCGATTCCAATCATCATCCGACGTTCGCTGAACTACTTTTATCGGATTTTTGGAAACATTTTCATTTGTATACCAGGGGTCGATGTTTTCATCCATGTAAATTCGGACGCCAACTAACGGGTGTTGTTGTCTTACTTTAGTTATTGCGTTTTTTAAATCTTCTTCTGAAATGTGGCCTTTTACTCTAGCTACGATAGAGATAGTTTGAGTAGGAGATCTAAAAAATCTTCTCTCAAATGAGTTTAATTTTCTTTCAAATTTCTTATATTGCGTTGCTTGTTGTTGCATTTTTTTTTACCACCTATTTTTCTTTTTTTTTTCTCGAACAATGTTCGAGATTCTTAATTAGTTACTATCAATTTTTATATTTAAATGTTTCGATCGTCGCGCGAGAAATTAACAATATCTTTTTGAAACTTAACTTTTAAATTTTGAAATATCATTCTTTGCAGTCGACCAATGATCGATAGATTTAAATAGTTAGAATCACATATATTATATAATGAAATCGAAAATTTCTTCAATAAAAATGTCAGTAAAAGAACAAATATTGATTACTGCCGAAGAATTAATAGAAAGCAAGGGTTACGCCAACGTAAGCACCCGAACAATCGCCAGAAATACAGGAGATAACGGTATTAGCGTTGGTACTCTTTATCATCATTTTCCAAATGGAAAAATCGATATACTCTTAGCTATTGCTGAAAAATACAGCAATGTATTGGACATACCCGGATTTCTATCCGATCCCGATGCAGACTTGAGAGCGTGGTTGCAAAAGCGCTTAGAATTGGATCAAAAAAAGAGAAACTTTATCACCGCAATGGAAATAGAGGCAATGGCTCATCCAGGTGAAATTAGGAAGCTTTTCGATGAAAGCATAAAATTAAGGAAGCAAAACAAAGAATATTCCGCTGTTGTCTACAAGATGATGGAAAAATTTGCGGGGAAAAAAATTAGTATTGAAAAGGCGTACAAGATGATCTTGGTAATGAAAACAATGATACGACGGCATATTGTTTTTGGGAATTTATTTGGTTCTAACGATGATTTCATTGACCTGCTTCTCACGATAGTCAGGGCATTAGTTGAGGAGTGAGTAATTATATTAGTTTATATTGAAACTATATAGATGAGGAAATATTTAAGTCATATCAATTCTATTTCTATAAAATAATTAAATATTTATTTGGCTAGAACAAATCCATGGTAAGATTTTTTAGCTTGTTTTATTCAAAAACTCCGAAGATAATAGATTCATCAGGAGAAGTTAAACCTGGTAGTATTGCTAGTTTAGAAAAGGTCGAGATCGGAGGGATTGAGCAATGTATTTTAATTAGGGGGCATGATACCAGTAATCCCTTATTGTTAATGCTTCACGGAGGTCCTGGCTCAGCGGAAATGGCAATGGCTCATCGTTTTGATAGGGAATTGGAAAAACATTTTATTGTTGTAAATTGGGATCAAAGAGGTGCGGGGAAATCATTTTCGAAAAAAATACCCAAAGAGAGCATGAATGTCGAGCAATTCATCTCGGATACCCATGAATTAGTTTTGATGCTAAAAAAGAGGTTTAATAAAGAAAAGATATATTTAGTAGGGCATTCGTGGGGTTCTCAATTAGGATCGTTAGTCGTTCATCGTTTTTCGGAACATTTCCATGCCTATATAGGAATTGGTCAAGTCGTCAACTTATATAAAAACGAAGAGATCTCGTATCAATATGTCTTAAATGAAGCAAAAAAGAGAGAAAACAAAAAGGCAATAAAGGCTCTAGAAGCAATTCAACCATATACCGGGGTTGAATTTAAAAAATTAAGAATCCAAAGGAAATGGCTTAATAAATTTGGTGGGGCAATGCGAGCTTATAAAAGTCAACTTGCCTTTCTTAGATTGGGATTTAGTGCTCCAGAATATTCTCTACGGGATTTTTTTAAATTTATACGAGGAATGCTATTTTGTGCTAAAAGTAGCTTATGGCCTGATTTATTCAAGTATAACCTTGATGAAATAATTAAGGAATACAAAGTACCTGTTTATTTCTTCGTCGGAAAATACGATTATAATACCCCGTTCGAATTATCTGAAGAATTTTATAAAAAAGTATCGGCTCCAAAAAAAGAATATATCTGGTTTGAAAACTCCGCACACATGCCTAATTTTGAGGAAAATCAAAAGTACACAGAACTTTTAATAACAAAAATTTTACCAGAAACATATAGTTAAGAAATTAATCAGAAACCTTTTCTTTATACACGTAGTTTGGATCGTGTTTCTTTCCTTTGGCTGCAAACCACTTGAAAAAAGCAATTGCTTCACTCCTGTTGTTAAATCCTTGAGATTCAAAGATCTTGCCTATATTGCCTTTTTTTTTCCAATTGAAGATATCCTTCCGGAGTTTCATGAAATTCGAATAAATTAAATCAAATGGTTCAATAGATCGGGTTTCTTTAACCTTGAAAATGGCGCCTGATAATCTTTTCACGCATTCTTTAAGTGCCTGCTCTCCTTTTTCTTTGGAAGCGTGAAGTTTCGGATCCTTTCCCATGATTCCTTGAGTTATTGCTCTTTCTGGATAATTCAAGTTATCGGGAAGCCGGTCTAAATGGACTTGATGTCCCATGGCAAGCATGAAGGAAGTTTCCCAATCTGCTGCGTGGTCTCCAAAATTTCCTAAGTCAGGAATCAATTCTTGTTCTGGAATCCCAATGGCGAAACAGTCGTCGTGTTTCTTTGATATCCATTTTGCCGCGTTCATTACATTCTTTATCTGGGCTCCAGGGTAATGTCCCGTGAAGAGAATGATTATACGAAAGCCCCATTCGTAGAGTTGCTCAACAATTTTCTTTGTCATTTTAATGTATGGTTTCTTCGGAAAATGCATCGTGTAAGGAAAGTTCATGGTGTAAAAAGCGCCCCAATTCACGCATGGAAATAGCACACCCCCAGTGACTTCTACGGTTCTTTTACATATTCCGGTGGCGATGGCACTATCGGTTCCAAGAACGTTATGAGGCCCGTGCCACTCTAGCGACCCAAACGGCACGAACGCAATGGGATTTTCCTTGATCATTTCTTCCATCTCTAACGGTGTTGACTCCATGTAGTTCAAGTATTTCGCGGTCATAAGTTTTCTTCAACATGGAAAGGAATTAAAACTTTATTAAAGAGAACGACGAAAAATGATATTAACTAAGAATTCATATTGAAAACCATGCGATTAGAAATGAGTTCAATAATCCCAAAACCAGTTAAAATAGTTGAAAATCCTGATAAGTTTACTTTGACAAAAACAACAGCAATAGAAGCTGAACCAGCGTTAAGCGATATTGCGAATTATTTAAAAAATCTCTTGCATCCTGCTACGGGATTTGATCTTCAAGTGAAGGGCATTTCTAAAGGAGATACAACATCAAACGCCATCATTTTAAAAACTAACGCCAATTTGGACGGTTTGGGGACTGAAGGATACATTCTCAAGGTAAATCAAGAAAGAATTATCGTTGAAGGTGTTGAAACTGTTGGAGTTTTCTATGGGGTGCAATCTCTTCGACAGTTGCTTCCCGTGGAAATCGAAAGTGCATCCATCGTCAAGGATAATGAATGGTCCGTTCCTTGCGTTGAGATTGAAGATTATCCTCGTTTTAGATGGCGGGGGTTCATGTTAGATGTAGGAAGGCATTTTTTCGCTAAAGATGTCGTGAAAAAGATGCTTGATTTGATGGCTCTCCATAAGATGAACGTGTTTCATTGGCATCTCACGGAAGACCAGGGTTGGAGGATTGAGATTAAAAAGTACCCCAAGCTCATTGAAATAGGATCGAAAAGAAAAGAAACGCAATTAGGAGGGCTTTTAAGCAAAGAATTTGATGGAAAACCACACGAGGGTTTTTTCACGCAAGAAGACATTAAAGAAATCGTATCATTCGCAACTGAACGGTTCATAAAGGTCGTCCCTGAAATCGACATGCCCGGACACATCATGTCTGCGTTAGCATCGTATCCAGAATTGAGTTGCTCTGGTGGACCTTTTGAAGTATCGACAAGATTTGGAATTAGAAAGGACGTGTGCTGTGTTGGGAAAGAATCAACCTTTGAATTTCTAGAAAACATTCTTGAAGAAGTCATGGACTTGTTTCCCTCGCAAATCATCCATCTTGGAGGTGATGAGGTTCCAAAAGCAAGATGGAAGGAGTGTCCTGAGTGCCAAGCGCGCATGAATTCAGAAGGAATTGAAGACGAGAAAAAATTGCAGGATTATTTCACCAATAGGATTGTCAATTATATCTCGTCTCGCGGACGCATTGCAATGGGGTGGAACCAAGTTTTGTCAGATACCTTAAAGGAGAACGTCATAGGGCAATTCTGGATGTTTAATAAAAAGGAAGTCTTGGAGCATCTGAAAAAGGGAAGGAAAATGGTGATGTCCGATTATTTTCACACCTATTTGGATTACAGCTACATTATGACTCCGCTCAGAAAGACATACTTATACGAACCCGTGCCAAAAAAACTAGAAAAAGAAAAACACGCCAACGTGTTAGGGATCGAGACGCCTTTATGGACAGAGTGGGTTGAGACCATGAAGCGGTTCGGTTGGCAGACGTTTCCCCGTTTTACGGCAGGAGCGGAAGTTGGGTGGACGCCAAAACGCGGGAAGAACTTCAAATCGTTCAAAAAGCGCCTTGATTTCATGCTCACGAGATTGGATATTCTAGGCATGTATCACGCTCAAAAAAACGAGTTCAACCCAAGATATCTCAAGAGATTTATAGGGCTCTTTTACAGGCATAAAAGACCTACCTATTATTAATTATTAAAATCAAATTTTAAAAATAAAAATAGAAAAAAAGAAAGGTATTACATTCCCATTGGGCTCGTGCCTTTGGCACTGATGATTCGATCAACTCTTAGAATAAGGTTAGCAAGCTCGCTTCCTGCTTTAATGATGTGATTGATCATTACTGCGGGTTCAACAATTCCCTTTTCGAAATTGTCTTGAATTGTATTAGAGATCGTGTCTATGCCAATCCACTTATCGGAATCTGATTTGTGTGCAGCTCTTAGTTGAGTGATCATTTCTACTTCGTCCAAACCAGCATTTCTTACTAGTGTACGTGGGACTTCTTCTAACGCCAGAGCAAACGCAGAAACTGCAAGCTGTGCTTTACCTTGAACTTCATTTGCGTATTCTTTTAATCGCTTTGCTAATTCCATGTAAATTGCACCACCTCCAGCAACAACCATTTGAGTGTCTAAAATTTTAGCAACAACGCAGAGAACGTCGTTTAAAGACACTTCGGCAGAGTCTAGAATTTTCTTTAAGCCGCCCTTCAGGAGAATCGTCACGGCTTTTGGATTTTTACACCCTGAAAAAATCGTGTATTCGTCATTATCGATCTTTTCGAATTTCACCGTTTCGGCATATCCCAAGTCTTCTTGAGATAACGATGTTAGATCGTCAACGATATTTGCACCAATTGCTTTTATTACTGCTTTCATGTTATCCTCGCTCAGACTTTTAATGGCTACGATTCCTTCCTTTGCAAGATATCCAGCGAATTTGTCTGAGATTTCTTTGTTATTGACAATCATTTTTATGCCTAGATCCTTGAAAATTTTCATGTAATCTTGCAAGATCTGGTCCTCTTGGTCTAAGAACTTTTGAATGTCTGCGGGGTTAGAAATTCTAATCTGAGCATCGAATTCAGTCTTACTCACATCTAATTTCTTCCGGATGACGGCAATTTTCACGTCTTTTGAAACATTCGGCATGACTGGACTTGCTTTTGACTTTTGGAGATATAATCCTTGAATAAGTTCAGAATCTGTAAGAGATTTTCCTGGAGCCTTTACGATTTTTATATTCTTTACTTTACTAAACGTGTTGTCTTCTGCGATTTGTTTCACGGCTTTCAAGGCCAGATCGGCGAAAAAATCATTCATAGTGGAAATTATTTTTGAGTTCATTGCGGTAATTGCCGCATTTCTAAGCACATTATCGTCTTCCCTTGGTGTTTTTACTGCAATTTCTTTTACTATTTCGAGAGCTTTCATGGTTGCTAATTTGAAACCATGAGTAATGTGTTTAGGATGAAGATCTTGTTCTGTTAATTCTAAAGCGTTTTGAAGCAAGGCTGCTGAAAATAATACAACAGAAGTGGTCCCATCTCCAATTTCTTCGTCAGTAGATTTAGCTACGTTGACCATCATGTTTGCAGAAACGCTTTCAATGTCTAATTGCTTTAAAATTTCAGCACCATCGTTTGTAATCGTGACATCGCCCATTCCATCAACCAGCATTTTTTCCATTCCTTTAGGTCCAAGTGTTGAACGTACAGTTTCAGCAATGGCAAGCATTCCATTTATGTTTTGTTTACGAGCTTCCCTTTCTTGAGTCTCCTCAGTTCCTTCTTTAAGTATAATAACCGGTACTCTTGACATTTTTAATCAATTTTATTTTGTTTTTTTAATATTTTTTTTTCTATTAATAAATATATGATTTTAAAATCTGAATGAAAAATAAATTTTATGATTTGGAGATCTTTAAATAAAAATGAGAATTTGAATGCAACCTCTTCGTGTGAATTGAAATTTTTTTATTTTATTTGGTTAAACCCTTGAAAACCTTTACAAAATTTTTATATTTTAACGTGAATTTCTTCTCATTGTTCAACAATATGGTGTGCTAATGTCATGAAAAAAGAACAACTCGACGATGTTGACATTCAAATTTTAAAGATTTTATCGCAAAAATCTAATACTTCTTATCGAGAAATCAAGCAAGACCTAAACATTTCGATTGGAACCATTCATAATCGTATAAACAAGTTGAAAGCTGAAAGTGGAGGGCCTATAGAAGGGTATACCCTTAAATTGGATAATAACAAGCTTGGTTATGAATTAACCTTTTTAATTCGAGTACAAATTGACGGAAAATATACAGAAAAAATTCTTTCTGAAATTTGCGAGAGACCCGAAGTGTGTTCGGTTTTTCACACGACGGGAGATCAATCTGCAGCGTTAATATGTCGCTTTAAAGAATCTGAAGATGTGCATAATTTCATCCGGGAATTAAATGAGAAGGAGCACGTCATGCGAACTGTTTCGGACATGGTCCTCAAGACTTACAAGAATAGTAGTTTTGTTCAAATTGAATAAAATTTTAAGAGCTATTTTTTATACACGTCTTCTGGATTAAACACAAGCTTACCACGGGTTTTTAAAGAACCTTCGTCGAATTCTCTATGAAAACAAGAATAGTGACCAGTGTGACACGCCGCTACTTTTTGTTTTACTTTTAACAAGAGAGTATCTGCATAACAATCCACGAATACTTGTTGAATTTCTTGCACGTGTCCGCTTTCTTCTCCCTTCTTCCACAATTTATTTCGAGATCTCGAATAATAGCAGGCGATCCCAGTTTTTAATGATTCTCTTACTGCTTCCTCGTTAGCAAAGGCCATCATTAATATTTCATTTGTTTGGTAATCTTGAGCGATGACGGGAACTAGTCCCCCCTCAACTTTAGAGAAATCTAATAATTCGACGAACTTATCGATTTCTTCTATAGAAAATTTTTTCAATTTTTATACACATGTTTTATTTTGTAGTTATATTAATTATAATCAAACACTACAAAATATATTTTTACAAAAAAGAGTATGTTAATATGGATCCTTGGAGCTCAGATAATATTGATGATGATGACATCGATAGAATCATAAAAGAATTCGGAATCGAGGTAGTATCAGAATCAGTAAGGCAAAAATTCATAAGCAATAGATTTTTCAGACGCAAGATTATTTTTGGACATCGTTCCTTAGACGATATAATTAAAGCAATTGAAAGCGACAAACACTGGGCAGTAATGAGCGGGATAAAACCTTCTGGCCCATTTCACTTGGGAACACTAACCACGGCATTGGAGATCGTAGAATTTCAAAAAATGGGAGCTAAAGCGTATTACTGCATCGCAGACATCGAAAGCTGGGAAGATAATGGCATTCCATACGAGGAAGCAGAAGAATCTGCGGTTGATAACCTTGCTGATATACTTGCCTTGGGTTTGGATCCAAAAAAATCTTACATATGGAGACAATCCAAAGAACCAATCGTAAAAAACGTGTGCTTTAAAGTAGGGCGCTTACTCACGCAAAACATGGTAAACGCAATATATGGTGAAAAACCATTCGGTCTTTACTTGGCTGCATTAATTCAAGTTGGAGATATCGTATTACCTCAATTAATGGATGGCCCCCAACCAACTGTTGTACCCGTGGGCATTGATCAAGACCCGCACATTCGTTTGACAAGAGATCTTACCAGACGGTATTATAAGGAAAAAATGGAGGGTAAAAAAATTGTTGAACCCGCCTTTTTCTTACCTGGAGCAACCTATCACAGGTTATTACCAGGATTGGATGGGACAGATAAGATGTCGAAACGAAATCCTAATAGTTATTTTACTTTTAATGAGCCTATAGAATCAATTACGAAAAAAGTGAGAGGTGCGCTTACTGGTGGTAGGAGAAACAAAAAGGAACAACAAGAACTTGGAGGAGAGCCTCAAAAATGCATGATATACAAGATATTGATGTATCATTTTGAAGACGACGACGAAAAATTAGCTGAAAATTTTGAACAATGCGTGAAAGGCGAATTATTATGTGGAGAATGCAAGAAAAACGCGGTAGAGAAAGTAGTGTCTTTCATTGAGGCTCATGAAGAGAAAAAGGAAAAACTCGTAGATAAAGCAAGGAAGATTCTTAACATCGAATGAGCTACATGAGAGTATTCATTATTTTCGAAACATCGATAATAAAGTCAGAAAACTTATGTAACAACGATTCTTTCTCAGATTCTTCAATTAACACGGAAATGTAAAAGGATTCTCCACCAATTTCTATTTTATGGAGATAACTCAACAAGCTGTTTTCTATAGATGTGAAATTATAATTTGATTCGTATCTTTCTTCCTGCATCCTTTTAAGTAAATATAGGTGTTCTTTGATCGATTCAAGCAGAACGATGTATGAATCCGGTCCGATTTCGTCAGCGTAAAATTCGCTGATGATAATTCCGTTCTCGTCAAAAATAATGAGCGAAGAGCAGTTTAAAGTCTTGAGATATGATTCTAAAAGATGCGATAGATCAAAGAACTTATCATCGAAAACAGAAAGAGCGTACGAGATTAATTGAATGATGCTTATTATGTCAAATATTGAAGTTTGTTGGAATAAGATTTTAAAGGTTGGATATTTGTCGAAAATAGATTCTCTTAGTTTATTTATCCTACCGTTAAGAACTTCGTCTCCTCTTTTTTCGGGATCGAATTTATGAAAGGAAACGATTAATGGCACGTCCATGTCGTTTTCTTTAAAATATGTTAATATATTATCCAAATAATCAAGCGATGTCTCAAATCGATTCTCATCCAGAATATCTATGATATATAATAATAAGTTCGTGTCTGCGAAGTAGACATCTTGATTGTTTTTATAAAGCTCCCTATATTTTTCCTGACCGCCCATATCCCATGTATACACTTGTAGTCCAAGAAAACTAGTCTTATGATATTCAACCTTAATGGTGGGCTTCAATTCGGCAATATACTTGCTAAAGTCAAATTTTTTGTCAAGAGCCGTGAGAATACTCGTCTTACCCGCGTAATCAAGCCCTGAAATAATTATTTTAATTGAGTCGTCCAATTTAGTTCACATCGCTTAGACAAATTATAAAACTTTTCTTTGAATACATAATGCAAACTCATGATATTTAACTTTTTATATTAGGTTTTCTCGTGAAACAGAAAAAATATGAATTATATTTTTTTACTAATATCATTACCATATTACACCTAATACACGATCATAACACTTTTATTTATTATTGCATGTGAATCATCTTTTTTTAAACACCATGTTTTTAAAAAAGAGAGGATGTATGTGTTAGAATTGAAAAACGAGTTTTTGGAAAACTTAAATCACCAAATAAATCTGAAAAAAATAGAACAATTTAAAAAGAACCTGCCTTCATTTAGCGAGCAATTACAAGAATGCGATTTGGCAGTGCAGGAGTTAAGAGAAAAGTTCGAGGAAATCAAGCGTCGAGAAGCGTATAAAATCATCATAAACAAGCTTACAAAATTTGTTAAAAAAAATTAATTTTTTTTCAATTTTTTTGATTATACTGTTATTCTCCGATGATTGTTAGAGTTATTTCCCTGGTTCTTGGTTTTTCGTCAAATTCACAAAAGATAATCTGTTCCCAGCTGCCTAATAGCAATCGTTTATCTTTAAACGGGAATGTTTGAGATGTTTTAAGAAGAAAGCTTCGAAGGTGTCCCGCACCATTGTGATCGCCCCAGGTTCGATGATGTTTATAGTTCCTGTCGTAAGGTATGATATTCTCAAGAAAATCTTCGATGTCGTGCTTAACTAAACCTGGTTCGTATTCCGTGGTCGAAACGCCTCCAGTAGATCCTGCATTATGGACGTTAACGATTCCATTCTTGACATTGCTTTCGGTTATTGCGCTTTGAACTTGTTGCGTGATGTTGATTACATCGCAATATGGTTTTGTTTTCAATTGAAATCTTTTAAAAATGACGGTCATTATTATTCTACAATAAAGGTTATGATTTGAAATAATAAATTTAAAATTTTATATTAAATTATTCTATCTATAGAATCGCAT
>Ga0180437_10003265_pt1 | contig 24359 bp, 21 predicted proteins | sample SS_ome_4_FD_132410 | JGI IMG/M metagenome (GOLD analysis project Ga0180437, IMG submission 132410) | Hypersaline lake sediment archaeal communities from the Salton Sea, California, USA - SS_3_D_1 metaG | ecosystem: Environmental > Aquatic > Non-marine Saline and Alkaline > Hypersaline >... | reverse complement strand
GATCGCCCGCGCAAGCGTCCGGCCGTCGAACTGGAGTTCGCGCGACATCATCCAGACGTCGTAAAAGTCCTTCATGCGGCTGTTTGCCATGCCCAGCGCAACCATCGCCTCCAACTTCTCGGCTATGGCTGTTTCCTTCGGATAGGCGCGGAGTCGTGGCGATGGGAGTCCCAACAGGCTGGGATACTCTATGTCGTCGGGGGCGGGCGTGATCGCGTCTCCAAACCCGACGTCTACCTGAAGATGGATTCGAGCGTTGCCCAGGGTGGCGATCAGTTGTACCCTCTGTCCTCCATACTCCTGATCCGCGCGAATTTCCGTCACCCGAACCGAATCGGGGTGGAACGTCAACCCATCGGCCTGAACATCAACCACGCAGATATCTCGGAACAGCCGGGTGAGGGCCTCCTGGGAACTGTTTCCGTAGCTGAAAAGGTCGAGGTCACGGGTTGGACGCTGTGATCGGCCTGTCCAGAGTGATAGGAGAAGCGCGCCCTTGAGGACAAAATGATCGGCGTGTTCGGATTGACCCAACCGGTACAACAAGCGTTCAATGCCATACCGCGTCAAAGTCAGATTAAAATCCTCGCCACGATCCCGGCTCAGATTCAGCAGCCGCTGGCGAATGGAAGCTGGGAGATTGGTGGGCTGTCTCTTGTTCACGCAGTAGCCTCCATGTATGGTCTCATGACGTTCGCCACGCGGCAGATCTTGGCATAGTGCCAGAGTTCATCGTTGGTGCATCTCCTCTGCCTGCGGCAATCACGAAGCGCCTCCAACGCTACATCCAACCCGATCTTGTTGCGGTACTTGAAGCAGTCCGCCACTGTCTTGGCCGGGTTGTAGATGCGAACGAGTACGCCTTCTATGGAATGCTCTTCCACACCAGCCTCAAGGGTACGCTCAGAGAAGCGAACGAACCGAAGCGGTGGGTAGTCGACCTGCGGTCGCCACGCCTTGTTCGCAATAGCAAGCCACACCTCAGAGGGAGACTGGGTGGTCAGTCCGTGAAATCGGAGGGCCGACAGCAGGCACACCACGCCGTGTGGAACCCGTTTGCCTGCTTCCGCCAGGGTATGGTGCTCGGAAACGTCGGCATCGGGCAGAACATAGAGTCCTCGCCCCACACGGTCGAGGAGGCCACGCTCACACAGGCGGCTAAGATAGATGCGCGGGATGCCGTGTGCGTCCAGGTCGCGGGGACGTAGTACACCTGCCTCCGCCACGATTTCCAGGATCTGCTGTGTGCGGTCCATGCCTCAGCCCTTTGTGCTCACGTTACAATACCTAGGTACCTATAGATATCTTGCGATATATTGTAACACAGGGGCATCAATCTGTCAAAGGCTGTCCGTTTTGGATCTATTGCTGTTCGGCGGTGTTTTCAGCCCTGCAAGGGTGGCGACATGGCGTGCATTCGAGGTCCCTTGGGGGCATGTGTCGCCACTTGCCATAATGTGGGAAAGGGACTGCTTCGATCATTCGGAGCGGTCCCCTTTTTATGTTGTGGAGAAACGATGAAATCACTTGATTAACGCAGTAAACATCTGTGGTGAGCCCGAGTTGACCGGAGTCACTTGCCTGCCAGCATATCTGCCATCTGGATAGTTTGGCGACATGGGGTGCCCCGAATCAGACTCGAATCACCTGTCGCCACTGCAACCCCGATCCACACAAAGGAGGAATAGGCTGGTATCTTGATGGATGAGTATGCTCGTCCAGGACAGCTCTCCTTGCTCCTACGCAGCCCTGCAATGGTGGCGCTATAGCGTGCGCTCAAGATCCCTCGGGCACCTGTGACTTGTACCAGGCTGGAGACTTGGACTCCTTACAGGGGGCAAGACTGCGAGAGCAAACAGGGCAGGAGCTTGGACATCATACAGGGGGGAAGTCTGGGAGAACAAACAGGATAGAGGCTTGGACATCATACAGGGGGGAAGACTACGAGAACAGACAGGGTAGAGACTGGGACATTTCACAGGGGGTAGACCTGGGAAGAATAGCAGGACGTCTCGTCAATCCCGACAAACGGCCTAAGGGTCGCTAGCTTGCCTTGCCGGACTTCCGGCGAGGCAAGTTGCATTTTCCGATGTCGACTACTGCCTGATTCTATGGGAATCAGACAGAGCAGACCCTGACATTGTCGAAACAGGTTTCGAGAATCCCTCTGCTGTCCAGTTACATAAGAATCGGATGGGCAGTCCTTTGACTGCCAGAAAGAGGACTATCATCTCGACACCGAGCCAATGCGCCTGCCTTACCCACCGGCGGCCCACGATCGGCGGGCCGGTCGGGACAATGACGACGCCCGAGGCGCGCGGATGCTGCGCCCGTCCCCCTACAGCCGGCGAGTCCGCACCCGCAGGGCAATCGCCGCCAGGGTGTAGGTCACAACTGCCAGGATCAGGCAGGCGAGTACCCCCTTCCAGACGGCCGCCCCGTCCCAGCCCGTGTTCAGGATCGCGCGCATCGCCTCCAGCACGTAGGTGATGGGGTTGAGCTTGGCGGCGACTGCCAGCCAGCCGCTCAGCAATTCAAGGGGCACAAAGGTCGGCGCCAGGAAGGTGAGTGGGAAGAAGAGGAAGCTGGCGCCCTGTGTAGCCGCAGCACTGCCGCTGCCCAATGCAGCTGACACGGTGAATCCGGCAAAGCCGGTGCCGAGGAGCACGGCGAGGCCGATGACCGCAAGCAGCCCGAGCACGCCAGTTGCCGAGTGCAGCCCCAGCAGGACCGCCACGACCACGACGATGGACGCCTGGAAGCCAAGGATGACCGAGCCAGCGAGGATTGGTCCGAGCAGCAGTGCCGGGCGGCTGACTGGTGTCAGGATCAGCTTGTCGAAATAGCCGCGTTCCAGGTCGCGGACCAGGTTCTGCGCGGCAATGCCGGCGCCCGATAGGGCCGACGAGACGATCGACAGCGGCAGGATAAAGCCCAGGTAGCTGCCGCTGATGCCCGGGATAAAGTCAGACGCTTTGCCGAGCGTTGACTGGTAGATGACCAGGAAGAAGAGGCTGATAAAGATCGGAGGCAGCAGCGCTTCCGGCGCGCGCGAGATGGTCAACAGGCTACGCCGCACGAGCAGGAACACCTGGACCAGGAACGACTGGCCCTTCTGTCCCGAGATAGCCACCGCCAGTGGAGTAGTCTCCTGTGCAGTCATGAACGGTTTCCTTTCTAGTTCTCTTCCACAGACCGTGCGGCCCGGGCCTTGCCTTTTCCCTTGGCCTGGGGCGCATCCTGCACCTGCAACCGCTGCCCAGTGACCTGCAGAAAGACGTCGTCCAAGGTGGGCTGGGTCAGCGTCAAGGAGATGGGCGTTATCCCTCCCTGCTCAAGCCGGTTGATGACTGCCGGAATTGCCTCGGCAGCGCCGGCCATGTACAGGCGCACGACGTCGCGGTCCAACTGCTGCCGGTCACCCGTGCCTTGCAAGGCCTCGAGCGCCTTTTCGGCCGTCTCACGCGAGTCCAACAACAGGTTGATCGACTCGCCACCCAGGCCCGCTTTGAGCCGGGCTGGGGAGCCCTCCGTCGCGATCTTGCCGTCGACGATGATCGCCACGGTCTCGGCCAGTTCGTCGGCCTCCTCCAGGTATTGGGTGGTGAGGAAGACGGTGATGCCCAATTCCCGGTTCAGCCGCCGCACCTCCTGCCAGACATCCCGCCGGCTGGCGGGGTCCAGCCCGGTTGTCGGCTCGTCGAGGAAGAGGACGCTGGGCTGGTGGACGAGCGCCAAGGCCAGATCCAGGCGACGGCGCATGCCGCCGCTGTAGGTGCCCGCGCGCCGATTCACCGCACCGGTCAGCCCAACTAGCTCGATCAATTCGCCGGCGCGGGCAGCGGCATGCGCCCGGTCGGCCCCGAATAGCTGCCCCTGCAAGGTCAAGAGCTCCATCGGCTTCATCAGTGGATCGATGCCAATGTCCTGCAACGCCACGCCAGCAATCCGCCGTACGTCGCCTGCCTGGGTCACCACGTCAAAACCGCCCACGGCCGCCCTGCCCGCCGTCGGCAGCGCCAGGGTTGTCAGGATCTTCACAGTCGTGCTCTTGCCGGCGCCATTCGGTCCCAGGAAGCCGAAGACGCTTCCGGCCCCGACCTGGAACGAGACGCCGTCGACAGCCTTGACGTCCCCCCCCGAGTAGTGTTTGACGAGATCCTCTACCACAATCGTTCGATCAACCATTTGCATTCCCTTCGTGTTTTCAAGTCTATCTGGCCTGGCCTGGGCGCGCACAGCTCAAGAACCAGGAGCTGCCAGGCTCGAGAGCAGCTCCAGCGTGGCAGCCACGATCTGCCTCTGCTGTTCCTCCCGGCTGATGGTTGCGGTCTCATCGCCGGACTGCGGCCCGTACCAGCCAAACTGGGCGTGGTTGCCGCCCTCTATGGCTACCCAGCGAGTAGCGGCTGGCAACAGCGGCCGGGAAGCCGCGATCTTGTCCTCGGTGGCCAATCCGTCATTCGTGGCATAAATGGAGGTCACAGCCAGAGGGCGGCCGGACAGATCGTCCGTCGACGCAGGATAGGCTGCCCAGAGCATCAGCCCTTGCACCGCTTCGGGATTCTGGTAGGCAAACCGGGTAGCCATAGCACCACCCAACGAGTGACCGTCCACGGCCCAACGACCGATTTCCGGCAAGGCAGCCATGACCTCAGCCGCCCGATCGGGCGCAAACACGGCCAGGTTGAGGGGCATGGGTGCGATGACGATCAGGTATCCCTTCTCGGCCAACGTATGGGCTGCCGGGGCATAGGAGCGCGGATCGACGTGCCCTCCCGGATAGAGAACCAGGCCAACCGTCGGGTTGTCGGCCAGTGGTCGGAAGACAAACCATGGCTCCGTTTCCACCTGCACCTCGGCATCGGACTCAAGCGCCGCCAGTGCTTCGGGCATCGGGCCTGCTGGCGTGCTGGCCCAGATGACGAAACCTCCCAAGGCCAGGATCGCAAGAAGTGGCAATAGCCACCACCATCGTCTCAGAATTCGCATTCAGCCTCCAAGAGCTATACGTGGTTGCGGAGCATCAGCTCTTTGGGATACGGCCTCAGACAGACCTGTTGGCGTACCGAGTCCGGCACCGAGTGCCTCCGCACCTGGTAGGGATAAGACTAGGCCCGATAGTCGGCAGGCGCTCCCCAGCGTTCCGTTTTCTTGAAGCGTCGACCGGCGGAGTGAAAATGGATACAGATCGGCGCCTGATCCAGTTCCGGCTGGGCCTCGAAGAGGCCGCCATCGCCCCAGCGAAACGCCTCAAGCACGAGTGGAAGCTCGCGTCGAAGAATGCTGTACCGCATGCCAGCGCTGCCAAAAACGAACCCGCCGCTGACGTGGCAGAAGACGTGCAACGCTGGCCCGCCGTCGCTCTGCTGCCATTCGGCCAGCACCTTGTCGCGCTACAAGCGAGTGTACCAGCCCGCGGTCTGGTTCCGATCCACCTCCGGCGCAATGGTCAGGAACAGGTCGCCCGTCGAGTCGGAGTGGGTCAGGGTGTAGCGCCTTGGCGCAAGAGGCCCCTGGGGCGTGATGCCCGCCGCAAACCGAACATGCAGTTTCCTGGGGTTGAGGCGACCCATCGGTACTTCTGTTTGCGTTCCGGACGTGACCAGGGTCTAGACCGGGGCCAGTGTCCCGGCAAAGATCATCCAGGCCAAGGCCGTCTTGGCGGTCAGGCTGAGGATAATGTACACCCGCTCACCAAACAGGTAGTCTTTCCAACGCCCCACCTTCTTGTACTGGAGGACCATGTTCACGGCAAAGATGTTAAAGAAGACGAACAGGGTGGGGACAATGGCGTAGACAAAGGCCGGTGGCTTGGCGTCGGACGACGACAGCGACCCCAAGAAGTAGAGCACGATGACGATCCAGGGGACGATGCCGGCGATACAACCATAGATGAAAGACGTCCAGTCGGTCTTTTTGGTCGTCTGGTTGTGCAGCTCCATCATGTTGCCGAACAGGTTCATCATGGCGTTGACGCCAAAGAGGGCGATCATGGTCCCCAGGTCATAGATGCCGACCAGCATACCGATCAGGACGATCATGAGCGACGAGCTGAGGGCATACTCGTAGAAGCGGGCCGGGTTCATGCCCTTCTTTAGATGAGCAACGTACCACTTGTAGCCAAAGGTCGCCAGCGAAAAGTGGGCCACGGCCGAGATCAGCAGAAAGGCCGCAATCGCCGGGCCGAAGCGCAGGTCGTAGACCACCTGGGGGTCTGGCACCAGCTTGAGCGCCGCCGTGTCAAAGGTCAGGAAGCTGGTGTAGATGGGGTATGTCGTGTCGTTGCTGAGCACGATCATCAGGATGCCCTGCAGCAAGTGCAGGAACCCCATCGCCAGGTTGAAGCGGCGCAGTCCTTGGTAGGTCTTCTCGGGTACGTCCGACCCCTTTTTCGAGACAGCAGATTTTGCAGGCATGGTCTTTTCCTCCTTGTTCTGTGTTTCGATTTGAGTAACTATTGCGGCCCTTGCTCACCAGCCGCTCTACAATCCCCGGTGCCTGGTCAGATTATACCACGAGCCTGATATTGGGTCAATATACTTCCACATTTCCTATTCGCTTTTAACGGACTTGGCAAACCCGACAGCCGAGCTGCCTTCGCGAGTCACCCAAGTGCAGTTGCATCGGACGCTGGCAACCCGAATGTGGAACAGACCGGTGGAGCCGTTCGTGCTGACTCGCTGTTCTTCCGGCGGACCTGATTCTTCGGCCAACACAGGTGACCTCCAGACGGCGGGAAGACAAGACTATCGCTGCAGTAGGCACCCATGGTGGGTGTACTGCGTCGTGGGCTCTCTGACCTGTTGACAGTTCAGCAAACCTGGCGTATACTCACCTGTCCTGGCCGAAAACCTTCATCCGCTCAAAGATCAGCCCGAGGATTCAGAATAGCCCTTCTGGGTGAGCCTCCAAAGAGAGAAGCGGTGACGGGTTTCATCCATTTCAGGACCGCCGTGCATGCCCAGACTCAGCAAAAGGGCCTGTCAGTTGCTGTCTGACAGACCCTTTCACCAGAAGGCAAGTCCACCTCAGCTCGCGAGTCTGCCTCTGATCCGTCAAGAGCTCTTGGAAGAGGTGATTCCATTGTATGCGGCGTGAAGGATAACTGATGTGCCAGGCACGAATCCCTCGTCAGATTCTCAGGCGGCGCGAGGAAGTGAGGGCCCAGCACTCCCTTTCCTGCGATAATCGTAATGTAGACCGCCGAGGACGGGGTGAGCGACGATCTTTCCCCTAGCTTGCTGCAACGGCGCTGCATCTGATCGGCAGGGGATACGCTGGCTAATTCCCTGGTGTGGACGAGCCTGATTGAAGTAGTCTTGGTATTGCCTCATAGTCCTGCGGAGGTGGCGCTCATTGAGGATGAGGAAGAAGTCGAGGCATTCACGCCGCAGGCTGCCCAGGAATCGCTCGCATATGGCATTTGCCTTCGGAGCTTGAATGGGAGTGGTCAGGACTTCGATATCGGTCCCCTCAGCGACCCGGTCAAATGCTTCACCGAACTTGTTATCGTTGTCGCGAATCAAGAAGCGTGGTCCCTGGCCGAAGGGAGTTGCTTCCCGTAGCTGCTGGGCCACCCAGGCGTCGTCGGGACTTCTGGTGACGCCGAAATGGAGCAGGCGTCGAGATTCCAGTTCGACTACTACGAAGACAAAGATGGCCCGGAAGAAGAGGTCATAAGTCTGCAGGAAGTCGCATGCCCAGATATCCTTGGCATGGTTGCGCAGGAACGTCGACCAGGTCTGCTTGGCAGACAGAGGTCCACGTACCTCATTGATGTACCTCTGAATCGTGCTCTTGGCTACCTTGATGCCCAGCTTCAACAGCTCACCCCGAATCCGCTCTGCCCCCCAGGTACGATTATCCCGTGCCATTTCCTTGATGAGTGTCACGATGTCTTCAGCCAAAGGCTGTCGACCACCCTTCCGGTGGCGCATTGACTTGCGTCTCCATACCCAGCGAAAGAGATCTCGATGCCAGCGTAGCAGCGTATCAGGTTGGACGATCATCAGGGCCGTTTTCCAGCGCGGCAGTTTGCTGGCGATGAGTACGATCAGGGCACGGTCACGCCACGTGAGAGGGGGACGTTTCACTTGCCGCCGCAGGACGATGAGTTGCTAACGCAGCAGGGCGTTTTCCAGTACCAATTCTGCTCTGCTGCAGGTGAGATTCAGGACCGTACCTACAGCCAGGGAATCAGTACTGTTGTCGGGGCGTGTCCACTGGCGCAGGCGTTGCTTGACCCCGCGGCAGAGTGACTGTATCCAGCATTGGATGGAACCAAAGAGTGTGAATGACATGGCCTACCTTCAAGCAAAAGTATGATGGCCATGATTGTACCATAGGAACGCTTTCCCTGCCGAAGCCGATGCGTGCGCGCTTAATTCATGTCAATATGTCAATAGCCCAGAAGGGCTATCTGGTCCTGATTGGCGGTTCGCTCGACGGATGAGGGTTTTCGGCCAGGACAGGCTACCTGGCAAAGCCGATCCCTGGTAGTACCTGCCACGACGTACAGCTTCCGGCGGTCGTCCACCAATGCTCCTCCAGAGTACAACCTTCATTCGAGGGCTTCAGTCCCGCAAGGGTGGCGACATAGCTTGCATTCGAGGTCCCGCGGGCATTCGATTTGTCGATAGATCGATTTCTCTACCAGAGGACAAGTCTGACTAGCCGGTTCTTCGTTTTTCGGCCTGCTACTACATTTCTCTACAGACTGAGCAGGAAACCGGCCATCCTCACAATTCCGGAAGGATCCCTCGGCTGGAGGAAGGTATCCAGGTGCACACATGGAACACTCTGAGTGAGAAACCCCATCACGCCCTCATCATCCATCATGCTTTCGGTTGTGTGGACTCGGCGCTGCTGAGGGGCGCCTCCAACTCAGCCCGTACCGCTTCCACGGCGCGAGGTATGGCTCGTGCAACTGCCTGTGTGCAGGAATCGCTGAAGGTCAGCACATCTTCGGCCTCCACGGCCAAGATGACAATGTCTCCGTCGCCAGGCAGTTTCATACCCAGCCGCCGTCCCAGGTCGAGCGCGGTGTGCAGCGACATGTCATGCGTCGATCCAGAGTGGAGGGAGGCCAGCAGGTCGCTGGCGGCTAGCTGGTACACATCGCCGGACCGCCCGCCTGAGGTCTGGATGGCATCGACCAGGATCAGCCGGTCGTAGCCAGCCAGCGCGTCCAGCAGCCGCAGCCCGCCCACACTCGCCTCGGCAAAGGTCACGGCGTCTGCCGGGACGTACTGGGCGACCGCGGCCCGAACCACGTGGATCCCCACGCCGTCGTCGGTCAAGATGGGGTTGCCAAGCCCTAGGACCAGTGTCTTCATCATGGTTCGGGAAACCGGGTATCGTGTGTCAGGGAATCAGGAGTTGCCGTCTACCCGATACGTGATACCCGATACCGCCTTCCCAATTGCCTACTTGCCGAGATGTTGCCGCAGTATCTCAACCACGCGTCCCTCGGTGTCGCGGATGCGTACCTCCAACGGCATCTGGCCTGGCAGGGTGTGGGTGGCGCAGCCGAAGCAGGGATCGTAGGCGCGGAAGGCCATCTCCACCCGGTTCAGCATCCCTTCGGTCAAGAGCTGCCCCTTGTGGATGAACGCCTCGGCCGCCTTTTTGATCGAGATGGAGATGGGCGCATAGTTGTTGGTCGTCCCCACGATGAGGTTGCATTTCTGGACAATGCCCCGCTCGTCGGTGACGAAGTGATGGGTCAGCGTGCCCCGCGGCGCTTCGACGATACCCACTCCCTCGGTCGGGGTGGCAGTGGGAAGATTGCGCACGTGGGGATCGGTGATCTCGGGGTCGGTGGCCAGCTCGACCAGGCGTTCCGCGGCATAGAGCAGCTCAATGAGGCGCGCCCAGTGGGTGGCCAGCGTGCCGTGCACCGGCTTGCTACCCAGGGTCGAGTAGAATTCCTCGTAGGCTGCCTGCGCTTGGGGCGTGGCCATGCCGTCAGCAGCGTTGAGCCGCGACAGAGGCGTGGCTTGGTAGATGCCGCTGTCCATGCCTGTTACGAATCCCTTCCAGCCCACATGTTTGAGGTAGGGGAACTTGAGATAGGTCCACGGCTCTACGTGCTCAGCCACGACGTCCAGGTACTCTTCGGGGCTGTACTTGACGAACTCCTTCCCCTTGGGGTCCACGACGCGCACCTTTCCGTCATAGAAGTTGACGCGGTTGTTCCCGTCCACCAGCCCCATGTAGTACATCGGCGTCGTGTAGGCATCGGACAGGATCATGTCCAGGTAGATCCTGTTGCCCAGCACCACGTCTCGAAAGAGCTGCAGCGAGAACTGGGCAAACTCGACTAGTTCGTGGCCGGTTGCTTCGATCCCGGCCCGCTCCTCCTCGTCGATGGCCTTGCTCACCCCACCCGGCAGGGCGCCCACGGGATGGATCGTCTTGCCACCCAGCAGGCCGATGATGTCCATGGCCTTGCCCCGGCTCTCGATCACCCGTCTGCCGATGTCGACGCCGACCTTGTGGATCAAGCCCAGGATATTGCGTTCACTGGGCGGGGCATCTGGCCCCAATACAAAGTCAGGCGCGGCCAGGATGTAAAAGTGAACGGTGTGGTCGGCGATGAAAAAGGCCGAGTAGAGCAGCTCCCGTAGCTTTTTGCCCGCCGGCGGCACCTCGATGTGGTAGACGGCATCCGCAGCTTTGGCCGACGCAATGTGGTGCGCCTCGGGGCAGACGCCGCAGATGCGCGGTGTGATGCGTGCCATCTCTTCGACGGGACGGCCCTCGGCAAACTTCTCAAAGCCACGCAACTCGGGGATGACCAGGTAGGCGTTGGCAACATTCCCTGCCTCGTCGAGAAAGATGTCGATCCTGCCATGGCCCTCCAGGCGTGTGATCGGGTCAATGCTGATCTTTTGCACAATGTCCTCCCCTACTGTTCCGCCAGCCTGGCCCGGCGCAATAACGATGCTGGCAGCCCAAAGCGATAGAAGGTACCCGCCGGGTCCACAATCTCGCCAATGATACGAGCGGCCTCCTCCTCCGTATCCGCGTCTACCACCGAGGCCACGGCAGAGAGCAGCGCCACACCCTGGTCCATAATGTCCGGCGGCGGGCCGTAGCAGCCCCGGCACGGCATGCCGACTTGAGGGCACAGCGCGCCGCAGCCACCGCGAGTCGCTGGCCCGGCGCAAATGATGCCCTGATCGAACAGACAGCGGCCGGGATCGGGAATGATCTCGTGGGGGCGGTAGAAGCGGGAGATGCGCGTCTCCTCGCGGTTGTGTTTGCACTCGTCGCACACTGTCTTTTCATTGGCACCCACCACACTGCCCTTGGGCGGTAGGCTCCCCCCCAGGATGGCCTCCATCACGGCCCACGTCTGCGGCGCCTGTGGGGGGCAGCCCGGCACGGTGTAGTCGACGTCCACCACCTGGTCGAGGGTCTTGACCGTGTCCCAGAAGGTGGGTAGCACGATCTTGCCCTCGGGAACGTAGGTGACCGTTCGTGGCTGAACCTGCAACGGATTATCCACCGAGGGTGCCTCCAAAAAGACGCGCTCAAAGATCGCGTGCCGATCGAACAGGTTGGCCAGGCCCGGAATGCAGCCCTCGTGAGCGCAAGAGCCGAAGGCCACCATGGTTTTCGCTTTCTGCCGGAGCAGGTGGGCCATCTCTTCGTTTTCACTGCTGCGAATGGCGCCGTTGAACAGGCAGACGTCGATGTGTCCACCGGGCATGGACTGCACATCCTTGTACTTGAAGTCCATGGCGCATGGCCAGAAGAGAATGGTCGCCGCCGCATCCAAATCCAGGAGCTTTTCTCGAAGCTCGACGATGGCGATGTCGCAGCCGCCGCACGACGCGGCCCAGTACAGGCCCAGTTTGAGTTTCCCGTCGAGTGCCATAGGTGCACGCTACTCCTTAGCTGGTTAGATCTATCACCGAATCGTACGAACCGTACGGATTTTCCACGTGGTCGTCCGCAAGCCAGTCATTGATCCACTCGTGTCCGTCCTTCAGGTATCGGAAGCGGTAGCGCTGGCCAGCCGCCAATACTACAGTTGCTACCCAATGGAGCTCGGTTTCGCTGCGGTGCATGGGCGTGGCGCTCGTGTCCCAGTCGTTGAACTCGCCCACCACGCTCACCCGCTCGGTCCACGGGCTGGCATGCAGTTCGAAGGCAACCTGTACCCTGCCTTTATCTACCGCCGCTTTTCTGATCATGGTGTGCCCTTGCCCATCTCCTGTCACTTGCTGGCTGCGGAGGTATTATTCTGCAAACTTGTCATCAAAGGACTCTGCAGCAAAACACTCCCCCATGATGATACCTTGTCCCCCGGCCGTCCCTGACCGGGGGACAAGGGCAGGAGAGCAAGCGGGCGTGAGTGAGAGCGCCCGCTTGTTCGCCAATCAAGACGTCTGGATCAGGCGGCTTACCTGTGCCAGACCTCAATCGGCCCCACGTACAGCGAGTTGATCAGCGCACCATAACCCATTCGCCTTCTCACGTCCTCTTCGTCCGCCAGATGGACGGCCAGCTCGCGGCACAGCGCATTGGCGTGGGGGCACCCCAGCTGTCGCAGATTCTCGTCCAGCGCCGTACTCAACGAGGCCACGACCGACGACAGGGCAGCACTCTTGCGGTTGACCCTGGCGATCAGGTTCATGGCCGGCTGGGTCCGGGGATGGCCCGGCCCCATCGAGTCTGAGCCGGTGGCATACTCCGGCTCGTAGCTATAGATGGCCGTGATGCTCTCATCTATCGAGCCCAGGTACTCGGCTACCTGCCGGGCCAGCGCATAGCGCAGATACTCGCACACGCAGCAATCCCCATTGCCAATGGCCTGGCGCGCCTTTTCTGGGCCGTTGAACCCGCTCTTTTCGGCGCAGAACTCGATGGCTTCATCGAACATCCTCGATACGACAGATTTCTCAAAGGCGATCGTGTACATAGTCTCGTCCTCCGTGCTCCAAGCATTAGCCCCGGGGCTAGATACCACTTGACCCGTTGCCAGACCCGTTCTCCCAGAGCGGCAGCCTGCGCTCATAGCCCACCAGTTTCAAGCCCGTCATGGCCGCCACGTTGAGGTCCATGGCTCGCAGATCTTCGTCACTCAGGTCCCGAATATCGTCGTGACCGGAAAGCATGGTCAGAATCTTGAGTTCCTCGGCCGTGGCCTTGATAAAGTTCGCCAGCCGCTGGCCGGCCTCCACCGGGTCTAGCCGGGCTCGCAACTCGGGGTCCTGGGATGTGATGCCATAAGGACAACGGCCCGCATGGCAGGCCATGCACGCCCGGCAGCCCATCGCGATCTCGGCCGCCGCTCCGAACCCCACACCGTCGGCGCCCATGGCCATGGCCTTGTAGGCATCCACGCCGTTGCGCATGCCGCCCAGGATAAAGAGCTTGACTCTGCGGTGTACGCCCAGGTCCTTCAGGGCTCGCACCGCGGGTGGGATCAGGGCTACGGTGGGGATGCCGACACTCTGGGTGACCACTGTCGGTGAGGCGCCGGTGCCACCCACGAGGCCATCAATGGAGATGGCATCGGCCCCCGCCTGCACGCAGGCTGCCACGTCCTCGTAGGGACGACTGGGACCCAGCTTGAACAGGATCGGAACCTGGTAATCGGTAATGTCGCGCAGGAAGGCGACCATGCGCTTCATGTCTTCCAGATCCTGTACGTCGTAGTACCGGCAGGGCGAGAGCGCATCACTGCCCACCGGAATCCCTCGGACCGCGGCGACCTCCTGGGTGACCTTGGCCCCCAGGAGGTGGCCGCCCATGCCTGGCTTGGCTCCCTGGCCGATCTTGATCTCGACCCCATCACCGGCACGAACATAGTCGGCCGAGACCCCCCACCGGCCGGTGGACCATTGGACGATCAGGTAGCCACCAGGCTCCCACCGCCTAAGCGTTCGCGCCTGGTTTTCATACCCCTTGATCAGCCAGGTCTCGTCTGGCACCAGCCCGCCCTCACCGGTGTCGCTAATGATGCCGGTCAGGGCCGCGCCGATCGCCAGTGCCATCCTGGCTTCTCGGGACAGTGCTCCAAACGACATGGCCGGAAAGAGGAAGGGGTAGTGTAACCGAATCGGCTTCTCGCAGGTGTCCTCGCCGATAACCACTTGCAGGTTGCACTCCTCCCGGTATTTGTCCCGAGGTGCAGCAGAAGCGATCTGCGACGGTACGATGGTGATCTGGTCAAAATTGGGGGCATATCCCATAGTCCCAAAGCCGCGCAGCATATACTCGCCGGTCAGCGCCTTGTGGTGGATCTCCTCCACCTGGGGAAAGGTCCACGGCGAGCGGACCAGGAATTCTGACTCGGCCGGGTTGATGCGGATGGCATCCTCCGGGCAGAACTCGGCGCAGATGCGGCAGCCGACGCAGGCGTTGTAGTTCTGGATGCGAACCTGGCCAGCCTCATCAATGGCATAGACGTCGTATGGGCAGACCTCGGTACAAGTAGCACACTTGCCCGGCATCCTGGCGTTGATGCACCGGTCTTTCATGATGGTGACACAGAAGGTTCCGTTTACGGGTGGCATGTGGTTCTCCTCTGACTCATCGCGGGGCAGCTAGGCCCGAGCGCTTGCCGATTGGGCCAGCTTGTCCTTATAGAATGGCTTCTCGGACAGACGAACGATCTTGCGGAAAGCCATGGGATCTCCTTCGATACCGTACTCGTCCAAGTAGCCACGCAGCTTTTCGACGTCAGCCGGCGTCATCTCTTCGAGCAGGGTGTTGTGCCCCAGGCTTGCCCATTTACCGCCGACGTAGATGTTGCCCCGAATGAGATAGTTGCCCAGGTTATTTCCCGCGTTGCCGACGATGACGAGGTCTCCGGCGAGCATGTAGGTCGCCACTTCGTGGCCTGCATCGCCGCCGATGATGATCGTGGCCCCCTTGTTCATTACCGAGGAAAAGTCGCCGGCATTGCCCCTGACTACGATGGTACCACCGTAGCAATATGCCCCAACACCGTACCCGCAGCTCTCTTCGACGAGCACCGTGCCGCGCGTCATATTATCAGCCAGGTAGCGGCCGGCATTGCCCTTGACCCGGATGGTCGCTCCGTCGTTCAGTACTGCCAGGTAGTCGCCACCATTCCCTTCGATGGTGATGTCGCCGGCTTTCAGTCCCCCGCATAGGCCGTGAAGGTGTGCGGCGTTCTCGATGACGATCTGGCCATCGAGAATGAGCGCCTTCAGTTCGGCGCCAATGGCGCGCAGATCCTTGCCCTTAGCATTGAGCGCACGTGACATGGCAGTTCTCTTCCTCTCTCGCAGATGCAGCAGTTTTCTTGACCTCGTAGAGGCGGACAAATGCCTGCTTTGCCTCCACCCGCTTGCGTGGTTCGTCCAGGGCATCGAGCATCATGACCATCAAACTGTCAAAGGCCTGGGCTCGTTTGCGCCGTTCTTTGTCTTCGCTGGCCCGGCGCAGCGCTGCATGATCGACTTCTTCGGCAGCTTCCAAGAGTCCGAAAGCAAGGGCGTTCCGCAGGCAGATCTCGCCCGCCTGGCTGCGGACGATCAGGGTACAGAACCCCTCTCTGGCCCCGAGCGTGCCCACGGCCAGATCTGCAGATTCCCCCACATAGTCATCACACCTTGCGCACCCGCGTCGCGTGTAGCCCTCCACTTCGGATAACGGGATCGCCTTCGTCGAGCCGTCCCACAGCACCGCCATGAGTTGCTCCTCCCGCGGCCGCGCTTCTAGGCGCCTGATCTGCTGTACATCGATGCCCAACTCGTCGACCAACAGGTCTTTGACCAACTCGGGGCGGTACACGCCCGTGCAGAACGTGGCAATGCTCAGCCTCAGTGCTCGCTGATAGGGATCCAGCCGGCCGTTCTGTGCCCCACGCAGCTTTCTCAGCGACTGGCTGACGCAGGGCGTGCCCACGATGGCTAGATTCTGCAGCTTCTTCTCAAAGATGGCTTCGTTCAGAGCGGTCAGGGTCGGTGCCCAGAGGGAGGACAAGCCGATCGTATCCACGATTTCCGCCACCGTCGTCGCCACCCGTGTCACTGGCACGAGTCGCCAGGGGTCCATGTCGTTCAGCAGCGCCCCGTCGATGAGGCCCGCCGAGAGGGCAGCGACCAGTAGGTGTTTGATCACTTCTGTGGGTTCGCCGGACTGGATGATACCCCTTGTCCTCACGGAAACCACACGCCAGGGTTCCAGCGCACGCCACTCCTCATCCAGGCGCGGACAGCCTTCCTCGCAGAACCTCGGGCAGAAGGAGCAGCTATCCAGCGTAGTGTGCGAAAGGCCCAAAGCTTTCTCCCTCTTTTCCAGTGTGGGAGACTCGTCTGTGCCCCAGAATAGCATGCCCTTGGCGCACAGCGCCACGCACAGCCCACAGCCGGCACAGCGGTCCAGAGCCCAGACCTCCTCCTCCAACCGTCTCGACAACATTATCGACCTCCTATGGTCAATGAATTGGTGTGGTGCCCAGCTTTTGTATGTCAGAGGCAAAGGAGCGTATGACGTCGCTGTAGCCCCTCGGGCTGCCGCGCTTAAACCACTCCATCCGTAAGCGCCTTGAATCAAAGCCAGCAGCGTCCAACAGCTCCTGCAACCTCGCTATTCGTCTTTCGGCCTGGTCGCTGCCCGAAACGTAGCGGCAGTCGCCTGGAGGGCAACCACCCAGAAAGACGCCGTCGGCCCCATTGAGAAAGGCCCACAGGACGTGAAGCGCATCGACCCGGCCTACACACGGCACCCCGATGACCTCAATGTTCTGGCTGCTATAGTGCACCGGATCGAAGGGCAGGTCGTCGTCGTCGTAGCTACACCAATTGCAGCGGAAACCAAGCACCCGTGGCCTGCCGTCCTGCGCCCCTGTGGCCAACGCCGCCTCGATCTGAGAGATTATCTGCGGGTCGGCAAACTGGCTGATCTCGATGGCTCTGGATGGACAGCTCGCCGCACAGAGCCCACAGCCCTGGCAAAGCTCGGGGTCGACTCTCGCCACGAACAGGGTTTTGCCGTTCTTGCTGTCGGCGCGGATGGCGTCGTAGGGACAAATCGCGACACAGGTTCCACACCCCGTGCACAGATCCTCGTGGACTGTGGCGATCGGACCTTCCGCTTCGCGAAAGATTAGAACGCTGGGGCCAAAGTTCATCTCCTGGAGCAGGGCCTGCATCAGTAAGAAGCGGTTTCGGCTGATCCGGCTCCCATCCTCAAAGCGGCAGTGATCGTCCTGGCATGGTATCACGGCGATCCGCTCGATACCCATCGTCAGCGCTTTCAGGAAGAACTCGGGCGGGGTGCGCCCTACGCAGGGCAGGCAGATCGGCACAAATCCAGGGACGCCCAGGATCTCCTCGATCTCTTCCCGGGTCGGCGTGCTTCCGCGACAGGTCAGAGCGATCGCCTTGTAGCCGTCCGCCTGTATAGAGGATTGCACGTTGTGCGCCAGGGAGGCAAAGTCATAGTACGCCGACTCGATGGCCCCGGCAGGACAGGCACTGTAGCACAGCCCGCAGGCCTGGCACTTTTCGAGATCGATCTTGGCCGTCGTGGCCCCGGGGCTGATGCTTATGGCTTCGTAGGGACAGATCGTCGTACAGATCCGGCAACCGCCGCAATGATCGGCATTCAGCCTCAGGACAAAGCGGCTCCAGACCTCCAACGGCCGTGCATAGAGCGACGTGATCAAGGCCCCCGCGCCTCTGCGCATCTGGACGTCCCTGTCGCTGGCGACGTCGACCGAGAGAAAATGGCGCAGGGTAGCCACAGAGGGCCCCACCAATGCTTTGTACTGCTGGAGGAACTCACCATCCAAGGCGTCCACCAGCGTTGCCAGCCCCTCTCGGGCGATGTCCACCCAGACGATCAGGTCCAGACTCCTTGACAGGTCGGGCTGTCTCCCATTGACCTCACCTGGCATCAATTCGGGCTCGAACAGGTAGACCGCCTTGACTGCAGCCTCGCCATTCCCTAGAAAGTGACCGATCTCTTTGGCCAGTCCATAGAGAAAGTAGTCGTGAACGGAACGGTTGCCCTGCCTCAGTGCTTCAGCGACGGCAGCGTGCCCCTGCAGGCGGGCTTTCTTCTCGCAGAAATCGAGGGTTCGCGCGATCATCTCCCGGCAAGCAGGGGCATACCCCTCCTCTTCGATTGGCTCTGCCGTGACGAAGAATGGGTGAAGCGGCACGCGCACGTCTCTAACCTGCTGATCCACAGGTGTCCCCTTCCTGGCTAGCGTTCCCACACTTTGATCGGGCGGTGGTAGAGAGAGGAAAGCAACGCGCCATACCCGGTCCTGTTCTGTACGTCGGTGTCGTCGACGATCTGTACGTCGAGCACGTGCGCCCGCGGACCGCGGCCCAGTAGGTGGAAGAGCTGTTGCGCCAGGGCACCATCCAGCGCCTCGACCAGCGAGTTGAGAGCCCCGGTTTTCCGCGCTGTCCAGATTAGCAGATGAATAGGTGTTGCCTGCACAGCCTCACCGAAGCACAGATCCTGGGGGGTGGCATCGTAGTCAAAGACGTAGGCAGCCTGGATGTTCTGATCGAGCGCGCCGAGCGCCTCGGCCACCTGCTTGGCCACGCTGTATTGGCAGTAGCCACACGCGGTCACGTTGCCTTCCTTCAGGCGCTCGACGGCCTCTTGGGCGCCGGCAAGACCCAGCTTCTGAGCGCAGTATTCCATGGCCTGAACCAGGACAACCTCGGCCGTGCTGACAGCATCCGGCAGTCGCAAGGACGGGCGCTGCTGCTTGATCTGGGTGGCCTCAACCTCTCTGATTGTAGATGACTGACTCATCATCACACCTCCTTATGATTGTACACAGGGGTACTTGAACTGTGTCTGCCCTATCCTACCACAGAAGGCATCGAAATCTCATAGAAGGCCATTCCCACCTCATGAAAAAAGCATGAAAAAAAGGGCGGCTCTTGTACCAGCGATGGTGCCGCCCTCAAGAACAATGGCCTCTGGGCTTTCGAGAGCCCCAGAAGCCATTCCAAAACAACTACGTGTTACCCATTGCCTGCCACCTACCCATCTCCCGGACAGGCCAGCATGTAACCAACCCCGTGCGAGGTCACAATGTAGCGGGGGTTTGACGGATCGGCTTCCAACTTGGCGCGCAGGTAGCGAATGTACGCCCGGAGATAGTCGATGTCATTGCGGTACTCGGATCCCCACACCTCGGACAACAGGTCCTCGTGCACCATCACACGGTTTGGGTTGAGGGCCAGTTGGCGCAACAGGTCGTATTCAGTACGTGTGAGCGACACCGCTTCACCGCACACCTTGACACCGCGTCGGGCAAAATCGATCTCTAGATCGCCACAGACAAAGGCCGTTGTCCTTGCTTCCTCGGGTCGCCTGGCACGCCGCAAAACGGCACGCACCCGGGCAACCAGCTCCTTGGCGTTAAAAGGCTTGGTCAGATAGTCGTCAGCACCTACGTCAAAGCCCTGAAGTACATCGGCATCTTGTGCTTTGGCCGTGAGCATGATCACTGGGACATCAGAGAACTCACGGATGCGGCGACACACTTCGTAGCCGTCTAACCCTTGTCCCAAGAGGATATCTAGCAGAACCAGGTCGGGCTGTTCCAGTGTCACCATCTCTATGGCTGACTGGCCACTGCTGGCCGCGATGACTTGGTAGCCCATGGCCCCGAGGACCTCGGTGACCAAGCGCATCACGCGGGGCGCATCCTCGACTACCAGGATCTTCTCACTCATTTGAGATCTCCTCCAGCTGCTCCGGCGCTGGCACCCGATTCTCCCAGGGGAGGGTGAAGTACAATGTGGTGCCTTGCCCTAACTGGCTTTCAGCCCAGATCCGGCCGCCGTGGGCCTCGACAATGGTCCGCGAGATTGGCAGCCCCAAGCCAGATCCCACCACATGGCCCCCGAGACTCGACTTGGCTCGGAAGAACTTTTCGAACAACCGGTTCAGGTGCTCCGGGGCCAGACCTATGCCCTGGTCCGCTACACTGACAGTTACCTCTTCTTGCTGGACGGTTCCCCGCACCACGATCAACCCTCCATCGGGCGAGTACTTGACTGCATTGTCGAGTAGATTGCGCAGCACTTGCAGGAGGCGATCCGGATCGGCATCCAGCAATGGAAAATCCTCTGGGAAATCGAGCATAAAGCGGTGTTCCGAGGTGCGCCGGGCCAGTTCATCTATCACATTCTGGACCAGGCGGGGCAACCGCACCGGCTGTACCTCTAACCTAAGCAACCCGGCATCGATGATCGATGACTCGAGTAGATCCCGGATCAGATCCTGCAAGATATCACACTCCTCGTCGATCATCTGAAGGAACTCGTGCTGGGTCTCCTGGCTGAAGGTAACCTCGTCCAGGAGTAAGGCAGTCGAGTAGCCCTTGATCGAGGTCAGTGGAGTTCGCATCTCATGGGCGAGCGTTGAGATCAGCTCGGCTTTGAGGCGGTTGGCCTCGCTGAGGGTTCGAGCGTCTTCCAGCTCTTCTCGCAGCAAGGCTGTCTCGATCGACAGCGTGATCAGATCAGCCAGGTGTTGCAGTAGCTCCAAATCCTTCTGCGTGAAGCTTCCTGGTCGGCGCAGGTTCAACAATACCAATACGCCGACCGCTGTCTGAGCAGCTGCCAGAGGGACACAAACAGCACTCAACGGCTGCCTTAGCCCAGCAGTTGCTTGCTCAAACGCCTCCTGGTTGGCAGGCGTGAGATTGGACATGGCAGCAGTTGTGGATTCTGGAGTAGGATACAGCTTGCCCTGTCCGGTCTGGAACACCCTGCCAGCCATTGCCTCGCCCGGGGTCAGGCGGAGCTTCTTCAGAGCAGTTGCGTTATAGCCGTGTGCACCTCGCGCTGCAAGCCGACCGTCGGAAGGATCATAGAGCCACACGCTACCTGCGTCGGCTGCGTCCATGGTCTGGATCAGAGTCGACAGCAATTGGGGCAGCATGGTCTCCAAATCATGTTCGGCAACCAAGATCTTGGCGATCTCGAAAGTGACACGGAGTCGGCTATCCTGAGCCATCGGGGCACTCTGCTCGAAGGTGGGGACTTGAACCGACCCCAAGTCATCGGCTGCTGAGGACTCTGGAGTCCCAATAGTGGATACGATGGAATTCGCCTTCACAATGCTCTGATCGGAATGCGCCATTGCTTCCCCCCTTCAAGGACCTCCCCGCCAGTATACTACACTCGCCGGGAATTGGCAACAATTTCCGCTGGATTCGAGTCAACAAGCTCACAATGCAGCACAAGGCAGATGTCCCATGGGACGTGTTTGCCCTCGCCTAGGAGCGGTGTTGCGCTGGAGCCGGAACTAGATGCTTCGCCTCTGAAAACGACCTCGTGACGCACGGATTCGTGCGTGCAAGATCCCTTGGGCACCTGTTACTTGTACCAGGGTGGAGACTTGGACTTCTTACAGGGGGCAAGACTGCGAGAACAAACAGGGTAGAGACTAGGACAGCTCCCAGACGGCAGACCTGCAAAAATACCAGGGTGTCTCGCCAATCCGAAGAGACCCCTTTCAGCCGTTGTCCTGCCTTGCCGGATCTCCAGCAGGCACGTTGCGTTTTCCGATATCAATACTTGCTACGGTTGACCACAGAATCGATCAACAATTGACCTAGTTCCCAACGAGAGACTTACTCTCGGAACAGTGATCACCCCCAAGTGATCTTCGGCACACCTCTCTGGGTCACACCCAATAATCCCTTCCCGTGTTTCCTCGGCATTATCCTTCATGACAGAGAGTTTGGATTTGCCCCGCCCTCGTGTATTGGCATGAAACATCAATGGTATGGTATAATCTCCTCGGGCGAGATCGCTGATATTCAGGAGACACGAGGCCATGAGGACACCCCGTCTACCGACCGAACCTGTGCTTCTACTGCGGACCAAGCTACACAGACCGCGAATTCCTCCGCAACTGGTCCGGCGGTCCCGGCTGGAGAGCCGGCTGAATCGCGGATTGGACCGCGGGTTGGTCCTGGTCTCAGCGCCGGCCGGCTTTGGCAAAACGACCTTGGTCAGCCAATGGCTAGAGACCTGTGGCTGCCCGGCGGCCTGGCTGTCTCTCCGCGAGGAAGACAGCGGCCTGCCGACCTTTCTTCTCTACCTCGTTGCTGCCATCCGTACGCTGTACCCCGATGCCTGTCCGGAGACGTGGGCCTTGCTCCGGGCACCGCAATTGCCTCCGGTGGCGTATCTGGCCACCCTGCTCGTCAATGAACTTCACGAGGTACCTCAGGCATTCGTTCTTGTGCTCGACGATTTTCACCGCATTCAGAGCCCGCCCGTGCACCAGTTCGTCGAGACACTCGTGGACTCGGTGCCTCGCACCCTGTGCCTGGTCCTGATCACGCGCGTCGATCCCTCATTGCCCCTTCCGGCGCTGCGTGCCGGGCAAAAGATGCTGGAGCTACGGTCCGGAGATCTGCAACTCACGCCGGACGAAATCCGGAACTTTTTTCGGCAGTGCATGGGGCTCGAGGTGGATGCTGAGTCACTAGCCATCCTGGAACAGCGCACCGAGGGCTGGATCGTGGGCCTGCGGCTGGCGGCGTTGTCGCTGCGCGATGGCGGTGAGTTGACTGCTCTGACAAGAAACCTGGCAGGCAGTGACCGTCACGTGACGGACTATTTGTTGACCGAAGTGCTCTCCCACCAACCCCAGGCTGTCCAGGAGGTCCTGTTACGCTCCTCAATCCTCCGGCGCTTCTGCGTCTCGCTCCTCGACGCCCTGCTCGATCACGATCGTAAGGTGAACAGCCGCGCGCCTGGCGGTGGAACTCAGGCCATGTTGGAGTGGATGGAGCGCAGCGGTCTCTTTCTGGTGGCTCTCGACGACGAACGGACCTGGTACCGCTACCATCACTTGTTCCGGGAGCTATTGCAGCACAAGCTGCGCTCTGAGTCGAGTGAGGAGGTGGTGGCCTCTCTCCACCTCCGGGCCAGTGACTGGTTCGCTGCAGAAGGGCAGATCGAAGAGGCCATGCACCACGCCCTGGCCGCGGGCGATGCCCAAAGGGCGGCCCGGATCGTCGAACAGCAGCGGCACGCCTTGCTGAATCGAGAAGCTTGGCACGCCCTGGTACGTTGGGTAGAGCTATTGCCCCAGGAGGTGGTCCATCAGCGCCCCGGCTTGCTGCTGGCGCGGGCCTGGCACCAGCAGTGGCGCTGGCAGTACGCGACCATGCCTCCTCTTCTACAAGCGGCCGAAGAACTGCTCTCTCGTGACGTGGAAGCCACAACCGAAGCCGAGCGCCAGATCCTCCGTGCCGAGATCGACACGCTGTGGAGTGCGCTGTGGTTCGCGCGTGGCGATGGACGGCGATGTCTGGAAAGCGCCCAGCGGGCGAGGGAGCGCCTTCCGGCCGCGCTCGTCTATATGCGGGGTACCTTCCTCGAGTACTTGTCGTGGGGCTACCAGATGACGGGCCAGGCGGGGGCGGGCATACGCATCCTGCAGGAAGCGCTGGCCAGCGATGAGGCCAGGGAGGACCTTTTCACCGCACGAATGCTGCTTGGCCTGGCCGTCATTCACTATCTGTCCGGCGATGTGGGCCTGCAGGAGCAGATGGCGCAAAGACTCCTCAGGCTGTCCCCGGAGAAACCGTTGGCACTCAGCAGGCCCTGGGCCCACTTGATCTCGGGACAGGCGTGCTATCAGCAGAACAGGCTGGCGGAGGCGGAGGCACACTTTTCAGCGGTGGCGGAACATCCGTACCTGGCCAACGCCGCAGCAAGCCAGGCGTGTATGCTGGGCCTGGCCTTGACCTACCAGGCCCAGGGCCGGCCCGAGGCGGCCACGCAGGTGGCAGAGGCAAGCCTGGAATTCGCCCTGGAGATCCGTCAACCCGTGCAGATGGTTGAGGCGCACGCCTTCCAGGCGCGTCTGGCCTTGCTGCAAGGAGATCTGACAGCGGCCCAACGCTGGGCGCAAGGCGTGACCCTGGAAGACTTGCCCGCCCGCACACTGTTCCCCGAAGTCCCACGCGTGACCCTGGCCCGGGTGCTGATCGCCCAGGGGACGGGGGACAGCCTGCAGCAGGCCAGCCAGATTTTGGAAGAAATCGTAGAGATTGCGCGAGGCGTACACAGCGAGCCCCACACCATCGAGCTGTTGGCCCTCCAGGCGCTGTTTTACGATGCGCAGGGAGACGGCGCAAAGGCCCTGGATCTGTTGCGGCAGTCGCTGGAGCTGGCCCAACCCGGCGGCTTTCTCCGCGTTTTCGTGGACCTCGGCCCGGCGATGGTCCCCCTCCTTTCCCGGCTCGCAGAATCTGAGAGCGAGTCCAACTACGTCAGGCGGATCCTGGCCGCCTTTGCCCCCGCACCGGTGCGCCCGCGTGAGCAACGATTCGATCAAGCAGCCCAACTGGAGATCGTCGAGTC
>Ga0180437_10003264_pt1 | contig 24363 bp, 21 predicted proteins | sample SS_ome_4_FD_132410 | JGI IMG/M metagenome (GOLD analysis project Ga0180437, IMG submission 132410) | Hypersaline lake sediment archaeal communities from the Salton Sea, California, USA - SS_3_D_1 metaG | ecosystem: Environmental > Aquatic > Non-marine Saline and Alkaline > Hypersaline >... | reverse complement strand
TCCTCGTTTACCACCCGCTGCTCCTCGTCCGTTAATTCCACGCGAAACCAAGCCATCGGAAACCTCCTTGCCAGAACCACGCCGTCCTCCTCGACGGCGACAGGAGGCCCTTGTACAACAAACCGGCGTTCGATGGAATGCCTCATTCACTGCCGCGCGGGGTATAGTTTGGCGCTGCCGCATCGCCCAAATCACGGGCAAGATCGCCTCGTTTACGCAGCGGGTTTCCATCCATCTTCGTGGACCCCGCGACGCCGATGTCCATCGCCGGGTACAATCAAGGTGAACTGGCGCTGTGAGTGAGAGCCGCTCTGCGCCATCTGATTTGAAGATGAGGTTGCTTTGCCCGTGCCGTCCGCTCCCAAATCAACGCCGACGTTTCGCGAGGCCGCCCTTGCCTGCGGTCTGGTCACCGTGGAGCAGTTCGACGAGGCGATTCGCGAATTGTCCGGCGACGAGTCCTCGCTCTCCGAAGGCGGCGCCACGGACCAGCGAATCGCGGAGTTGCTCGTCGAGCAAGGAACGCTGACCTCGTACCAGGCGGATCAAATTCTCGCCGGCCGCACCAAGCTCAACCTCGGCCCCTACATCATCACCGACTGGATCGGCCAAGGCGGCATGGGCCAGGTTTTCAAGGCGGTGCACAACATGATGGGGCGGGAGGTCGCCGTGAAGGTGCTGCCGCTCGCCAAGAGCACCGACGAGGCCATTGCCCATTTTCATCGGGAGATTCGCCTGCAAGCCCAACTCGATCATGCCAACCTCGTCCGGGCCTACGACGCCGGGCACGACGGCAACGTGCACTACCTCGTCACCGAATTCGTCAACGGGTCGGACCTGCGGCGGCTAGTGCGGATGAACGGTCGGCTTTCGATGCACCAGGCGGCAAAGATCATCAGTCAGGCGTCACAAGGGCTGAGCTATGCCCACCAGCGGGGAATGCTGCATCGCGACGTGAAGCCCGGCAATATCCTCGTTGCTTCCGACGGCGTTACGAAGGTTTCGGACCTCGGGTTGGCGGGCTCGATCGCCGAGGCGGACGCCGATCCCCGTGCGGGCAAAATCGTCGGCACCGCCGACTACCTGGCGCCGGAGCAGATTCTCAACCCGCGGGGCATTACGCAAACCGCCGACATCTACTCCCTGGGCTGCACGCTTTACTACGCGGTCACGGGCAAGGTGCCGTTTCCTGGCGGGGGCACGCGGGAAAAGGCCCGCCGGCACCTCGAGGAAACACCCTGGCATCCGATGCGTTTCAACGAAGACCTGACCGAGGACTTCGTGGACATCATCGCGGACATGATGGAAAAGGACCCGAAGGACCGCATCCAGTCGATGGCGGAGGTGGTGGACCGGATGGAGCCGTGGGTCCGCGAATCGACGGTAATGCCCGCGGAGCGCGGACGCCGCTCACCCTGGGCGGAAGGCCCGGCGCCCGCCGTATCCAACGAGGCGGCCGCGTCCGCGCGCGGGCCCGGCGAGGGCGGGCACAGTGGCCTTTCCGATGAAATCGACGCCCGCAGCGGCTATTCCGACGGCAGCGAGGCCTCGCACGGTTCGCAGCTTACCAGCAGGCCAAGCGCCGCGGCGCAGGATACCAGGCCAATAGGACAGGATGCCAGACCAATGGTCGGGCCGACCCGTCCACCCCTGCCGATTCCGCAGCCGCGTCCGGGAGACGAAAACAGCGGCGGCCACGTCGCCGCGGTAGGCGTGGCGTTGGCCGTGGCGATCCCGGCCGCAATGCTCATCGGCGCACTGATCATGTTCGGGTTTATGAAACTGATGGGCCTGTAAAAAACGGTTCGTTATCGTGCAGAGAGTCGATGCGGCAGATTAGCGAATCGGAAATTGATTCCATCCGTGTGCCGTGGATGTGGGATCTCGGGAACAGCGTTCTCTATGATCTTTGCCGACAGCACCCGGGGCATTCTCGCGCCGATGAAATCGTCGCGAAGGTGTGGCTTATCGGCCGATCATACTCGGCCTCCATCGAGCGTCGAAGGAATGCGAAAGTCACCGGCGATCGGTTCTACGAAAAGACCGTCGCGCAGGCGATTCGGAACAGCCCGGTTGATGAGTGGCTCGAAACAATAGGTCCGACGGAACGCCCGGGAGGTTCCGCGTCAATCGCCGTCCACAAGAAGCTGTTGGATCTGTTTCGCTCCATCACCGACCTGGAGAAGCGATCGTTGGCCAGCAAGTACCTGCATTTCCATAGGCCGGATGCGTTCTTCATCTACGATAGCAGGGCGCGGCGGTCGATCACAGAAGTCGTTCCGAGACTGAACCGGATACCGACCATTGAAGCCGACGCATTTGATGTCGAATACCGCGACTTTGTCCGTCGGTGTGCGTGGCTTTGCAGCCATGTTCGCATCACGCACAAAATGGATCTGACGCCACGGGACCTCGACAAACTTCTGCTGATGATCGCGGAGCGTAGAGACCTGAAAAAGGCAGCCTTCCTCCCCACGGCTGACTACCCTTGACGGAGTCAAGGAGGGTGGGTAGTTCTGTTTGCGCCGCGAAGCGAAGCAAGCAGGGGCGCCCACCATCGGCTGTTGACGGTTTGTTATGTCATGCCGCCCGGTCACCTTGGTCGTTCGCGCTCCCTGGTGTTCCTGCCCAGCGACATGTGGGTAGATTTCCGGTCTTCCCGCGGGAGAGGGGAGGGCCTGCTACTTCAGCCGCCGCTCGAACGCGCTGGCCGCATGATCTCCTAAAGTGCAGTTAACCACAGTCCAGGATACAACTTCAGTACGACTGCCCAGGCGAGTCAATTCGACGCCACACGACCCGACGTGTCCTGGTTGTCGTAACCTTGTGTCGCTTCCTGCCGGAATGTTACCTTGACTTTGGCTGGGGCGCACCCGTTCTTACCACTGCCGGAGAAATTGGCGATGCGCGCGTTGTTCGATGGAGGGTGTTCGTTGTCCCTGTTGGCCGTCTGCCTGCTCACAGTAGCAGGCTGCGAGACGGAGGCATCCTTTGTCGCCGGCGAAGGCTTGGAGGCGAGCAATGACGACGTGGCGGCAACGCCGCGCGGCGACGGTGGTCGAACGGCCAGTTCCGATTGGCCGAAGTGGCGCGGACCGCTCGCCGACGGCATCGCCCGCAATAACAAGTGGCGGAAGAACTGGGACGAACAGCCACCCACCGTCGCGTGGAAAACGAACGTCGGCATCGGCTTCGGCTCGATGGCCGTGGTCGATGGCCGGCTTTACGTGATGGGGCACAACGGCGAGAAGGACGAGGGCCGCGGAGAGGAGACGGTCTATTGTCTCGACGCCGCCACCGGCGAGGAAGTCTGGAAGCACAGTTACCCCGGCCCACTGCTCGACAAGCAGCACGAAGGCGGCCCTGGCGCCACGCCGACCGTTGTCGGCAAACGGGTCTTTACCCACGGCCGCGACAGCCAACTATACTGCCTTGACGCCGCCACCGGCGAACGGCTCTGGAGCAAGATGCTCAAGGAGGAGTTCGACGTCGAGCAGCCCACCTGGGCCTTCAGTTGCTCGCCCCTGCCGCTGGGCGATGGCGTCATCCTCGACATCGGCCGTGTCGTCGCCCTCGATCAGGCCACGGGCAAGACGCTGTGGGCCACCGGGAAGTTTCAAGCCGGCTACGGCACGCCCGCCGCGTTCAAAGGCCCAGACGGCCCTCGGCTGGCCGTGCTCAACAACGATTACCTGATCGTCCTTGAGGCCAAGGACGGCAGCGAGATCGCCAGGACCGCGTGGGAAACCCAATACGACACCAACGCCACCACGCCCATCGTCGAGAGCGACCGCATCTACATCTCTACGGGATACAACAAGGGCTGCCTGCTCGCCCGGCTCGAGGACGGCAAGCTCGAGTGGGTGTACGACAACAAGGAGATGCGCAACCACATGGCCAACTGCGTACTCATCGACGGTTACCTGTACGGCGTGGACGGCAACTCGCACAGCTCCCGCAATTGCAACCTGGTGTGCCAGAACTTTGAAACCGGCGACGCGATGTGGAAAGAGCGGGGCTACGGCTGCGGGACCGTGCTGGCCGCCGACGGCATGCTGATCGTGCTCTCGGACGAGGGACGTTTGGTTCTGGCCCCCGTCGATCCCAAACGGTTTGAGCCGATCGCCGAGGTCCGCGTCCTGACGGGAAAATGCTGGACCGTCCCCGTCCTCGCCGGCGGCCGCATCTATTGCCGCAACGCCACGGGCGACATGGTTTGTTTGGACGTGCGATAGCGCGGGTGGCGCGGTCTCGTCCGATTCCCGAGACCGCGCCACCCGAAACGCAACCACCCGAACGCCAGGCAGCGAAGCCGCAGCCAAAGGGGCTAGGAAAACCTTTGACGCGGGATGCCGGCGCGATTGTCCCGCTGCGGCGCCAGCGCTAAAATATGGGAGAATCCTTCTCCAAGGCCGCCGACGATTTGCGGCCGACGCCTTTTTTCCGGAGGTGGCTATGCGTTCGCTCAGCAAGGTGCGGGACCACATGGAACGGAAGCCGCTTACCGTTTGTCCCGAGATGGAAGTGCAAACCGCGGTGCTGGAACTGCTCAAGCGGCGGGTGTCGCGGGCCCCGGTTCTCGACGCCGACGGCGCCCTGATCGGCATCCTGGCCGAAAGCGATTGCTTGCAGGCCTTTGTCACCGAGGAATACTTCGACGCCCCCTCGGCCCTCGTGCGGGAACTGATGACCACCGAGGTCATCTCCGTGCCGGCCGACCTCGACATCCTCCAGGCGGCCCAACTATTCCTCACGTGTAAACTCCATCACCTGCCCGTGGTGGAGAGCGACCGGCTGGTCGGCATCATCAGCCGCAGCGACGTGATGCGGGCCATGGTGCAAATGCACAGCCGGCCCCGGCCGCAAGGGGTGTAGCGATCCCCCCCGCGCCGCGGAATTAACCGCAGGGCGGCGCCGCCTGTGGCGCGCCCAACCGCAAGCCGCAGGCGTCGCGGAATGTCGCCGTTGGCTCCGCGAACGAGCGTCCGTATGCGGGCGAAAGGCGACTATCGACGCCACCGTCGCCTTCGGCTCTGGGTTAAACGGTTTTCGGGGGCCGGAAAGTCGAGACGAACCGCACGCTTCTGGCGCGAACCACCGCGGCGAGCGAAATCGCCGGTTGGCGGTCGAGGTAGTAGCGGCTCTGCCAACCGCGCGGCGACGAGGCGTCCCCGCGGACGACCGAGACCTGCATTTCCGCCTCATCCATCATTTCCGCGCGCGCGTCATCCGCAAACGCCGCCAGCGTCAGGGTGTATTCGCCCCGCGGGGTCCGAAGCGAAATCTTGCCGCCCACTACGTCGCGGGTAAACGGCCAGTCACCGAGCAGCCAGTGCAACCGGTACTCGCGGGACTGGCGGCACTCCAGGTCGTCGGTAATGGTCCAAACGTCGCCGTCGAGCGCGACCGTGCGGGAATGGGTAACCGGGGGATTCAATCGCTCGTAACCGTTGTGCGATGCCTGCCAGACCCGTGGGGCAGACGGGTCGAATTTCGCCGTCACGCCCTCGTCGATCCATGCGAATCGAACAACCGGCCTAAGGAGTGTGGCCTGCGCCCACGGCAGCCACAAGAACCGGCTCGCCTTCTCCATTTGGCTTCGGCCGTCCACGGTCACCGTGTTGTGGAACTCGGTGGCCTTCAACGCGTAATCCCAGGGCGGCTCGGCGTTGTAACTGTACGTGCCGGGATCCATCGCGATGTTCAGTCCCCGCCACCAGAGATCGACATGCAGTTGGTCGGCGTCGCTGGGGCGATGGCGGAACCTGGCCGCCCGCATCACGGCGAAGGTCTCTTGTCCGCGAATCGCGTGAAAGCCGCTGGACGGGCCGCCGGAATCCATCCGGTGCGGGGTATCCGCTTCCGCCTCGGTGTAATTCGGGCCGAAAAGCCAGAACAGGGCCTCATGCCACGGCCCGGGCGGATCGAGCCGCACCGACGATCCGGACATCGCCGCCGCCGCGATGCTGGGGCGAAAATCGCTGTAGTCGCAGTTGGTCAGCGGCAGGACCAGGGAGCCGTCATTGGCCCCGATGTTCGGCAGCCCGCCCGTCTCCTCGTCCTGCAATTCAAACGAAAGCAGCCATGAGCGAAACAGGGCGTCGGACACGGCATTGGAAAGCGGCTCGCCACAACATTGCCCAAGCCGCACACACCATGAAAGCACGTCCAACGCGTGCCGCTGATAGTTGACCGAGTGCTGCGAGAACCCGCCGTCTTCGTAGATCAGCTCGCGGCACTGCTTCTCGAGCTGGCGGCGCCCGGTCTTCCGCCACTTCGCGGCGACGGGCTGGTCGCGGAGGATATGGCCGATGGTCCAAAGGCCGGCCGCCTCGCTGATGCCGTGGTTGTTCTTCTGGCTTAGCGCGTAGCCGATGTTGGCCGCGACGCGGCGCCCGGTCTCCTCGAGCAACTGCATCATCAATCCGATGCGCGGCGGCGTGCTGGCGGGCGCGTCGCGAAACCCGTACAGGGCGAAAATCCACGCCATCGCCCGCAGGCTCGCCTCTTGCCCGCACTTCCAGTTGACGCCCGTGTTGGGCGGGTTCGCCGCGACCCAGCTCTCGAACCAACGCCAAAACATCTCCGGGTAATCGTTGGTACCGGTCCGCCAATACGCCCGCACCAGGGCAAAAGCAAAGGCAAACCGGCTCGGCTCCCACACCGCCTTGATGTCGCCGCCGGCGAAATCGCCGATCCGCGACCAGTGCCAGTTCTCCGGGAATCGTTCGCCGCTGATCGGGTTGGCGTGCCAGTCGATTTCGCCGTCGGCGGTCAACGGTAGTTCCACCTCATGCTTGCTGAAAAGCGTGATCACTCGCCGCTTGAGCCGGTTAGCGGCGGCGACCGACGGGGGAGCGCCTTCATCGGGCGGGGAGTCGTCGTCGAACGCGGCCAGGATTTCGCGGGCGCGTGCCCGGTCCCACTGATCGAGAAAAAAAGGCGGCAACCGACTCGCATCGAAGGGCGCCGCCGCGGCCCGTGGCTTGCACGGTGTTCGCCATTCGAGCAATCTTAGCTTTAGTTGAAGCCAATACCACGCCCGCCCCAGCAGCCACTTCAGGCCGAGGTAGCGAATTGCCTGGGGCATGAGCCAGACGCGCGAGGGTCGGTTCTTGTTCGGCTGCGCCATGGATTGCAAGAAAGGAAACACGTCATGCGAATCGCCGTCACCGGGGCCACCGGGTTCATCGGCCGGTACATTCTCGCCCATCTCGCCGAGCAAGGCCACGCCCTGAAGGCGTGGTTTCGCGAAGGAAGCAATCGCGAGCGGTTTGACGCGATCCGCGACCTCACGTGGGTTCCCGGCAAGCTGGGCGACGCGGCCGCCGCCGCCGAATTGGTTGAAGGCTGCGACGCGGTCGTCCATTCCGCACTTTCCCGGCCGGGAACGGGTTTCATGGGCGGCGAGGGAGACGTGGTCGCACTCGCCCGGACCAACATCATCGGCACTTTGGAACTCATTGAAGCCGCTCGGGCAGCCGGCGTGCGGCGGTTCGTGTTCATCTCGACCTGTGCCGTGCATGACAAAATCCTCACGGACCGGCCGCTCGATGAAGCCCATCCCCTATGGGCCAAGAGCCACTACGGGGCGCATAAGGGGGCGATCGAAAAATTCGTCCACAGTTACGGCCTGGGACACGGTTACGAAATCTGCGCCCTGCGTCCTACCGGTGTGTACGGAGTCGCGTATCCACCCGAGCACAGCAAGTGGTTCGATCTCGTGGCCCGTGTCGCTCGTGGAGAAACTGTGCAATGCTCCCGCGGGGGCAAGGAAGTGCATGCGGCCGACGTGGCGAAGGCGGTCGGTCTGCTGCTGTCCGCCCCCGCCGAGAAGATCACGGGCGAAGCGTTTAACTGTTATGACCGCTACGTGAGCGAATACGAAATCGCCGCCCTCGTGAAGCAGATGACCGGCTCGACTGCGAAAATCATCGGCGAACCCAAAGAGCCGAAACATCAGATCGAGACCGGCAAGCTGCGGTCGCTGGGCATGGAGTTTGGGGGAGAGGGTCTTCTGCGACGAACTGTGGGCGAGATGATGCGTCCTATTGGGAAATAGACATGTGTCAGGAGTTCTTTCGAATGATCCGTTTCTTGAACATCTTGGCCTCTTCGGGATTGACCAGTCGTGGACTGCCGACTCGCCGCGGGCGTGTCGTCGTAATCTCGGGTACGACGACATGAACGGGTGCATGCTCCGGCAGTCGCTGCGCACCCAACCGTTTAATTCGCCTGTTCTCTACTTTGCCTTCGTACGTGGTGATCGCCATGATTCGTCTCCCGTCCGCTTGTGCGGTTTTTTGCCTGGATTCAACGGATGCGGCGGCCGTTGACCGAGCCACCGTTGCTTCTTGGGCGAAACCTTATCGCTTAAGCCATTGCCCAATGCGTTCTACCACCTCCTCGCCCGCGTCTTCCATCAGATAGTGGCCGGCGTCCTCGATGCGGTGGATTTCCGCGCGTGGGAAATGGCCCGCGATGCGGTCGAGGCACTGCGGGCGAAAACACCAATCCCGCATTCCCCAGAGGATCAGGGCGGGGCGGTCGGCGAAGGTATTCAGGCCCGCTTCTACCGCTTCCAGTTCCGGCCACGTGCGGTGGCGGGGGCTTAAGGGGATGTCGGCGACGAAGCGGCGGATGGCGAGCCGGCGGCGGGGGATGAGATACGGGGCGAGCAAGCCCGCCTTCGCAGCGCCCGATAGCGGGCCGCACTTGCCGGAGATCGCCATGCTCGTCGCCGGGCCCGCAAAGAGGTTGAGCCGCTCAATCGCCCAACCGCCGATCCACGGGGTCATCATCGCCCGAATCCGCAGCGGCACGTACGTCGGCGGGAACAGTCCCGTGTTGAGAATGACCAGGCGTGCAATCCGAACGGGATCGCGCAGCGCCGCCGCCACGCCGATGGGTCCGCCCCAATCGTGGACGACCAGCGTGATGTCTCGCAAATCCAGCCGATTGATGAAATCCGAGAGATTGTCCGCATGCGTTCGCAGGCAATAGTCGTACCGCCGGGGCCTATCGCTCATCCCGCAGCCGATGTGATCGACGGCAAGGACACGATGGCGGTTTCGCAAGCCCGCCACGATCTTCCGGTAGAAGAATGACCAGGTGGGGTTGCCGTGGACGCACAGGAGCGTTTCCGCCGAGTTGGTTAGCTCGTCGAGTTTCACCGCGAGCGCCGGCCCTTCATCCACGTAGTGCATCCGCACGCCGCCCAAATCGAGCAACCGTGACGCAAACGGGTATTCCTCTCGCCAGTCGTGGAATTGAGCCATGCGGCGCCGATCCGTAGAATACAATCGCATTACTGAACGTGAACGTAGCGGCTCAACGGAACATCAAGACTCGCTTGCCGATTCATCGCATGGACGACGATTATTACAAAACGCTGGGCGTTTCGCGGGGGGCCTCCGACAAAGAGATTGAATCGGCCTACCGCAAGCTCGCCAAGAAATACCACCCGGACCTGAACCCCGACGATACAACGGCCCAAGCCAAGTTCAAGAAGGTGCAGGAAGCCTACGACGTCCTCAGCGACGGCAAGAAACGGGAGATGTACGACCGCTACGGAGCGGGGTTTGAAGCGGCGGCGGCCGGCGGGCCCGGTGGCTTTCGAGGCGGACCCGGCTCAGGCGCCTGGTCGTATCGGACCGGCGGCGGACCCTACGGCGGGGCCGATTTCGAGGAAGTCGATCTGAGCGACGTCCTCGGCGGCGGCGGACCGGGCGGGTTTGGTGATTTCTTCCGGCAGTTCACCGGCTCTCGCGCTGGATCGGCGCGACCGCGTCGGCCCGTCACGCCAGGCGCGAATCTCACCCACGAAGTCAGCGTACCCTTTCGCACCGCGGTTTTGGGGGGCGAGGCCAGGTTGTCGATTCGCCGTTCTGACGGAAGGACCGAGTCGATTACCGTGAAGATTCCGGCGGGCATCGAGGACGGCAAGAAAATCCGCCTCCGCGGCCAGGGCGAGGCGAGTCCCCCCGGCGGTCCCCCCGGCGATTTGCTCATCACGGTCCGCGTCGCTCCGCACCCACACTTCACCCGCCGGGGAAACAACCTGGAGGTGCGGGTTCCCGTCACACTGGCCGAGGCGGCGCTGGGCGCCAAAGTCGATGTTCCCACGCCGCAAGGAGTCATTGCGCTAACGGTGCCGGCCGGGTCTACCAGCGGGCGTCGCCTGCGGGTTCGCGGACACGGCGTGGCGACGAAATCCGGCGAACCGGGCGATCTCTATGCCGAACTGATGGTGACCGCTCCCAGCGATCTAACCTCCGAGGAACGCGAATGGATCCGGCAGATGGATCGACGGCGAAACGAAAACCCGCGGGCGGACTTGAAGTGGTAACCGTATGGCTTGGCTGATTGTTCCGATTTCTGCCTCGCTGCTGGCTCTGGGGAACGAGCCCGACATGGGAAAGGTGATCGCCGCGCTGGCTGCGCTGGCCGGGCTGATCATCCTTTCTGCAATGCTAATGGGCTTTGTGCTGTGGGTGGGCAACTGGAGCCGCCGATACTCGGGCGGCGCGCGGCCGCGTGAACCGCTCCGCGAGAAGACGAAATCGAAGGAGGAGGACTGGTGGAAGAAGCCGCTGGTCGATCCGCCGGGCGAGGAGGAGTGACAGGACGATGGAATTGCGAGCCGGCCAGCGCACGAACGAACGGGACCTCCCGTCCGGCCCCGCGGCGCCGTCGAACGGAGCCAGTCCGGCGGCAAGGCTGCGCTTCCCCAAGGAAATGCGGCTTAGGAAAAGGGCGGAGTTCGACGCCGTCTTTGCCGCAAAACACTCCGTGGCAGACGCCCACCTCATCGTGTACGCCATGCCCAACGGGCGGGACCGCTCGCGGATCGGCTTTGTCGTATCGCGGCGGCACGGTGGCGCTGTGGCGCGGAATCGCTACAAGCGCGTCTTGCGAGAAGCCTACCGGCTTGCCCAACCCGCCGCGCCGCGCGGATACGATTTCGTCGCGCTGCCCAAGCAGGGGGCCGAGGCCCGGTTGGCGACGCTGGAACCTTCGCTCACGGCTTTGCTGAGACGGGCGGCCCGCAAGGCCGGCGAGGACCAGCGGCTGCAAACCACCGATGGAAAATAATCGCCCGACGAATCGCCGTGATGAACCATCGGCGTTTGACGCCCCATCGCCGCGGCGCGGACTGTTGGTCGGTTTGCTCGTATTCGCGGTGCGGATGTATCAGTACACGCTTAGCCCACTGCTAGGCGGGAATTGCCGGTTCACGCCCACGTGCAGCCAGTACTTCATTTTGGCCGTGCGGAAGCACGGGGCCTTTCGCGGCACGGCGAAAGGGGTGTGGCGGATTCTCCGGTGCCATCCCTTCAGCCGCGGGGGGTACGATCCGCCTTGACTTTGCGGCCAGGCCACGGCTATCGTCCGCGGGCCATGATCCACAATTTCGCGGCCAATCTTGGGGGAGGAGCCTTCTTCGAAATACGCGGTTTGACGATTGCGCTGTGCGGGTTGATCGGCGTGGCGACCTCGCAGCGGTTCTTGGCGGCGCAGCAACCATACCCGCCGACGCCGTTTCATCCGCCGGCTCAAACGCAGCCGCTCGAATCGGCCGAGCCAGGCGATTCGTCAAGATCATTCGAAGGCGAACCCGGGCTCGTCGTGCTCAAGCACGGGGGGACGCTATGGGGCCGCGTCGCGCGACTGTCGAACAAGGTCCAAGTCACCCAAGGGTTGGAAGGGGCGGTTTTGCTCGTTCCTGTGGAAAGCGTGGATGCCATCGCGCGGGATCTCGATGACGCGTATGCTCAATTGGCCCGTAAGGCGAACCCGGCCGTTGTCGGCGACCAGACACGGCTGGCGAACTGGCTGATCGGCCAGCAAATGCTCGCCGACGCCGCCCGGCATCTCCTGCTTGCGCAGGCCATCGACGCCCAGGATCCGCGGGTTCACGCGGCTCAGCGGCGGTTGCGCGTCGCAATCCACTCCGCTGGGCCCGCAGAGCAAAACGCGCCAACGCGGACGGCGGGCCACGGCACAGCGACAAACGCCAAACGCCCCGAATCTTGCGAAGCCGGGAATGCGTTCGCCGAGCCGCGCGAACGCACGCATTCGTTGGATTGCCCGCTCCCGCTGGTCGAGGGTTACGTGCGGAATGTGCAGCCGGTGCTGCTGAATCGCTGCGCAGCCGGCGGTTGTCACGGCGACGACGACGCCCCAATGCCCCTGAAAGGGCCTACCGGCGGCGTCCGGCGGCCGCTCACCCGGCTCGAGAGCCTGTCCAACCTGGAGCAGGTTCTGACGCAGGTCGCCGCCGGAACGGAAGACAGTCCGCTCGTCCGTTTGGCCCAGACCTCGCACGGCGGATCGCGTAGACCACCGCTCTCGCGCCTCGACGCCGCCGCGAGACAAGCCTTGGCCAACTGGGTGGCCGCGGTACAACGGGCCAATGGGCGCCACGCAGCGACAAACGTTCCGGCCAGCGCGCCGCAGGTTCAAAGCGCCACGTGGACAACGGCGGAGGACATTCCACCGGCAAACGGGCCGGCCCCACGCGGCAACCCCTACGATCCAGCCGACTTCAACAAGAACAATGGGGATGAGAAATTCGAGGCCGACCCTGACTGAAGATCGGACTTCCAGCGGGCGTTTCATGCCGAATTCGTACGTCGTGCCCGTCGCGTCGTTGTGGTTGGTTTCTTGTGGTTGCTGCCGGCCGAGAAACCACCACGGCACGACGTAAATCGTTTCAGAAGAACTGGTCCAATTGAAACCGCTCTAAAAACCCCAAATTGCTCGAAAGCATGTCGGGAGCGGAGAGCATCTCCGGCTGCGTCATCCAGTAGACGTCGGCGACCTCGGCCATATCGGGCCGAACGGATTCCGGGTCGGAAATGAGTTCCGCGGCCCACCACGCCAAATCGACGCGCCAGGCGGTCCGGCATCTCCAAAGGGGCCGTAGCGGGCGAACTCGCAGGGCCAGTTCCTCCTCGAGCTCGCGAATCAGGGCGGTTTCTTCAGACTCGCCCGATTCCAGGCCGCCGCCGGGAAAGCAAAGTTTTAGCGGGGCGGCCACGGTGGCGCTGCGGCGGATAACCAAGAACCGATCGCCGCGCCGGATGACCGCCACCACGCCGCGTCGCCAAGGCGGGTCGTCATCATTCGCGGGCGAATCGAAATCAAACACGACGTTTTCAACGGGTCGGCCCACCCGGCCGTCTTGTCGCACGGTCCGGGAGGCGGGGGTTCTAGCGTGGCGGCGGCGCTTGGAACCCGGTATAATAGAGGGTTTACGTCGCTGAATCTGCCCCCACTGACGAAATTGTGTTTGGATGCCCTCAGACTCCGACAATAGATCGCCCGAGCCGGATGAACGAAAGCGGTGGATTCGGCCCGGTCCGAGTCTGTGGCTGCCGTTGGTCGTGTTGGCGGTGCTGATCAGCCTTTTTTTTATTCCCATCCAGCCGTCGCGCTCGCGGATTACCTACCGCTTTTTCTTCGAGCAGTTGCAGGCCGGCAATGTCCAGCGCGTGACCTTTTCCGACACGCGCGTCGAAGGCGAGTTCGTCAAACCGCCCGCGGTCCCGCCGGATCGCAACGAAAAAGGGGAACTCGTTCAGCCCAAGGACGACGAGGGCGATCCCAAGAAATACGAGAAGAAATTCTGGTTCGTCCCCGTCGAGAACCTGAGCGAGGCCCGCAAGGAGGAGCAGCTAAAACTCTTCGACCAATACAACGTCGATTGGGGTCGTGAGCCCGAGTCACAGTCGGCGGTGCTGGTTACGCTGATGCTGTACCTGCTTTTGCCGATCGCCTTGCTCGTGTTCCTCTGGTTCATGTTCCGCCGCACGCGGGACCAGATCATGGGGGGCGGGTTTCTTTCCGGCTTCTCCAAGAGCACGGCGCAACGCTACGAGAACGACCAGCGACCGGTAACGTTTAAGGACGTGGCCGGCCTGGAGGGTGTGAAGCTCGACCTGCAAGAGATCATCGACTTTCTCAAGGATCCCAAGAAGTTTCAGCGGCTGGGCGGACAGGTGCCCAAGGGCGTGCTGTTGTTGGGGCCGCCCGGCACCGGCAAGACACTGCTGGCCCGCGCGGTGGCGGGCGAGGCCGGCGTGCCGTTCTTCTCGGTCAACGGGTCGGAGTTCATTCAGATGTTTGTGGGCGTGGGGGCCAGCCGCGTCCGCGACCTCTTCAAAACCGCCAAGGAGTCGGCGCCGGCCATTGTCTTTATCGACGAGATCGACGCTGTCGGCCGCCAACGCGGGGCCGGCCTGGGCGGCGGCCACGACGAACGGGAACAGACGCTCAACCAAATCCTCTCCGCGATGGACGGCTTCACACCGAACGAGACGGTGATCGTGATTGCCGCGACCAACCGGCCGGACGTGCTCGACCCGGCCTTGCTGCGGCCCGGCCGCTTCGACCGCCACATCACCGTGGACCGCCCCACCCTCAAAGGCCGCGAGGCGATCTTCAAGGTGCATGTGCGGGACGTGCCGCTGGCCGACAACGTGGACCTGAAGCGGCTGGCCGCCGGCACCGTCGGCATGACCGGGGCCGACATCCGCAACCTGGTCAACGAAGCCGCCCTGTGGGCCACGCGGCAGGACAAAAACATGGTCGAAATGAGCGACTTCGAAGTCGCCCGCGACAAGGTGCTCATGGGCCCGCGGCGGGAAGAACTTCTGAATGAAAAGGAGAAGGAAAAAACCGCCTACCACGAAGCCGGCCACGCCCTTCTGGCGTGGATTCTTCCCGGTGTCGATCGCGTGCACAAGGTAACGGTGGTGCCGCGCGGCCGGGCGCTGGGCGTGACCCAAACGCTGCCCGAAGAAGACCGGATGAGTATCTCTGAAACGGAACTTCGCGACCGCCTGGCGTTTCTCCTCGGCGGCCGGGCCGCAGAAAAGCTCGTGTACGACGAATACACGGCCGGCGGCGAGAACGACCTGGAGCACGCCACCAACCTCGCCCGCCGCATGGTGACCACGTGGGGCATGAGCGAACGGCTTGGCCCGGTCAATTACAAGATTACGTCCGAAGACCCCTTCCTCGGCCGCGAGATGCACGAGCATCGCCAGTTCAGCGAGCACACGATGCAGTTGATCGATGAAGAGGTGATGGCCATCCTGCAGGACGCGGCGGAAAAGGCGATCGAGATTCTCACCCGCGAGCGCGACAAGCTCAACGCCATCGCCGAGGCCTTGATCGAACAAGAGGAGGTGGATGAGGATGAAATCACGGAACTGATCGGCCCGTCGATCCATGCCCACAAGAACGCGGACGAGGCGAAGGAGGGTCCCAAGTCGCTCGAGCCGTCCACAAACGGTCAGCCCGACGGCGACGCGGCGGACGATTGGGAGGAGAGCGAGATAGCGGAACGTGACCTATAGCGCCCCGTTGGGCCGTAATGCCGCCAATACGCATCGAGCCACGGCAGTGTGTGAAAGAAGCTGGCCCGCTCGGTCTCGTCCAAAAGCGTTGCCCACGCGTCGCGGATCTCGGCAAGCGCTTCGGCGCCGTCCCCCGTCGCCTGCGGCTCGGAGTTAAACGCAAATGCGACGATTTCGACTATGCGGCCGACGGCGCCAGCGGGAGGATAAAGCCGAACTCCGCCCACCGCCCTTCTTCCGACTCCGCGAACATCCGCCCCCCATGGGCGTTGACAATTCGCCAACAGTTATACAGCCCCAGGCCGGTCCCCTTGCGGCGAATCAACTCCGGCGTCTCCAGCCGTGAAAACTTGCGGAAGAGTTTATCCCGCTCACTACGGGGAAAGCCCGGCCCGTCGTTGCGGACCGCGACCTTCACGCCGGTGGCTTCAGGCGATACGAAAATCCGCAGATCCCCGCCCTCGTGTCCGTACTTGGCGGCGTTGTCGAGGAGATTGACCATCACGATCCGTAGCATCTCGGGGTTGCACGCGATCTTGGGGACGCCGCCGGTCACTTCCTCGCGGACGATCATCCCCTTGGCGTCGATATGGGGCTGCACGATTTCCCGGACCGGACCGATAACGTCCTCCATCACGTCCACGCCGTCACGGGCGCGCAGGCGGAACTCGTCACCTTCCAGCCGGGCCAAATCGAGATATTGTCGCAGCAGACCCAGCAAGTATTCGCCCTTGTGCGCGATCCGCTGCACCTTGGCCGCTTGTTCCTCATCCAGTCGGCCGACGTAGCCCTCGAGCAAGAGATTCGCATTGCTGATCATCGACGCGAGCGGGCTCTTCAGTTCGTGCGAGACAAAACCCAGTAGTTCAAGATAGTCCTGCCGGGCCCGCGAGAGCTGCTCGATCCGCCACGCCTTTTCGACCGCCTGGCTAAGCCGCTCGGCGACCGCCAGGTGCAGCGTCGCCTGCCGCTGGTCGTAGACATGCGGCTGGCGGGAACTGCGGAAGAGCACGCCGGCAATGCGGCCCTCGACAAACAGTGGGCACGTCATGCTCGCTTGCACGCCCTCCTTGACCAGGATGGCCGTGGCGCGGCTGCCGGGATGATCCCGCAGGTACGCCGGCAAGTTACCGATGATGCGCACCACGTTACGTTCGATGACGTCGGCCAGCGACGTGCTGTTGAGGTCCTCGGCGTATCCCTTCTTCAGCAGAATGGGTTCATAATCGGCCGTTGCATAGTGCGCCACAATGCGGCGGTTCTCGTCCTCCAAGAGCGCAAGACCGATGCGGTCGCACGGGCTGATCGAGCGGGTTTCCCGAAACAGAAGATCGATCACATCCGCCAGCGACTCGCGGGCGGCGACCCGCTGGTTGATGGCGTCCAGGATGTCCCGTTCGCACTGGGAAAGCTCCGCCACGGCCGCCCGTAGATCACCGGGCGGCTCGATAAAGACGGGGCTGGCGGAAGGTGCGGACATCGCGTGCGAAGTGCGGGGCGCGGAATGCGGAGACGGGACCCGGCGTGGGGGTGTTCTGGCTTCGCCTTCGGGAGTACGGAGTACCGTGCCGTCAATACCCAATACAGGCTACCCGACCCAGTGTAACCGAATCTATACCGCGCCGCGCTCTGCACACACCACACTCAGCGTTCCGTGCTCGGCGCTCAGCCAATGTATTTGCCCCGCGCCACGTAATGCGTGTGAAGCAACTGGTGCGACTTGTGGCCGCACGGCCCGTCTTTGAGAAATTCGCCATATAGCCGCAACAGCGCCGGATTCTCGTGCGACTTGCGAACCTCGTAGTTACTGTCCTCGGCATAGATTGCCCTCGCACGGGCCTGGCGGATTTCCGGAGTGGTGGGAATCGGCTGGCCACCGCCGCCGAGGCACCCGCCGGGGCACGCCATAAACTCGATGAAATGGCACTCGCTGAACTTGCCGCCGGCCTTGATGTCCTCCATCACCTTCTTGGCGTTGGCGGTGCCGTGGCAGATGCCGACCTTGAGCGTGGCGCCCTTGAGCCAGTCCCAGTTGGGCACGAGGTGCTTGACGAGGTCCGGCACGGGGCCGACTTCGTTAATCGGAATCTCGACGTACTTCACCCCGTCGAAACCGCGGACCGGAACGATGTCGGCGTGCTCGTAGAAGTCTTCGACCTTGTGGCCGGTCACCATTTCCACCACGGTCCGCAGGGCCGCTTCCATCACGCCGCCGGTGGCGCCGAAGATCACGCCCGAGCCCGTCGCGGTGCCGAACGGGTCGTCGAAGCCGCTGTCCGGCATCGCCGGCAGGTCGATCCCCGCCTCGTGGATCATCTTGCCGAGTTCACGGGTCGTCAGCCCGTAGTCGATGTCCTTGTAACCGCTGTCGCACATCTCCGGCCGGTTGCATTCGTACTTCTTGGCCGAGCACGGCATCAGCGCCACGCACACGATGTCCTTAGGATCGATCCCTTCTAGTTCGGCGAAGTACGTCTTGATGAGCGCCCCGAACATCTGTTGCGGGCTCTTGGCGCTGGAGACGTTCGGCAGGTACTCGGGATAGAAGTGCTCGATGTACTTTACCCAACCCGGCGAGCAACTCGTAAACTGCGGCAGGGCAACTGACTCGTCTTTTTCGACCAGGGCTTTGTAAAGCCTCAGGATCAGTTCGGTCCCTTCCTCGATGATCGTCAGGTCGGCGGTGAAGTTGGTGTCGAACACGCGGTCGAAGCCGCACCGCTTCAAAGCCGTGTTCATTTTCCAGGTCATCGCCGTGCCGGGTTCCAGGCCGAAGCACTCGCCAATGGCGGCGCGGGGGCTGGGAGCCGTTTGCATCACGACGTGCTTGGTGGGATCGTCGATGGCCGCCCACACGTCGTCCGTGGGATCGTTCGCCCGCAGGGCGCCGGTGGGGCAACGGTTGATGCACTGCCCGCAGTTGATGCAGACAACGTCGGCAAGCGGCTTGTCGAGGAACGTGCCGACCTTCGTCTCGTACCCGCGGTTGAGTGCTTCGAGCACGCCGACCTCCTGCAGGTCGATGCACGTGCGGATGCAGCGGCGGCAGAGGACGCACTTGTTCATGTCCCGCACCACCGAATGGCTCGAAGCGTCAATCGCCACCTTGGGTTCCGCGGGATGGCCGAAGCGGAAGAAATCGACGCCGTACTCCTTCGCCAACGCCTGCAACTCGCAGTTGTTGTTGCGGGCGCAGGCGTAGCACTCACCGAAGTGGTTGGCCAGCAACAGGTCGATGATGTGTCGCCGGGCCTGCCGTACCTTGCGGGTGTGCGTGTGCACCTTGATCGGCCGGGTGATCGGGTAGGCGCACGCCGCTTGCAGCGTGCGGGCGCCCTCCACTTCCACCACGCATACCCGGCAGACACCCGCGACGCACAGATCGTCGTGGTTGCAAAGCGTGGGGATGCGGATGCCCATCCGTCGGGCGGCGTCGAGAATCGTCGTCCCCAGCGGAACCTTCAATTCCTTGTCGTCGATGGTGCACGAGACCCGCGACGCGATCATGTCGGGCTGGTCGGACGTGACGATCGTCTGCCGCTGCTGGCTGCGGGGGGCGCGGGTCGTATCCACTGGGTTTCCCTCATGCATCTTATGTTTCTCCTGTTTGCGCGGGGACCAAGGCCACATCGCTTTGCGGTTTTTCGTTAGGCCGGGGCCATGGCCACGCGCCCCATGATTTCGTCTTTGAAATTCTCCACGATCGACAGAAACGCGTTCGGGCTCGACTGCCCCAGTCCGCATTTCGAGGCAAGCTGCATCGTCTCGCCCAAGGCGCACAACTCGCGGAGGTACGACATCGAACATTTGCCTTGCTGGAGCATCACCACGCCCTCCAGCAATTTGACGTTGCCGTCCCGGCACGGCGTGCACTGCCCGCACGATTCTTCCACAAAGAATTCGAGGAAATTGCGGGCCACGTACAGCATGTCCCGGCCGGGGCCGAAGACGATGACCGATCCGCCGGTGGCGACGTCTTCATAGGTGATATGGCGGTCGAACTGGCTCCGCGGCACGCAGTAGCCGGCGGCTCCGCCGACCTGCACCGCCTTGGCGCCTTCCCCGCCGACCTCGATGAGCAAGTCGGCCACGGTGATGCCCAGCGGCAGTTCGTAAACGCCGGGACGCTGGCAGTCGCCGGAGATGCTGAAAAGCTTCAGCCCGGTGGACACGTTCGTGCCGTACCCTTTGAACCAGTCGGAGCCCTTGGCCATGATGCACGCGCACCAGGCCAGCGTCTCGACGTTGTTGACCACGGTGGGCCGTTGGAAGAAGCCCGTATCGACGGGGAACGGCGGACGATTGCGAGGCTCGCCGCGCTGGCCCTCGAGCGATTCAATCAGGGCCGTTTCCTCGCCGCAGATGTAGGCCCCGGAGCCCATGCGGATTTCGATGTCGAAGTTCAGCCCCTTCTTGCCGGCGATGTTCTCGCCCAACAGCCCGGCGTCGCGACGCTGCTGCAAGGCCTGCTTGAGGCTCTTGACCAGGTACGTGTACTCGGCCCGCAGGTACAGAATTCCCTTGGTGGCGCCGATGGCGTAACCGGCGATCGTCATGCCGGCGAACACCAGGTCGGGATACTGGTCGAGAATCACTCGATCCTTGAACGTCCCCGGTTCACCCTCGTCCGCGTTGCATACGACGTACTTCTGGGGAGCGATCGCGGCGGCCGCCAAGTTCCACTTCGTGCCCGTGGGAAAGCCGGCGCCACCGCGGCCCTTGATACCGGAGCTGGCAATCTCGTCGATCACGTCGGCCCGGTTTTTCGCCAAACCAGCCTTCAACGCTTCGTCGGCGTTGACCTGGGAAAACGTGAGCGGTCCTTCGTGTGACGGTTTCATAGGGCGTGCTCTCCATTAAGTTGCAGCGCGTGCAGTCCGAACTGCCCCCGGCATTCCGCGATAATGCTGTGGACCTGATCCGGCGTGACGCGGGTATAGACTTTGTCGTTAATAAGCATCGCGGGCCCCTGGTCGCACATGCCGATGCAGTTGGCCCATTCGAGTGTGAACATGCCGTCCCTCGTCGTCTGGCCGAAGGTGACGCCCAGGTCGTTTTCGAGCTGCCGGGCGATCCGTTCCTTACCCTCCAGGTCGCACGAGACGGTGCGGCACAGCCTGACGATGAACTTGCCCTTGGGCTTGACGTCCAAGAAGCTGTAGAAGGAAACGACGCTGTGGACCTCGACAGGATGGATGTCGAGCAAGTCCGCGATCACCTGCAGGGCATACGGGGTGATTTCCCGGTGGCGGCGCTGCACTTCCTGAAGGGTCGGCATCAGGGACGAGCGGTCTCCCCCGTACTGCGTCACCAGGCCGGCGATCTCATCGCGCAGGCGTTCTTGTTCCGATATCAACATGGCGCTAAACCTCCTTCGCGGCAAGCAGATTATTGACTTGTTGAAGCAGGGTCCTGGCGTCCGTCGGTTTCTCAAGGAACGCGTCAACCGGCACGATCTCATCCTGCTTGTCGTACTGCATACCCGTCACTTGCGTGAGACTGGTGAGCAGAAGGATCGGGTTGTCGAAGCCTTCCCGGCGTAGCTGCTGGGCCATGGCGAAGCCGTCGTCGGCTTCCGTCATCATCACGTCGAGGATGATCAGGTCGGGCTTGATCGAGTGGACCGCCGTCATGCCCTCCTCGGGATTGGTCGCGGTGGCCACCTCGTGTCCTTCCTTCTGCAGCACCAGCCGGCAGGTTTCGACAATATCGGGGTCGTCATCGACCACAAGCACCAGCGCCATTGCACGCCCTTTCAGTTATGCACAACCCCTGCGGGCACACGTCTGGCCCGGCGGCAGGGGGCGCTCGGACAACGTTGTTCCAGTTGGTTTCTGCCGGTTTGCCGCGTCCCGAGATGGGTTCGTCTCTCCAAGGGCGGCGAAATCCGATAGGTGACCCGTAGCGTCGTTTTTATTCTGGAGCCAAACAACTTGAATCGGGTAGACGCAGCATAGCACATCTTAAATCGCATAATCAAGTGCCGCGTTTGCAAGTTTGTGCGTTTGCTCACTCATTAGATCAGCGGAGTCCCTAATCAACAAACAACGACGGGAAACGGACCGCTGTGCAGTCCGCTCGCGGGACACCGGGAAGCATTGCCCCCTCCCCCCCTGAACACAGGGGGGGTGACGGCGTGGTGGATATTGGGCTCGGGGCTTTGCGGCAAAGCCGCCGACCGCTCCCTCCCCAATGTGCGAAGCACGAACGTCCCGAATCCCGATCCCCGAAAATTTGCGCACGCTGCGAGGATTACCGCGAGCATGGTACGTCGTGCTCGTCGTGGTTTTTCCTTCGGTGCAGGAAGCGAACCACCACGGCACGGCGAACACGACGTACGAGTTCTGACCGCTTTTCTTCTGCGTCTCTGTGGACCTCCGTGTCCTCTGTGGTGGCAAATGCGCGGGCGGCTGGTGGAGGCGTTGAGGGGCACGTAGAATCGAGTATTCTCAACCCACTTGCGCAGTGGGTGTGGCGCGGATGGGTCCGTCGCTTGCGCTTCCGGCTCGGTCCCTCGCTGGCGCGTCGGGTTTCCGTTTCACTTCCATCATTCCGCGGCTGCGATGTCCGAAATATCCGTTTCGCTTGATTCCCTGGATGAGCGGCTGATCGAACTGCTTAAGCAGCGTGTGTTCGCGGTGACCGGGGATGAGGCTGCCACGCTTTCCGCCGACGCCTTAGCCGCCATTCTCCGCGAGGTAGATTACGCGTGCATGAGCGCCGCGGCGCCGGTCCGGGCCGCGTATCTGGGGCCGCCGCACAGTTACTCCCATCAGGCGGCGTTACATGCGTTCGGGGCGTCGGCGGAACTGGCCCCGGTAGCGACGATTCCCGCGGTCTTTGAAGAAGTGGAGGCCGGCCACTGCCGCTTTGGCGTGGCGCCCATTGAAAACAGCACCGACGGCCGCATCGCCGATACGCTCGACACATTTACGCGGACGCAGGTGCGGATCAGCGGAGAACTGCCGCTGGCGATCCATCACCACTTGCTCGCCGCGTGCTCGCGGGAAGGGATTCGCGAGGTCCACAGCAAGCCGCAGGCGCTCAGCCAGTGTCGCCGCTGGCTCTCGCAGCATCTTCCCCAAGCGGAGCTGGTCGATAGCGAAAGCACGGCCGCCGCAGCCCGCCTGGCCGGCGAGCGCTCCGGGATCGCCGCCGTGGCCAGCCGCGACGCCGCCAAGGAATACGGCGTGCCGGTGGTCGCGGAGAACATCGAGGACAACGCCCACAACGTCACCCGCTTCGCCATCATCAGCCGCGAAGAGACGATGCCGACGGGCCGGGACAAAACGGCCATCATGTTCCAGGTCCGGCACCAGCCGGGCGCCCTGGTCACCGCCATGCAGATTCTCAAGAACCACGGCCTGAACATGACGTGGATCGAGAGTTTCCCCATGGCGGGCCGGCGGGCCGAGTACGTTTTCTTCGTCGAATACGAAGGTCATGAGGTGGACGAAGTCAGCCAGGCGGCCCTTTGCGACCTGCTGGCCCAGACGGAACGCCTGCGGGTGCTAGGGAGCTACGCGACAATGGGCGTGGTGGAGGGATAGGGCCTGGGCGCCTTGCGGACTCGCCACCTCTGCGGCTAACTTGCGGTAATTCCCGGTCGCGTTTTTCTGCCCGGGCCCCTACCAAGCCGCAATCCCACCGAGATCCCCACCGAAGGAGTTTTTCCAATGGCAGCCAGCGATAACCCCCCGCGGAACCAGGTACGCGTCGCCGGCACCCTTCTGATGACGTTCGCCGTCGTTTTTCCGCAGCGACACGCCTTCGCGGAGGATGCGCCGGACTTCGCCGTGATCCAAGAGAAGTGGAACGCCACGGTGGAGGAAATCCAAAAGCTGCAGCAGGAATTTGCCAAAGCCACACCCGAGCGGCGGCAGGAAATCCGTGAGCAGTTTGTCGAAGGGCTTGGCCGCCTCGAGGAAATGGCGCCTTCGTATGAGGCCGCCGCGCATCAGGCGTACCTCTCGGGCGATGAAACGACCAGAAAGGATGCCCTGGACGTGCTCGCCCTGATGCTCTCCGCCCGGCTGCAAAAGGATGAGTATGAGCCGCTTTACGAACGGGGCCAGCAGTTGGCAGAGGCCGGCGTGAGTGATCCCCGCATTCTCGACCCGGCCGGCATCGCGGCCTTCGTGGTCAACGATTATGCCTCGGCCCGCAAATGGCTGGAGGCGGCAAAGGCGGCAAACCAGATTTCTTCCGAGGGGCGGATGTATCTCGGCCTGATCGACGACTACGCCGGCTACTGGGAAAAGGAAAAGGCGATTCGGGCCAAGGAGGCGACGGACGACCTGCCACGGGTCAAGCTCGAAACGACCGCCGGGGATATCGTGATCGAGCTGTTGGAAAACGAGGCGCCCCAAACGGTTGGCAATTTCGTGAGCCTCGTCGAGAAAGGCTTCTACGACGGCCTCGCTTTCCACCGGGTGCTGCCCAATTTCATGGCCCAGGGAGGATGTCCGGATGGAACCGGCGGCGGCGGCCCCGGCTACGAGATCCACTGCGAGTGCTACAAGAAAGGCTATCGCCGGCACTTCCGCGGCAGCCTGAGCATGGCCCACGCCGGCCGCGACACCGGCGGTTCACAGTTCTTTCTGACCTTTGTGCCCACCGACCACCTCAACGGAAAGCACACCGTCTTCGGCCGGGTGATTGAGGGAATGGAGAATCTGGCGAAGATCAAGAGAATCGAGCCGGGCCAGCCGGGACAAGATTCACCCACGAAGATCGTCAAGGCGACCGTGCTCCGCAAACGGGATCATGAGTACGAGCCGACGAAGGTGGAATGAGGGGACTCCCGGTGGAGCCATAAGGCCGCAGGCCCGACGGCCACCAGCCGCGCGGCCCAATCTTCAAAAACGTCGCTCGTTATACCCCGCGCGGCAGTGAATGAGGCATTCCGTCGAACGCCGGTTTGTTGTACAAGGGCTTCCTGTCGCCGTCGAGGAGGACGGCGTGGTTCTGGCAAGGAGGCTTCCGATGGCTTGGTTTC
>Ga0180437_10003262_pt1 | contig 24380 bp, 20 predicted proteins | sample SS_ome_4_FD_132410 | JGI IMG/M metagenome (GOLD analysis project Ga0180437, IMG submission 132410) | Hypersaline lake sediment archaeal communities from the Salton Sea, California, USA - SS_3_D_1 metaG | ecosystem: Environmental > Aquatic > Non-marine Saline and Alkaline > Hypersaline >... | reverse complement strand
TATGCTCGGTGTAGAGCTGCAGGACATTGAGCTTGTAGTGGCTCAGTTCCCCGGCCAGATGCTTGAGCGTGTCCCGGGTGGGTACTTTGCGCCGGGAGATATCGAGCATCAGGCCACGATAGGGCAGCGTGGGCCAGTCCCGAACGGCCATATCAGGCAGGTGCAGGCCACGCGTGCGCACCAGTTGGCGCAGCGTCTGGACGGCATAGAACAGGCCGGTCGGTGCGTCGGCATACAGGGTAATGCGGCCTTTTTTGATAGTCAGAGCATAGGCCTGTCCAGCGACGGCCTCCGGTGCGTTGATAGTGACAGGTTCCAGGCCAAAGGCTGCCGCCTGCTCCGGCCCACAGATTAGCAGAATGATGTTTGAGGGGCGCACGGGAGCGTAGGCCTTGACAATCGGCGGCGTCAGCAAGGTCGCCTGGCACACCTCCTCCTGGATCTGGCGGGCGGCGAAAAACGCGTCGTCGCCAGCCTGAGCGGGGATTAGAATGATGGTCTCGGCGTCGAAGGTGAACGTTCCCTTGATCAACAGCAGTTCTTTCGGTTGCGGAAGCAGATACAGAGTCATTGGACCTCCTCCTCAAATTGTGGATTGCGGATTGCAGATAGTGACCGCAAACTGACCAGTTCGAAACGGCTCAAGCTACGCGCTTCTCTTGCAGCGCGACCAGGCGAAAAAAGGAGACCGCCAGGACAATGGCCCCCAGGTTCAACACTGCAGCGACGAAAAACGGCAGTCCCATGGCGAGCTCCACCAGCGCTCCCCCAGTCAAGGCACCGACCATCATCCCCACGTTCCACAGCACCTCCAACATTCCCAACACGCGGCCACGCTCCTCGGCCGCCGCCGCATCAGAGACTAGGCAGGGCAGCAACGTGGCCAGCGACCACGCCGCGCAGATTCCTAGGACGCCAAAGGTGTAGAAACTCCACAGGTGAGTGGCGAAACCAGCCTGGCCGACGATGGAAATGATCAACACCCCGAACGCCACCAGGGTCGGTCGTCGGCGTCCCAATCGGTCGGCGGCCCGGCCCGCCACGACCTGGCCCAACGTGGCCAGGGTCAGACTGAGAGTGGCGTAGAGAGATACGGCTGTCTTGTTCCCAGCCATACGATTTATCAGCAATGGGTTCAGCACGGTCGCCATACCATAGTAGCAGGTGGGCAGGAAGCGCAAGAGTCCTAGCACTACCATCACCGGGCGGCGGATGACGTCCCCGTAGCCGAACAGCGACTTGCTCAAGACCAGTGGGTCTGCCCCACGCTTTCCACGCAGGCGCGGCAGGAAGGCCAGCGTTCCCACGGCCGTCGCCAGAGAGAGCGCCAGGAGGGCCAGCCCGAATACTCCGAACCCCTGCTTGTCCAGAACAAGCCCGGCACCAGGGCTGCTCAGCGCCCCGCCAATGGTATAGCCCCAATGGAAAAGCGCCGAAATCAACCCTAGATGCTCCGGACCAGCCGCGTCAATCAGGTAACTCTGTCCGCCTAGGGCGTGAAATCCTAACCCGAGACAACTGACGGCCCAAAGTGAGGCGACCAGCCAGGGCACACGAACCAGATAGATCAGGCTGCCGAAGACAAAGCCTGTCAGTCCCAGCACCAACGTCCACTTGCGTCCCAGGACATCACACAACATACCGCCGATCGCGGAGGCGACCATCCCCAACAGTTGTCCCATCGTGACGAAGGCAGAGATGAGAACCGCCGTATACCCCAACTGCTCCTCTACGTAAATCGGGAAGAAAGACCTCTGCGGGGTTAGTACGATCCCGCTCAATAGTTGCACGATCAGCAGCAGCACAACAGGCCAGCCTTGGGTCTGGACCACCGCTGCCCAGCCTTTGCGCTCCCTCGTCTTCAAGATCACGAACTGACCTCCAACACGATCAGCGTCCACCTCCCGCCACTCTACCGCAATACGCCAATGACAGGTACCATACGCTCGAAGCGCACTCCCGGCATCCCATAGCGTCCACCGGCTGGGGTGGCCAGGCCGCCCATGAAGAAGAGCTGCGTGGAACCGCCGCCGTCCAGGTTGATCGCATCCACGGCACCGGCCTCGCGCAGCAGATTGGCCAACTCGGCCAACGTCGCGCCGTGGCTATCCACACCAGGGATGTGCATACCTCGCTCGGTGCCGGGCACAGCGACGACGACCAAGCGGCCCTCGCGGTCCACACCCAGCCCGATCCGCCCAGCACGGGTGCGATCCACGTCGTCAGGATAGTCGGTGGGGACAACGCCGATGGGACCGCACGGCTCGTTCCGAGGTGTGGGCCAGAACTCCTCGTCAGCTAGTGAATCCGACGACACAACCACATGCCCATCATGCAAGAGCAGCGGCCCAACCTGGAGCGCCTGCACGATGTCTATGTGATCCTCCCTCACGAAATGATAGGCTATGTGAGGAAGACCTGCATCTGGTAAAGCCTCTCCCGGTAGCACGCCAGGGGCACAGGAGAGCACCAGACCGTTCTGAGGTATCTCCAGTCCACCGCCGACCTTCCGCCCAACGACGCGGTTATCTATGACAGTGTACTCGATCTGGTTCGGCACTTTGGGCGTGTATCCCAGGGGGTGGCCACGGGTGGCGATACCGAACGCGCGTGTGTATACGGTCACAGCACCTCGCCCCGGTGCATTGAGAGCGAAAGGGAGACCCGGCACGCCGCTTTCCTGGGGCACGAGTCGCGTGCCGCCTGGGAGCACAATGGATACGTCGGCCAGCGATAAGCGGCCAACCTGCCAGCCGGCACCTGCCCGCCGGTAGAGCGTGCCCCGGCGGTAGAGAGGCGGTCGGCGGATGATGCCATGTTGCACAAGCAGGTTATACGGCTCGCCCAGCGCCGAGTGGTGGCTCAGACAGTCGTCGTGCTCCAGCAAGAAAAAAGCGGTGTTGAAAGCCAGGCGTGGCCGCTCGCGCCACACAAACTCGCGCACGAAACCGAGCATATCCACTGGCACAAAGTTCTCCCGCACTGGAAAATCCAAAAAGTCCAGGCCATCCGACGGCGTATGACCAGGACCAGCTTCCAGGTGCAGCCGCCTCTCCTGTATGAGCAGTGCCAGCACGGCCTGCGCCCGCTCCCGCCAGCCGGGCTCGTGAGGAGGGACAGCGGGTTGCCATTCACCCTGGTCGTAGCGCAGGTAGCCCCGCGCCAGCAGTGTGCGCAGCGTGTCGGTGATGAACGAGTTGGCGCTGAACAGCTCCTCGCCAGACTCGGTGTGGGGGTCCAGACCGGGAAACATCTCCGACGTGGGCCGGTCCCGTTCCAGTCGGGCGCAGGCGACGATGTGGGCGGCAGACTCGTCCCGAGCCAGCGCTTTGACATAGCGCAGAAAAGCAGCCTCCTTCAGTTTGACCATCCGGTCACGCTGGTCAAGAGCGACGAGGGCGAAGCCATCTGACGGAAAGCACAGACAGGTGACGTCGGAGAAGGTGCCAGCGTCCCAGTGGAGGCGGCTTTGGTCGCGTTGGATGGGTCCGGAAAGGCAATTCACGTCTCAGTCTGAACGAACTGCTTAAGCCAGTGGACCAACTCGCGGGCCTTCTCGAGAGAATCCGCCTCGGCGAAGAGGCGCAACACCGGTTCGGTGCCGGAGAAGCGGAGTAGCGCCCAGTTGTCATGCTCCAGGAAGAATTTCGTGCCGTCCATATGAGAAACGCGCACCACCGGATACGGCCCCACGCGATCGATGGTGGCCTCTCGAAGCCGTTGGGGAATGATGATGCGCATCTCGGACGTGGCCGGAACATTCTCTTCAACGACATAGAGGCGGCCGGTGATGTCGTAGATCTGCTGTCGCAGTTGAGAGATTCTCTGACCCGTGCAGGCCAGCATCTCCACGACCAGCGCCGCTGCAAAAATGCCGTCCTTACCCAGGATGTGGCCCCGGATGGTGAGCCCACCGCTCGATTCGCCTCCCAGCAGAGCGTTGTGCCTGACCATCGCAGCGGAAACGTGTTTGAAGCCAACCGGCACCTCGTGGCAAGTTTCGCCCAAGCGGGTCGCCAGCCGGTCCAGCAGGTGCGTAGTGGCAATGTTGCGTACCACGCCGCCCCGCTCGCCGCGCACTTTGTGCAGATACCAGTACAGCAGGAGCAGGATGTCGTTCACCGCGATATACTTGCCCTGCTCGTCTACGATAGCGATGCGGTCGGCGTCGCCATCGGTGGCCAGGCCCAGGTCGTAGCCGTCGTCCTGGATGTGGGTGATCAACAGACGCAGTCTGTCCAGATTGGGGGCCGGAGAGTGTCCGCCGAAAAGAGGGTTGCGTCGCCCATGGATGAACGTGACCCGGCAGCGCGCCTCAGTGAGGATAATGCCCAAGGTGAGTTGTCCCACACCGTACATTGGATCCACAATGACTTTCAGATTGGCGTTGCGGATGGCCTCCAGGTCAATCAGTGACTCCACGGCATCCACATACTCGTTGGTAAAGTCCTCTCGACGAACGACGCCTGCTTCCAGTGCCAGGTCCAGAGGGATTTTCACCACCTCGTCTGGCCTTAGAGCGTTAGTCTCAGCCTCGATCTGGCGAGTCTCATCATCAAGCAGGAGTGAGCCATCGCCGCGAAAGACTTTGAGACCGTTCCAATCCGGGGGATTGTGGCTGGCGGTGAAAGCCAGACCATAGACCGCGTCCTGGACAGCCGTTGCGTAGGTGATGAGGGGCGTGGGAGCGTCCTCTGGAAGCAGTACCGTAGAGATGTTGTTGCCAGCAAAGACCTCAGCTGCTGCCTCGGCCGCCCTGTCAGAGAGGAAGCGACGGTCGAAACCGATGACAACTCCGCTCTTCTCCTGACCCTGGCGAGCGATCTCGTTAGCCAATGTTTGGGCCAGCCGCCGCACATTATGCAGAGTGAAGCCCTCACCGATGATCGCCCGCCAGCCGCCGGTGCCAAAGGCAATCAAATTCTGTTCCTCGTGACGACGGGGGCGGTAGAGTCGCTTCTGCAGGATGAACTCGGCCTGCGCCAGGTCGTCACTGGTGTTGATACCCAGCACCTCACCCTGATCGTAGATCTGGTAGCTTTCTACCCGCAGGCCAGAGCGAATGAGTCGATGGGCGCAGTCGGTGAGCCGGTATTCGCCATCCAGTGGGGATGGGGACAGTGTTTCCAGAGCTGGAAAGATGTCGTCCGCGCTGACGACATAAGCGCCCACATTTAGCTCACGAATCTCGCGCACCTCCGGTGAAGCCTCGGTCTCCTCGATGATGTCTATGATCCGACCGGCGGCGTCACGGATAATGCGGCCATAGGGAAGCGGGCGATCCACCACAGCGGTGAGCAGCGTCAGATGAGCTTGCCGCAGGCGGTGGCGATTGAGCAGTCCCCGGATGGAGGCTGGACGGAACAGGGGAGTATCACCGTATAGGATGAGTAGGTCGCCGTGGAAATCCCTGAACATCGGATAGAGCTGCAAAACGGCGTGACCGGTGCCAAGTTGTTCTTCCTGCACGACATAGTGGTAGTCCGGTCCCAGGTGCGCCTGTACCTTTTCACGCTGATAGCCTACGATGATATAGAGATCGTCGGGCGACACGGCTTGCAGCCCATTCTGGACAACGTAATCGATGATCTTGCGGTCGCCCAGGGTCTGGAGCACCATCGGCTCGGCGTCCGCGGTGATGGCTTCTTTTCCGGCAGCCAGGATGACGGCTTTCAGGATCTCGGATCTTGGATTCTGAATCTGGTCATCTGTCATCTGTCATCTGAATCCCTTCGCGCACAATGCGGAACGGTATCAGCGTGGCCCCAGCATCTGCCAGGGCCTTCCGCACAGCGGGTATGTCTTCTGGCTCGGCGTAGGTGATCATGCAGCCACCCCCACCGGCGCCGCAGAGTTTGCTGGCCCGCGCCCCTTTGGCCTTTACAGCGGCCATCATGGCGTCAATCTCCGTCGTCGTAACCCCCTCGGCCAATGCTTTGCGGTTCTCCCACTCCACAGCCAGTAGACGGGCGAACTCGTCCAGGTCCCCGACGACCAGGCTTTGCCGCATAGCTAGGGCCACTTCTTTGATGCGCCGCATATGTGCTACTGTGTCACCTTCCCGCTCGATGTAGCGTTTGAGCATGGCCCAGTTGGTGACGCCGGAGAAGCGGTTGATGTTGGTGAAAGTGAGGACAAGCCGCTCGTTGAGACGATCTATCAGATCACTGTCTTCCCCCAGTCGCTCCAGACGGTGACCGTCCACATCGAACCAGATGCTGCAGATGCCACCGAACAGGGGGGGAAAGTAGTCCTGCTTGCCAGTCGGGATGCGGATGACCTGGGCTTCGATGTTGGCCCCCAGGTCAATGAGACGGTCCTTGCCAAGACCCAGGTTATCGATCTGGCTCAACGCGTTGGAGAGGGCCATAAGCAATGCCGACGATGCCCCTAGTCCAGAACCACGCGGCGCTTCGCTGCGGAGGGTGATGTCCAAGCCGCGGCAAGAGTCGTCCTGGCTCCGATAGAAGATCAGCGCCCGTTTGACCAAGTCCAGATCACCACCCAGTTCCATCTCGGTCAGGCTAGCGAACGACTCTTGTGCGCCGGTATCCTCGGAGTGAATGTGGATTTGGACATCGGATCGCTCCTCCACGGTCACGTGCCCATAAACACTAATCGCCGCATTGACAGTCAGCCCGCCGCTCTCGAAGAGGTAGAGGGGGTACACGTCAAGGGTGCCGCCGGCTAGATCCACACGCATAGGGACGGTAGCCGACACTTTCATTGGCGAATTTCCTTTCGATTAGGTCTCCAGGTCGCGTTTGGGTCCAGCGGGTAAATGGGTCGATTCACCCGACGGAACTCCATTTGCGTCAGGTCGCAATTGGTTGCACCGGGGCTAAGCGCGAGGATGGAGCGCTCGCTGATGGCCTGGAAGGGAGCTGTGAGATAGCCCCTCTTGAGCACGACGATACGATAGTCCAACGGCTCGAGGCCCAAATCCCGGAGCTGAACCGGATCAACGAAGCTGAGCCGAGTTGACGACAGAACGACGTCCACGCCATCAACGTTCAGCACTGCGATAGGACCAGGCTTTGTACGCGTCGCCGGCCTGCGGACGCCCCCCTGGTAATCGTAGCCGTCGGCTAACAGACGCACGTTTCCCGCCACCTCCAGCGGTGAGCCGTGCCGCTTGTCCAGCTTGCCACCGACAGAGAGCGTCACCTTCTGCCCCACGCCGGCGACGGCACACGCCTCCACCGCTTCAGCATCCCATATCCCAGCGACGACGACCCTGGTGGCTTGTTTGGCCAACAGTCTCTCCAGGACCAAAGGCACGTCCGTCGTGCCCCCGGCGCCGGGGTTATCGCCCGAGTCGGAGAGGAACACGGTGGGCTCTTCGGCGGCCATTGCTTTCTCCACTGCCTCCTCTACGGGATATGCCTCAGCGCTCACGCGGAATTCTGCCCGTCGCTCCCAGAAGGCAGCAGCTAGACGGTTTGCCTCTGCCCGGGCCAATTCGGCATCGCTCCTGGCGACCACGACAGCGGCAACGCCAACGTCTGGGATATCTGCCCAGCAGTGGCCATTCGCCAGAGAGGCGGAGAGCACGTCAGGATGCTGTTCTATCTCCTCCACCATGCTCATCATCGTGGCCATTGGATCGAGTGATGTCTGTGCCATCTCGCCAGGGAGCAGAAAGGGGAGCTTGGCAAAACCCATCTTCGGTTGAATGCCCTCTTCCAGGATATGCAGGAGGATCTCGGCTGCTCGCACACCTGTCTCAAATGCGTCTGTGTGCGGAGCGGTATGATAGGCCACCATCGCGTCCACGTTTTCCGCCATCTCGGCAACGATATTGGCGTGCATATCCAGGGCGATGGTGATCGGAAAACCCGGGCCAAGTTTCGCTCTCAATTCCCTGAGCAGATCGTTCTCACAGTGATCCAACGGATGCTCGTTGTCCACTCCCTCTGCTCTCATCGCGCCATGGAGGTACAGGCAGACACCGTCAACGCAGCTAGCATCGGCCTCTCGGAGCACAGCCCGTTTGAACGTTTCGTAGGCACTGTGCTCCACCACACCGCCAGGCATAGCGCTCGCAGCTATGGTCGGCACCAACTCGACGTTGTGAGCCTGCAGCGTCGTGACGATACCATCAAGGGAGCTGCGGTGCGGTGGCCTGTTGAGAATATTGGACCCATAGAGAACATAGAAGTCCTCCGGCCTGGTTAGAAACGGCGTAAAGGTATTGGACTCGTGGCCAATGGCACCGATTAAGACTTTCATCTCTACTCGACAGCGCGTACAAACGCTTGGATTCGATTGGGGTCGGTCACGGTGAGCGTAAACTCTGGTGGCCTGAGCTCGCCTCCCATAAAGCACCACGTATTGCGGTACCTCATGCGGCTCTCGACGCTCACCGGTGCAGCAACGTGCACCTCCTTAGCACCGCTGTGCTCAACGATCTTCTTAATGTTCCGTTCGGTGATACCTGCGCCAGGCATAACGATAATCTGGTCACCCACCTTTTGCACTAAGTTGGTGATCAGGTCAAGTCCCTCCAATACAGAGTTTTCCTGACCAGAAGTAAGAACTCGGTCTATCCCCAGGTCTATGAGGGCCTCCATCGCCTCGTGGGGATCGCGTGTCATATCGAAGGCGCGGTGAAACGTGACGCTCATAGGGCGAGCCAACCCAACCAACGCGCCTGTTCGCTCCATATCAACCGAGCCATCCTCGTTTAGAACACCAAAGACCACGCCGTCGGCGCCTAGCTTGTTTGCCAGTTCGACATTCAGTGTCATGACTTCAAACTCGACATCAGAATAGCAGAAATCGCCGCCACGGGGCCTGATCATGACGTTCAGGCCAATCTCAACGCGCGCACGAGCGAGTTGGATCGCCCCTGCACTGGGGGTGGTACCACCCTCCAACAGGTTGGCACACAATTCGACACGGTCAGCGCCGCCTTTCTGTGCTGCGATAGCTGCCTCGACGGAATCAATGCAAACTTCAAGTACAAGTCGCTCGCTCATCCACACCTCCTTGTTGTCCACATCGATCATTCCCCATCGAATGCCGCCACGTCCACCGGCCCACCGGTGCGCAGCGATTCGATCGCGGCCAATGCGATGCGCACCGCTTCCAGGCCGTCCTGCGGCGAGACCAGAGAGTCGTTGCCCGATTCCAGGCAGGCCAGGAAGTGCGCGATTTCCCGATAGTAAGGATCGTCGTTCGGATGCATAGGACTCTCTGGCACCGGGACACCGGCCGCCATCTCGGTGCCTTCCTGCTTCAGCGTCACGCTGAGCGGCAGCGTATCCAGGCTGTCCACCTCCAGCAGGCCCTCGTCGCCCGCGATCTCAAGGCGCGTGCGAAAGTTGCCGGGCGGGTAGGCCCAACTGCCTTCCAGGTGGCCGATAGCGCCGTTCTGAAAGCGTACCGTGAGCAGCACATGGTCGGCGTCCAGCACGTCGCTGAAGGTCAGACCCCGGGCAAAGACGGTCGCTACGTCGCCGAAACACCAGCGGACGTAGTCAATATCGTGGATGAGCATGTCCATGATCACACCGCCACTCTGCTCAAAATCGGCGTACCAGTTATGCGCGTCCGGGGCCGGGAAATTGCCGCCGCGTACGGTGCGGATTACGCCGGGGCGGCCCAACCGCCCGCTGTCGAGGATCTCCTTGGCGCGGGCGTATTCGGGAAAGAAACGTACCACGTGGCCCACAAGGAGCCGGACACCCGCCGCTTTGCAGGCGGCGATCATCTCTTTGGCCTCGCCCAGGCGACGAGCCAGCGGCTTTTCGCAGATGATGTCTTTGCCAGCCGCAGCGGCGGCCAACACCAGCTCCTTATGCGAGGATGTCGGCGTGCAAACGTCCACCACATCTACCTCAGCCAGCAGCGCTTCCAAGCTGGAAAAAGCGCACCCTCCATACCGCTGGGCAGCGGCCTGCGCCCGTTCCGCTGTGCGGACGTAAAAGCCTGCCAGTTCTACCGGCAGTTGCGTCCAGCGCTCGGCGTGCATAGCGCCCGTCAGGCCTGCGCCGATGATACCGACCTGCTTCATGCTTCTCCTCCCTCTGCTTCCTCCCTACTCACGCTTCAAAGAGGAAGCGACACCGGCTCGCCCCGCTCGGCGGAGCGATAGGCCGCCAGGGCCACCTCCAGTGCCTTCAGGCCGTCGTAGCCGGTGATGAAGGGTTCCCGGCCTGTGGCGATCATGTCCACGAAATCCTGGATCAGGCTCAAGTCGGGGTTGCTGCCCCAGTGAACCCACTGGCCCTTGCCGGTCTGATCGCTGTATAGGGCCAGGTTCTGGTTGAACGCGTCCACGCGGACGATGCCTCGCTCGCCCAGCACCTCCAGCCTGACGTCGCCCCAGGTAGGATAGCTCTCAGGACGCGACCAACTGGTATCCAGTGTGCCATAAGCACCAATGGCTAGCTTGAAGGAGAGAAGGCCGGCATCGTCTATACCCAGGTCAGGATGGAGCAGGCTATGTCCCACTTCGGCGTAGACCTCGGTGATTTCGGTGTTCCAGAACCAGCGTAGCAGGTCAATCACGTGGACGCTGTGATCTATCACTGCGCCGCCGCCAGCAAGGGCTTGGTCCACGAACCAGCCGCCGGGCATGCGACCGTGGTTCGTGGTCTTGACACTGTAGATGCGTCCTAGCGTGCCTTCGTCGAGGATGGCCTTCAGTTGCTGCACTGGCGGGGAGAAGCGCACCGGGAAGGCAATCTGGAGCTTGGTACCGTGGGTGGCACAGACATCAATCATCGCCTGGGCATCGGCCAAGGTTGTGGCGATGGGTTTCTCGCACAGGATATGGGGTGTGCGCGGGGCAGCCATTTCTGTCAAAGGACGGTGCCTAGCGTTCTCGGCGCAAATGATTATCCCATCCAGTTTCTGCTCCAACAACGTTTCAGCGCTGAGAAAGAAGCGCGTGTCAAACTGACTGGCGGCCTCCTGGCCCCGCACCGGGTTGTCGTCGGCAATCCCAACGAGCTCCACGCCGACCGACGAGGCGTCGGCTATCTGCTTCAGGCAAGCGGCGTAGCTGTAGGCGTGCATATGGGCGTAACTCAACATCCCGATTTTGACGTTCATACGAGACTCTCCTCAAACTCTTCCAGATAAACCGGCCGGCCGATGCGGATGGACTCGATGGTGGCCAGTGAGAGCGTGACAGCCTCAAGACCGTCTTGGGGCGAGACCAAGAACGCATCGCCGCTTTCCAGACAGTTTAGAAAATGCGCCAGCTCCAGAAAGTACGGATCGTCGCGGGGAGACAGAGGACTGTGAGGCCTTGGTATGCCCGGGGCCTGTGGCGACTCGTCCGATCTCAAGATCATCGTCAGCGGCGCTGGAGCCAGGCTGTCAAACTCAAGCAGGCCCTGATCGCCTGCGATTTCGAACCTGGTACGAAAGCGGCCTGGCGGGTAGGCCCAGCTTCCTTCGACATGGCCGATGGCTCCGTTCTTGAAGCGCAGGGTGATGAGCGCATGGTCGTAAGGCTCGACCCCGGCGAACGTGAGACCACGGGCGAAAACCCGCTCCACGTCACCAAAGCACCAACGGGCAAAGTCAAGGTCGTGGATGCTGACATCCATGATCACACCGCCGCTCTGCTCAAAATCAGCGAACCAGGCGCGACGGCTCTCGCCCTTTGTCCCCACCAGCGGGGGGGACAAAGGGGAGGCACCGCCCCGAACGGTGCGGATGAAGCCAGGTCGTCCCAGCGCACCGCTATCCAGGACGGCTTTGGCCTGGGAGAACTGGCGGAAGAAGCGCACCACCTGGGCTACAAACAGACGCACGCCAGCGGCCTGGCAGGCCGCGATCATCTCTTTGGCCTCACCCGGGCGGCGGGCCAGCGGCTTTTCGCAGACGATGTCCTTGCCCGCGGCAGCGGCAGCCAGGACAGGCATGTTGTGATGAGGCGTGGGCGAGCAGACGTCCATCACGTCCACGGCCGCCAGCAGGTCGTCCAGGCTATCAAAGAGTCGCCCGCCGAACTTGGCCACAGCCTCGGTCGCCATTTCTGGCACGATGTCGTAGAATCCGACGAGCTCGACAGGCAGTTGCTTCCAGCGCGCGGCGTGCCAGGTACCGATCAGCCCGGCACCGACGATGCCGACCCTTCTCATATATCTCCTTAGTCAGCTCGGGGTTTTTCTGAGACTGCGGACCCCACGGTGGGAGTCCGCAGTCTCATCCTGCTATGCAGTGTGTTTCAGACTACGCTGAGACCCCGATCACTGGTTGCACGGGTAGAGGGTGCCGTCCAGGATCATCATGACAGTGAAGGAATCGGCGTAAGGGCTGTTCGCGTAGATGGGATCGCCGTCCGGCAGCCAGCCGCAGGTGTGCAGGCCGTCCATGGCCGGGTTGTTGCCGTAACGCTCCCAAAGCGGGATCTGGGGCAACAGCTCGTTGTAAGCCTTGGCGGTCTCGGCCACCATCGCCTCTTGAGCTTCGGTGTCCAGGCCGACCGTCATGTTGTCGATGTTGGCCTCAAACCCGAACTCGCCGCAGCAATCGGTGGTTTGCACCAGCGGGAAGCTCATACCCGGTCCCTGGGTCGTCGCACCCATCATGGCTGGGCCCTTGACCGCCTCCTGGTTGTAGTTATACAACTCCACGACGAAGCTGAAGTGCGGGTGCGGGTTGCCAGAGCCCCAGTCGCGGATGGCCAGTTCGAAGTTACCCTGGTGGACCTCGATGGGGTGCTGGCGGAACTCGATGCCGCGGAAGGCGGTGGGGATGCCAAAGTCGGTGAGCTGCTCGGCCAGGTTCTCGGCGGCGGCCGACCAGTCGGCGTATTCGGCCGGGGCGATCAGCTCGTACTCCATGCGCACGCCGGTGTCGGTCACCCACACGCCATCGTCGCCCTTGGTGAAGCCCAATTCCTCCAGCATCGCAGTGGCCTTGCCGCGGTCGAACTCGTAGGTGTTGAGCGCGTCGAGGTCATCCACCCACAGGGGGACGATGTTGTCGCTGAAGCCGGCCATGTACTCGACCGCCTTGCCTGATTCACCCAGCGAGACAGTGCCATTCTCGTGGCGGTCAATCGCATAGGCCAGGGCCTGGCGGAACTCTTTCACGTTGAAGGGATAGATCGTCTGGTTGAAGTAGAGGGCCGGGCCGGAGTAGATGGGCGGGCGGATGATGCGCACACCGGCGTCAACGAAGGCCTTCTCCGTGGCCGGCGGGAAGCCGTGGGTGGCATAGTCCACCTGCTGGGCCAGGACAATCGGCGTGACTGTGGGCGTCTCGCCGTTGTAGGAATAGACCAGGTCGAACTTGACCGTGTCGGCCAGCCAGGAGGACTCGTTCTTGACCAAGGTCAGGCGGGCCTCGTTGATGCTGTTCGCGTCGATGTTGTACGGGCCGGTGGCATTGTAGCCGTCGGGCCGGTATTCGTTGAACTCCTGCAGCAAGGCGTTCCACTCGTCCGAGTCCGTGTCCAGACCCTGGTCCACCAACTCCTGCAGCCTGTCGGCCCACTCGCCGAAGGTGGCGCGGTCCACGATGTATTCATTGCGGATGACGTAGCGCTCAACAACGGTGGAGGGCTCGGCCATGTGGAAGACGACGGTGTGATCGTCCACGATCTCGACGCTGTCGAGGAAGCGCCACACAGTGCCTTTGGCCAGGCGGCGGCACATAAAGGTGACCCACACGTCTTCGGCGGTAAAGTCGTCGCCGTTAGACCACTTGACCCCTTCGCGCAGGTTGACGGTCAGTGTGGCCGCGTCGGGGTCAATCTCCCAGTCGGTGGCCAGCAGCGGCATCCAGGAGCCGTCGGCCCAGTAGTACATGGCCAATGGCGGCTGGAACAGCGCCCGGTATATGCCGATGGTGATGCCGTTGGTGACGAACGGGTTAAAGTGACCCACCGGCGGCACCTGGTACGGATAAGCGGCCGCAAAGACGCCAGGGCCGGTGGGCGCAGCGGTCACCTCGACCTCGACCGGCACCTCGACCTCCACCTCCCTCGTGACCTGAACCTCGACCGGGACCTCAACCTCGACGGTCCTCTCAACTTCCTCGACGATCACCTCAGGTGTAGGTTGCGCACAACTGGCCGCGAACGAGAGGACCAGCACAGCGCTCAGAGCGATCCAGAGCCAATGTCGCTTGTTCATTATATACTCCTCCTTACTTTGTTTTTGATAGATGTTAACAGGTATGCCTCAATCACTACAACCACTAATCGTTCATACGCACCTCCTCGAAAATTGTGACTGAATCGCCAGCTGTTGGCAGCGCACCTTTGAGACTTCCAGAGTCTGATGTGCAGCCTTCAGCCCGAGAATCGCCGCACGAGCAGAGCGATGAGAACGATAAAGATCAGTCCAATCAGCAGCGTGATCTCTGTGACCACGAACTCGGCGCTGCCCGGTTCTAGAAAGAACATCAGCACAGCCGACACCAGAGTGATGTAGAAGGCGATTCTGAAAACCGTCCGCCCCAACTGAGGGCTGAGCATCGTCACACCCCCATCTCGCGCACAGCGATGTGACAGGCCACGTACCGGCCGTCGCCCACCGGCGTCAGCGCAGGTCGCTCCACATCGCACAATCCCTCTTCGAAGAGAGGGCAGCGGGGGTGGAAGCGGCAGCCGGGCGGCAGGTCGAGCAGGTTGGGAACGTCCTGGCTGCGAAGCGTCACCGAATGCTTGCGCCGGGTCAGTTCCGGGTCGGCCTCCGGCACGGCGGCCAGCAGGGCCTGGGTGTAAGGATGTTGTGGATCGTTGATCAACTGTGGTGTAGACGCTACCTCGACCAGGCTCCCCACGTACATCACGGCGATGCGCCCTTCCCAGGCGAAGAACTTGGCCAGCGCCAGGTCATGGGTGATGAACAAGTAGGTGACGCCCAGTTCTTCCCTCAAGCGGGAGAGCATGTTCAGCAGGCTGACGCGGATGGAGACGTCCACCATCGAGACTGCCTCGTCGGCGACGATGAAGCTGGGATTGACGGTGATGGCGCGGGCCACGGACACCCGCTGGCGCTGGCCGCCGCTCAACTGATGGGGGAACTTGGTCAGGAAATCCCCCACCGGTGTCAGATCCACGATCTCGAGCAGTTCGATGACGCGATCCCGCGCCTGCCTCCGGTTGGCGGCAAAGCCGTGGCGGAGCAAGGGGGCGCTCAGGATCTTGTGAACGATGTGGGAGGGGTTCAGAGAGGCATAGGGATCCTGGTGAATGATCTGCACGCCCAACCGATATTCCCTGAAGCCATCTCTGTCTTGGTCCCACACGTCCCGTCCCTGGTACAGGACCTGCCCGGACGAAGGCTTGAGCAAGCCGGCGAGCACTTTGCCGGTGGTCGTCTTGCCACAGCCGCTCTCGCCCACCAGGCAGAGAACCTGGCCCTCCCGAATGCCCAACGATACGTCCTCCACCGCGGTCACCCGTTCCCGGCGAGAGCCGAAGGTGCGCGTCAGATTTCGGGCTTCGATCAGGTACTCTGCCATCATGGATCTCGCGCCAGGTGAGTGTTATGCTGCTTCCACATCGCGTCCGCGTCCCGCCGAACCTGGTCCACGTGGAAGCAGGCCACGGTGTGGTCCTCCCCGTAGTAGGCCCTAAGCACTGGCTCCTCTTCCCGGCACCGGGCTGTGGCGTAGGGACAGCGAATGTGGAACTTGCATCCAGGGGGCAGGTCAATCAGGTCGGGTGGTGAGCCAGGTATCGAGATCAGGTCTTCGAATTCGCCAGTGACGGTGGGCACGGCCCTGATCAAGCCCAGAGTGTAGGGATGCGCCGGCCGGTAAAAGATGTCATAGACGGGGCCAAGCTCCACGATGGCGCCGGCGTACATAGTGGCCACCCGGTCGGCCAACTCGGCAGCGATGGATAGGTCGTGGGAGATGAACATCATCGAGAAGCCCAACTCTGCTTTCAGGCGCTTCAGCAGGTCTAGAATGGTGCGCTGGGTCAGGATATCCAGCGCCGTCGTCGGCTCGTCGAGAATGATGATCTGGGGGTCCAGCAACAGGCTGATAGCCAGCAATACCCGCTGTCGCATGCCGCCGCTCAGTTCGTGGGGATAGGCGTCAATGACCCGCTCCGGTTCGAGCTGTACGTAGCGCAGCAGGCCCAGTGCCCGCTGGCGCACCTCGGCCCTGGGCATCCGGTTGTGGGCGCGCACCGTGTCGTACATATGATCCCAGATGCGCAGCACCGGGTTGAGGGCGTTGAGCGCCGACTGGAAGACCATCGCGCATTCACACCAGCGAAAGTGACGCATCTCTCTTTCATCCAACGCGAGCACGTCGAACCCCCGATTACCACGCCGGTATGTGATCTCACCCTGACGGATGGTGGCCGTTTTGACCAGCAGGCGGATCAATGCCAAGCCAAGCGTCGTCTTGCCGCAGCCGCTTTCGCCGATGAGGGCCAGGCTCTCCTGCGGTCGCAGATCGAAATCCACGCCGCGCACGGCCTTGACCATACCCCGCTCACCCAGGTACTCGACCCACAGATCTCGCACAGAGAGAGGTACTTTCAGTGTTTTGTCTGCTGTCCCAACCTGGTTGTGTGTCTCACCCATTGCCGTCTATCTCCCGGCGCGCAGTCTGGGGTTAAAGATCTCCTCCAGCGAACGGCTCATCCAAACGATGGACAACTGGAACAGGGCGATGGCAGTGACCGGCGCCATGATAAAATAGATACTATCCTTGAAAAAGATAGCCCCCTGGGTCCAGGCCAAGTTGATCATCACCCCCCAGTTGCGGGTGAGCGGCACCAGGCCCAGGAAGACGAGGCCCACCTGGGCATAGATGGCCGCCGTCATGGCCAGCGTGAAATTGATGGCGATATAGGCCACCATATTGGGTAGAATCTCGGAAAAGATGATGTGTCGCAGCCCCAAATCGAGAGCTATGGCCGCCTCGATGTAATCCCGTTCCTTGATAGAGAACACCTGAGCGCGGATGGCCCGGTAGAGCCCCGCCCACGACAGGACGGCCAGGATCAGGGCCAACGTCACCGTGCTGTCCAACTGAATCAGGCCGGCCAACACGGCCAGGAGCGGAAAGCGGGGAATGGTGAGCCAGATGTCGGCCAGGGCCGTGAGGAATGAATCGAGCGCACCGCCGATGACGGCGCTTAACGAGCCCAGCGTCACGCCGATGAAGGTAGCGATCGCCCCGGTCAGGAAGGCCATGATCATAATATCTTCCCCGCCGTGGACGATTTGGGCCCAGATGTCCTTGCCCTGGCTGTCGGTACCCAGGGGGTGCTCGCGGGAAGGCAATTCATAGATCTTGGAAATGTCCTTGGTCGCCTCCGGCACAAAGCGGGGCATGACAAAGGCCAGGATGATGAAACCGACGATCATCAGCGTGCCGACAAAGCCCACTTTATTGCGCGTCAGGTTACGCACAAAGGTGCGAAGTGAATAGAGAAAATCAGCCAGCCGGCCGGGCTTGGTGCCTTCGGCACCCGTCGTCGCCGTCATATCACTCACCTCCACCCACACGAATGCGGGGATCCAACCAGCCATAGACGTAATCGGCCAGCAAGTTGGACAGGATCACCGACATGGTGATGATCAGGAAAATGCCCTGCATCAGCGGGTAGTCGCGAGTGTTGATCGCCTCCCGCAGGCGATAGCCGATGCCCTGGTAGACAAAGATGAACTCGATGAGGATCGAGCCGCCGACGACAAAACCGATGCTGATGGCCAACTGGGCGATGAGAGGCAGTGAGGCATTGCGGCCCACGTAAGCAGTGGTGATGCGGCTTTCCGGTAGCCCCCGCGCCCGGGCCACGGTGACAAAGTCCTCGCCCAGCGTGCTGATGGTGTTGCTCTTCATAGTCAACATCCAACCGCCGAGGGTAGCTAGCACGTAGGTGGCGATGGGCAGTGACGCATGATAGAAAATATCCTTGATAAAGACCCACGTAAAGCCCGGCTCGATGCCCGGTGTGAACGATCCTCGCATCTGATGGATAGGCACCAACTCCCAGCGCACGCCCAGGTAGACCAGCAGGAGAATACCGATGATATAGTCCGGGATCGAACTCAACAAGGAACCCACCCCGGACACAATCGGCTCCCAGAAAGCGTCGCGGTAATAGGCCGCAAGCATGCCCAGAGTCATCCCCAGAGTGAAACTGATCAACAGTCCTATCCCCACGCTGAAAATGGTCCAGGGCAGGAACTTGGCAATGATCGAGGTGACGGGCGTCCCCGGCGAGCGAAGCGAGGTGCCCATATCACCCTGGAACAGGTTGATCATATAATCGAAATACTGCTTATGCAACGGTGCGTCCAGGTCTATGGCAAAGAGCGAGGCCGCCTGGTCCCTGGCCTCGGTGTAGGTCAGGCTGTATTGCATGATTAGCTCGTTGATATACACATCGATCGGGTTGGAGGGCATCAGGCGGACGAGGAAAAAGACCAGAGTGGTGACAAACCAGATGGTGAAGAATGCCCTGCCCATCCTTCTTACCAAGAAGTTTGAGGTAATGCGTCTGACCCAACGCACAATGGGTGATCGCCGTGGGATGGTCTTGGTGACGGCAGTTGTGCTGCTCACAGAGCCCCTCCCTTCGAAATAGCGTTTAGAGGACCCCTAACTCGCCTTTCAACACCTGGGCAACTGCGCCCAACACGTTGACGTCTGTATCTAGGCTAGCTGGCAAAATCTCTGTCTCTTCCGCTAGAATCGGCAAGGTATGCTTGCTGACAGTGCGCCGGAGGCTATCGAACAACGGCCCTCCCAACTCTGACACACTGCCCCCGACGATGACGCGCTGGGGGTTCACTGTACTGACGAGGATGGACACCATCAGCCCCAGATAGTGGCCCGCTTCCTGCGCCAGAGCTACTGCCGTAGAATCACCAGCTGTCACCGCCCCTTGCACGTCTTCAAAGGTGATGTCGTTGGAGGTCAGCGTATTCAGTGCCGATTCGGGGTGCGCCGCTGCCGCCTCCTGTGCTCGTCGGACCAACGCCCACCCGCTGGCCACCGCTTCTAGGCACCCTCGCCGACCGCACACACAGGGCACGTCATTATCAGCTACCGGCATATGGCCGATCTCGCCAGCCCCTCCCCCAGCGCCGTGATAAATCTCGCCGTCTATGACAATCCCGGCGCCGATGCCGCTAACGCCCACCATTATGATGACCATGTTGTCTACCCTGTCCCCGGCGCCAAAAACCCGTTCGCCCAGGGCAGCCAGTTTGGTGTCGTTGTCCAGGTAGATAGGGACATCATCGTCGCAGTGGGCAGCCAGCCGTTCGACCAGCGGCAGATTCCGCCAGTTCAGGTAGGCCGTGTAGCGGACGATGCCATTGGGGGGATCTACCACTCCCGGCACACTGACGCCAACGCCCAGCAGCGGTCTAGTGGCCCGAGTGCACAAGTCGTCCAACACGAGGGTAAGTCCCGCCACGACACGCTCCGTGTCTGTGCGATCGGTGAGCTGTGATGCGCGGGCCAGGATGCGCCCCCTCAGATCAGTCACGGTGCCGATTGTTCTGCGTCCGCTCAAATGCAGACCGATGACCTGGTAGGCGTCATCGGTGAAGCTCAACATGGTGGGGGGTTTTCCTCCGCGGCTCTCTCCTGGGCCCTCTTCTTGCACGAGTCCAGAATCAAGCAGTTCGCCCACAATCTGCGAGACGGTAGGGCGAGTGAGGCCGGTTTCTTCCGCAATCGCCGCCCGGCTGAGGGCTCGGCCGGTATAGATGGCTCCAAGTACCAGGCGTTGATTGTGTTCCTTCAGGTGCTGCGCTGTCGCCTTTTGCACGATATCCTACTCTCAACGTAGCGTGCAATATCCTCCGACCAACTTTGATAGTTTATTTAACTAACAAACAAGAGTATACCACGGATACAATCGCTTGTCAAGAGATGTCATTGTTTTGTCTCCTCTGCTCTGCTCCTATGCGGGAGGACGATCGTTGTCGTGGAGAAGTCTCCTACGGGGCCCAAGTGACATCATTACGCACCACGAATCGCATCACGGCTCCCGCGGCTGGGCAGGGTGGGGTGGGATGCGGTGAGAGAACCAGCCTTGCGAGTTGCGTCTACCGGGATGAGCTGATGTACCCTGGCGTAATATCGTCTCTCTTTGCTCCTTCCGCCCTCCTGCGTTATAATACCGCCGTCCTGCCGAGAGGCGAGCCTATGGAAGAACGTTTGCAGAAGATACTGGCCCGCGCTGGGTTCGGTTCCCGCCGTGCCTGCGAGGAGTTGATCCGCCAGGGACGGGTGATGGTGAATGGGGAAGTGGCTCAGTTGGGTCAGAAAGCCGACCCCGATAGCGACCAGATCACGTTGGATGGACGCCCGGTACAGACAAAACAAGGTCGCACGTATGTAGCCCTTCACAAGCCTCGAGGTGTTCTCTCCGACGAGGGGGACGGTTCTGGGCGTCTCCCTACGATCCACGACCTGGTGCGGGTGCCGGGTCGGCTCTTCCCCGTGGGGCGGCTGGATCGCTTCTCCAGGGCAGCCCGCATAGGGTGAGTCTTTCCCGGTTCCAGGTCACGCTCAACACGCTTCATAAGACGCCTCATCTCATTATCCCATTGCAGCTCGGCATCAATGATGCCAGAAGCAGGATCGAAGAGGCCACGCAGCTGGGAAAGGCGCCGGGCCGGAGTCCCGACCAATCCAACCCGCTGTTCGAGTAGTGCGTGGATAGGCAGCCCCCATCCCTCCTGGCGCAGTGTTTGCTCAATCCTCTCGCGCCAGATTCTGTCCTTCTCGGGCTCCTCGTCGCCCGCTTCCTTACCCGTCACCCAATAGGGACACAACGTAGGACGTCGCTGACCCATATGTTCTTTAGGCGCCGCTTGGCTACCCAGCACCACTTCGAAGTCCACCGCCGAGAGACGGATCTCCTTCTGAGCAGCCAATGCCTTAACCATTCGCTTGGCTTCGGAAAGTCGATGCTCGCCGATCTCGTGGGCCAGGTAGTAGGGGTAGTTGGCCTTGCAGATTACCACGGCGGCGGTCATCGTGATCACCAGTTGATCTTGTTCCTCTTTCTGTTCTGAGTCGTTCTTTGGTTCTGCACCTTGCTCAAGCTTGATTCCTTCTTCTTGGACAAAGCGGGTCATTCGCTTCCGGAAGTTCCAACACAGCCTACGCGCGATGTCAAGCGCCCAGGGCGCTGGCACTAGCGCGAATAGATCATCACCCCCCAGGATTAGTGGTAGCACTGGTATGAACTGGGAAACCCAGTTTGCTGCTGGGTTACGCATGAACCGCCTGATAGGCTCTGACAGGGACTCTTTCAGCGCTTCGTCCATCTCTTGAGACAAGGCCCGGGCCTGCTCACGATCACAGGCGCTAAATACCTGGCCCATATCATCGCCATCTGCGACAATGTAGGCCACGTAGCCCCGAGGGTCGTACCGGCCCACTGCTTCAGCATCGTGCGGCCAACCCATGTTGGAGAGTGCCTTCTCGTCTGGCACGATTCTTGAGTAGAACGGCTTGAGAAACCGCCCCAGGCTCTTGGTGACCCGCTCAGCAGCCTTGGCGCGACAGGAGGGACAGATGTAGTGCCTGTCTCCTTCTCCCTCAATCCAGGACTCGTGAGCCTCGGCCAGCCCAACACCGCAGGACTCGCAGAAGGCGATGTAGGGCATGTGGGCAGTCGCCACGGGCGGCCCCCGACGTTTGGCCTGACGGAGGTTCTCTCCCGCATCCTCGCTGGCCTTCTTCCAGGCTGGCTTGGAGTCATCCGCGATGATCGCTGGTTCGGCGATGCTGAGCGTGCCTCCGGTAGCGCGGCTATAGGCCTCGGCCAGCGCCGCACCGAATCGGCGGGCAGATTCCTCGGATTCAAGCTCTATACGAAAGCTACCGCCCGCACTAGTGATGACTTGTTCATCTGCCACCGCCAATAACTTGGGTACGTCGTCACAGAAACGGGTCAATAACTGGCTCCCTCCCACCACCTCGCGCAACCGCGAGGAGCGGAAGATGAGATCCTGGATTCGATCCGCTTCAGCAGCCAGTAGATACCTGAGAACCGCCAGCACATCGTAAGCACCCTAACCGCCAGCACATCGTAGGGTCTTTATCAGAGAGAACCGCCAGCACATCGTAGGCACAAATCGTCTATCATGTCTCCCTGAAATCTGATCAGGGAGGATAGCGATGGACGATCAAAAAGAAGAAATCCTACGCAATGAAGCCATCAACCGTAGGCTGGCTGGAGAGCAGGGTGCGACATATGTCGCGCTCTCGGGCGGAGCACCGCCTGGTTCGACAAGTGGTGGGCACGTTACCGACGCGAGGGACGTGCCGGTCTGAAGTCTCGCTCCAGAGCACCCCAGCACGTTCACAACAGAATGAGATGGGAGATAGAAGAGGCCATTGTGCGCATCCGCAAGGTGTTGGAAGAACGGAGTGATCCAGAGTTGAAATATGCCTTCATCGGCGCTCCGACTATCCGCACCGAGTTGAAGCGCACATCACTCAGACCTTTGCCCAGTGTGCGCGCTGTTGAGCGGGCTCTGCAACGACGCGAGTTGACTCAACCTCGTCGCAAACGGAAGCATCCCAACGAACCCACTGCCTACTGTCCGCTTCCAGTGGCGCAGAACCCCGACGACGTGCACGCACTGGATATTGTCATACGCTATCTGTTGGGCGGTGAACGAGTCTGCTCGTTTCATCTACTCGACTTGGCCTCCCGCTATCCTATCCTGCGCCAGTATCCAGATAAGAGCGCTGTTTCGGCCAAATCGCTCCTGGTTGCCGCCTGGCAGACGGTAGGCTTGCCCAAGTTGCTGCAAATAGACAACGAGGCAACCTTCTGCGGCGGCTACCGACACAAGCGCGTTTTCAGCCAGGTTGTTCGACTCTGCTTAACCGTAGGGATAGAGGTGATGTTTATTCCGTTCTACAGCCCCCAGAAGAACGCCGATATCGAGAGCTTCAACAGCGATTGGGACTTGGCCTTCTGGCAGCGCGAGCGATTCCGGGATCTCACCCATGTGCAGGAGGAGTGTCAGATCTTTGAGCGCTGGTATCGAACGCGCCACGAACCTCCGGCGCTGGAGGGATTGACTCCCGCTGAAGCGCGGGGCGACTTTGCCCCTCATCTCTTGTCTACCGACTTCGACTTGCACCAAGCAGATAAGCGCTTGCCTTTGACAAGCGGAAGGGTGCACTTCATCCGATTGGTCAACAGTCTGGGACAGATCAGTGTCCTCAACGAATCCTGGATCGTCGATCAGGAAGCGGAAGAGTTGGTCGGTGAATATGTCTGGGCCACCATCTCTACGGCTGAGCAGCGGCTACGCATCTACCATCAGAGGGCAGCCGATGCAGTGCGTCGCCTGGTAGTTGAGTACGATTATGAGATTGCTGAGGAAGTCCAAGAACTCGCTCCTGCGTACCAGCCAGACGGGAAGGTTGATGCCTTATCTGATTGTTAAAGTGCCTACGATGTGCTGTCGGTTACTTTCACATAAAACGGGCGCTAAAACCGCCTACGATGTGCTGTCGGTTCCCACACTAACGTATCAATCATAGCCTCAATCCCGACCATCCCTAACGTTTACAGTCGGTTAATGGTAACGATGCTTCAGGCAACAGTTCGTCTCCTAGCCATATCCAGGCGCGACTAGCGGCCTCGCCGAGTATTAGGGTGCCTCGACTTGCCTACATTTCCCTCGGGGCTTCAGACAGCTTCTTGCTCTTAGCGAACTGTGTTCGCCGTCCTCTGCCTGCCCAATTCGTCGCTAGAACGTTGAGGTAGGTTCTATTGAGCCTTTGCTAAAGACCCGCCACAGTTACAGCCTGTGGCTGGCTTTCATACCAACAGCTTGCAGGGCGCACATAATAGCCCATCTTTTCCTGGCCTGCTAACCTCATCAGTCGTCTCCTCTCTCCGGCAGGCCCGGCGCAACTTCCTTCGACACGTCCAGGGCACTCTCCAGTAGGATCTCGCCGGACTCGAGCCCTCGATCCACCAGCGCCAGCCAGCCGTCGTTGTCGCGGGCGTAGACGTAGGCCTCGGCCAATGACTCACCATGCACCTGCAGCGGCTCGACCAGCCGGGCCGGGGCACCGGGGCAGTCGTCGGGAAAGGCCGCCGGCGTTTCCTGGGCCTCCCGCAGCAGGTAGTCGCCCCATTCGGGAAGGACCGGGACAACCAGCCTCTGGTCGCCATCTAGCGCCAGCACCAGGGCCTGCCCGGCAGGCTCGCCGGGGAGAGCGTACAAGGTCCCAGCGGGGGCGCGCTCGTCGTGGGCGACGAGCACCATCTGCACCCCCCGCACGCCAGGGAGCGGGGTCGCCCGCACGCGGTAACGGTCCGCGCCGCGCACGACGGCGGCGGGATCCACACTGCCCTCCCCGTACAGTTTGAGCCACGGGTGGTGGCTAGAGCGCAGCGCAGCGTAGATGGCCTTGACCGCCGTCCTGGGACCGGCCAT
>Ga0180437_10003261_pt1 | contig 24381 bp, 24 predicted proteins | sample SS_ome_4_FD_132410 | JGI IMG/M metagenome (GOLD analysis project Ga0180437, IMG submission 132410) | Hypersaline lake sediment archaeal communities from the Salton Sea, California, USA - SS_3_D_1 metaG | ecosystem: Environmental > Aquatic > Non-marine Saline and Alkaline > Hypersaline >... | reverse complement strand
TCAATTCCAGAAGTGAAACAGAGGAGGACCCCAGGGCCATGGAGAGGTCCTCGTTGAGAGGCGATTCGATGCCCAGTTGTTGGGCATATTGGGTGACATGGGGAATTCCTATGTCCTGTACGATCTTTACCGTGATCACGTTCCTCGATTTGGCGAGGGCTTTGCGAAGGGTGGTTGGCCCGTAGAATTTTTCCTCGTAGTTCCTGGGTTTCCACGATTGGTAGTCTTGCGTGCCTTCGTAGATAATGGGGGAGTCGATGATCACCGTTGCGGCGGTATACTCTCCATCGATAGCCGAGGCGTAGATGATGGGTTTAAAGGCAGAGCCAGCCTGTCGTTTCGCCTGAACGGCCCTGTTGAATTGGCTCTGCTGAAAATCCCTCCCCCCCACCATGGCCTTTACGTATCCCGTCTTTAGATCAATGCTCAGCAAAGCCGCGTGGGCCATCGGATCCTGCTCCAAGGAGAGCGCCAGCGTCTTGCCCGGGGAGCCCTTGACTTTCACCTTGATCACATCCCCCACCCGGAGGACGTCTCTCGGGTTACTCACCCTCGCCTGGTAATAGGGAACCTCGGGATCGGGCTTTCGGGCCCACCTCATATCCTCCAGTTCAATGCGGCCCATCCTTTCGCCCACCTTGACGAGGACGGCCTTCTCCTTGTCGCTGATCTCGGTGACGACACCCACGACTTCCTCGCCTTCGGCCAGGGGGGAGTGTTCCAGGGCCTTTTGAACCTCCTTGCAAAAGGACTCCACCTCTTGCGGTTCGAGATGTCTGAGCGGCCCTCGATATCCCTGACGTTTGTCCAGCTCCTTGAGCCCCCTGTGCACGGCCTGCTGCGCCGCCTTTTGCATGGCCACATCAAGGGCCGTGAAGATCTGAAGACCTCCCTTGTAGAGCATATCCCTTCCGTACTTCTCCTCGACGTAGCGGCGAATATGCTCGGTGAAATAGGGGGCGACCTCCAGGAACTTACTCCTCCTCGGGTGAATCTCCAAAATGGTATTCAAGGCCTCCTCGGCCTCCTCACGGGTGATGTAGTCGTTTTCGACCATCTGGTCCAAGACGTAGGCCTGCCGCAGCTTGGCCATTCGCGGATGATTATAGGGCGAGTTCCTACTGGGTGCTTGCGGGAGGCCGGCAATCATTGCGGCTTCCGCCAGATTTAAATCCTTGACGTGTTTTCCGAAATAGTTCTGCGAGGCCGCCTCGACTCCATAGGCCCCGTGCCCCAGATAGATCTGGTTGAGATAGAGATAGAGGATTTCCTCCTTGGAAAGAGACTCCTCCATTCGGTTGGCCAAAATGGCCTCGCGGATCTTTCTCGACCACTTTCTCGCGGAGGAGAGGAGCAGCGATCTCGCCACCTGCTGGGTGATGGTGCTTCCTCCCTGGACGATTTCCCCGGCCTGGATGTTCTTCAAAAACGCCCTGATGATGGCGGGATAATCGAGGCCCTCATGCTGAAAAAACCGGGCATCCTCCGCCGAAAGAAAGGCATGGAGGACAAAACGGGGGATCTCCTCAATGGGAACCACGACGCGTTTTTCCGTAAAGAATTCCCCAATGGGCTCTCCCGCATCCGAATAGGCGGTGCTGATTATGGGAGGGGTGTAATCCTTGAGGGAGTCCACCCGGGGGAGATCATGGGTGAAATAGAGATAGACCCCCCAGGCCCCCAGGCCCAGGATGACGAAAAAGACCGCCAGTGTAGTAGCAATGACCTTGATACGCCGTATTCTGCGCCGCCGTTTCTCATACAAACGCATGGATATAAATGTAAGCGAAAAGGGGATTTACGTCAATAGGAAACAACCGAACAGGGTAAGGCTGAGGCTTCGGGAGTAGGCAGTAGGGAGTAAGCAGCAGTGATGAAGGGGGGGAGAAGCTGGAGAGGACAGGTTGAGGTTAAGGCTAAGACTAAGGCTGAGAGGGATTAGAGAATTGAGAATGAGGAGTGAAGGATGAGGAATAAGGATGGAGTCCAGGAGAGGAGGGCCGAAGTGGTCCATGTCAAGGGTGGCATGAATACTGCATCTACCGGCACAAGGTTTCTTCGGATTCGGGAGGTCTCTCATGAAGAGGGAATGCGGATTTACCCTTACTGAGCTGATGGTCGTCGTTGCCATAGTTGCAATCTTGTCCGCCACTGCCATCCCCATGTACATGCATAACGTGAGGAAAACGAGGGTACAAGAGGCGGTGGATACCATCGGGGCCATTAAGGATGAGATTAATGGCTACATGTCGGAGAGAGGTTCTCTTCCTCCGCCCTGCAACAACCATGGGCAAATTCGCAATACCGTCGGCGTTCAAGTACCCGAAAGCGGGAAGTGGACGTATCAGATAAGGAACAACGGCGTCGTCTTTGCCAGGGCACGAGGTTCCCTCGGGCCTGGCCTCAGGGGGGGATGGATTCGTTGCACCCCCCAAGTCAGTTGGACCAACCGGGTGATTACCAACTGGCAGTGGCAGTGTGATGGCAGAAGGATAAGGCAGAACTATCTTCCCAAATGATGGTCAAACATTGTTACTGAGGGACAAAAAATGTCCATGGGGTGGCCGAAAAAAGTTGACAATGATTTCCAAAAATACTATAAGGAAAAACGTCATAAAAAAAACCCCTTTATTTCCGGTATATTACGGACTCCAATGGGAAAGAAGGAAAGCATCGGGGTTTGGCATGGATTGTGCTAAAAGGCAAGATGTGGCAGATAAAAAAATCTCTATGGAGAGGAGGTGAAGACTTCTCTGGGGCCAGGGGAAACATCACATTTTTCGTAAGGAGGTCAGACGATGAGGAACAGAAAAGGTTTTACATTAATTGAGTTGATGATCGTCGTAGCGATCATCGGGATCTTGGCGGCCATCGCCATTCCCATGTACAACGCCAACGTGAACAGGGCGAGGCTCCAGGAGGCCACCGACTGTCTGGGCGCCATAAAAGACGAGGTTGCCAACGTCACCGCCGATACTGGAGCGCCACCGGCTGCTTGTGCGAATTGGCAGGATGTTCTGAACAACATCGGGGTACAGGTTCCACTATCAATGGGCCCGGGCGGAGGCCGGAAGTGGGCGTATTCGACGATTGATGGCACCGCTGGCGGTACGGCAAATGGGAATTACACCATCCAAGCATTAGGCGGGAATGCCCAGAATATCGGCTCCGTCCTGGCGGGATGTCAGGTACAGTGTATTGGGGCGTATAACCGAGCCAATGGGGTATTTACTCGCTGGAGTTGGGATTGCCCCAATAACGCCACTGTTGCTGGCTGGTTGCCTACAGGCTAAAGGCCTGAAAAAGGGAAGGGGTGCTGCCTTGCCCCCTCCCTTTTTCTTTTCCCAAAATCAATGTTCTGACATGAGCTGTGGAAAGAGGGAAGGTACGCCCTTTTTCCATTTTCCTTTTGTTTATTTCTTATAGAGAGAGGGAAAGATGAGCGGGAGAAACAGCAAGGGATTCACCATCACGGAGCTGATAATTACCATGGCCATCATCGGGATTCTGGCGGCCATCATCATCCCCATGTATACCAACCATATACGCAGGGCGAGGCGTTCGGATGCGAAGGTGGCCCTGGAGAACGTCCGGGCCATGGAGGAGCAGTTTCGTGCGGAAAGAGGCGCCTACACGTTGAATAGTCAGGATCTGGTCTCCTTCGGTTGGCCGAGTAATGGCGGAAATGCCATCGATTATGACGCTGGGGACTACAGGATTACCCTGGTGGCCCATGCATCTGGATTTCTGGGACAGGCGACTCCGCGAGCAGGGACCAGGCAGTTCAACACCGATGGCGGTGCGGCTGGGTGGCTCCGCATCGATGCCGATGGAAATAAGACCCCAGCTGACAAGTGGAAGTGATGGCCGTGCATTAGACGACTGTTTGTTTTTCATGGGGCAGGGGTATCATTGCTCACGGCATACCATCAAGCCGATATCTTCTCGCCTTCTGTCAGGGTTCCAAGGAAATCCCCCACCGTATTCAAATCCTCACGGTTGGATGCACCGGTGTGCTCTCGGTCCCGATCCAATCCCCGTTTTTCCGGAGGGGAAAAAGGGCTTGAAATCAATAGAGGAATAGAAGATCATAATTGGTAGATCAAGGGTTGACATTGTAATGCTCAGGGGCCTTCACCTGACGCAAAGGTAGGTTATGGATCCCGTTCTCATCTACATTTTTGCCTTCCTATTCGGGGCCATTGTAGGAAGCTTCCTCAATGTCTGTATCTTCCGGATGCCCCTGGGGAAATCCATCATCTCTCCGTTTTCGTACTGCCCTCAGTGCAAGGTTCCCATTAAGGCATATGATAACATTCCCGTCCTCAGCTATTTTCTGCTCGGCGGCAAGTGTCGCTCCTGTAGAGCTCCGATATCGCCCAGATATCCACTGGTTGAGACGATTATGGCCGTCTTTTCCGTTCTGCTCGTGCTCAAATTCGGCCTCTCTCTATCCTTTTTTATCTCCTTCGTCCTCATCTCATCCCTGGTCGTGGTGAGCTTCATCGATTTGGATCACCGGGTCATTCCCGACAGGATCAGCCTCCCCGGGATCGCCCTCGGCCTTTTGGCATCGTTTGTGAGACCCCCGGGCCATAACGATTTCCTCGTTCGTTTTGTCTTCAGAATGGTGCGGGGAAGCGTCAACACGGCCACCCTCGATTCCCTCTTGGGAATATTCATCGGCGGAGGGCTCCTCTACGCCGTGGCCGTCTTGTTCTACTGGGCAACGAAGAAGGAGGGAATGGGCGGCGGAGACATCAAACTCTTGGCCATGATCGGGGCCTTTTTGGGATGGAGCTCGACGGTATTCACCATCATGGTGAGCTCGCTTATCGGTTCCATTGTGGGCGTCGCTCTCATGGTAGCCAAAGGGGCTGACAGGAAATACGCCATCCCCTTCGGACCATTCCTGTCCATGGGGGCCGTCATTTACCTCTTCTTCGGGAAGGAGATTATCCGCTGGTATCTCCACTTTCGGATTTAGGGGTCACTTCGAGAGGCTGATGATAAGGGACCGGCTGTTCAGAAAATTGGCGGTGGGATTGAGGCTAGAGATCATCCTCAATATGACCCTCTTGGTCATCGCCGCAATCCTTCTGGTCGGCATAAGCATGTTGAAGCTCAGCGAGAGGAATATCCTCAATCAAAAGATCGAGGGAAGTTGGTTTATCGTCCATTCGATTCAGAATACCATGAACCTCATGTTCAAGGGGAAGGCGAACCCCTTCCTCGCCGGTCCTCCGCTTCAGGGATTGGTATCGATGTACGCGTCGGACGAGAAGCTCAAAGAGATAGCCATTGTGGACAGGGATTTTAGGGTTGTCGCCCACAGCAGAAAGGAGATGATCGGAGCCCAGGCCGAGACGGGCCAGTTCAAAAGGGCTGTTCTGGACGGGGAGTCCTTTTACGAGTTGAAGGCTGAGGAGGGGATTCTCTTCGACAATTACCGGGATTTGATCGTATTTTCCCCCCTCTCCATCGGGGGCAAGGTTGTTGGAGGCTTGAGGGTTAACCTGTCGCTGGCCGACGTCATGGCCAATATCGTGGAGTCCCAAAGGTTGGTGGTTCTCTTCATTATCATCGACTCCTTGGTCCTCATCCTCTTCGGCAGCTTGCTGCTCTCGCGGGTGATCGTCAACCCTATCAAGAACCTGGTGAATATTACCGGCAAGATCAGAGACGGCCAATTGAATCAGAAGATCGATGTCACCGCCAAGAACGAAATTGGGCAGCTCATGGAGTCCTTCAACCAGATGGCGGAGAGGCTCGGGGAGAACAAGAGGAGATTGGAAGACCATATCCACTCCCTGGAGATCACCAATAAGAGGCTGAAGAGGGCTCAGGAGGACCTGCTCATTTCCGAGAAATTGGCCTCCATCGGACGGCTCGCGGCGGGGGTTGCCCATGAGGTGGGAAACCCCCTGGGGGCAATATTGGGATACACCACGATCTTACAGGAGGGGATGGGGAGCCGTGAGGAAGAAGTGAACTATTTGAGGCGTATCGAGAACGAGATCGACCGGATTAATCACATCGTCAGGGAGCTGCTCGACTTTTCAAGGCCCACGAGATTCGAGATTCAGGAATTGGATGTAAATAGCACCATAGAGAACACAATCTCGCTGGTATCTCACCAGAAGTCCTTCAAGCAGATCGAGACGAAACTCGATTTGGAACATGATCTTCCGCGAGTCAGGGCTGACGAGTCCCAGCTCCAACAGGTCCTCATCAATCTCTTCCTGAACGCGGCGGATGCCATGTCCGACGGAGGAACCTTAAACGTCAGGACAATGGAGACGGTGGTCCGAAGGGGTACGGAAGCGGAGTTTGAGGCGATATTCCCCCGCAGGAGAAAGTCGGACCCAGAGGAATCCGACTACTCCCATCTCCGAAAATTCAAGCCCCTTCCTCTGATCTATGATAAATACAGCGAAGGGGATCGCCTGGTTCGGATCAACGTCTCGGACACGGGCTGCGGCATTAAAAAGGGGGACTTACAGAAGATCTTCGACCCCTTCTTTACGACCAAGCCCCCCGGTAAGGGAACGGGCTTAGGGCTATCCATCTCCCTGAGAATCATCGAGCTCTTTAATGGGGAAATCAAGGTGGAGAGCCAAATCGGGAAGGGATCAACCTTCACCATTCTGCTTCCCTCCGTTGAGGCAAGCAGCATGCCTAATCCACAAACTGAGGAGCGCTCATGACCACCAACAGAATTCTTTTAATCGACGACGAGGAGAATTTTCGACACATGCTGTCCGTGATCTTGAAGAAGAGGGGCTATGATGTCGAGATAGCCGGCAGCGGAACCGAGGGCCTGAAGAAAATCGATACTGCCGCCTTTGATACGGTCCTCTGCGATATTCGGATGCCACAGATGGATGGCTTGGAATTCCTGAAGGAGGCTCAGAAGGCGGGATGCGAGTCAACCATCATCATGATGTCAGCGTATGGAACCCTCGATACGGCTATCGAGGCCATGAAGTTGGGGGCATATGATTACATCTCCAAACCCTTTAAGCCGGATGAGATCATTTTGACCTTAAAAAAGGCGGAAGAACGGGAGCGGCTCAGGCGGGAGAACCTCTTTCTGAAGAAGGAGGTCCAGAAGGAGTACAGTTTCGAGAATATCATCAGCAAGAACGAACGAATGAGGCAAATATTCGATACGATCCGAAAGGTGGCGAAGTATAAGTCGACGATTCTCATCGAGGGGGAGAGCGGAACGGGCAAGGAATTGGTGGCCAAGGCCATTCATTTTAACAGCGATCGTGCGGACAACCCCTTCATCCCCGTCAACTGCGGGGCTATTCCGGAAAACCTCCTGGAAAGCGAGCTTTTCGGTCATACCAAGGGAAGTTTCACGAACGCGGTTCGAACCAAGAAAGGGCTTTTCGAAGAGGCCGACGGGGGGTCGATGTTTCTGGATGAGATAGGGGAATTACCTCTCCAGCTTCAGGTGAAACTGCTTCGAGTATTGCAGGATGGTGAGATGCGACGCATCGGGGATTCTCGTCCCATCAGAATCGATGTACGGATCATAGCCGCAACCATCAAGGACCTGGATAAGGAAGTCAGGGAGGGTAAGTTCAGGGACGACCTCTTCTACCGCCTCAACGTTCTCCCCATGAAGATCCCGCCCCTGAAGGAGCGAAAGGAAGATATCCCCTTGTTGGTGGACCATTTCATCAACAAATACAGCAGGGAACTGAACAAGCCCATCGAGGCGATTACTCCGGATGCCTTGAACTGCCTTATGAATTACGGCTGGAATGGCAATGTTCGGGAATTAGAGAACGTCATTGAGCGGGGCATTGTGCTGACCGAATCGAGTCAGCTTCAGGTCGAAAACCTCCCCGCCGAGATTCAAAGCCCCAGGGAGGAATCGAAGCTCAACTTACTCAATGATGAGCTTTCCATCAAGAAGGCGAGCCGTTACCTTGAGATCGACCTGATCAGAAAGGCCCTCCAGAAGACCAAGGGCAACCACACCCATGCCGCCAAGCTGTTGGAGATCAGCCACCGGGCCCTGCTCTATAAGATCAAGGAATATGGCATCGATGCGAAGAGTTCATGAGGGAACTGCCTCCCATTCGTGCCCGTTGTTCGTGTTCGTGATACGTGCTCGTGGTTTGAACCCAATCCTTTGGCATTTGAACTTTCCATTTTTAACCAATAAAACCAATTAAACTAATACAACCAACCAACTCATCGCCATTTGACATTCATCGTCGTGTCGTGTCCGTATCTTTCGCGCTCGTGCCCCGTGTTCGTTATCAGTTATTTGTTATTTGTCATCTTATCTTCTGCCGCCAACCTCCAACCTCTCGCTTGACGTCTCGAAAAAACTCGCTCTTCGCTGCTCAGAAATCTTTTTTCGACAATTTCAACGTCCGCTTCCTAGCAAAATCGCCTGAGACGCCCCTTCGTTCCCAAGACTTGGCGAAAAAATCTTTGATTCGCGCTCAGAGCTCGTTTTTCCGCCTTTCCGGGGATTTCCAACTTTGAACTTTGACATTTTGCCTTCCACCTCCCGCCTCTTTCGCCTTTCCCTGACCGCAACACCGCCTTTTGACTCCAGCACCCCCCCGCCATTTCCCCCCCACCGTTAAATGCCTCCCGTGAAGTGTGAAAAAAGGTCAGGCCCCTGGGCTCAAACGCCCCAAATGCCAGTTGACCAGAACGAGCCGCGAATTGACATGGAGATGCGTCTGGCACTCGGTTTTACGCAAACATTTCAAGACGTATGAAAAAAGGTTATGAGATGGCTACAAACATCTAGTATAGCGAAATTATTCGATTTTCCCTCCCTTTCTTAATCTTTACACAATCATACACAAGTTTACATCGGGCTTCTCTTGGTATGATTTTTGACCCTCTGGGAGGCCGAAGATCATTGGGAAGAGGAGGTTTTGGGAATGAAGCTATTCAAGACATCAAAGGGATTCACGCTGCTGGAAATGCTCATCGCCATGATCATTCTCTCCGTTGCCCTCCTTGGCCTGGGGCAAATGATGCTCCTTTCCATCCGTGGGACCGCCTTCGGGAATAAGGTCACTGAGGCCACCACCTTTGCCCAGGATAAGATGGAGGAGCTGAGAACGGTGGACTGGAATAACCTTGAGGATGGAAATGATACCATCGTCGGCTCCCAGGGGATTCAGTACCGAAGGACGTGGACCGTGGCCCCTGCGGGAACGATGAAGACCATTAATCTGGCCATAAACTGGAATGATGGTTATGACCATTCGGTTCAAATCACGTCGGTCATCAACAACTGAGAGACCCCTTCATCAAGGGAGGATCCATCCGTGATGATCTGGCTTCACAAGAGGCAAACGGGATTTACCCTCATTGAACTCCTGGTGGCCCTCTCCATCAGCTCTATCCTCATTGCAGCCGCATTCAGGATGTTTACCTCACAGCAAAAGGTATATGAGGTACAGAGCGATGTAATGGAAATGCAGCAGGGCGTCAGAATTGCGATGGATATCCTTGTTCGGGATATCCGTATGGCAGGATTCAACAGCACCGTTGCCCTCTCGAACCCCATCGCAATAAACCCCGTAGAAGGGGGCATACGTGGTGGAACCGATTCCATTGCCATTCAATACCAGTACAACGGGGTTGAGAGGAGCATAACCTATTTCGTGGACGATGATCCAACCGAACCGCACCTGATCAGGAGGGTGAGCGAGGGGGGAACAGATCTTTCCTCCACCCCCCTTTCCAACAATATTCGGGATCTTCAGCTCAGCTATGGCCTCGACGTCGATTCCGACGGCATCGTGGATCAGTGGGAGGAAGCCCCCGTCGGACGAGAGAATGAGATCATCGCCGCCCAACTCACCGTACAAGTCAGGAGCGCAACGCCCGATCCCGGGTACGTTCACCCCTATACCGGCGATCACTACCGCACGAGACAGCTGCAATCAATGGTGAGGATTCGAAATTTCGCCCTCAACTAGTGAGGAGGACTCACGCAATGAAACCTCTTCTTTTTAAGACCGAGGGAGGATTCGCCCTGGTTATTACCCTTATGATTATGCTTGTGGCATCGGTAATTGGCTTTGCCGCCATGACCACCACCGACATCGAGGTCAGGATATCGGGGAATAATCACTGGGGAAATCAGGCCTTTTACGCAGCGGACGGCGCCATCGAGGTTGCCCTCGCCGATAAAGACAATTTTCAGAGGGCCGGCAAGAACTTTGACCTCACCGAACCGGTGAGGGCGAGCGTTACGGTGGGATATGATCCCACCCAGAAAGGGGCACCGAGGGGGAAGGGGATCAGCGCCCTCCACTTCGATTTCGACCACTACATTATAACCTCACAGGGGTACGCCTCCGTGGCTTCCCTGAGGGCATCCAGCGAGATCCAGGAAAAGGTGGTCAAATTGGTGCCCACGGCCCAAGGGGGGTATTAAGATGAGAAAATGGATCCCCATATTGATGGTTCCTTTGATCCTCGGATTGGGCGGGACTCCGGCGATCAGGGCAGACGACACCGACCTGTACGCGGCCGACGTCGACAGCGTACAACCGAACTGCCTGATCATATTCGACAACTCGGGAAGCATGAACAACGAAATGCCCAGCAGCGAATACTACCCCAACCACATCTACCCCAATTCCCTCGGGGTCGATCCCTACGCGGTCTACTACAAATCGGGCGGGAATTGGGACACGGTTTACCGGAATAGCATAGACGAGATCAAATGCGCCGACGCAAGGGACGCCCTGAGAAATTATGGGTACTTCAATGGAAGGCTTAATCCCGCCAGCGAATGCGGCGGGCGGAAAACGTGGTACTTGCGGACGGGAAACTACCGCAATTACCTCGTTTACACCGGACCGTCAGACAATAGGCCGAGGCTCGGCGTGGCGAAGGGGACCGTTCAGAGCCTCATCAATACGACATACGGGGTTCGCTTCGGGGCAATGATCTTCAACCACTCCGAGGGAGGCCGGATACTGCGGGAGGTCAAGGATATGACCCCTCTGAATAGGGCCAGCCTTCATAATGGCATCGGCCAGATTCACGCGGACACGTGGACCCCCCTAGCGGAGACCCTTTACGAGGCCGGCCTGTACTTTCAGGGTGCTTCGAGCTATTTCAACAGTGGGGTAACTTATACGAGCCCTATCCAGTACTGGTGCCAGAGGAGCTACATCATCGTCGTCACGGACGGGGAATCGACTATGGACCGGAATGAAGTTTTAAAGAAAAATGGGAAGAACAAAGATGGAGACACCGATACCGACGAACACGAGCCGGGCTTGCCAATGGAGAAACCCTACGAAGAGGAGGGATCTGACTATCTGGACGATGTTTCCAAGGTCCTCCGGGAAATGGATACGAGGCTGGACCTGGAGGATAACCAAAATATCGTTACCTACACCGTTGGGTTTACCATTCGTTCCGAGCTGCTGGAGGATACGGCGAAAAACGGTGGAGGCAAGTACTACTATTGCCACAACGCTCAGAGTTTTGCCCTCGTGCTGCAGAAAATCATCGAGGAGATCCTAGAACAATCCACATCTTACGTTGCCCCCGTCGTTCCCATCAGCCAGATGGAGAAGGCCAGCAGCGGAAACCGTCTCTACCTCGCCCTCTTCAAACCCACGTGGCGGAGCTTTTGGAAGGGGAATATCAAGAAGTATGCTATCGCCACCGAGGACAATCCCGCAACCGGTGTCAAGATCGGGGATATTCTCGATGTCAACGGTAATCCCGTGCTCGACCCGAAGGGCCGGATCCGGGACCAAGCCGTCTCCTTCTGGGGAAATGGAAAGCGCGACGGCGGCGAGGTCGAGAAGGGAGGGGTTGGTCAGATTCTCCTCAACCGTTCCGGTGAGCGGATGATCTATACCTATACGGGCATCACAACGGATTTGACGGATCCCACCAATGCCTTTATTGTCGATAACGTGGAGATTACTTCCCTCACATTGGGGTTCAGGGAGAATCAAGACCTCGAAAGGCAACAGATCATACAGTTTATCCATGGATACGACCCATATGACGAGAACGGGAACGGAAACCCCCTTGAAAAGAGGGATTGGATTTTGGGGGCATTCCTCCACTCCCGCCCCCTCGTCATCCACTACGGTCAAGGACGATCGGTCATCTACGCGGGGGGCAATGACGGGATGCTCCACGCCTTCGATGACGAAACAGGGGAAGAGATCTGGGGGTTCATTCCTCCCGACCTCCTCGGAAAGTTAAGGGATTTGACGGGGGAGGCCGTTGAGTACTATGTGGACGGCTCTCCCAGAGCGTATATCGTCGATCAAAACGGCGACGGGACCATCGAATCGTCCAATGGCGATCGGGTGATCCTTGCCTGCGGTGAGAGGCGGGGGGGAAATCGCTACTTTGCTCTGGACGTGACCTCCCCGGAAAGCCCTCGTCTCCTCTGGCAGATCGGGCCGGAAGTGACGGGTTTTTCGGAGATGGGGCAGAGCTGGTCCACCCCCATTATGGGGAAAATCCGTTATGGAAGTGATGAGAAGATGGTTTTCTTTATCGGGGGTGGATATGACGAGAATCAGGACAGCGGCCCCGATGCCGGGGAGGATGCCCGCGGCAGAGCCCTCTATATCGTTGACGCGACGACTGGTAGTCTTGTTTGGAAATACTCCCGCGCGGAAAATCCGTTCATGGCTTACTCCATCCCCAGCGACATAGCCCGGGTTGATACTACGGGGGACGGTTACATTGATCGTCTCTATGTCGGGGACATGGGGGGCAAGATGTGGCGCTTCGATATCGGAAGCCCTTCTCCCAGCACGTGGACGGCAAACCCCCTCTTTGATGCCAACGACCAAAGGAAGATCTTCTATCCGCCCGATATATGTCTGGAAAACGGAGGTCAACACTATGAGATGCTCTTTTTCGGCACGGGCGACAGGGCGGACCCCAAGGATGTCACCGTCTGTAATCGCGTCTATGGGGTAAAGGATAAGAACGGACCCACCCTGACCGAGGGGGGGTTGCAGGATGTCACGGACGGCCTTCTCAATGGAAGCGACACGGAAAACGGATGGTATATTCGGCTCAACGGCTATCTGGGAGAGAAGGTACTCTCGACCCCCGTGGTCTATTTTGGCACTGCCTATTTCACGAGCTTCATACCGGACCAAGAAGTATTCGATGACCCCTGCTATGTGGGCCAGGGCAGGGCAAGGCTGTACGCCCTGGGGTATAAGACGGGGGATCCGGTTTTTGATTTCGGCCTCGGTGGCACGCTGGACATCGGTGATCGTTCTTCCGAGATTGGCGTCGGCATACCGTCGGGCGTAGTTATTGCCATCTTCGGGGAGGTGGCAAAGGGATACGTAGGGGTAGGAGGAGGTATCCATCGACCGCCAGTTTCCAATAGGTCAACCATCATTCCCATGTGGTGGAGGGAGGTTTTTTGACCCCCTTCCAAGGAGGCATCCATGAAATCGCCTGTGAAAATAAACCGATTGAAAAAAACGATGCGTATGGTAGGATGGGTATGCTTATTCTCTGCAGGGCTTTATTTTCCAATGAGCTCTGCTTTGGGGGAACAACATATCCGGCAGTTCCAGGGCGTTATTATGGAAAAGGACGCCACGAACAGGGTGATTTACGTGAATGAGATGAAGGTCGTTGTCCCCAAGCGAACTGAAATTAGGACGGCTCGCGATGTGAGCCTCTCCTTCGAATCACTGTGTCCCAAACAGTGGGTGTTCATCCAGGCTCGTCCCGACGGGAAAAGCCTGATAGCCGATAGAATTGTCCGTATACCCCGATACATCCCCCCGAGGGAGAGGGGCAAATACCGATTTTTTACCCAGACAAGGGATGCGAAATAGTCGCTTGGGGATGAGAATGTGGGCGGGTAAAAGACTTGTACCGGTATCGTTAGCCCTGATGCTCATTGTGGGCTGTACGGGAGAGGCTCCCGAGAAACCCGGTGCCAGTAATAGTCCCCCATCCGCCCGGTCCATTGACGTTCCTCCTTCAGATACCAAGCTCCAGGGAAAAGAGGCTTCATCCGACTCGGCTCGAATCCTCAACTCGCCACCCAAAGTCGCGGGGATAACCATCGACCCCGAACTGCCCCGCAGGAACTCCACGCTGAAGGCCAGAGTGGAGGCCTCGGATCCCGATGGGGACACCATTGCGTTCTCCTATCAGTGGATAAAAAATGGCACTGAGCTCATGGGCGAGATCTCCGAAACCCTCAGGGATCCGACTCTGAGGAAAGGGGATAAGGTTAGCCTCCGCGTTACGCCGTACGATATGAAGAGCACGGGGGACGAGGTAGTCTCCCAGGAGATCGTCATCCTCAATAGCGCTCCCGTCATCACCTCTTCCCCGAAGGCCCAAAAAATGAGATCGGCCCTCTATCGTTATCAGGTGGTGGCCGAGGACCCCGACGGTGATCCCATCACCTTCTCCCTCTCCCCATCCTCTCCTCAGGGGATGATCATCGATCCCCAAACCGGGTTGATCCAGTGGAAGATCGGCCGGAGTGATGCCGGCACACACAGCATCGAGGTCATCGCCGCCGACGGGGATGAGGGGAGATGCACCCAAAAATACACCCTCACGATAACCATGCCAAAATAAAAATGGGGTCAGGTCTTCATTCTTGACAGATCAAGTAATAATCCTTCAGCATGTTGCAGGAATGCCACAGAAGGAATCCTCCTTGAATATCCAGCTATGACAGATGTTGATTGATATATAATGCAATATCAAACAACAGAAAGCAGCCTGGGTTTGTCAAGAATGAAGACCTGACCCCTCCTTCTCTCCCGATCCTCTAAGGCAGTCGGCCGTCCGCCGTCTTTTTTGTCCTATCGGCGGTCATCGGTCTGTGGTCTGCGGTCGTAATGATCACGAGCACGGAAAACGGACACGGACACGAAATTCTGATCGGATGGGAATTCGGACAGCGGGCCAGAAAGCATGGAAGCGAAGCGAGAGTGGAGTTCCTCGCAGAAGTATCTAATTCTTCAATCGTTTTTGCTTTGACAAAAAGGGGGATTTTTATTATGATGGTATGTGAATTTTATTCTCAACGGAACGGCATGGAGCGTAAAAGAGGGCTGACCATCATCGAGCTGGTGGTGGTTATGTGTATTTTGGGGGTTATGGTATTGATCGCCATCCCCAACATCGGACGATGGCTCCCGCGGTACCGCTTGAAGTCAGCCGCGAGGGATGTGGCCTCCAACATGCAGCTGGCCAGGTTGGGGGCCATTAAGGATAACCGCGAGTGGGCAATCCTGTTCGATACCAACGGCCAGTTGTATCGGATCATCTCGGATAAGGGACCCGATGGAAACTGGGGAACCCCCGACGATACCGAGGAAAAGGTCGTAAACCTCTCCGATTACCCAAATATCGGGTTTGGAGACAGTGGCCATGGTCCCATCCCTAACGGCGCTCCCGTGGGCGATGGAGTCACTTTTGGAGGCCATAGGGCCGAATTCAACCCAGGAGGGACGAGCACTGCCGGAACCGTCTATCTCCAGAATAACCGGAACGGGGCCTTGGCAATAAGCGTGGATAGCAGCACGGGAATCATCAGGATGTGGCAGTGGGATTCCTCCGATTGGAAGAGGTTATAATTTCGTATGTGGAGGCATTTCATGAACCGTTGGTTTATCAAAAGAAATAAGGGCTTCACCCTTGTGGAGGTGATGATCGCCATCTTGGTGCTCTCCGTGGCCCTGTTGGCCTTGGCAGGGCTTCAAATTGTTTCTATTCGCGGCAACTCCTTCGGAAACTACATGACCGAGGCCATCACCATGGCCAAGGATCTCATGGAGGAGATGAAGGACAAGGAGTGGGAGCAGATCGGGGCCAGTAGCGAACCCCTAAAAGGGCCTTCCGGGGTTACCTACCATAGGGTGTGCACCGTTGTTACGGAATCCAGTGGGATCAAAAGAGTTACTGTTGAGGTGACGTGGGATAACGGGAACCACCGGGTGGCCTTGGTGACGAAGATCGCTGATTTGCGGGCAAACCCATGAGGAGAAGGGAAGAATTTGGGCTCTATCAAAAGGGCTTGACCCTCATTGAGCTCATGGTGGCTCTGGCGATCTGCTTCATCGTCATTGGGGCGGTCTATCGAGCCTTCACCTCTCAACAACGGACGTACACCATCCAGGACCAGGTGGCCGAGGCTCAGCAGAATGCCCGTGTGGCCATGAATATCCTCATGCGAGACCTGAGGATGGCGGGCCATGGAAAGCCGGAGGGCAACGTCATTATCGCCGGGGAGATATACAACTACACTATTCATATCGAAAAGGGCGCGGACGAGGAAGACCCGGATACGATCATTCTCGTGGGGTGTTTTGGAGCACCCAAGGGATACCTCACCAGGACTGCGGATGAGGATGATACGGAGATTGCGGTGAAATCGACGGGAAACGTGCTGAGCAAGATATTCGAAAAAAGCAACCACATCTTCATCGGGGGAATGGAACGGCTAACGGTTGTAGACGCCCCGGACTCTGATGGAGGTATCGTGACATTGAACAGCCCGCTTACGAAAAGGTATCCCACGGGGATTTTATCTGGGTCGGTCGAACCCGGTGCAACCCAAATTCCCTTGAAAAACACGGAGGGCCTGCGGGCAGGGGACGTCCTGTTTCTCGGCCAAGACAGGCTCATCGTTCGAGATGTGGGGACCAATACCATCACCATTGATACCGATCCGGATGTGGCTGGAAACAAGGGGGTTTTGGGGAGCTATCCAGCGGGGACATACGTAAACCCCATCCCTATTTACCGTCTTACGGCATTGGAATATTCAATCGAGGTCGAAACTGAGGACCCTGAGCGTCCGATTCCGTTCCTGAGCAGAAATGACATCGTTGAGGGGAATATAGACCGAAAACTGGCGGAGTATATCGAGAAACTGAAAGTGACTCCGGATGATCGTGATGACCAATCCCTCTACACCATCCGATTGACGGCCAGGACGAGGGTCAGAGATCCCGATTATCGCGAAAACGATGGGTTCAGGACGAGGACCTTGGAATCCCAGGTGAGGCTCAGGAACCTATAAGGGGGCGGCATGACAAACGATAAGGGAGTAGTCCTGGTAATCGCCGTTCTGGCCATGATTACCGCAACCCTTTTGGGCATTGCGGCCATGATGACTTCCGACATTGAGGTGAGGATGTCGGGCAACCAGAGATGTATGGAGGCTGCTCTCTACGCGGCCGACGGCGGCATTGACAATGGGTTGAGCTGGTTGGCCAGTTCAGGGGCGACCAAGCCCGATGATTCAAGGCTCCCAACCATGGAGAAAACGGAGGCTGTCCTCGATCCCAACAATGACAACATCTATTCTCAGTACTATATCTGCGACCTGCACCATTCCAAGAATCCCCCGCCGGGGTGGGATATAACGAAGTTCAGGCGCTATTATTACCAAGTCTATTCCATGGGCTTCGAGAAACCGCCCGAACGCCCCGCAGAGGATGAGCCCGAGGCCTGCGCCGAAATTGAGGTCATCGCCAGCGTCGTCTACCCGGCCCAAGAGTATTAACGAAGATAAGCAGTGCTACAGTGCTGTACGGCGCCCTGACCGCAACACTCTCCTTCCCTTAACCTCAGCCTCAGCCTTTCACCTTTATCATTTGGGATTCATCGACGTGTCCGTGGTCCGTGTTCGTTATCAGTTATTTGTTATTTGTCATTTCTCCTTCTGCCTCCAACCTCTAACCTCTAACCTTTTTCCCCTTTCCGACTGCAGCACTATATTATCGCAGCCTCCTCTTTTTACTGCCTACTGCTTACTGCCCACTCCTTGAACTGCCTACTGCTTACTCTATCGTCTCAGCCATAACCTTAACCTCCCATTCCTTATTTCTCCTCGCAAAATCGGGCGCTCAATGACTCCCGTTGGGTAGTGAGATCAAGCCGTTAACCATTTGAAATAACAGCATAATTAATGATACGCCCGATATGCAAAAAGTTCAGAAACGGGTGAGAAAAATTGTAACGATCCCTGCTGAATGGGCCGTGATAGTCCGCCCCTCCTTTTTCGCTTTTTATTTCAATTTACCCCAGGGCTTGTTGTTTTATTTTTGGAAATCCGGTCGTTCATTGGTACACATTGTGCTCATATAAATAACGAAAAAGCTATTGATTTTCATTAGTTGCGCATTACATCACGGATGGCACGAAATTTGCTTAATCCAGGACAACAGGCGAAGACGATCATTGGATGGGATGGGTTTGAGACAAAGGTAGGAGATATTCTTTAGTCGGTTTTGAGGCAAAGCCGGGTTGTCGAAATGGACTGGGAGTATTTCGTTGAGCGGGCAATCCGGTTTTTTATTAATAAGATGAAAGGGAAAGGCGACGTGAAAAGCTGGATCAAAGGAACAGAGGGGTTGACCATAATCGAATTGACCGTGGTGATGGGTATCCTGGCTGTGATGGTAATGATCTCCATTCCGAACATCGGCAGGTGGTTACCCCGTTACCGACTGAAAAGCGCCGTTAGGGATGTGGCCTCCAGCATGCATCTGGCCCGCTTAGGAGCCATCAAGGAAAACAGGAAGTGGGCCATCCAGTTCTACGTCAACCAACAAGGCTATGTAATCCTGAGCAGTCCCGGCGCAGACGAAACCTGGGGAACCAATGATGATATCGGCTATAAGGGGGATGTTAAGCCCTGGGAATTATCGGCAAGATACCTCAGCGACTATCCAAACGTAGGCTTTGGGGACAATGGATATGGCAATTGGTTTGATGGAGGTGAGGTGGGGGATGGGGTCACCTTTCTCAACAACCGCGTGGAGTTCAGCCCTGACGGTACTGCGGGGCCGGATCGTTTGAACGGGATCGTGGGATCGACCTACTTACAGAATAACAGAGGCGATGCCTCATGTGCGAGGATTCGTTTCACCGCCACAGGGGCTATAGAGGTTGTCCACTGGGATGGCTCTGGTTGGAACCCATAGCGCCGTGGGCGTATGGAGGAGGGTATGAGGATTCGGTTGAAGAATCAAAAGGGATTTACGCTCCTGGAGGTTTTGATCTCCATTATCATCTTATCCGTAGCACTGCTTGCCCTCGCGGGACTTCAGATCATCTCCATCCGGGGCAACTCCTTCGGTGGGACGATGACTGAAGCCATAACCTTGGCGAGGGATAAGATCGAGGATCTCAAAAGGGATGATTGGAATAACGTGGTGTTGGGTACTCACAATGACGATCAGGCGGTTCGCGGGATAAACTATGCCCGGCAATGGGCGGTTCAGATGGTGGGCCAGACGAAAGAGGTCACCGTGACCGTCAGCTGGGATAATGGAAACCATCAGGTTTCCCTGGCTACGTCGTTGGCCGATTACTGAGAGGGGAACGAGGGAGATGAAGAGAGTGAAGGAATTACTATCAGTCCCTAAGGGCTTTACCATAATCGAGCTCATGGTGGCGCTGGTGCTCAGCTTCATCCTTGTCGGGGCCATCTATCAGACCTTCACCTCCCAACAGAAGGCGTATACGGTTCAGGATCAGGTCGCCGAGACCCAGCAGAATGCTCGGATGGCCATGAATATACTCGTGAGGGACATGCGAATGGCCGGGTACGGCATGCCCGATACGGGCGTCACCATAAATAAAACCACGTATAGCAATGCCATCAAGATTAAGAAGGAAGGTAAATATCAAGGCAATGAACAATTATTCGATTCCATCACCATCGTGGGGGCCTTCGGGGCTCCCAGCGGGTATCTCAGCAGGACCATAACCCCGGGATCTACGGAGATATACCTGAGGTCATCGGATGAGGCCTCGGATTTCGATACGGGCGACAGGCAATATATCTTTATCGGGGGAATCGATAGGCTCAAGGTCACGGGTGTCTCCGGAAATAGGCTTGACCTCAGCGGGAAAACCACGGTGAGATACCCAACGGGCATCTTGAGCGCCGCGGTGGAGAAGGGAAGCACGGAGATCCCCCTCGTGGATACCGGCGGCTTGGCCTCCGGCGATGTGCTCAGTATGGGAACGGAAACCCTCACCATAACCGCCGTAGCCAACAACAGCATTACCGTGGATACCGATCTGGAGACCGCGGAAAATCAGGGGATCAGTGGGACTTACCCGGCTGGAACCGTGATGAATCCGGTTCCCGTTTTCCGGGTTACCGCGTTGGAGTACACCATCGATCCTTATTCGGGGTGTTTCCTGAGGGACGATAAAGTCATGACGGCCGGAGGAGGCGAGGCTGCCCGGTTGGCGGGGAATATCCAGGATATCCAGATCACCCCCGACGATCAGGACGATCAAACCTGGTATACCATTACATTGACGGCCCGAACGAGGAACCCGGATCCCGATTACATGGAGAATGGGGGATACCGACAGAGGATACTGCGGTCGGCGGTTATGCTTCGAAATCTTCGGTAAAAGGATTCCTGGGACGATGGAGGAAATGATGAGAACGATGAGCGGAGAGGAGAAATCGATGGTGGGAAATGAACGCGGCGTTGCCCTCGTGGTCGCCGTTCTGGTTATGATTACGGCAACCTTTTTGGGGATTGCGGCCGTGATGACATCGGATCTCGAGATCAGGATATCGGGAAACCAACGGTGTTCCGAGAAGGCCTTCTACGCGGCCGACGCGGCAGTCGACAGTGGGTTGGCCTGGCTTCTCGGCTTGGGTCCTATTGCTCCGGATAAATCGTCCCTCCCCACCATGGAGGGGACCAAATACGTCTTCGATCCCAACCACGACCCGAACTGCTATAGCCGCTACCGTATTATCGACGTCAACTACACGGCGCCTCCACCTCCCGGCTGGGAGTTGACTATGTTCGAGAGACGCTACTACCGGGTCAATTCCATCGGGTTTGGACCCGAAAATGCTGCCAAGGAGATCGAGGTGATGGCCAGCTATGTCTTTCCGAAATAGCGCGAGGAGGAAAAAGGAGAACACGATGAAGAAACGTTGTCTTTATTTGACTATCATTACATTGGTTTTTCTGGGGGCTCTTTCGGCCTTCGGCATGAACTGCGAAACCCCTCCGTTCGTCAATACGGCCGTTACCCCCAACGTGCTCATCATCCTGGACAACTCGGGGAGCACGAAGACCGAGGACGTTCCCGGGTATGAGAACCGATTTGAGGCTGCCAAGGACGTAATAACAAATCTCCTCGCTGATAGCGATGGGTTTCGCTGGGGGTTGATGCGGATGGATGGAGCCGCCAGCACGGGAGAGAGGTCCGAGTGGGACTGGCAGGATCCAGTGACGAAAAACTGGTTTAGTACCGATTCGGACTTCGTTCGCCACGGGGGAAAGCTCCTCCGCCCGGTGGGGACGGATAAAGACGAAATCATCGCCTACATCAACGGGATGGAGGTCTACGACACCATCCCCCACACCTATACCGTCAACGGGGAGACCCTCTTCACCGCAGCGCAGTACTTTGCGGGGGGACATGGTCCCGCGGGGTTGGGGACGTACAAGGGCGACGCGGAAAACAATTATCAATACCGCAAGGGAAGTAAAAAATATTGGGCCCGGGATACGGACGACTACGGGAACAGCATCAACGTCTCAAGCCCCATCGAGCACTGGTGCCAGCAGAACTTCGTCATCTATTTGACCGACGGGGAGTCGAACTGCGACAGCGACTGGAATCGTCTCCTAAATCTCGTCGGGGATTACGATGGGGACGGGGCCGATGACCCCAACGTCGATGAATGGGACGAAAGCGGGGGGAATCACTACGTGGACGATGTTGCCAAATGGATGTACGAGAACGACCTCAGGACCGATGACGATATTATGCCGGGGGTACAGAACGTCGTTACCTATGTCGTCGGTCTCAGGATCGATTCGCCCTTACTCGAGAGGGCCGCTGATGAGAATCATGGAAGGGGAATGTACTTTTACGCCGCCGACTATGACGACTTGAAAGACGCCTTTGGAAGGATCGTAAACGACATCATCCAACGGACCGCCTCGGGGACGGCCGTGGCCGTCCAATCAACCTCTACGCAGGGAGTCAGGAAGCTCCTCAGGGCCAAGTTCGTGCCCGGGACATGGACGGGGCATCTGGAGGCCTTCAAACTACCCTATACAAAGGGGGATGTGCCTGTCTGGGATGCGGGAGCTGAGCTTCAGAAGAAGAACCCGGTCGACCGATACATCTTCACCGCCGTGGACAGTGCAAAAGGGGCCCCTGTTAAGATGAACGGCAAGGTGCTGTTTACCGAGGCCAACAGCGGGACAAAGGACGCCAATGGCGACAAGCTGTCCGACCTCCTGGGCGCCGCCGATGACGCCGAGGCCAAGAAGATCATCCGCTACATCCGGGGCGACAGCGTGGCAGGCTATCGGTTGAGAGCAGATGAGTGGAAGCTCGGGGATATCGCCTACTCGAGCCCCATAATATCGGGGAATATCGTCTTCGTGGGGGCAAACGATGGGATGCTCCACGCCTTCGACATCAACACCGGCGAGGAACTGTGGGCCTTTATCCCCAACAACCTCCTGGGCAAACTGAAGGATCTCACCCTGCCGGAGTACTGCCACGAGTACTTCGTGGACCTCGCGCCCAAGGTGGCCGAAATTTCGGTGGGCGGTGTCCTGAAGAAGGTGCTGGTCGGAGGGGAGCGGGCCGGTGGAAAGGCCTTTTTCGCCCTGGATATCACCAATGCACAGAATCCCGCACTGGTTCAGCCCGCGTGGGAGTTCAGCGACCCGGCCCTGGGGGAATCGTGGACCATCCCCGCCGTGGAAAAGTGCTGGATCAACGGAGAGAAGTGGTTGGCCTTCATCGGGTCGGGCCGTGACAACGCGGATTCAAAGGGGTACCTTCTCGCCGTGAACATAGTGACAGGTGAGAAGATGGGAAAGGAACTCCTCCTGACCGGAGCCCCCGAAAACCAGCTTCCCAGCCTGAGGGCCATCGATACGGATATGGATGGCTACACGGACAGGATTTTCGTGGGCTGCCTGCAGCAGAAGCTCTTCGTGGTGGAGGTCGACTCGAAGTTGGCGGACCCCAGTAAGTGGAAGAGCCACCACATCCTCAGCACCGGAGGGGCAGGGATGTTTCAGCCCATCTCCGTCCCCACGAGCCTCTCCGTCTACGATGAGACGGGTATCGAGCACGTGGACCTTACCGTAATGGCCTACTTCGGGACGGGGAAGTACTACACCCTGGCAGACAAGGACGACTTATCCCTTCAGAGCTTTTACGCGGTGAAGGACAACGCCGTGAAGGTGGGAAGGGGTGGACTGGCCGATCAGACGAATGCGGACGTCTGTACCGATATCCACGAAGGGTTTGGGTGGTACATCGACCTCCTGGAGGGCCCGGGAGAACGGGTTATCTCCGCCTCCCTGGTCATCGGGGGGTACGTCTTCTTCACCACGTTTCAGCCCAGCGATGATCCCTGCGAGGGGGGGGGAATTGCCAGGCTCTACGTCGTCGGCTACGAGGCTGGGTGCGTTCCCACTGAGCCGGTGATCGACGCCGACGGCGATGGCGACATAGATGAAAAGGACATGGACGCCATGAAGGACGGAAGGGTCATTAGCATCGGATACGGAATCCCCTCGGACATCGTCTTCGACCCCGGCGAGAGTACCATCATCATCCAGACCAGTGATACCACCATCCACCAGTTCAAGATCGATGTGTTGAGCAAGAAGCTGACCGTCCACTCGTGGAGGGAGGTCATCGAGTAAGGGAAAATCGACAAGAGGAGTCATACCATGAAATCGAAAAAGCTGGGGTTTTTGTTTTTGGCAATCGCCATCATCATGGTGCTCTCGGTTCCGGTTCTGGCCATCGGGGGTTCCAAGGGTTACCTGGTTCCAGTTACCATTGGGAAGGCGGATCGAACCCGCATGGATGGCTACATCGTCTTCGCTGAAAAGGAGATCCACCGCATGGCTTACTGGGGCTCTGCGGGTCTGCGGGAAGGGAGCGGTACTTCTGCTACCCGGAAAAACCAAAGGGTTGTCTGGGCGCCGCAAGAGGGACGGAAGAGCCCTCCCAATCTCCTCATGTTTGAGTCGATCAGGTTCATGGAGGGGGGACACGAGCTCTTTATCACCTATGGGAAGGGAAAGAAAGCGCTGGACGCCAACAACTTCTTCTCGGGCAAGAAGATCCGGTTCACAAAGGATTCGTCGCACGCCGATATCTTGCCCCAACTCCTCGCCCCGGGGGAAGTCCTCTGGATCAAGAGGACGGGCGAGCCCATGAGTATCAAGTAATATTTCATACCACCGACTGCCTGGCTTTTAAGCCACCCCTTGTGGGTGGCTTATTTTTTGGAGGCCGCCGCGCTTTTCCAACCTGTAACGGGAATTACACCACGTCCCATATGAGCTCCAACACCCAGGG
>Ga0180437_10003260_pt1 | contig 24392 bp, 17 predicted proteins | sample SS_ome_4_FD_132410 | JGI IMG/M metagenome (GOLD analysis project Ga0180437, IMG submission 132410) | Hypersaline lake sediment archaeal communities from the Salton Sea, California, USA - SS_3_D_1 metaG | ecosystem: Environmental > Aquatic > Non-marine Saline and Alkaline > Hypersaline >... | reverse complement strand
TCTTTGACATTAATATCCGGATTGCCCATATAAACCGCCTTACGGGCGAGGTACATTTCAACCATCATTGCAATTAACGCATTCAGGTCTTTTTCACAGGCGGAGGCGAACCCGGCATCTTTTAATAAGGCGTGGGTCAAACAGGGAGTGAAACGGCGATTCCAGGGATGGAGCGAACTACAAAGCTCAAAACACTCAATTGTGAAAGCATTACAGGCATATTTGTGCATGATCTTTTTGGTGTTAAAATAAAACAAAAGCGAATTCACAATGTCTTCCCGAGTCATATTATTATTATTGGCGTTCGCCATTAATTCTGAGGCGATTTTTTCAGCCTCGGCCAGAATTGTATTTTCTTTTACCGTCAGATCCATTTCACTAAAAAATTCATCATAATTAACATTCTGATAACCAATGCCATATTTTTGTTGTAAGAAATCCAAGTCAACAATCGAGCTAACCACGCCTTTGGGAACCACCTCCGGGAAATTGGTCACATTTAAAATTTTTGTCTGTCGAATCGATTTGCGGACCGCCATCAAATGCAGCAACTGCTTTAAATCCGCCCAGTCCGGTACATAAAAACCTTCCAGTCCGTATCGCCGTAAGCCGGCTGGCAGATCCAGCCCCCACCCGGCGGTATTTGCCAGAATGACCGGTTTGTGGTATTGCTCAGCAATTCGCAGACCGGTGTATTGCGGCAGACCCCCTCCGGTTACAACATAAACATCGGTTTTCAGATCATCCTGGGCTAATTTATTCAATTGGTCGTCTTTGAGCATAATGTCGGGATTACCTTTTTCCACCCAGAGGTGCATTGCCGTCGGCTCCAGCAGTTCGATTTGGGGTGGAAAAGGCACCGTTTTCAGTTCATTTTGGAGCCGTATAAAATCGTCTTGTAAAGCTTTTCTCTCGGCTTCTTGAGTTAAATTACCCAGTTCTCCCACGCGACAGGAGCCCTCATAAGCGGCTTCGTGAATACACCCATTCACAATAAACTTAACCGTCAATTTTGTTTTCAGCGCGCTTTGCAGTTCGAAAGTAGTACTGGCAGAGGAAAAAGTGGGGGAAAAAGTTGCCAGAGTGCCCAACGCCGCCACCGAGCTACCTAAAAACTCACGCCGCGACAATTTCCCCGGCACAGAATGATCGTTGTTATTCATTATTTAGCTCCTTTTCTTGCATTTTAAAAAGTGACATTCGAGGTTTGTATTTTCTTGATTTGCTTTAGAATGCAAAAGTGACGACGCATTTAAATTGTTAAGTTGAAGCTGACGCGCGGTGGCGGGACTTTAAGGAGGTGAGATATACTCGTTAAAGATTAAAATGTAACATTAAATGGATCTAGATAATAAGACTTCTCGTGTGTTTTCGAATTGTATTTTACCCTCACCCCAACCCTCTCCCTTTGGGAGAGGGTTGGGGTGAGGGTAAATATCTTTCGAGGTACTTAAGATTTTAATGTTACAAAATAAACCTTAACGAGTATATAATAACTTACTCATATTAAACCAGTAAGGTATTATTTATATTTAACGCCAATACTTCAATGGGGAAAGTTATTTAATCTCACCTCCTAAACAAGCTTATTTATCATTCTTTTCTTCGGGGGCTGGCGGCGGCGGTGCTTCTTCTTCCAATTCTTCATTCATTTTTTCTTCATCATCTCGCCGGTCTAATAAGTTTTCGTTATCTTTTTTATAACGTAGTACCAGATAAGAAATTGTCATTCCCGTGTTAAAAGTCGCGAAGGCGTAAGATAGAACAATTCCGCCAATGAATAACAGGGAGACCGCCACAATATAAGCGGCAATATCAATTTCAGGCTTAATGAGTGGTTTTTTAATGAGCGGAAAAAAGTGGGCTAAATAAGTTTGTGCTTTGATGGTCGGACTGAATTCTCCCAGCAAGTAATCCAGATGGAACGACAGAATGAACAACCATTCCTGTAAATGAGCAAAAGCCTGATTCATCAGATTAGCAAAATCTTCCCGAAAACTTTTTGCCACCAACCAGGGCGTTTGGTAAATCACCATAAAAAGCAAAATCGCTTTTTTCATGATGAATGCAAAAATCCCCAGCGTAAACACGGATTGAACCAGACAGCAGAGGTGATAAAAAATCACCCGCGCTGGTTGATGCCAGATAATGGCGATTATTTGAAAAATTACCTCAAAGGCATCTTCGTCAGTGGTAGCGACAATAGCCGGGAACAGCAGAATCACCCCACAAAGGATCACCATAAAAAAAAGCAGAATCAGACACAACATAATCCAGATAATTGAAAATAAACTGAATCCAATCGTGCCCACCATCGGAATAAAACCAACCAGTCCGACAAACCAGCCACCCAGAAAGAAACAGAGAATAATAATCCCGAAGGCGATGGGCGCCATTAAAATGGAGCTCATCTTTTTACGGGCAAACCGAAACGCTTCACGCCAGGTATAAAAATTATGCCCTTTTATCAGCATGTAACTGGCTCTGGAAACGGCCGTGGCGGTGAACATTAAAATGATCATCGCGATAAAAATCCCGACACCATAAATAATCCAACTAAACCCGAACACATTAGCCCCGGTCAGGTACGGGAACAGATGAAAGGTTTTCCAGGCGTATTTCAATTCAAATCCATTGATACATAAAGCGAAATAGCTGAAGCCGGTGTAGATTAAATACGCACTTAAAAAACCGATCAATTGGAGCCAGATTCGCTGAAAACTCAGGGCAATTCGGGGCGCTTTAAAAAGGGCGGTGAAATTAAATGGTACATTTAGCATCGCATGTCTCATTTTTACAAGAGCCTTCTTTTTAATATGATGAAAGCGTTAAGAATTATTTATTGAAAAGCAACCTCAGATTTTACAGATAATAATCTGTGTCATCTGCGAAATCTGCGGTCTTATTTTTATTTGATTCAAATATTTCAGATAGTGAAATTATTTAATTCCAGCTTGTTAATCCTCATTTCTCAATTCAATCGATTCCTTGAGAATAATTTTTACCAAGACAATTCGATTACGCACAATCTTTTCAATGACAAATGCAAACTCATCAAATTGAATTCGCTCCTTTTCTTTCGGAACATAGCCGGTCTGATCAAAAATAAGTCCGGCTAAGGTATCATAACTTTCACTAATGGGAATCGGCAGCCCGAGAAACTCCTGCAGCTCGTGAATATTGATTTTTCCATCCGCCAAAAACGTTCGCTCATCAACTCGTTTGATTAGTGGGCCTTCACTATCATACTCATCCTGGATTTCGCCAACAATTTCTTCTAAAACGTCTTCCAGGGTAATTAATCCGGCCGTCCCCCCGTATTCGTCTACCACAATCACCATGTGGGTTTTTTCTTGTTGGAACTCCCGCAGTAGTTCATCAATCTTTTTATTTTCGGGGACGAACTGTACCGGTCGAGCCAACGAGCTTAAATTCACCGGGGGGATTTCTGTACTTTTTTTCTCAGCTTTAATATAAGGGAGCAGGTCTTTCGCGTGAATAATTCCTAATATATTATCCACCCGACCCTGATAAAGCGGGATGCGGGTGAAGCCATTTTCTTTGATAATATCAATCAGCTCATCCAGTGAGGTATTTTTTTCCACACACACCATATCAATTCGGGGAACCATCACCTCGCGTACGGATGTTTGAGAGAATTCAAAAATCGAATGAATCATTTCTTTTTCATCCTCTTCAATGGCCCCCTTTTCTTCACCCACCTCCAGCAAGGTTTTCAGTTCTTCTTGTGAAAAGAAAATACCAACATCGTAAATCCCGAGTGTTTTTGAAATGAAGGTGGTAAATCGGGCCAGAAGATAGGAAATGGGATAAAGCAGAAATGAGATTATCTGAAGGGCGAAAGAAATTTTTTGGGAAATAGCAACGGCATTTTTGACGGCAATAATCTTAGGCGTAATCTCTCCCAAAACTAAAAGAATGCTGATGACAACGACAATCTCCAACAGAATCGCGATTTCTTCACGAAAATGAAAACCAGCACTTAGATCCGCTGTCAATAAGGCCGCAATCGTCGCCGCCGAGACGTTTACAATAGTATTTCCAATTAAAATTGTGATCAGGAGCTGTTTGGGATTTTCTAATAGTTTTACGACACGTTGAGCCGAGGAAATTTTGCTTTCTTTCAAATGCTGGAGTTTGATTTTAGAGAGTGAAAAGAAAGCCGTTTCCGAACCTGAAAAAAAAGCTGACAACAGTAAAAATATAAAAAAAAGTAAGAGCTTGAAAAGAAAAGGCTCTAGATCAGTATCCAAAATTTATCTAGCCTCCTATGAATGATAATATTCTCTATTCCGGGTCGAATCCACTCCAAAATTACAAAAGGATCAGATTTACTACAACCTAAATTATTTTATTCCCATTCCTGAATTTCAAAATTTCAGTAAATCCTGCTCTAATCGTATTCCGAGTGGATCCGCCAAACTTTTATAAGTGGATTTGCTTAAAATTACAGTGATTTTTATTTTTGATCATAAATTACCGCTTATGGACATTAATCGCCTTTCAATTAAGCCCGGCCCGAACCGGGTCTATTATTTAGCCTCAATCTTCAAGTAATAATCTTCTTTTTGAGTCATTGCGTGCTTGAGCTCAGGGGTAACATCATCATAATCCAGCAGATGAAGCAAGCCATGAATCGCCAGGCGGAGGAGTTCATTCTCCCAGGTGAGGTGATAATCCTCAGCCTGTTGTCGGGCTACTTCCGCACAAATATAAATTTCACCTTCCAGGCATTTTGTTTCATCGTTACTGAGTGGAAAAGAAATGACATCGGTTGGAATCGTTTTTTTAAAATATTTTTGATTCAGCCGGGTTATATAGTTGGTATCAACAAAGATAACTCCAATCTCACAGGCCGTTACAGAATGATCTGTTAACATCGCTTGAAAGATTTCCTTCATTTTATTTGACTTCAGGGGAATATCATTAAACTGGAAATGAACGGAGACATTAAACATCAGCCAATTTTCCTCTACGAAAGAATTTCTCTTCCTGGTCTGGATATTCAACCCGGGCATGAAACATCCCAATGAGAAATTTTTGGAACTGTTCGCCAATTTTATGTAAGTCACTTAACGTTAAGGGACATTCATCCAATTCAGATTGAGTGAAACGCTCCCGAATAATTGAATTTACCATTGCCTGAATCCGACTCACGGTGGGGTCTTTCAAGGTACGCGAAGCCGCTTCAATGGCATCGGCCAACATGACAATGCCAGTTTCCTTGCTTTTTGGCCGCGGCCCCGGATAGCGAAAACTCGATTCGTTGATTTCATCGCCCTTGGTTTTGTTCTGCTCAATCGCTTTTTTATAGAAAGGATTCATCAGACTTGTCCCGTGATGTTGATTGATAAAATCAGTTATAATATTGGGCAAATTGTATTTTTTAGCTAATTCAACACCTTTCCGTACATGATTGACTAAAATGAGCGAGCTCATTGTAGGTGCCAATCGTTCGTGTGGATTAATTGCGCCGCGATTTTGATTTTCAATGAAATATTTCGGGTTGAGAATTTTACCAATATCATGATAATACGCCCCGACCCGGGCGAGTAGTGAATTGGCTCCAATAGCTTCAGCCGCGGCTTCTGACAGGCTTCCCACAACGGTACTGTGAAAATAGGTCCCAGGCGCTTTCATGGCGAGTTCTCTTAGTAACGGCTTATTTAAATCCGACAATTCTAATAATTTCATGTCGGTGATTAAATCAAATGTGGATTCAATGATCACGGTTAAACCGTAAGCCAAAATAGGTGAAATGAGCCCGTTGATCACGCCATAACCGACCGATTCCAGCATTCGATGAAATGATGGGTAGCGTAAAAATTCAAGCGCCGAAATCGAGACGACGTACGCCCCAATAATTAATAAGAGCGAGCGTAATAACCAATTCCGCGTCCGAACCTTGTTCACCGAAACCACCGCAATCCCGCCAGCAAATATTGAAACAATAACCACATTAAAATCATTTCCCCGCAGGGCTCCCAAAATCATACTCAGGGCAATGGTTCCAATAAAGCCAACTTCCAGATCGATAAAAATAGTCAAAAGCATCGAGGCAATCGTGATGGGTAATAAATATTGTGAAAGACCAAGATTGTTTAAAACAAAGGACAGAAAAACGACTAATAAAACTATTAAAAAAACCAGCAAGATTAAAGTAGAATTAACCAGTAACCGTCGTTTCCGGTGGAAAAGAAAAAGACCAAATAAAACTAACGAAAGTCCGACCAATAAAAACTTTCCTGAAAATGGCAGGAAAAGCTGAAGGCCACCTTCACTTTCCGCCAATTCAGCCTTGGCGACGGCCAGAGATTTCAATTTAAGTAGTTGTTCTTCTCTTACCTTATCGTGGGTATCGATGATGCGCTCGTCCGCCAATACCATCCCGGTCGCTAACGGAACCGAATTAATGGCTTGCTGAATGCGATTCTCGGTTTCTTTCTGATCAAAAATAACATTCGGAATGAGTGAAGAGGCAACAATCTGGTAACCAAGTTTGGCTAAAACTTCATTATCAGCGGCTTTCGCTAATTTATCAGTTTCATCTTTTAAGAAACGTTTTGCATCTTCCAAATTAAAGTAATAAGTGATTTCCTCCAACTCTTCTTCACCGTTGTAAATGACAGAAATTTTACCATTTCCGGTTTTTATATCTTTTTTCTCGATATCAAGAATGCCAATCGAATAAATCTTTTTGTTGAGCTCAAGCAATTTCTTCTCAAAAGAGATTAAGGACGACTCAGAATCTTTCTGAGTTTTGTCAAAAAGTAAACTGGCTAAATTTTCATCCGAAATGATAATATTATAATTCTTCAGGAGATTAGAAAGGATTTCGATTTTCTGATTTTCTGCAATAGAAGAATCACGAATAATATGAATGGTTTGAAAAAAGTTTTCAAGCCATTTGATTTGCATATTGGTCAGGCTGTCACTTTTCAAAAAGACATACGAAACCTTATTCTTGCGGTCCTCTTTGTCAAGTTTGAGCTGCTCCTCGCTTTTCAGAATGGGAAAATCAAAAGGCGCAATCACTTCTTCACCAATATAAATATCTCCCACTTGCAGATCAGAGAATTGGAACGAACGTGCCCGCGGAAACATCAGGGTAATGGTAAAGCACAACACCAAGCCCAATAATAGCGGAAGGAACAAGGAAGTTTTGTTATTATTTGATTTAGATTTTCTTTTATCTGCAACAACAGGCCGGGCTTGAAAGCTTAAATAGTGATTGAGTAGTTTGTTAAAAAAGTTGATCATCATTTCAATCCAATAATTATTGTTAGATCACCGTACCTGCTTCATGATTATTGTCATAATTCTCATAAGCTTTGATAATCTCACGAACCAGTTTATGGCGCACAACATCATTCTTCGTAAGATACACGAATTCAATGCCTTCAATATTTTTTAAAATATCCTGGATTTGCACCAGTCCGGAATCAATTTTATTCGGGAGATCAATCTGAGTAATATCCCCTGTAATAATGGCCCTCGAATTAATGCCCAAACGCGTTAGAAACATTTTCATTTGATTGGCAGAGGCATTTTGCGCTTCATCGAGGATAACGTAGGCATTATTTAATGTTCGGCCACGCATATAAGCTAAGGGTACAATTTCGATAATTCTGGTTTCTGAATATTTTTTCAATTTATCAGGGGCTAACATATCGAACAAGGCATCATAAAGCGGCCGCAGATAGGGGTCCACCTTCTCCCGTAAATCTCCTGGTAAAAAACCAAGCGATTCCCCAGCTTCTACGGCGGGTCGCGCTAATACAATTTTTTCGACCTCGCGATCACGAAGATAAGAAAGAGCGATTGCCACCGACAGATAGGTCTTTCCCGTACCGGCTGGACCGATACAAAATACAATATCATTTTTTCGGGCAGCCTCAAGATACTGTTGTTGACCATAAGTTTTCGGTTTTATGAAACCTTTTTTCGTGTGTAAAATAATATCGGAATTATTTCCACCCTGTTTGGGAGTAACCGGGGTGACTTCATTCCCTTTGGAGATATTAATTGTCGTTTGTACCTCCAGTTCAGACAGGGAATTATTCCGATTGGTTAAATAGATTAATTCAGAAAATACCTTTTCGATAGTATCTAATTCTTCGGGTTCTCCGGAGACGATAATTTCACCGTTCCGAACAATAAATTTTGCATTAAAATTATTCTCTATTATTTTAATATTAATATCATGTAATCCTAATAAAATTAATTGATTTACATCACTTATCGGGATACTTCTTTTTGCCATTGTACTCCTAATTATAAAATAATAAACTATTATTATCAGTTCCAAAAGGTAAAAACAGAATCAGCAAGATATAAAAAAAGCTCTCAGTCTATGGCCAATGCCAAATAAACCAAGAGCTTTATAACTTTTTTCCTGCGATAATGGTTACCTCAAAATATTCTCGCTTAAAAAGCGGGATAATTTTTTTGCAAGTACCATTATTGATCAAATGAAAAGAGACAGTCTTTGTTCATTGACCGCTTATTTCAAGATGTTTACGGAGCTACATCTCAAAATTATTTACCAGGAATAACCAATATCTGGTAAGGATAGAGCATTTTGCTTTCTTCGCTCTCATTGCATTTTGAGATAATATCTTTGTTGGCTTCGTAGAGTTCAGTCCAACGGGTTGGGTCGCCTAAAACATCAGGTTTCTCAGCGATAAGTCTTAAGAAATCCCCTTTTGCGACCAGATATTCATTGTCTTCCAGACGCCGTTGAATTTTCAAGTTCCAGTCAGGATAAATCAAGTCGGGATCTTTGATTAAGTCACGGTTTTTGGTATAGATCCGAATCCATTGATACGGATCACCATAAATGTCATCTTTCTTGGCGATTTTCCAGAGGTAATCACCTTTAATGACGACATACTCATCCCATTTTCTTGCAGCATCCAGCGTGGCGCGTAACTGAGCGATTTTGCCTTCGATAACTGCAATCTTATCCTGGGCTTCGGTTAATGCGGCGATTTTGCTCTCTTTCTTTTCTGCGAGCTTAGCCTCGATTTCATCGATTTCTTTTCTCCTTTTGTATAAATCATCCGGAGAAAGGTTGCTCAAACCATCGACTTCGCTCTCGAGATTATCCAGCGTACTCATAAACTCCCGTACACCGGCTTCGTCAGTTCCGATGAGAGCATAAATTTCTTGCCAGACCTTGTTGTTTTCTTCTTCAACTTTCGCAAGCTCTTCTTTTAAAGCCTCAATTTCGGCTTCGACTGATTTAATAGCTGCTTGTGCGTCTGTTTCTCGTTTTTGCCAATTTTCAAGTTCTGCGTTGTACTCTTCCATGGTCATTTTTTCTTGAGCGAATAGACCAGGGGCAGCAAACAGAGCCAGAGCGATGACAACAACGAGAGGCATAATCAGTTTTCGAATTTCCATTTAATACCTCCAATAGGTTCGAAATAGTTAATTAACTTTAGTTATTTGCCTTCTAAGCGTTGTTGAACCGCTTCTTTTTCCTTCTTGGAATTTTCCAGTTCGGCTTTCTTTTTCGCTAATTGGTTTTCCAGGTCGGCTTTTTCACGACGTAGTTTTTCCAATTGTTCTTCAGCCGCTAATGCAGCTTTTTTCTGCTCCTCCAAAGCGTCTAATTGCTCTTGACTTGGGTGTTTTGTACAGCCAGAAAAATAAAGCCCCATGAGAAAAACGCCACAAACTAACGCGAGCTTGAAAATTCTGCTGGCTTTAAGCATTAAATTAACACCTCCTTCCATAAACGTTTGTTAGTTTTTCCTCCCTTTTGGCGAACCCTGATCTCTAAATTCTAAAAAATTTCCCACACACCGTAATCGCCAGACTTCTTCAATGCAAGATTTTTAAGAAGTTACCTATTATAAAAATTAAGTGATCCAATAATAACAAAAAAATTGATAATTGTCAAGGGAAAAATTACAAGTAAGCCATATTTTTTATGGAATAAGAATTAGTGCTCCATCATCATTTTATCTACCCGTAAGCCTAATTCTTTTAGTTGTGATTCATCTACTTCGTCCGGCGCATTGTCCATTAATGAAAGGGCACTGGTGGTCTTGGGAAAGGCGATCACGTCCCGTATGGAAGCCCTACCCGCTAAAATCATTGCCAGACGATCAAATCCGAAAGCGATGCCTCCGTGAGGCGGTGCGCCATATTGGAAGGCATTCATTAAAAAACCAAATTTCCGCTCCGCTTCCTCAGCATCAATATGCAACACCTGAAACATCTGCTGCTGGATTTCCCGCGAATGAATTCGGATGCTCCCGCCAGCAATTTCTGTTCCATCGAGTACCAAATCATAAGCCTTTGCCCGAACTCGTCCGGGGTCACTGTCGAGTAAATCATAGTCTTCATCTACCGGCGATGTAAACGGATGATGCCGCGCCACATAGCGACCCTCGGTCGGATCATATTCTAATAGCGGAAACTCCACAATCCATAATAAATGATGCTGTTGCGCATCAATTAAATTCTCTTCTCGACCCAGCTTAAGTCGAAGATTTCCCATTAATTCGTGGGCACTTTGCCATTCATCACCAACAAATAATAGTAAATCCCCCGCTTGAGCCTCCAACAACTGGTTGATCGCATTTATTTGTTCGGTCGAGAAAAATTTGGTCACCGAAGAAGCCCAACCTGAGGCTTCGACTTTTATTTGAACCAGGCCTTTACCACCGATTTCAAGAATATAATTATTTAATTGGTCCATCTGTTTGCGGGAATAACGGGCGCCCCCCTTCAAATTCAACGCACAAACGGCTCCGCCCTGCTCAATCACCTGACGAAAGACTTTAAAATCACACGCCTTAATAACCGGGTTAATTAACTTGAGCTCCATTCCAAAACGAGTATCAGGGCGATCGGTACCAAATCGGGAAATCGCCTCCTCGTAGGTCATTCGCGGAAGGGGGCAAACCAGTTCAATTCCGAAAAATTCCTGAAAAACCTCCTTCATATAGGCTTCAACGAGATTTAACAGATCATCACGCTCAATAAAAGACATTTCTAAATCAAGTTGAGTAAATTCAGGCTGGCGATCGGCGCGGAGGTCTTCATCACGGAAACAACGCACAATTTGAAAATAGCGATCAAACCCGGAGACCATTAGCAATTGTTTGTAAGTTTGGGGTGATTGCGGGAGGGCATAAAAACGACTTTTATAATTTCGACTGGGGACCAAATAATCACGAGCCCCCTCAGGAGTGCTCTTCATTAAATAGGGGGTCTCGATTTCGATAAAATGATGCTTTACAAAAAATGTTCGTGTTAATTGATACAACTGATGTCGCACCAGCAGATTGTGCTGCATTTCTGCCCGTCGCAGATCAAGATAGCGATATTTCAAGCGCGTCTCTTCGGTGGCGTCAACCTGATCAATTATTGCAAACGGAGTGGTTAAGGCTTCGTTTAAAATCTTCAGTTCATCGACTGTCACTTCGATTTCTCCGGTAGAGCGATTGCGATTAATCATCGCCTCCGGTCTTTTCCGGACGACGCCTTTCACGGCAACAACAAACTCACTCCGCAACTCTTTCGCCTGCTCGTAACAATTTGAACTGAATTCAGGTTGAAAAACGATCTGGGTTATTCCATAGCGATCCCGTAAATCAATGAAGATTAAGCTCCCATGATCACGCCGTCGATGAACCCACCCCATTAAAGTAACTCGATACTCAGCTTGATCCACGGTGAGTTCACCACAGGTGTATGTGCGCTTCCATCCACCGAGAGATTCCACTCAATCCACTCCAGGTTGGTTATTTTTATTTATTCCCAAGGGATAAAAAATGATCGAATATTATTTTTCACTCCTCATCTGTGAATTATAAAACGTTTTTACTGTTGGTAATTTTTAAAGGTTCCCTAATTCATTAATTTGACTAAAATTTAAAAAAAACGTCCGGAATAAACAATATTCCGGACGTCCGATGCAATAAACAAAGATGCAGTACAAGATAATTCTGATATAAACCGAATAATTTTTATCGAATCAATAACATTCGTTTTTGAGTTTGAAAATTTTTACTTTCGATGACATAAAGATAAATTCCGGAAGCAGCCGGATTATCATTCAGGTCAGTGCCACTCCAAACCACTTCGTAAATACCCGCTTCGTGGAATTTATTCACAAGTTGTTGGATTTCCTGTCCCAATATATTTTTAATGGAAAGACGGACATCGCCGGCTTCACCCACCCGATATTGTATCGTAGTCTGCGGATTAAAGGGATTCGGATAATTTTGAATCAATTCAAATTTTTTCGGTGCGCTTAAATTTGCACTTTTCTCTTCCGATAAAGCAAAAGTCCCATCAAGATCAATCTGTTTTAAACGATAATAATATTCAGCCGGTGGCAAATCCAGATCGGTGAAATGGTAAGTGTGTATATGATTGGTCGTGCCCTGTCCTTTCACAAAACCAACGGTTTCAAATCCTTTGTGATTTACTCGACGTTGAATCTCAAAGCCTAAATTATTACTTTCAGACAAAGTTACCCAGGTCAATTCCACCGAATTTTGGTTAACTTTTGTCTCAAAAACCGCCAATTCAACTGGCGTCGGGGCGGCAACCGTAAAAATCTGTAGTTCAGCTATTTGACGCCATTTTTCACCCTGGGGTTGCTTAATGATAAACTTGATATATTTAGCCGCCACTGCCGGAAAATAAAAATTTTCCCAATCACCATTCTTAATGGGTGTAGTCAGTACTTCGGTAAAATCTTCATCATCCATTTCGCTGGTTGAGACGAGCAAAGTAATTTCCTTAGCCCAGTGTCTTTTCGGCTCACTATCATAATTAGCGGCAGTTTTCACTCGTATTTGATTTATCCACTGAATATTTCGATCCTTAAATTCTAATAGAACAAACGGTGGATTTCCGGTTGCGCTCACATAGCTGGAACGGCCCTCGTGTTTGCCGTCGAAAGCCTTATTCCAACCTTCCCCGGGCCACGTCTGCGACGAATCTACAATTCTAAATTGAGCATGTTCAACCGCCGGCTGGGTAAAGACCGTTCGGGCGCGCTCATTTTGGAAGACATCGGTATAAGCCACTGGGACCCCATTCACAAACGCCGTTATTATTTTCTCTTCCGCCGCCAGCGAAGTCAGGTGGAAAGTGTACAATCCCGGTTCCAACTCTTGAAAATCATTCACAAAATTTTCACTACCCGTAATATGCAATACAATATCACTCAATGTTTTTCCAGAAACAATTTGACCCGTCTGGTCTTTTAATCGTAACTCGATTATGGATTTTTCAACACCATTTGCGGCCTGTGGCATGGTCGCGGTTATCGTTGAATTCACTGAATCAACTAAACTAAAAACGGTATAAACCTCCAATTCTGCGAATTGCTTTTGATTCAGATTCGGTTTATTTAGGCTGATTTTAATGTACCGGGCTTCAACGCTATCAACCGCTAACGCGGTCCAACCATTTGATGTCAACATTAATTCGCCCAGCGGTTCAAAATCATTATCATCTAAACCGGATTGAGAGGTTTCAATTTTTGCCTGTTGCACCTGGTGCCAACGATTATTAATCCCCGATTCGGTTAAAAGTCGAATATTCAATATTTTTTTAAGTTGCCCGTCAGAAAATTCAAAAATGGCGCTTGCCGGGTTACTGACCGTGGTAACGGTACCGTCGATTTCATAAATATCGCCGTCAACCGCATTTGTCCAATCTTCACCCGGCCAGGTGGCACTTCCCCTGACCAGTTTTAATGGAGCCAGCCCCGAAGGGGGATAAACAGTAATAAAGTCCTCTTTCAAAATTTCAAAGCGACCATCGGCATTTCGATAAACCACTTTAATCGGATAATTGCCGGGCTTAGTAAAAGTATGAACCGGATTTCGCTCTTTGATTTCAACTCCGTCTCCGAAAGACCATTCCTGAAAATAGCTCCACAGTTTGGCTGAAAGCTTAAAATGAACCGTTAAAGGTGCCATTCCGATATTTTTATCAGCATCGATGTCATCAGCAACAAGAGCGGAAGTTGAAAAAATGAGTAACAGGACAATCCCCAATAAAATTAATATAATTTTCTTCATTTTAATTTTCTCCTTTTATTTTAATGATCCTTTTCTTCTCACGGCTACAGTTAAATTTTTCCTTCCTCTTCGTTGAGCAAATGTATTAATTGATTAAGGTCTTAATTATTTTTGATAAATTAAAAATTGGCGATATGAGTTTCAAAAATCAGTTAATCCATTAATTTCTAGATTTAACTTTCATCTATAGGGATCAAACGAACGATGCATCATTTTCGATAATAAATTTACTTAATAATTTCTAACATAGCTGTGATTTCAATCAATCATATTTTTAATTTAATGTAACATCTTCAATTTTGAAAAGAAACTGAGATGACATTCATCTTCATACAATTAGATGTCTATCAGGCTCATTTTTATTCACCACACTCTGAAAAATTAAAAAGCATGCGGTATTATTCGCAATTCATTAAAGTTGTGACACCTTATCAAAACTAACATTTTCGAATATCCACTGTTGATTTTATGCTGTTGCAAAAACTATTATTTGCCTGAGAGAAAAGTCCCTGGGAAATTATCCTTTAAACATCAGCGGAGAAGAGTCGGATCTAATAGCTCTCAAGAAGCCCGTACGAAAAGAGAAAATAGATAAAAGATAACAATATTTTTGCTAAAAAGCAATATCCTAAATATTTTCAAATTCCCCTTCAATAAAAACATCTTGCATATAATGAACAATATCTTTACATTTTGATAACTTATGAAAATTATTGAATGCTAACTGGAGGATCTGCAATGAAAGCTTTGTTGAGCAACCGACAAAATTACAATCTGCCTTTCTTAATCTTAATCATCATTTCGTTTTTCGTTATTTCCTGTACAAAATCAAACTCGGTGATCATTTACCGGGATGTCTGGGGAATCCCCCACATTTTTGCTGACTCTGATAAAAACGTGGCTTTTGCTTTTGGGTATGCCCAGGCAGGTGACCGTTTACAGCAATTGCTCTCAGCTTACCGCTACGCCGAAGGTACTCTTGCCGAGGCGTTTGGTGAGCGCTATCTTGAAGCCGACATTCAACAAAGAACTTGGCAACACGCCTCAATCAGTCAGGCCAAATTTACAGAGCTACCAGAGCCTATTCAGGCGCTAATTAAATATTTTGTTGCCGGAATTAAGGCTTATTTGGCAGAACATCCGGACGAAGTCCCGCCGTGGGCTCCGGAAATTAAGCCCTGGCAGGTGGTGGCGTTGGCCCGGACCTTTATTTGGGATTGGCCGCTTGACCAGGCAAAGGATGATTTGAGACGACACCAACGGAATAAGGCCCACCTCCGCGGCTCGAACCAGTGGGTTGTACGCGCCGAACGCACCGCTGTGAACGCTCCCATTGCGCTGATTGACCCCCATCTGCCCTTTAAAAAAGAAGGCCACTGGATTGAAGCCCGGCTCCACGGCGACCACCTTGATGTCTGCGGAATGGCTATCGTGGGTACACCCTTTATTGCCCTGGGCCATAATCGCAAAATTGCCTGGGCGGCGACCACCGGAGGACCGGACTGCGGCGACGTGTATGAACTTGAATTAAATCCAAATAATCCCGATCAATATCGATATGATAATCAGTGGCAAAACTTGACCAATGATACGCTTAAAATCAAAGTGAAGAAGCAAGAAAGCTTTCAGACCATTGAAAAAATCATCCAGCGATCGCATTTTGGCCCCATCTCCCAGAAGCGTGGTAATCGGGCTTATGCGATTAAGTTACCCTATTCTGACCAGGTACAAATTGTAACCCAGGTCTTTCAGATGAACACGGCTCAAAATCTGGCTCAATTTAAAAAAGCCCTGGCAATGTGCCAAATGATGCCACAAAATATCACGTATGCCGATATTCAGAACAATATTTACTACGCGCGCACCGGTCGCGTACCTGTTCGACCGGTTGATTATGAATGGAATTTACCCGTGCCGGGCACAGGTTCAGACAGTGAGTGGCAGGGAATTCATGCGCACGAGGATTTAGTTCAAATTTTAAATCCGGACTGTGGTTTCATGCAAAATTGCAATATTTCTCCCGGAACCATGCTTCCGAATAGTCCGCTCACGGCCGACAAATATCCAGACTACATTTACAATGTCACCGAAAACAAATCGAATCCCCGTGGTGGCACGGCGCTCAAATTACTGCAACAGACCGAACAGATGACCGTTGAACAGGCCATGCAAATTGCCCTGGATACCAGTGTTGATGGCTATGAAAAATGGCAGCAGCTCTTAAGCAATACTTATCAAGAATTACAACCGGATTACCCGGATTTAACCACCGCGGTTGAACTCATCTTAAGTTGGAATGGTCGGGCGGATCAGGATAATGACATCGCCGCTCTCTATCGGTTTTGGCGACATCATTGTCAAAAACTATTTGTGACCTTCCCAGAAACCGGCAATTCGAGCTTTTCAATGGAGCACAAAAGGCTTTTACTGATTGCGTTACAACAGGCAAAGGCCGAATTAATCCGTCATTTTGGTGACTTTAAAGTACAGTGGGGTCGCACGGTGCGGTTAGTACGTGGTGAGAAAACCTGGCCGGTAAGCGGTGGTTCATTTGGTGATGCTGTGAGTACACTGCGTGCCGTCTGGGGCACATTGTCTCCGACCGACGGCATTACATACATTGACGGTGGTCAAAGCTGTTGTATGCTCGTCATTTTGAAAAAGCCGATTGAATCATATAGTATCCTCCCCTATGGTCAGCATGACGATCCTCATTCAAAATATTTTGACGATCAGGCAGAAAAACTATTTTCGCCAGGACAATTCAAATCGACTTATTTTAATAAAGAAGAATTAATGAATAATCTCGAATCAAAATTAGAATTGAAAGTTCCGAAATTCTAAACCCTTTAGGAGGACACGAAATTCATCCTGCTATTAAATGGAACAATGTCTCATGAATGAACAAAATAGATATTTGCCAATTTAAATAATGTAAAGTCAATCGTATCAACAAAAAATGTTCACCAGGTTTTCATTTATGAAAGCCTATTCATGAACTTTCGACTCTCATTTATATCGGCAAATTTGATTTATCATTAATAATCGAGTTCCTTTATAAAAAGCTAATTATAAAAAACTAATTGAATTTTAATCAAAACAATCAGATCTTAATTTTCCGATATGATATTTATAAAAGTCTACATTTTGTATATTTATTCAAAAGAAAATTAAAGTTTTGTCCCAGGGGGGTCTTATTTATATTAATTTTTATAAACATGGAGCTTAAGCTTAGCTGGTACACGAATTGCTAAGGGCTGTCCGGCGATTTGAATGATCTGCCGATGTGATTTAACTGACGAACCTAAATATGATGTGCAACAATATGATACGGTTGATTAACGATGCTTAAGTATTAAATGTGATTGAAGGACCTAATGATATGGATCGAAAAAAGTTGAAAGTTGATTTACATATTCATAATTCAGAGGATATTGCTGAGCGCGTTTCGGGAACGAGGGGAATGCCCTCCCCCAAACAGTTTGTTGATATGGCAGTGGAAAAAGGATATGATGCAATTGCTTTCACTCATCATGGTCTCTTATACAAAGATCCCGAAATATTTGAATATGCGAAAAGCAAGGGATTGCTGCTCATCCCGGGTATCGAGGCCTTTATTAATAAGAAACATGTACTGTTAATTAATTTTGCTGAAAAACAGCATGTTCTGAATTTTGAAACACTCCGTCGAATTAAAAATGAAAAAATGCTGGTGGTGGCACCTCACCCCTATTATAAAGCCCGTTTCTGTTTAGAGTCTGACCTCGAAAAAAATGTTGATTTATTCGACGCAATTGAATACAGCCACTTCTACACCAAATGGTTCAATCTAAACAAGAAAGCCGTGGCTTTTGCCAGACAACAACACCTCCCGTTGCTGGGTAATTCTGATGCCCATTTTACCCATCAATTCGGTACGACCTATTCTTATGTTTATGCCCAAGCGAAAACCCCTGAAGCAATCATTGAAGCGATCAAGGCGGGTCACGTGGAATATGTCTCGACGCCGCTACCGATGTACCGTGCTCTTTTCATTAGTGTTTGGGCCATGTTTAAGCTTCCTTATTGGACCAGGATCGCGATTCGGAAGGTAGCGCTCCGATATAATCTCACCCCTTACCGGGTCAAACAAATATTAAAGTATCAATTTTTAAAACCCGCTTACTCCGTAAGCAAATGGTTCAAGACTACTTTACAGCCCGCCAACAAAACCGCTTAATAACAAACCATCCATATTTTCGCTTATTGAATCCAAATAGCAAAATGCTTTTTTAATACTTTACGGCTTTATTCATCACTCCGTAAAATCCCCTGAATACAAATATTTCTCTAAAAATATCTTGAAATCTTCCAGAATATTAGTATATTACTTATAAACAAAAACGTTGAATTTATCCACTTACTAATGATTTATATTCTCCCTAACAATTATCAATTAACGAGAGGGAAAACCAATGAAACACGCAACTAAACCTGCCGTCTGGGGCATACTCGTTTTGTTGTGCCCACTGGCCTGCCTGCTAAGCTGCTCAACTTCTGAACCTGAAACAAAATTAAGCCTGCAAATTACCGAACAGCCGCAGGGCGGTAGAATTGTTTTTGCCGTAAGAACCGATTTTAAGGGGAAATTAGAATTTAAAGCCGGCGAAGGTTTATTTCAATCTTCAGGCGAACCGGAGCCAATTACTGCCACGGTAGAGTGGTGGTGGGAAGATGTTACCCGGGAAAATACTCAAGTCATGAAGACTGAAGAAATTACCTTTACCACCGAGACCTGGACCGACACGTCCAGTATTCTGGTAGCCCCGTTTGGCAGCATTTTAAAGGATTATTACTGGGTTAAAATTCACTGGACAGATAAAGACGCCAACAAAACCCCGCGGTTGATTGAGAGTGAGAAGGCCTTTTGTGAAGGGTATTAATGAATCTGATTTAATTAGGAAAAACATTCACTAAGATTTTAGTTTTCAGATTATTCTACTGAAACGAATATTGCTCGCATCCGCTCAATTCTCAACCGAACGATTGACTCAAGCGCTCCGACAACGTCGACCTCCCATTTCTCGAATTCAAGATATTCACCTTACTCCAGAACTGCAAACCGGGCGTAAAGATAAAACGTAATCGATGGTGGTTTCTTATTATTAATCAATTCGTAAATCCAATTTTCCTGATTGGAGAAAAAATAATTCATTCCTCACCAAACAAAGAAGGAGAACATTCATGATCAGTAAAAACCGTTCAAAAAAATTACCGAACTTTTTGCTGGTTGCGTTGCTCACCATTATTCTCATCTTCACCGCTTTCCACGAAGGATTTCTTTCATTAATTTCTGTCCTGTTCTGGGTGGTGCTCATAGCTGGTATTTTAATTACAGTGTGGCTTGCCTGGAGCAGCTCAACCAGCCGAGTGCTTTCATTGCTGCTTGGTATTTTCATTATTGAATATATCAAAGAAGCCATTGGCATCCGCTCGCAGTTGTGGACTTACAACGGCATCGGCAAGCAGTTCAATTTTGGCGTGTGGGCCTGGGTGTTAGGCGGGCTCGTCGTTTATACGCTGGCGACCAAAGTGACCATTCCGCTGATTAAAAAGCTTCACTGGTCTCCACCCAAATGGCTCAATCCGGTTATTCTCATCATTTTGGCCGCTCTGATCCCTTTGACGTTAGGAGCCTACTGGAGCGGAACCGGTTGCTTGTTCTGGGCTTTTTATATCTTACTCACGCTCGTTTGCATTTATGCTTCACTCAAAATGGATTTTTCAGTAGTGATCGGCATTGTGATTACGGCCTGGATCATAAGCAACCCCAGCGAATATGTGGGCTCAATTAACAGCGGCGTGTGGACGTTCACCCACAATCCGCATTATCCCCCTTTCTTTCTACTGTTTGGCTGCTGGCCGCTGGAGACTCTGACTCAGTATTTCCTGTCAGCATTTTTAGCCAACGAATCCTTAGATTAAACAACATTTTTAAAGGAGGTGTAAAATGATTCCAATCACCAGTAAAGAAAAATGTTTAAAAATCTTTATGAAAATCAGTGCCGTGATCTACCTGGTAGCGGGTTTTGCCTTTGTCCTGCTGCCAGAAAAAATCCTGAATGCAATTAACCAACTTTCCCAAAAATTACTGCCCAAACTTCCGCTAATTCCTTTATCAGACGGAAAATTCTGGCTGATACTGGCCTTCTCAATGATGATGACCATTACCGCACTTTGTTGCCTGGCGCAACGTAACGTCAGAAAATATAATGGTTATATCGTTTCGCTTTTGGTGGCTAAATTCACTTCGTCAATTACCGGACTTTGCTTTTTCCTCTGCTCAGACAAATACTTTGCATATCTGCTGATCTTCATCGTTGACGGTGCCCTGCTGGGCTTGACTCTGTTCTTTTTCATCCGCGCTAAGCTGGACTTCTTCAAGGAGCACACGACCTACTTCCGTAAAAAACCGGTGATTCCCCGAGAAACTGAACCCACGAAAGTGGCAGTTTTAAAAGGCGATGATAAATTCCAATTACTGGATCAGGTTTTGGAGCAAGCCGGATTCTGGGAAGTTCTGGACCGGCGTTTTCAGGCGTCAGGTAAATCTCGAGAAAATTTTTCGGTGGTGATCAAGCCGAACTTTATGTTTCTACACCACAAAAAGGACATCTCCTCCTACACCGATCCCGAATTAGTGGAAGCGCTGATTGATAAAATTGCGGCCAAAGGATACTCCAACATTGCCATCGTCGAAGCGCAGAGCACTTATGGCAATTACTACGCAAACTGGGAAGTCGTAACCGTAGCGAAATATATCGGATATTCCACCGAGAAAAATTACCGAATTGCCGACCTCACCGAAGAAATGGTACCTTATGATTATGGTGGTCGCTTCGGACAACATTTTGTGGGACTGACCTGGCGAGACGCTGATTTCAGAATCTCTTTTGCCAAGAACAAAACCCACGTATTTTGCAATTATACCCTCACTTTGAAAAATATCTACGGCACCCTTCCCATGCAAGACAAATTAAAGGAATACCACACGCAGCGAGAATATGACTGGCCCACCATTGAGTCAATGAAACATTTCCCGGTTCATTTCGGTTTGATCGATGCGATTTATAGTGGCGATGGTCAATTCGGCGTCATGGTCGATCCGAAACCCAATCATACCAAAACGATGATTGCCGGTGAAAATTTAATGGCGGTTGATTATGTTGGAGCAAAAAAAATGGGTCTCAATCCTGAGGATCCTCAAGTCGGTCGCTTTCTCTCATTGGCGTGGGAAGCCTTCGGGAAACCAAAGGAAATCATCTGGATCGGCGATCAGTCAGTTTATGATCCCTGGCAAAATGTGAGTGATATTTTCATTAAATCCCTGGATCTGATTGAAGAAGCGTATGCCTTCAGCGATTGGTGGTTTTCGGGTCTGACCGCGATGGACGAATATTTTACTTTTAAAAGAAAAGCCCTGCCAATCATTATTCTCAGGAAAATTCTGGCACCTTTAAAACGAATATTTTACAAGTATGATTATCTGGGCTCATGAGCGAAGGATGCGCTACCTCGAGATAATGAATATTTTAAAAAATGGTTGCAATTTAAATTAAAAATTATATCTTAATGTGCACGCATAAAAACCATTATTCCTTGCCAACCAATGGTAGTGGTAATTGAAAAACAGCTAATTTCATTGTGCCATTAATAGCAATTAAAATAAGTGCTTCACCAGCCCAAAGGGGCGTAATTAAAATAATAACAAAAGCAATTATTAAGGAGGTATTGCATGGGAAAGAAATTATTGGTCACGATTATGGTAATAACATTTTGGATTGGTTCAACCACTGCCCAGGAAGCATCTCAGGCAACAGAGCCAGAAAAGACCGAGCAACAGGCACCACCCGCAGCCGTCATCGAATTAAAAGAAATTGAACCCTTCACCTATTGTGCCCTGGAAATGGTTGGCAGTTATGAACAACATGAAGTGGCATTTGACTCATTATTTCAAGCTACCAGCGCACAAAATTTGCCCGCCGAAGAAATACCTTTTGGCGTTTACTGGAATAATCCACAAAATACACCTGAAGAACAATTGAAGTGGGAATTAGGATTTACCTTAACGGAGAGTAAAGAAGTAAAAGCCCCGCTAACACTGAAAAAATGGGAATTTAAGCAGAACGTCACCCGAAAATACGATGGTGCTTTTAATTCGCCCGAAATAGGTAAAGTTTATGGAGAAATGTTTGAATGGATTAACAAAAATGAGTTTGTTCCCGCTGGCCCAATGCTGGAACGGTATCTGAATATCCCCGAACAAAATGAAGCGGGCCAATGGAGCGGAGAGGTCGAAATCTGGATTCCTGTCACCAAAGCTAAATAAACATGCGTGATAAATTACTTTTGCGGCACACGGAGAGACTGCTAGAATAACGTTTTACAGCCCTCCGTGTGACCGTTGTTTTGATTTTGATGAATTCATTAAGGAGGTGAGATTAAATAACTTTCCCTTATGAATTTTTGGTGCAAAATAAAAGTAACACCTTACTGGTTTAGATATGAGTAAATTATTTTATCTCACCTCCTAAACCTCAACCCACAACATTCCGAAAGGAGGATTTATGTCACCTCAACGAGTACGTCCGGTTTCGATTACCCTGTTGTTGATCGTGAGCTTAATCTGGAGTATTGCCGCAGTCGCCGCTAGTGGTGAGTCTGGTTCATTTACAGGACGATGGGCGCTTCACCTGCCAAACGGAGCCAGTTGGCTTGAAGTTCGTCAGGAAGAAGGCTTTCTGGATGGGGATTTGCTCTGGCGGTGGGGCAGCGTTACACCCGCTGCCAGTGTGCTTATGAATGGTGAAAGCCTTATCGTTACCCGAGCTGAGGAAAAAGAACGTAACAAAGACGCCGCCGGAAAAGCGCTGCGAACCCATATTATGACCTCCTGGTTCGAATTCCGAATGACCGGAACCGATGAACTCATGGGGCACGCCCTGGTGCCCGATGGGGATGGCAAAAAATATGAGTTAATGGTATTCTGGGGCAAACGAATTCCGCCTTTGCCACCACCCCCTGACCTTTCCAAAATAAAATTTGGTAAACCAATAGCCTTGTTCAACGGGAAAGACTTGACGGGGTGGCGCTTGATTGATCCCCAAAGTAAAAATGGCTTTCACGTGGAAAACGGTGTCCTGGTAAACGACCCGGTACAGGAAGAAGGAAAACCACACATTCATTACGGAAATTTGCGGACCATCCAGGAGTTCGAAGATTTTAATTTAAAATTACAGGTGAATGTGCCAAAGGGGAGTAACAGCGGAATCTATCTGCGTGGCCTGTATGAAGTGCAGGTACTGGATAGCTACGGCAAGCCACTGGATTCTCACCACATGGGTGGCATTTACAGTCGGATTACACCCGCGGTGAGTGCCGAAAAACCCGCCGATGAGTGGCAGGATTTTGATATTACCCTCTGCGATCGGCACGTGACCGTGATTTTGAATGGGCAGACAATAATCGATAACCAACCAATAGACGGCATTACAGGGGGGGCGTTGAGCGCCGATGAATTTGCGCCCGGACCGATTTATCTGCAGGGTGACCACGGTAAGGTCCTGTATCGAAATATGGTTTTAAAACCGATTTTAAAAAATTAATCTCTTCGCTTTTTGGAAAACCTACCCAATCGCTCTCAGTAGCACAAAAATAGCAAATGTCAGCCATTCAAGCATTTGGTACAAGAACACCCCCGCGGTTTCAATTTTCTTTTTTGGAAAAAATCTGTTTCCCGGATGTCACGCCGGGAAACGGATTATTTCGGATGACTTGTTTCTGCGGCGTTTAATATTTTTGTATTCTCATGCGGAAACAGAAAATAAAATGGAGGGAAAAATGATCCCGAGAATTATCCTGGCCTGGATTCCAATGGTCTTCATCGGCATCGCCAACGGGATGATGCGAGAATTCGGGTATAAACCGTACGTTGATGAATTGCTCGCCCATCAAATTTCCACAGTAACCGCCATCATTCTTTTCGGAATTTATACCTGGCTTATCAAATCCTGGTTAAGACTTGCATCCTCGCGTCAGGCCTGGCTTGTCGGCGGGATCTGGTTGTCACTGACGGTGGCATTTGAATTTCTCTTTGGCCATTACCTCATGAAACATTCCTGGAGCCACCTGTTGCATGATTATAATATCTTTGAGGGACGAGTCTGGCTGTTGGTGTTAATTGCCATTTTGGTGTTACCTTATATTGTTTATAAGATTCGGCGACGATTACAAAATTAGTGACAGCGGGGGGCTTTTTATTAAAATGATTAAGAT
>Ga0180437_10003259_pt1 | contig 24392 bp, 16 predicted proteins | sample SS_ome_4_FD_132410 | JGI IMG/M metagenome (GOLD analysis project Ga0180437, IMG submission 132410) | Hypersaline lake sediment archaeal communities from the Salton Sea, California, USA - SS_3_D_1 metaG | ecosystem: Environmental > Aquatic > Non-marine Saline and Alkaline > Hypersaline >... | reverse complement strand
GGAACTCCTGTACGGGCAGGCGCTTTGGGCGGTGGGCCGTATCGACAAGGCGCGGCCTGTGGTGGAGCAACTGCTGCAGCAACAGGCCACGTGGGTCAGGGCCCTGCTGATCCTGGCTGACATTGCGCTACAGCACCGAGATGACGCTCTGGGAGCAGCGTTGATCCACGACGCAACCGCTCTCGATCCGAGTCATATGGTTGCTCTCGGACTTGCTGGTCAGGACGACCGGTATGCTTGGATGCTCGAACAGGCCTTCGAGCTGGAAGGTCCATCTTTGGAGGGGCTGGAAAAGGCACCAAATGTGCTGAGACACATCTTGGCAGGGGAACCTCTGTTCGCGCCAGCGATTGCCGGAGAATCCAGAGACGATCAGGGAGAGCCCGCACCACAGGGGGGCCGGCAGCTGAGCAAAGGTAGCGTTGAGGAGTCGTCGGCCGTTGCGGCATGTGACGTGGTGGAACCGGCCCCGTCAGAGGAAGCGGCGGAGGACCCGGCCCAAGACGACGAGCCCAAGCCACGTAGCCCGGTGAGGGTGATACTGACCAGCCGCGGGCGGATCATCGCCAGATATGGGGAAGATGGCTACCGCGACTTGGATGGCAGGGCCTCGGAATTGTGTGAGGTAACGGCTCGTTGCACAGGCGCAGAGTGTATCAAGGTGCAGGTGGACGACGAAGAGTGTGTTGCCGAGTTCGGTTTAAGCCCAGTTGACCCATCTGATGCCTCCCAGATTGCTGGACTGATCCGCGAACTGGACTCGAGATTGAGGACAGAAGAGAGAGAGATCGTGTCTTTGCTGATCTTGGGCGGTGATGGGATCATACCATTCCATAGACTCGCCAACCCGGCAGACGACGAAGACCCGGAGGTACTCTCTGACTGGCCCTACACCGCGGAAGAGGAAGGCTCTCTGCTTTCCAGTTTCAGCGTGGGTCGTCTGCCCGACTCCGAGCCTGCGAATCTGCAAGCACTTGTGGGGTTGGTCGAGCAGGCAATGGTGCATCATCAAGTGAGTTCTGCGGGTGGGGACGGAGTATCCCGTTCATCGTGGCTCAGCCCCGTGAGAAGGCTGCTGCGTTCCCAGCGACAGCGCTGGAGCAGCGTCGGCTTTTCGGCCGAGATCTGGGCGGAGGCGTCGCGTTCGGTATTCGAGGTCATCGGAGACGCCAGCAAGCTCAAAGTCTGCCCGCCGCTGACAGACTACGATTTCCTGACCACGTACGAGCGACTTCCCATGCTGACCTACTTCAATCTGCACGGCTTCCGTGGCAGTCCTTACTGGTACGGCCACGGCGGCTCAGAGTCCGGTACCCCTCTAGTTCCTATCGCTCTGACGCCCCTTTCAGTGTCCTGGGCCAGCTCGGAAGGAGCCGTGGTGTATTCCGAGGCCTGCTACGGGGCTGATCTAGGGCTCGGGTATCCTGAGGGCTCCATAGCTCTGAACCTGCTGGTCGGCGGGGCTCTGGGTTTCGTAGGCTCCACTGCCATGTCTTACGGAACGTTGACGCCCCCTCTCTCTGGGGCGGATCTGCTGGGCATGCATTTCTGGGAGGGGATCGTGGGAGGCCTTCCCATCGGAGATGCGTTGCGTAGAGCCAGGGCCGCCTTCATACAAGCCGTGACCGAGGGACAGGGCTATCTGGACGGAGAGGATCAGAAGGCGCTGATGAGCTTCGTGCTATACGGTGATCCTTCCCTCAGTCTCCAGGGGGCACCCAGGCTTCCAGGCATGGAGGTGGAACTGGATGTTGCCTGCCCGCCTCTGGCGTGCTGCTCCCGCATGATGGATGCCGAATCGCTGCCTCTTCCGAAGGAGGTGCAGCACAAGGTGAAAAGGAGCCTGCCTTTCTTGCAGGAAGACGGTCTCACGGCTCATCCGCTCATCCTGTGCCGGGCGCCCTGTTCCGAGAGTGAGTGCGGGACGCAGACTCGTAGCTGTCACCACAATGAGCCCCATAAGGTGTCCACCCTGGTCCAGGCGTCGCAGCAGCACATAGTCAAGAAGGGCGGGGAGCAGCAGCGTCACGTGGTCAAGGTTACGGTCAACGGCGAAGGGGACGTGGTCAAAGTGCTGGTGTCACGGGGTGGCACCACCACGCACGGAGGAAGCAGGTAGAGATGAGTCTGGAACGGTACTGGCGCCCCATGAATGATACGGGGTACGGGTTCCACTACTATCCCGACGCGGAGCACTACAGCCCCTATGACCTTCGGCGCTGGCTGCCCGAACTGAAGTCCCTGGGCGCTAGTTGGCTAGTTGTGCCCTCCAGACTGAGTGCACCGATCCCTGAGTTCTTCATCAAGGGGTTGGTGGAGGACGAAATCGAGCCGATTGTGCATGTGATGACTCCCTCGATCCGGTCGGTGGACAGATCAGCGCTAGCTGAGCTGCTGGGCAGGTATGCGGCTTGGGGCATCCACTATGTGGAGGTTCTCTCGGAGGCCAATTGTGCCGAGAGATGGCCCGTCAGGGACTGGTGTCAACCATCTCTGGTGGAACGGTTTGTGGAGATGTTGGCGCCGTGCCTGGAGGATATGCACAGTGCTGGGCTACATCCAGTGTTTCCAGCTTTGCGGCCGGGAGGCGACTACTGGGACTTGAGCTTCCTGCAGAGCTCCCTGGAACTGCTGGCCTCTATGCTCGAAGATGCCCTTCTGCAAAGCATGGTCATCGGCATGCACAATCATGGCTTCGATAGACCTGTTTCCTGGGGCGAGGGTGGGCGTGAACGATGGTCCGAGGCAAGACCGTATTCCACGCCTGAAGGAAGCCAGGATCACATGGGACATCACTTGTTCGAGTGGTACAACGAGGTCGCCGCAGCGACGCTGGGCGATTCCCTGGGACTCTTGTCGATGGGGGCCGCAGTCCTGGGCGAGCCGTATTCTCCCTCCTGTGGGGTGTGGACGGACGGGGACTTGCACGCCGAGCGCGCACTGGCTATCGCCAACGGGCAGATGGACGGAGCGGTTCCCCCCTACGTGATCAACCACTCATTCTGGCTATTGGCCACCGAGGATGAGGATTCATACAGAGCTCAAGCTTGGTACAGCTCTGCCGGGGAGGAGTGCCAGGCTGTGTCGGCCATGAAGGGACTACTCAAGCATGCCCGATCTGGCAAGGACAAGTGGCCTCTCCCGGATCCACCGAGTCCAGCTTCCGAGCAACCCACCGGAGTTGACTTCATCGGCCTGTCGCAGGAGATGATGGATGCGTTGCGGATCGAAGCCGCGCAGCGTCCCAATGAGCCATACTGGAAAGTGACGCGCGTGGAAGTGCGGCCCGGCACGCAGAACATGAGCGCCTTCGCGATCGCGGATGCGGATGCTGTTCGTTTCTCCTGGCCTGATGGTGAGCACGTGGCCACCCAGAAGGACGACCCCTATGCACCGGAAGGTGCGCGGGAAGGGGCTGCGTCAATGCCTATGTTCGCTGCATGGGGCGCGTACTCAGCGGAGGTGGTGGGCAACAGTCAGATCCTGCACGGCTTTGGCCTGTATGGAGATCGGCTCGAACTGACCGACCCCCAGAATCACCCGGTGCTGGCTACTTTCCAGCTTGTTGATCCGTCAGGCAAGGATCCAGCCCCCGCGCCGCCACAGCCTCTGGATCCTCCTGCGCCGGCCCCACAGCCTCCGGATCCTCCTGCACCGGCCCCTCGGCCGCCAGCGGGCTACAAACGCTTCTCGCGGCCTCCGCGCGACAATGGGATGGGTATCCACTTCGGACTCAACACCACGTCCGAAGCCATCGCGCTGGATATCGCCCGGGCCAAGGAAATGAGAATGACCTGGGCGACCCTCTGCTACCAGGGCGAGGAGCAGCTGCTCAGGGCCGGCAAGATGATCTGGGACGCAGGGATCATGCCGGTGTGCAGACAAATCCTACCCATCAATCGCAGACATCCTTTCGGCAGGGACGCCCGACTGCTTTTGGAAAACGGTGTCCCGGCCTACATCCAGATCTTCAACGAGCCTTCTGATGAACGCGAGTGGGAGCATGGGAGGCCCAGGGACTACCTGGCGAAATGGTCAGATCTGTGGGCTGAGAAGGCGAGAGACGTCTACGACTCTGGCGGGTACGCGGGCTTGCAGTGCCTCAGTCTGGAGGAGGCGGAGGCGGCCATAGATGCGCTCGGGGTTCACAGTCCGATCTGGCAGCGTGTCTGGTTCTGCGCCCACAACTACGGACTGAACCATCCCCCGGAGTGGCAGGAAGGCCTCTGGTCTGTACTGGGCTTCCAGTTTTTCGCAGACGTCTTCCAGAGACGACTGGGCTTCGTCCCACCCATCATCTGCGGCGAAGGCGGCTGGCTATACGGCGCGTACGACGATCATCGCTATCCGCGGGTCGATGGAGAGCTTCACGCCAAGTACACCAAGGCGATGTACAAGTGGTTCCGTAAGAGCAGGCTGTCCAATGGAGAGCTCTTGCCAGCCTACCTGTTCGCGGTCTGCCCATGGATACTCAGTGGCCCTAGCGACGAGGCGTGGTACGGGTACACGACCAAGGAGATGACCATATGGGCAGTGAAGAGCATAAAGGAGTTCGTTCGGTTCCAGTCTGCCTCTGCGGATGGCCGTGAGGAGGGTTAGATGCGAGGATGGAGCGTTCGTGAGCGTATGAAGGATGTGATCTCCGCACGTGCGCGCGATCGGGGTGATGACAAGGGCTACTCTGACAGCGACTATGAAGGACTGGAACTCGGTAGGGAATTCGGCTACGCAGGAGGCGAACTACCCTCTGTCCACGAGATCAGCCCATTCATAGACGAGATAGAGGAGGTGCTGTGCACCGCCGCCAGGGTGCCTCTCAGCTCAAGGGCCCTCGTGGACCAGGAGCGGTGCTTGGCAACTCTGGACGCGCTACGCGCCAATTGGCCTCTCGAGGTCTTGGAGGCTCAGCGTGTTCTGGCCAGACAGGGCGAGGTACTCGAGCAGGCCGAGTTGGAGGCGGAGCAGACAAGACAGCGTGCCGAAAGGCAAGCGTCGCTTATCTTGGATCAAAGCCAGCTTGCAAGGATGGCCGAGGTTCGCGCGCAGGAAGTTATGGAAGCGGCACAGCACGAGTCAGTTCGCATTCGGGAGCGGGCCGAGCAGGATGCGCGCGACGTATATGAGGGTCTGGAACGGGAGCTAGACCTCCTGATGCGCGACATCAAGGAGTTGGTGGCCGCACGGTTGAGAAGACTGAAGAGTTGATCAGTCGTGGGAGACTAGGGGATGCTGCTCGGTACTGCGAAGGGAGTATCACTAACAGGTGAGGGTCTTGTTCTGCCTCCTCGATTCCACGAAGGCTTTGCGGAAGGCTATGTGATGACCAGGGGTCTAGACGGATGCGTGGCAGTCTTCCCTTGCGAGACGTGGGAGATCATGCGGGAGCGCATTGAGCTGGGCACGACCCTCCTCATGTCGGCTGCTCGCCACTTTCATAGGTACTTGTTCGGTGGTGCCTCAGAAGAGAAGCTGGGGCCGGAGGGCCTGGTCCCTATTCCAGAGCACTTGCGCAGCCACGCTGGGTTGGAGGACGAGGTCGTGCTGGTTGGGGTGGGTGACCGTATGGAGATCTGGAGCCCGCAGCGCTGGGCGCACGAAGAGTACAGGATGAACGAGAGCTCACTGCGAGACTCAGAGGAACTGAGTGAGCTAGGAGTGTGAGGTCTTGGTGCTTAGGAGGACCACCCGGCATGCGTAGAACGTTGACTGCGTTGATTCTATTCTCAGCCACGCTGTTCATTCTTCAGGTCCTACCTGAGGGGCGGGTCGCCGTCGTCCGGGGGACCGCCGATGACGGTCGGACGATGGAACAGTGGGTGCAGTCCACCGTGGACGATTTCGAGGCTGGAGACCTGCAATGTCTGCTCTCGAGGGCTACCGGTGATGGGGAGATAGCCCTGGCCGAAGAGCAGGATGGGTCCTATTGTGCCAAGGGTGTCCTCACCTCCGAGGCCCATAAGATGTCGGTGCTGTTCAACGTTCTCGGTTCGGCCTGGATGGTAGAGAAGCCCATGGGAACCAGCTTCCACTTAGAGGTCCGTGTCAGCGGCGACGGCCACACGTGGAGCGAATGGCTGCCAATTAATGCGGACGAGGATGGGCCCGGGAGCGAGCCACTCGTCCATGGCAATCTTCTCGAAGTACCGCGATCTAGGTACTTGCAGTATCGCCTGACTCTGGGAACCTTCGATCTTGACGTGTCGCCGGTGGTGGGTGAGGTAGTTCTCACGGCCATGGACACCACCGACGGGCCCACAGTGGATGAGGCGCGGGCTATGATCGTGCCTCAAGAGATAACCTCCGGAGTCCCCCAGCCACGTATCATATCCCGGAAGGGTTGGGGGGCTAACGAGGCGTGGGCCACCCGTGAGCCGGTCTATCGCACGCCGACACACTTCGTCATTCACCACACGGTGACCACCAACACCCCAGCGGATCCGGCGTATATCGTGCGTGCCATATATCAGTATCATGCAGTCTCACGCGAGTGGGGCGACATTGGCTACAACTTCCTTATCGACCGTCAGGGCAATATCTACGAAGGTCGCAAAGGCGGGGATGGCGTGGTTGGCATACACGCCGGAGACTACAACTACGGCAGCGTCGGGATCGCGCTCCTGGGGGACTACAGGACTGTGGACATGACGCCAGCCATGAAGGAAGCCCTGGTCTCATTGATGGCCTGGGAGGCTGATCGCTTCGGCATCAATCCTCTGGAGATGTCTCAGTTCGTACATCGGGAGTTCCCCAATTTGGTGGGCCATCGGGATCTGTGGAGCACCATCTGCCCGGGCGACCGGGTGTACCAGGAGCTCGACAGTCTGCGCCGACTGACCTGGCAGCGACTTCTCTCTCACGACCCAAGGGTGGAGATCACAAACCCGATGGCCGGCGAGTCCGTCTCTGGAGAGGTGGAAATCCAGGTTTCCAGTCCGAGCCCCACAACAGCGACAACGCGTCTGCTCGTCGACGGTACCCTCAGGGCTGAGGGTGGCTCATTCCTGACATGGGATTGGGACACCAGCCAAGTCAGCGAAGGTCGTCATCTCTTAGAGGCAGTCGCCAGGAGTAGGGAAGGGCGCAGAGTCCGCGTGGCGCGTGCGGTCCTGGTGGACAACACCGCCCCGACAGGCGCTATCACTATTGATGACGGCGCTTCGTACACAGCACAACTGAGTGTAACACTCAATCTGAAGGCTGATGATGGAAGCGGCGGGATAGCCGGTGTGCAGTTCACGCAGGATGATGCTACTCAGTTCAGTGAGGTGGAGGAGTTCGCGCCCCGGCGAGAGTGGGTTCTGGAATCGGGTGACGGGCAAAAGACTGTGGGGGTGCGGTTCCTTGATCGGGCGGGCAATGTTTCGTCCACGTACACTGGCAGCATTATCCTCGACACAGAGCCGCCCATGGATTGGAGTCGCGTGGACACTGGCGATTCATCTCGGGTCGTGGTCGGAGTCGTAGATCACGGCAGCGGTCTGGATCCGTCGAGCGCCCGCTACGCTGTCTCCAGCGATGGCGGCTACAGTTGGGAAGCGTGGCAGTCGGTGGAGTGCGACGCTGAAGCGGGACAGGAGCAGGTGGGTGCCTGTTACCTCCGCACCGAAGTGCAGGACAGAGCCGTGAGGTTCAAGATCGCGGACCGTGCGGGGAACGAGGCCTACAGCCCTGCCTATGGCGAAGTGATCGCTCCGCCGACTCCGGAGAGCACTCCGGGGAGCAGTCCTCCAGCGGAACCTCAGCCGACCGCCACTCCGGGCGGCGAAATGCCGCCTACCGCGATGCCGGACCTGGTTGTGGAGAGGGTGGAGGTTGCGTCACAGCAGGGGCTCGACTCGGTCCCGGTGACCGTGACCGTTGTCATAGGCAACGATGGCATAGTTGATTGCGACGCGGGATTCTGGGTGGGATTATTCATCGATCCGCCGGTTGCTCCTACTGTGAACTCTGCATTTGCTCCGGACGGGCAGGGTGCTCTCTGGTACGTGCCCAGGCTGGCTGCCGATGAGATGCAGACCTTGTCGCTCGCTGACGCCGACGATCGCTACAGCACCTTCAGAGGCCGTCTCTCACCAGGCAAACACGAGCTATACGTCTATGTGGACTCGTATAGCACTGAGGGTGAGGTCGGATTGGTGGCAGAAGGCGACGAGAACAACAACGTGATGGGCCCGCTGACAGTCGAAGTGGGTGAACCATCCGCAGACGGCGGCTCTGAGCCTGCCGGGGCTGGCCCGGGGCAGTTGGTCCGGCTGTTGATCAAACGTCTGGAGGAGTGGCTGATGGTGTTGAGGGGACGTGTCTAGTGGGAACGGGCGGGGAGAGCCCAGTAATTGACGGAGCGTATTTTCGCGTGTAGCGGGAGGACGGAATGGCTCCAGCAGATAGCCAACCTTTGATCAAGGTCATTGGAGTGGGAGGTGGTGGCAGCAACGCCATCGACCGCATGATTCACGTAGGTATTCCAGGGGTGCGCTTCATCGCGGCCAATACGGATGCGCAGGCCCTTTCCCTATCAGAGGCCCCCCACAAGGTGCAGCTCGGTCCCCGGATCACTGGTGGTCTGGGGGCGGGAGGGGATCCCTCGGTTGGCGCCAAGGCGGCAAAGGAAAGCGCCGAGCAACTCCGGGAGGTTCTGAGTGGAGCGGAGATCCTGTTCGTGGCTCTGGGGTTGGGCGGAGGTACGGGCACCGGCGCCGCTCCGGTGATCGCGGAACTGGCTCGGGACTCGGGCGCCTTGACGATTGCCGTGGCGACCCTACCTTTCAGCTTCGAGGGACATACACGCCGGGAGACGGCTCGCGAGGGTCTTAGCGCTCTCGCGGCTCGGGCGGACACGCTGGTAGCCATCTCCAATGATCGGTTGCTTGATTTCATCGATGAGGAAACTTCTCTCGACATCTCCTTTCGCATCGCGGATGACGTACTACGTCAGGGGATTCAGGGCGTAGCGGAGTTGATCACGTCCACAGGTGTGATTAACCTCAATTTAATGCACGTCAGGACCATGCTAGACAAAGCCGGTCCGGCACTGATGTCCATCGGCCAGGCGCGGGGTGAGAATCGCGCGGTAGAGGCAGCACATCTGGCCATCGCTAGCCCTCTAACCCAGCTGTCCTCCATTGCCGGGGCCTCAGGTATACTGGTCAACGTGACTGGAGGAGAGGATCTGGCGCTGGAGGAAGTGCGAGAAGCGGTGAGTACTGTGGCTGGCGTAGCCAGTCCCGATGCGGACATCTTCTTCGGGGCCACGGTTGATCCAGATATGACAACCCAGCTTCAGGTGATGCTCATCGCCATGGGAATGAACGGCCAGGCGTCAATGCCTGTGTCGGATCCGATTGCCAACGAACGAGCCCCGCGCCACAGTCTCAGATCGGGCAAGGGTGCTGAACGGGCTCCTGTTCTGGCCCCTTATCAGTCGGAGCGGTCTATGGATCTCTACGACCTGGACGTTCCCACGTTCCTACGACGTCGCAAACTAGCCAGGATGGGGGAGGGCACAGCATGACTGGGCCAACCAAAGAGTGCAAGGGTAGGGTGCAGAAGCACATCAAGGACCATTTCCCGGAGATGGCTGGTGTGAGGCCCACAGTGAAAACCAGCAATCGTGCGGGGGAGACGCGACATCGATTCACTTTCCGCAAGACGCTGCGCTCGCAAAACAAGGGCCAGTTCCAGCAGCTCGTTCACTTGACGGCTGATGCAGAGGGCAAGGTGCTCAAGGTATCCGTCTCCAGGTAGGGTTGGGAGCGAGGGTTGAAGATGAGTGACTCGCTAAACAGGTTGGGTCTGAGAAGGAGATATGGCCGGCGCCATGCTGCTCTTGTATTCCTGGTGGCAGCGTTGAGCATCGGGACTCCGGGACCGACGCCCGCCCTGGGGGCTCCGGAACCTGCCGAGCAGACGGTCTACGTAGTTGGATGGGGCGACACCCTGAGTGGTATCGCCGGGCGATACGGGACCACGGTGACGGCCATCGTCCAAGTCAATGGGATGGCGAATCCCAATCTCATCTACGTGGGGCAGAGGCTTGCCATACCGGCCAGCGGCTCGCTTGCACCCGCGGGCTCCGGTGTCTATGTGGTGAAGGCAGGCGATACTCTGTCGGGGATCGCCATGCGCCATCAGACCACTGTGACCCAGCTGATGCAGACGAATGGTCTTAGCAATCCCAACTTCATACTCGTTGGCCAAAGGTTGGCGGTCCCCGGAGGCGAGCGTTCGTCGGACCCGGGGAGCCAGCCCACCTTGGACGGTGTTTATACGGTCCAGCGGGGAGATACCTTAATAGGCATTGCTTTGCGGATGCAGGTGGCCATGTGGGACATCGTCTTGGCCAACAACATAGCCAATCCTTCCCTGATCTACGTAGGTCAATCTCTCGTCATACCAGGCGGAGGGACCGCTAAGAACACTGCGCCAAGTGCCACGCCGACGTCTGAGCCGGCGGCGACACCTCAAGTCGATGCGCCGACCCCAAGGCCTGCCACTCCGACAGCGACGCAGCCTAAGGAGACGCCAGCAACCAAATCGGCATTCTACTACGTTCAGGGGAGCATGCAGCACGCACCCAACTGTGGGACGGTGTACTTGAAGGGAGATATCGCTGGTGTGGGCGGAGAGCCGGTCAGCGGGAAGACAGTGCGGCTCAGGTTCGCCGGCAACGTTGTGTACAGGGTAAGTGGAGAGGGCCAGGACCCGGGGCAGTGGAGTTTCGCTCCGCTGGCAGCCGAGAACTTCCACTCGCCGTTCACATTCCTGGTCGATGTTGTGGAGAGCCAGGCGAATCCGGTACCGCAGTCAGACACGCTGACGATTGATTTCAATGACTGCGATGCCGCAGGGCAGTTCACCGACATCCTGTTCCGGTATGGGGGTGGCAGCTCAGTGCCGGTCAGCAATCCTACGGTGGCACCAGACGCCACGCCTACATCAACCTATGCTCCCACAGATCCTTCCCCTGTCGACTGGGATCCTCGGCTGAACCAGTTGCCCTGCGTTCGATTGGTGACGGTGGCGGATAGAGGCATGCAGCCCCGACCAGGGGAGCGGTACTGGCGCCTGGTCAAGGCCAGGTGGCTCAGCGAGGAGGAGAGCAGGAGGGACATCCAGATTCATGTAGACCTGCTGGACGAAGCGGGAGGGCGCGTGTATGGGGAGAGCGTCGTTTTCGAGAACGGCGGTCGCCACACAGTGATTAGTGAACCTCAGAGTTGCTGTTATCCTTGGGATTATCCAGTCAAGTGGCCGATGTTCGGTGCGCTCTGCTCCTACAGTGCGTACGTCGAGGGACTACCCAGCGACATGGTGACGGGGATGGGGCTTGGAACACCAGAGCACCCGGACTGGACGGTTCATACCGGGTTCGTTCTCACCTTCCAGCGGACCGTGTATCGGTGAGTGTATCCGGACTGCAAACCTGGCGCTGATGTATCCAGGAGGATGGGGGAATGCTTCGGCTCATATTCTGGCGAGCCATGGCTTCGATAGCTAGCAACCTGCTTCAAGTGCGGGTGCTACTACTGGTCATCGTGCTTGCCTACGTCGTCGGATGGATCGCCGGCTCGGTTTACGGGCGTGGCTTCTAGGGTTGTTTTCGAGAAGTTTCACATGACGAAGAACGGTCGTTCGAGGGCAATAACATGCTCGCTGACAACCGTGATGCGAAGGAGGAAGGGAAATGAGCGGTAGAGTGTGCCGAACGATACTGATGTGCACCCTGGTCGCGCTTCTGGCGTCTCTGGCCTGTCCGGTCTGGGCAGCTCCAGAGGCAGAGAGGCGGAACACCGGTCCCGCTACCCACATCGTTCAGTGGGGTGAGAACCTCACGCTGATCGCCAGAAGATACGGGGTGACCACATCGGCGATCGTGCAGGCGAACGGGATATCAAACCCAAACTTCATCTACGCGGGACAGAGATTGACCATCCCAGGAGGCTCCACGACACCTCCGCCTTCTCCAACTGGCGGATCGACTACGTATGCAGTGCGCGCTGGAGACACCCTCTCCGGGGTCGCATATCGCTTTGGGACGACGGTCAACGACATCGTGTCCCTCAACGGGCTCGTCAACCCCAACTTGATCTACGTTGGTCAGGTACTGAGGTTGCCGGGTCAGGCGACGCCTGCCGAACCCAGCAATAGCTGCGTCTACGTCGTGAAGAGGGGGGATTACCTGGGAGCCATCGCCCTCAAGTACGGTACCACGGTGTGGGCCATCGCCATCGCCAACAATCTGGCCAACCCCTCCTTCATCTGGGTGGGACAGCGACTGACGATACCGGGGTGCTCTGCGGGCGACACGACGGCGCCGACGCCGACAACTCCGAAGTCGACACCCGGGCCAAGCAGCACGCCTGTGGCGACAGTGGAGCCGGGACCGGTGGCCCGTATGAATACACCAGAATACGCTGTCCATACGTTCCTGTGGTGGGCTGGCGAAAACCGTGCCCGTGATGCCCAGCTCGTCAAGGATGCTGGCATCACCTGGGTCAAGGAGCTGTTCCCTTGGAGGAACATTGAAGGTGCTGGCAAGGGCATCTTCGACTGGAGCGTGGCAGATCAGGTTGTGCAGACTCTCAACGACCGAGGTTTGAAGGTCATCGCCCGTTTGGACTTCCAGCCGTCGTGGGCCAGGGCAGATGGCGCAGACAACGGTCCTCCCGACAACTACAGTGACTACGGTGACTTCGTGTATGCCTTGGCGAGCAGGTACAAGGGCCGGATCCAAGCCTACGAGATCTGGAACGAGCCCAACCTGGCACGAGAGTGGGGTGATCACCCTCCCAATGCCGCGGAGTACGTAGCTCTGTTGCGAGTCGCGTACGCCCGGATCAAAGAGGCCGACCCCAATGCCGTAGTCATGACTGCAGGGCTGGCGCCCACTGGCACCGGGCTGCCCGATGCTCTCCCCGATGTGCAGTATCTCCGGGAGATGTACCAAGCCGGGGCCAAGAACCACTTCGACGTGCTGGGAGTTCACGCGCCAGGGTATAAGGCGTCGCCAGAAACCAGTCCTGAGGAGGTGCAGAACAACAAGGCGTTGGGAGGAAGGCGGTTCTTCTGCTTCCGTCGCGTGGAGGATTTGCGCCAGGTGATGGTCGACAATGGTGATGCGGGCAAGCAGATGGCGGTACTGGAGTTTGGCTGGACCAGCGATCCGAGGCCGGGTTCGCCCTACAACTGGCATGCTGTATCCGAGGAGACGAAGGCCGACTACATCGTGCGTGCCTACCAATGGGCTCGAGATCACTGGTCGCCGTGGATGGGAGTCATGAGTGTACTCTACATTTCCGCCCCAGGGTGGACGGAGGACGACGAACAGTACTGGTGGGCCATCACCAATCCGGACGGAACCGTCAGACCTGCATATGAAGCGCTGAAGAGCGCTCCCAAGTAGGAGAGAGGAGGCTGTCGTTGGGATCAAGGATTGCTTGCCTTTGGCTGACGGGGATGTCTCTGGCCGGACTGGTCATGATCGGGGGGTGTACCAGGGACAAGCCTCTCCCCACACCCACGCCCACACTATCAGGAGAGGAGGTGCTCCCGACGCCGTCGGCATCGGCGACGCCACCGCCGGAGATCGCACCGGTGGCTCCTGAGGCTACGTATCACACCGTGCAGGCTGGGGACACGGCCTGGGGGATTGCCGAGCAGTACGGGGTGACATTGGATGCCTTGATCGCCGCCAACGAACTATCGGACCCCAACAGGCTCCAGCCCGGTGATCGACTGGTGATCCCGGATGGTGAAGACGCATCTGGGGAGAACACAGCGCCAAGTGGCCCCTCGTCAGAATCGGCAGGGCAGAATGTAGACACATCGCCGCGAACCCATACCGTCGGAGCCGGAGACACTCTTTGGAGCATCGCCGTGGAGTACGATACCAGTGTGGATGAGATTGCCGGTCTGAATGGATTGGATACTGAGGGTATCTTGACCCTTGGGCAGGAGTTGCAGATTCCATAACTCGCGCGGGAGCGAGATCGGCGCCAAATGGGAGGATGAGAATGAACCTGCTGGACTATCCCAGACCCAAAGGAGACACGGGCATAGGGTTCCATTGGTTCCCTGACTACTACCACTATGAGAAGCGGTACTTTGATATCTTCGTGCCGGAGCTCAAGGCCATGGGTGCCAGCTGGCTGCTACTTCTCTCCGAAGGTGTGAACCCCATTCCCGACTGGTTCCTTCGCGGGCTCATAGAACATGACATCGAGCCCATCATCCGCGTATACACCAGATTTGTGACCTTCATTGATCAGGCGGGTCTTCGATCGGCGTGCAAGAGGTACTCATCTTTGGGGGTGCGGTATGTGCACGTCTTCAACGAGCCGAATCTGAAGTTGGAGTGGGCGAAATGGAATCCCGAGCGTCTGCCAGCCCGCTTCATGGACTACCTGATCCCGTGTCTGGAAACGATGTACTCCGTAGAGGGGATCATCCCGGTATTCACACCCTTGGCGCCCGGGGGAGATTACTGGGACACCTCCTTTCTGAAAGAGGCGCTCGCCATCATCAATCAGAAGGGCAAGAAATACCTGTACGACAAGATGGCCATAGGCATTCACAACTATGCCTTCAACAAGCCGCTGAACTTTGGAAAGGGTGGGAGCTCACGCTGGACTTGCGCCAGACCGTATCACCGCCCACCAGGCTGTGAAGACCACACGGGGTTTTGTCTGTTCGAATGGTACGACGAGATCGTTCGTCAACGTACAGGCCGGCGCTTGCCCCTGCTGGGCTGCGAGAACGGGGTGAGACTGGGCGACGCTGATGATCCTCGGTCTTCCGCCATCAACGAAGCACTGCACGCTGAGCGGCACGCCGCGATGTGCGAGGCGACGATGAATGGCGAGGTGCCGTACTACTTCTTCAACAACGCGTTCTGGCTCCTCGCGGCCGACGATGACAACTACTTCGTGAAGCATAGCTGGTACAGGCCGAACGGCGAGCCCCGGCTCCCTCAGTCAGTGGCGCGACTGAAATCGCTGCCGAAGGTCAAGCGGCCGCTGCGGGTGCACGTGCCCAACGATATCCGAGTCCTTATGCCGGATGGCAGTGTGAGGGTCATGAGACTGGAGGAGTATCTGCGGGGTGTGGTGCCCCGGGAGATGGGACCTGGTTCTCCGGAGGAAGCTCTGAAGGCGCAGGCTGTGGCAGCGCGCTGCTTTGCCGCCGTTGCGGTTGCTCACCCCAGACACAGCGGTCAGTCCGCTGACGTGTGCACTGAGAAGCATTGCCAGGGATGGTCTGACAAGACGTATGAGTCCACGGACCAGGCTGTTCGCGAGACCGAGGACACAGTAGCCTTGCACGGCGACGAGGTTATCCAGGCTTTCTACTTTGCGTACTGTGATGGGCATACTCGCAACAGCGAGGATGTGTGGGTGCGCGCTCTTCCCTATTGCAGGGGGGTTTCGTGCGTCAAACCCTACCCATCCCTTAACGGCCATGGGGTCGGGATGTGTCAACAAGGCGCGATGGCCATGGCCGAACAGGGTGCGACCTACGTTGACATTCTGAGCCACTATTATACGGGCATCCAGATTGTGGGTGCTGATCGTTCACCTGTGAACACATGGCCGGAGCTCATGAGCGGTTACGCCGAATGGCCCCGGCCGCCTGAGGACAACGGCCTGGGCATTCATGGGGGTCTGAATCTTTCTCAACAGACCCTGGACAAGGACATCGCGCGAGCGCTGGAACTCAACGTCAAGTGGGTGATGCTGGCTCCAGAGAGCAGGGCCGAGCTCCGAAGGGCGGCATTGGCCTACTGGGACGAGGGCATCATGCCCGTGGTGAGGCCGGTGTGCCTAGTTGATGATGATCACGATTTCGTGGGGGACGCGCGTCTGCTGGCGGGGAAGGGCATTCCAGCATACGTCCAGATCTACAATGCCCCTGAGAACCGCAACGAGTGGAAGAGCCGGCACGTGGACATGAGAGCGTTTGCCTCCCGCTGGCTCGGCCAGGCGAAGGCTTTGGTCGATGTGGACGCGTACCCTGGTCTCCAGGTGAATTCCCTCCAAGACCTGCGCACGGTCCTCGACCAGGCCAAGACGGAGGGATTGGAGCACATCTTTAGGCATTCGTGGTTCTGCGCACACAATCGCGGGCGCAACCGGCCAGCCCGCTATCCTTATGATGACATCAATCAGCGGGCTCTGGCTGTGCAGCATCCCGAGTGGGAGTTCGCCGGGACAGTAGACCAGGTGAACCGGTGGCGTCAAGAGGGCAAACACCCAGGCCAGACAGTATACGATGACTACCACTGCGTGCTGGGCTTCCTGGCCTACGCCAGGGTGTTCGAGGAGGAGCTCGGCTTTGTGCCGCCCATCATCTGTGGCGAAGGGGGATGGGAGTACGGCGACCTCACCGATCGACGCTACCCCAAGGTGGGCGATTTCTTGCACCAGGCCCATCACATGGCGATGTTTGCCTGGTTCAAAGACGGCGTGCTCTCAGATGGAAACAGGCTTCCAGAGTACCTGTTTGCCGTCTGCCCGTGGATCCTCTCGGGTGATGATGAGCCTGCCGCCTGGTACGATGGTTCTCAGGGGACGCGGCACCAGACTGTTACTGCCGTGGCAGGGATGCGCAGGTTCATACGCGGAGGGGCCCCGGTGGAGCTTCCCATTACGCAGCCACCCGCAGCGCCTCCGCCGGAGCCTCCCGTGAGCCCTTCGCCGGCGCCACGTCCGAGTCCTGCGCCGGCGGCGAAGAAGTGGCAGGTGATCGTAGAACGGCAGCCGCGGGCAGATGGGGTAAGGGCTATCGCCGGTAGCTTCCCGCGGCAGGGCATCCGGCTCGACGTCACCGACCCGTGGGGCAACTCGGTGTCGGTGATCAGTGGATCGAAGACGGACTACGGACCTGGAGGCTTCGAGGTACCAGTGTGGGCCGACGCGGTTTTCACACTGCGCTTCTTGGACGAGACAGTCCAGGTGGAAGTGAGGCACGAAGTTGTTGTTCTGACTTTCAGCGAGAACGAGTCACCCGGTGACGATGGAGGAGAGGACGCTCAGGCCCAAAGTCGACTCGTCACCGATTGGATGGAGCCAGCCATTGTTGATGAGCTGTTTCGCGACTTGAGCCGCTATGAGGATCTCTTCTGCATGGAACGAGAGTAGCAGATCGCTGGGGCCACCTCCGCGCGGGTACTCCCTGCGGGGCACGCGATTGGCCTAGCGCCGAACACGACCAAGGAGGCAACCGAGATGGAGACTGGAACGGAGACGAGAAACAGCAAGTTGTTCCTGGTGATCGCTGTGGTGCTCACGGGGACGTTGTTCATGGGTCTCGTGGGGATTGGAGGGCTGGTGGTCTTCAGACTGGCCTCGTCGCCGACAGAGGTTGCGATGCCACCCGAGGCCACTCAGCCCGCTGAGGTGCCGCCAACTGGCGCCACATTCACGCCGGCGCCCCTGCCGAGTGCGACGCCAACAGCTGCCCCGACGCCGACACTGGTTGTGACCTCGGGTAGTTCGGAGCCTGCGGAGCCCGACTCCAGCAACAGTGAGGGGCATGACAGCCCCGGCCTGAATAGCCCGAATCCTGAAGAGTCCGAGATGCCCCAGACTGGGCTGGGCCTAGTGGAGACCATCGGTCTGGGACTTGCGCTCGCGACTCTGCTCGGTGGAACCCGAGTGGCGCGCCGTCTTCGGGCGGGGCAGTAGTGCCTACTGGGTGGAGATTTCTCGTGTCGTTGATCTACCGACACTAGCCTTGAAGGAGTGATCAGTGATTCGGCATTCTGTCACGGGTCGCGCATCCCTGCTCGCGCGTCTCGACCGTATCGTGAGCACCATACTGGCCTTGGCTTTCCTCATCACTGGGTTCCAGACGGGGTACCGCCTGACGCAGGGCGGAGGGTTGGTGCCGGGCTCTATTGAGTGGTCTACAGGTCGGGACCCATCCCCAGGCCAAGATGTGCCTCTTGACACACCGGTCCCTGTCAGAGAGCCAATGCCGATGTGGCAGGGCAGTGAGAGGCTGAATCTGCTGCTCATGGGGTTGGATCAACGCCCTGGGTCGGCGTTGCCCGGGAGGGCGGATGTGGTCATGATCGCCAGCGTGGATCCGACCGAGAGGAAGGTGGTTCTACTGTCCATACCCAGGGATCTGTGGGTGGAGATACCAGGGCACGGGGAGAACAGAATCAACAGCGCCTACTTCTACGGGGAATTCGAGGGTGCTGAGGGTGGCGGCCCCGGCCTGATGAAGAGCACCATAGAGCACAACTTCGGGATCAGCATCGACTACTATGGAGCTCTGGATTTCGAGTGCTTCCGCCGCATCATAGACGTCCTGGGTGGTATCAGCATTGATGTGCCCGAGGATATCCGCGACGAGCAGTACCCGGACGACCACTATGGCTACATGAGGATCTACATTCCGGCCGGCAAGCAGCAAATGGATGGTGACACGGCCCTGCAATACGTGAGAGCGCGGCACGAAAGCAGCGATTTCTCCCGCATGCGGCGGCAACAGCAGGTGATGCTGGCGGTGCGAGACAAGGCATTGAGACTGGACGTACTGTTCTCTCTGCCAGAGCTGATCCCACTGCTAGGTAGGGCCTTCTCGACAGACTTGACGATGCAGAATTTGCTCGCCCTCGCCAACCTGGGAGCGCAGATCGAGCGAGAGGATCTGCAGCTACAGGTAGTCGATGAGTCGTTGACCATACCGTACGTGTCTTCGGATGGCGCCCAGGTACTGTTGCCCAGGTTGGACCAAATCCGTTCGCTGGTTGGCGGGCTCTTCGGCGATGGGACTGTCGCGCCAGAAGCTTGGGAGTCCAGCGTGGACGAGATTCACATCATAGTGCGCGCTGATGTGACCCGTCCGGGGCTGGCGGCAGATGTAGCAGGTCTGTTGCAGCGTCGAGGCTACGACGCGTGGGTGGAGAGCGACGGCATCCAGATTCAGTCAGAGGGTACCTTCATCGCCAGTAGTAGAGAGGCAGTCGAAAGCGCGGTGCTGATCGCTGGGCTCCTGCGGGTCGGTCCGGAATTCGTAATGCTGGACCCGGCCGTGCAAGAGGGGAGAGACATCGTGCTGACCTTGGGACGTGACTTCGTGATGCCGGACTAGGCCGGACGGGGAGGCAGTGTGAGATCCACCGTGAAAGAGTCAATCCTATTCCTGAGGACTGCTCTGCGTATTGACCGGCTCAAGCCACTCGCTGGCACACCATCCGAGGGTGCCGCCGCGGTCAAGTTGCCACCAGGTGAACCCGTCCCTGGTTTCGGGTCCCCCAACGACCTGGAGGACGTCGCCATCCTGCGCCTGTTCAACGGTGGTGTGGCTGAGACCTGGCCCGGACCGCATGCGCAGCCCGGCACCCTCGGTGTTCAGCACTCTGACACGGCCGCCTACGGAGATTTCGAGGATGGCGGTGGCGGAGACTCCGGGAGATTGCACGGACGCCAGCAGGGACGGATCGTGCCCCCTGGCGTCAAAGTACTCGCGTCCGAGGTCTCCAAACTGCATGGCCACGCTGGCCGGGGCATCGGTATGCCATTCCAGGCGCGCGTGACGGAAATACTGGGCGATGACGCCGGGCTCCACAAGCACTTCGCTAATGGGCGGGCCGATCACGGCCGTCCCACCGTTTTCCTGGTAGAAGGTGAGGAAGCTGAAGCAGACGTTGTGTCCCGTCTCTGTGAAGTAGCGGCAGAGGCCGTCTCGGATCATGGAGTGGGGCACAGGAGATACCCGGGGAGTCTGCTTTCCCATGAGTTCGCCCAGTGGGCTAAGTACGGCCTTGCAAGGGCCCTGATCTTGCTCCACACATTCCAGACGAGCGCTCTCGAAGTACTGGACAAGCTGTCCGTTCTCTTCAAGGGGCTCGGTGATGGGGAGGCCGAAGACCTGAGAACCGCCCTGCGTCACAAAGGAGGACAGGAAGGGTTCATCAACGTAGTGCCCCGCCTCGGGGAAGTACGTGGCCGTCTCTTCCTGTGCCCTACCTGGCCGGAAAGTGACCAGGATCATGGCCAGAGCCAGGCACCCGATGATGAAGATTGCGGTCTTTTGCGCCATAAGTTCCTTGGACGGAGCGATTTCCTCGACGCCATTATAGCATAGTGCTCTCGTCTGAGACAAGCAAGTTCCATAGTCTGCACTTGGTACATGAATCTTGCGAGTCGGTCGGCGGATGGGCAGTGAGGAGGCAAACCATGAACGAGCAACCGGATGTGCAGGCCGTGAGGTTTCAGGTCAGAGAAGGCAGGCTCCAGGTGAGCCTTCTGCCCCGCTGCGGCACTGCGTCTGACGGTGTTCTTGGCAGTTGGGGCCGCCTCTACGTAGTCTCCCATGCAGTCAATCGGGGTCTCGTAGCCCAACGCGTCTGTGAGCGCGTCGAGGACGTCGCGTTGGAGACCTACTGCCGGTCAGCGGGTGGAGTCACGAACAGACTCCGTCAGGCCGCGAGGAATGCCAACAAGTATCTATACCTCAGAAACCTGGTCCGTGGAGAGGAGCAGGCGCTGCTTGCCGCGCTCGCCTGCGTGGCCGTACGAGGAACAGACGCCTACGCCTGTGGCATTGGACCACACAGCATAAGTGTTCTCAACCGGGGGCGGGTGCGCACGTTTCACAGTCACCTAGCACAGCAGGGACAGAAAAGCACCGATGAGTGGCGAAGCGACGGATACTTGCTGGGGCGCAAGGCGAAGAGATCGGATCCGAGGTTCTCCTACCGTCAGCTTCTACCCGGCGACCTTGTGCTGCTGGCGGCTGGAAGCGATGCGGAGTCCTTTGGGCGGGCTGCTGGGGAGCTGGCACCAACTCTGGATGGATGCGATATTGAGTCGGCAGCCCGAGCGCTAGCCGAGTCCATGGGACAGTGTGGCGATGGTTCAGCATTGCTCATAGGGGTGCAGGCGGAACCGACATCGCCGGCCGATGTGTGCAAGACCGCGCAGAGGGGAGAACCCCGTCTGCCGTACTCTGGGCGTAGTTTTTTCCGTGCGCTGCGCCGACCCATTAGGGGGCGCGGGGCAGCGCAGCGGCAGACGCTCCCGAAGGGCGAGTTGGCAGGTTCGCCGCCGCTTGACGCGGAAGCTGGGACCAGTTTGCGTAAGATACCGAGCAGAAACGAAGGAACATACGATTCGGGTGCAAGCCAGGTTGGAAGGGTCATCCATGGCGGAGCAGGTTGGGAGAGAATTCTGCAAGGCGGAGTGGAAAAGTGCCGCTTGCTGGTCACTCTCCTAGGCTCTTTGCTCCTAGCACTGCGGGCAGGTGTGTTGTGGATCCTTACGTCGTGGGCTGGTGTGGTCAGGAGTTGCTGGCGCTGGATCAGGAGGCGTGGCGTCTTGGAGCACCTGGCCGGAGGGTGTCGGTTTGCGCTCTTCGGCGTGTGGGCTGGTCTCAAGGGGTTGCTGATCGGCATACTGCCGGAACGACAGGGTACAACGACGACCTTCGCATCCTCCGCCAGGCCCATGGCCAGGGCAAGAGTCTTGGGGTTTCACCCTTCGGGCAGGAGCCGCGCGGTCATCGGAGCGCTGATCATTCTCCTCGTTGTTGCCCTCGTCGGTGCCTCTGCTATACGAGTGAAGTCTCGCCTGGAGCAGGCGGATGTGGAGGCGCTCGTCAGCCAGGTGCATGAGAGTCTCAGCATGTCCGAGCAGGAGGAAGGCAGAGAAGCCAAGATGGCTATGCTGGCGGAAGCGCAGGAGCTGATTGATGGGGCGCCTGCGAGCCAGAGGGACAACCCTGACCTGCAAGAGCTCTCCCGGGAGTTGAAGACGCGGCAGGACGGATTGACCGGGGTGGTGCGGCTGCCGTTTGCGGAGGCAGACGCGCTGGCCAGTGGGGTGCAGACCGTGGCGCGCATCGTGGCAAGTGAGGATGCGCTATACGTCCTTGGTGCGTCAGGCCAGAGTCTCACCATGTATGCGCTGGATCAGCAGGGAAGGATCTCTGTGGCCGAGGAACCCTTGACATGGGACTCCACGACAGCCGGAGAAGAAACGGAAGTGGAGATCCTGGACATCGAGTGGGTGGAGGCAGGCAACGGACGTGTCACGACTGGCCTCGCTGCGCTGACCAGTGAAGGGTCTGTCCTCGAGATACGGGCCGACGGCTCGACACGGCGATTGGCAATCACTGACACACCGGGGCGGCGGAGTCCGCGAGCTATTGCAACCTACATGGGCAATCTCTACGTACTGGATCCAGGAAGTGAGAACATCCTGAAGTACGTGCCCCAGGGCGAGGACTATCAGCATCCGCCGATCAAGTATGTACTTGAGCCGCTTGACATAAACTGGGCCAGCGTGCTGGACATGGCGATCGATGGCTTCGTTTACCTCCTACTCTCGGATGGCAACATCGTGAAACTCGCCGGCGGGCAGGCTCAGCCATTCTCTCAGGAAGGATTGTACCCTGCTCTGGAGAGCCCGACGGCTGTATTCGCCAGTCCCGAGTCTCAATCGGTCTTTGTCGCCGAAAAGAGCCGGGGTCGCGTTGTGGAATTCAGCAGGGAAGGTCTGTTTGTGCGGCAATACAGGGCCAGCGCGGACGGGTTTGATCCACTTGGAGCCTTGAATGCCTTCACCATTGATGTGGCCCGCGGTCGGGTGATCGTGGGCACCACAGCGGGCACGTATTTCGCTGATCTACCTTCTCTGCACCAGGCCAGTGGTGGCTAGCTTGGGAGGCGTGTTGAGGGAGAGAAGGCACCGTTCTTGAGTGTTGGGCGAGCAACGGGCAGAGGCGTCTCTGCATAGAAGCGCCGGGCTGAGACGCTCCCCAGTATGCGAATCGCTGGGGGAATGCCTGATTGAGCCAGAAGGGTCGTGAGGAGAGTATGCTGCGCGGAGGCAAGATACATCAGACCTTGGCCAAGCAGATGACACCGCGGGGCGGTGCGCCCCGCATTCGGGTGATCGTCAAATACAAGGAGCAGGTTGCCAAGGCTAAGGCCGTTGAATCATCCACGCTGCCAGAGCCGCCGTCGAGGGTGCTCACTGTGATGCCCGTAGTGGCACTGTCAGCGGTGTCCGACGAGATCGAGGCTCTCAGTGAACAGTCTGATGTGGAGCGCATATGGCCCGACCTTCGCGTCCGCGCCTGTCTGGACGTGAGCGCGCCTCTGATTGGTGCTCCACGGGTGTGGCAGGCAGGCTATACCGGGGCTGGCATAGGCATAGCGGTTCTGGATACCGGGATTGATCTGGAGCATCCAGACTTCGCGGGCAGGATCACTGGTATGGCGGATCTGACCGGAGAGGGTATTGTGGATCTCAACGGTCACGGAACTCACGTTGCTGGCGTAGCCTGCGGTGATGGTAGGGTTCACGGTGGAGAATACACAGGGGTGGCACCGTGTGCCGAGCTGTACGTCGCCAAGGTGCTGGATCGCGACGGGGCGGCCTACATGAGCGACGTCATGGCGGGCATCGATTGGGCTGTGAAGCAGGATGTCCACGTCCTGAACCTTTCCCTCTCGGGCGCGCCGCCGGGCGATGGGACCGACGCACTCTCGCAGATGTGTGACTTGGTGGTAGAGAAGGGGTTCGTGGTCTGCGTCGCTGCTGGCAACTCTGGCCCTCAAGCGGGGAGCATCGGACCGCCGGGTTGCGCACGAGAGGTCATTACTGTGGGAGCCTCCAACGACGACGACGGTGTCTTGGAGGCCTCCTCGCGGGGACCGACGCTGGACGGACGGGTGAAGCCCGACCTTCTATTCCCGGGCAGTGGAGTGGTCTCGTGTCGGGCCAGGGATACATCGCTTGGCAGTCCCTTGGACTTGGCGTATACGGAAGCCTCAGGAACGAGCATGGCCGCGCCCCACGCTTCAGGGGTGGCAGCCCTGTTGCTGGAGGCTGATCCGGGACTGACCCCACGTGAGATCAAGGACCTGATGATGAGCTCGGCCGTCGATCTGGGACTAGACCACAATACAGAAGGAGCTGGCCGAGGGGATGCCTTTGCGGCGGTGGCGTCCGCCCCTCGACTTCAGCCTGAGCCTGCGCCGTACGGATGCCTGCTGCCACTGCCTCCATTGCTGGAGCTGCTGGGCCGACTTTGGCGTTGATGGACTGCCGACCACCGCTCACCTCATCGAGTCCCGCGAGGTCCATTGGGTCGCCACGGAGCAGCCACCCACAGCATGGTGAGATGCTGCGTCGCGACTCGACGAGGGGGATGCCCCTTGAACGGGGCCAAGGGCTATTGGTGGCGGCGGCTGGTCGCCATGATTTCTCGTGTGGTAGAATCAGGGACATTGACTGGGGGGCATTGGAGGTGCTGAAGAGGGATGCGTCGAGTCATCTGGCGGTTGGTGTGGCCCGGAGTGCTGCTGTGGCCTCTCCTGGTGGCGTGCGCGTGGCTGGGACCGGCGGCGGCGCCGACGCCGACGCCGACGCCAACCT
>Ga0180437_10003258_pt1 | contig 24396 bp, 27 predicted proteins | sample SS_ome_4_FD_132410 | JGI IMG/M metagenome (GOLD analysis project Ga0180437, IMG submission 132410) | Hypersaline lake sediment archaeal communities from the Salton Sea, California, USA - SS_3_D_1 metaG | ecosystem: Environmental > Aquatic > Non-marine Saline and Alkaline > Hypersaline >... | reverse complement strand
GAGGCATAAGCGAGCTCCTTTTGTGTACAAGCTAGAGAGTTTACGCTTATGCCTTTTTGTTTTTCAAGTTTCTGCTTGTCGGCTCATAGAGAGTTGTGCAACACACCTCTCCTGCCCAACCTTGTTCAGCAAGAAGGCGTGTATTCGCCATCGCTACTCCGTCGAATCCACCAAATTCAACCAGGAACCCTTCTTGAATTCCGATTACATTCATAATGTGATCAATGATTCCTTCCTCTCCAAACTGAGAGTTGACCTTGTATGCAAATTGGAGGAGACTATCTTTCTGTATTGTACTATCAAATGAGGATGCTGAGATCGTTGAGAATACTAGAAAAATGAAACTGAAAATAAGTTTTTTCATGCTCAGAGTGCTGTTAAAAAATTCTTAAAACGGCAAAACTCCCTCGCTGTAAGACACACACCCATAGGAGCTTCTAATGCGTAAACGCATTTGACAGGACTATAACCAAAACCTTGTAAATAAGGGAAGGATGACTTTCTATATTGATCCGGAAGCTCTTAAGCCCAAGAAGAAGCGCGGGAGCAAGCAGGGACGCCCAAGGACCTTTTCTCATCCTCTAATCCAACTTCTTCTCCTCTTAAAAATCCAATACCGGCTTCCTTATCGTGCACTAGAGGGCTTTGTAGAGATATTGTCAAAAGTTGTGGATTCGGATCTGAGCGCATTCTCTCATTTTTCTAAGCTACCTTCTGTTTTTCATTCACTTCTTCGCCGTCTTTGAACGTTACTCCGGCAGTGACTTTCTCCAGCAAAGCAAACCCCCTTATCCAGCCGGATATTGAAATAGATCCCATCAGCCCAGATATGGACGTATCTTTGGTTGAAGTCTTGCTTTTGCCACTGTCCGTATTCCTTCTCCCAGCATTTTTTCAGCCTTGATATCGAAGCTGCTGAAAGACCTTCTTGGAAATTGTTGGTTGAGACGCCTCGAAGATATAGCTCTGGGATCACTGCTTCGAGACTTTTTGTCTCTCTCTTATACTTGGGCAGAATGGCACTAGAAAGGACGCCTCCTCACAGCCATCTCTTACTCGAGGTTGGTGCACATTTATTGGGCCAACTCCGCTAAGGACATCCCTTGCCGGCAGGAGGCCTTTCATAGTCACAATCCTTCGATTCATTGCATCCTTCTCATCCTGTATCTTCTCGATGTATTCGAGCAGCTCCTTTTTTCCCATGCAAATAAAATAAAATTGCGAGTTGTCTGAAAAGCTGCTATCTTTTCAGCTGAGGTCCTCACAAAACAAAAAGGCGTTAGTCGTACCCAGCTCATTGATACAATGTTTAAAAGACCAAAAGCAAGACTCCTCGAAAGTGAATACTAAGCGTTACAACTAGGAGATGAAATCATATGATTTTAAAAAACAGTATCCTTTTCAGATTTTTTGGCTTCTTCTTTGGATGTATCTGTTTCATCACTACCCCAACGATTTCTGCACAGCAAAAAGACTGCGAGGAAGTTTTTTCTTATTATTACGATAACTTCTTATGGGGGTGCACAGAGGATGGAGGACCTTCCTCAGGCTGGGGTTCGCATCTAAAATTTGCAAAGCCATACATTGAATTTTTAACCCAGTTTATCCACGACAACCAGATCACAAGCGTAGTAGACTTGGGATGCGGCTCATGGGAATTTTCTCAATATATTGACTGGGATGGGATTGATTATGTTGGAGTCGAAGTTGTAAAGCAGTTGGTAGACTTGAACAACGAAAAATTCGCAACTGACAATATTAAATTCATTAAAGGCGACATTCTAACAATGGATCTTCCTGATGGAGCATTACTTGTTTGCAAGGATGTTCTCCAGCACTTGCAAGATTCTGACATCCAGCTTTTTCTATCCCGAATCAAAAAGTACAACCACTGTTTAATTACAAATGATATCGCAATCAGTATTGAAGACAATATAGAACTGACAAAAAAAAACAGAAATAGCAAGCGAAGAGGGAGCAACCGCCCTCTCGATCTTACTTTACCTCCTTTCAATGTTAAGGGAGATAAAGTGTTAACTTACCCAAATGCAAACCACATCAAACAAACTATCTACATTCAGAATTGACCCCGCTTAGTGTACATACCTGATAGAGCTTCAATATCACCCCTCCTGTACGTAGCGCAAGGGAATATATCATGAGGTTTCCGTTTTCCCCTCGTTAGCACCTCCACTTAGCGAATCACTCTTTCCTTAAAACAAAGCTTTGGTCTACTGACCCTTCCTTCCTCACACTAAAATTTGCTGTTTCATTTTACTTAAAGCTTCTCTTCCATAGAGAGCCTTTTTTAGCATCTCTTTCCTAAGAGCTTCGCTGTTGCATTTTTCTGCTCAGATCTGATAGCCTCTGCACTTTGCGGCAGTTGCTCTTCCAGGAGCGCAGCTCAAAATATAAGGACTCTTCCACATGCAGAAAATCAATAAGCATTGGCTCCTCTTTGTCGTCGTTGTTCTCTTCACACTGGAATGCGCACATCTCGAACACAAAATTAGCGGACTAAAACGCTCCTTTAGCTACAAGGTGAAAAAAAACCGACGGCTCGATCGGATGCTCGCGGGCCATCTGAAACATCTGCAAAAAATGCCCGCACACCTCCCCCCCGAGCTTGCGAAAATTCCCCTTGGAGAAAAGAATGATATCGTTCTTGGAGTTACGACTCCTGGCTTGCGTAATGCCCATGCCGCTCATAACGCTTCGATCATTGAGAAGGATGACAAATTCTTACTCTTCTTCCGCTATGATCTGCTCGAGCAGATGCAGCTTCAGGAGTTTAGTACCCACATCGGATGCGCTGAGCTTGATCAAGACTTCAACCAGACGGAGAAAGAGTGGAAAGAGATAGATCTTCACACGACATCGGCAGAAGATCCGCGTGTAGTGAAAAAAGGCAATGAACTGCTCCTCTTTTTCAACGCAAAGGTACCCGAATATAAGGGCGCCAGGCGTATGTATGTGGCTGGACTCGATGAGCAAAATCTTTCTACTCAGTATACCAACCACCTCGATCTCTATTTAAAGACCGTTGAGAAAAATTGGGTCCCTTTCTTAGGAAGCTCAGATGAAGTATACTTCCAGTATCAACTCTCGCCTGTCTCTATCCTCCACTTGACAAACCCTGAGGCTGGAGAAATTAATTCGATCTCACGCGGAGAATCCCTTGGAGAATTCTGGCCTAGAAAATGGGGCAAGCCCCTCGGCGGAACCCCCGGAAGGTTAGTCGATGGACAGTACATCTCTTTCTTCCACAGTAAGTTCGTCGATAAAAAGGGGATGTTCTGGTACGTGATGGGGGCCTATACGTTCGATAGGAACCACCCAGAAGTCATCACCTCTGTCTCCGAGTATCCGATCATGTTCGAAGGGATCTATGACTCAAAGGTTTCCAATACGGCTGATCTCAATAAGCGGGTAATCTACCCCTCAGGCTTCGCAATTGAAGAAAAAGATGGGAAGACCCTTCTGCATGTGGCCTGCGGCGAGAACGACTCGGCGATCAAGATCGTAACCATGGACAAGGCCCGGTTGATCGACAGCATGCGGGTAATCGAGAAGCCTAGAGAGCCTCAGCAGTAAAGAAATTTTTGGGCTCATTGCTTCAAATCTCCCCGTGACGTATACTGCCCTCTATGAAACCAGTTAGAACACGCATCGCCCCATCTCCTACCGGTGACCCCCACGTGGGGACCGCCTACATGGCCTTATTTAACATGATCTATGCCCGCCACTTCGGAGGGACGTTCATTCTACGTATCGAGGATACCGATCAAAGCCGCTCTAGGCCTGAATACGAAGAAAATATTTACAAGACACTTAGATGGGCTGGGATCGACTGGGACGAAGGCCCCGATAAGGGGGGTGACTTTGGCCCCTACCGACAGTCGGAACGGACTGCGCACTACCAAAAATATTGTCAGCAGCTGGTCGATGAGGGTAAAGCCTATAAATGTTTTGCCACAGCCGAAGAGCTCGCGGAGATGCGTGAGGTAGCTCGCAAGATGGGCGGCCGGATTGGCTATGACCGTAGGTACCGGAACTTGAGCCCTGATGAGGTGAAGCAGCGGGAAGAAGCTGGCCAATCTTATACCATCCGGCTCAAGATCCCCCTAACCGGCAACTGTGAATATGAGGACGGGGTCAAGGGGAAGGTCTCGGTCCCTTGGGCCGATGTCGATGACCAGATTTTGTTGAAGTCAGATGGATTTCCGACCTATCACTTGGCCAATGTGGTCGATGATCAGATGATGGAGATCACCCATGTGATCCGAGGCGATGAGTGGATGAGCTCTACCCCGAAGCATGTGATGCTCTACGAGGCATTCGGTTGGGAGGCTCCGGTCTTCATGCATATGCCCTTGCTCCTTGGCAAAGATGGAAAAAAACTGTCCAAACGAAAGAACCCTACTTCGATCTTTTATTATCGAGACTGTGGCTATCTCCCAGAAGCATTCCTTAACTTTCTCTCGCTAGCTGGCTATAGCATGACCGAGGAACGGGAGATCTATCCGATCAAGGAGCTGATCGAGGCTTTCGATCCGAAAAGGATCGGGGTGTCCGGCGCCTATTTTGATCTTCAAAAACTCGACTGGATCAACCAGCAATACATCATCAATCAAATCCCCGAAGGGGATCTCTGGGAGCGGATCAAGGGTTGGGGCTTCCAAGAGGAGATGATGGACAAGGTGATGCATCTCGCCCATACGCGGATCAAGACGTTTGCTGAGTTCATGGAGCTGTGCCAGTTCTTTTTCATCAACCATATCCCTCTCACTGAGGAGAACCTCTGTCCCAAGGGGATCGCCGGCGATCTCTCTGCAAATATTATGCAGTGCTGCATCTGGAGCATGGAGCAGCAGGAGAACTGGGGACGCGAAGGAATCGAGAAGGCATCTAGAGATGTGGCTCAGAGCTTTGAGGTAAACCACAAGAAGGTGGTGATGCCGATTCTCTTCACTGCGATCACAGGCAAGCGACAAGGACCACCTCTGTTCGACTCTGTGCAGATTCTGGGGAAAGACCGAACAAGAGCACGTCTTCTCCAAGCAATTGAGTTCCTAGGCGGCATATCGAATAAGAAGATGTCCCAGCTGACTAAAGCATGGGAGAGTGGAAGCTGCTCTTCTCTTGGTTAACGAACTTCTTCTTGCTGAGGCTCGGGAGCCTGCTCATCCTGAGAGATGATGTAGTGAGGATGATACCCATAATCACTACACCCGGCAAGAAGCACAAGAACGATCAAATAAGGCAGAATACGCATACTTTTTTTCATACCTTTTTTCCCTTGTTTTGTCTATGAGAAATATCCATCGAAAAAATCCCCTCTCTGTCCGCATCAAAGAGCGCTACCCTTTGAGCAAGGAAGAGTCGTCGAAACAAACCTGGCATGTCTCTCTCGATTTGGATGGCCATCCTCTCGAATATTTGCCCGGGGACTCAATCGGTGTGCTCCCTAAAAATGACCCTATTCTCGTCGACCACCTTATTGAGGCGATGGGCGGCAATCCCGAGGCAGTGATCCGGGAAAAGAAAACAGGGGAAGAACTCAGTCTTAAGACGTTTTTGACTAGCCACGCTAATCTCTCACGGGTCACCTCTTCTTTCCTAAAACTTCTCGACCAGCAGGAAGAAATTTCTTTCCTCCTTGCCGAAGAAAACAAGCCTCAGCTCCGCGCGTTTTTATCTCGCCATGACCCCCTATCCGTTCTTCGAGAATATGGACGAGACAGTGCCCCTTTGCAAGAGCTCTGTGATCGGTTTGGTCCTCTCCTCCCCCGCTTCTATTCGATCGCCTCCTGCCCCAAAGCAAAGGCTGGAGAGCTCGACTTGACGGTAGCCCTATATACCTGGGAGCAAAATGGGGACAAGCGCTACGGTGTTGCCAGCCACTTCCTCTGCCACCTCGCTGAGGTGGGAGAGACAAATGTCCCCATCTTTGTCCAACCAGCCGACCACTTCCGTCTTCCTGAAGATCACTCCACTCCGATCATTATGGTGGGCCCAGGGACGGGGATCGCCCCTTTCCGCGCCTTCATGCAAGACCGGGATCATCATGGAGCCACCGGCAAGCACTTTCTCTTCTTTGGTGAGCGGAATCGAGCCACAGACTTCTATTATGAAGAGGACTGGCAGGGGTACGAGAACATGGTGATCCACACCGCCTTTTCTCGGGACCAAGAGAGCAAGGTCTATGTTCAACACAAACTCCTTGCCGAAGGGGAAAAACTCTACGATCTTCTCGAAGGAGGAGCTCACTTCTATGTCTGCGGTGATGCGAAGGAGATGGCGAAAGATGTCGACCGCGCCCTTCACCAGATCGTCCAAGAGCATGGAAGTTTCTCTGCAGAAGAAGCGAGAGGATATCTCAAAGGGCTCAGGAAAGCCGGTCGCTACTTGCTTGATGTGTACTAGCGGTCAAAAGGCAGAAGCACTGAACGCCGTCGCCGCAGCCAAAGTCGGTAAGACCATCCCCTGAGGTGGCGGTGATCCCCACTTGGGCAATGTCTAGATTCATCACTTCGGCGATTTTGGCGCGCATCTCATCGATCCGAGGCTGCAGTTTAGGCCTCTTCCCCTCAATGGTGATCGCTAGGTGATGAATGGTGTGGGTGCCAAGGGTCTTCAGCGCTTCCTCGAGATAGACCTGGCTGTCAGTGATCCCACTTTTTTTGCATAGGTCCTGCGCTAGCCCACCGAGTATCGGTACATGAGCCACTGAGGTGATTGCATTGCAGATCGCATGGAGGACAACGTCCCCATCCGAGTCCCCTGAAAATCCAGGTACGTCTTCAAAGATGATCCCCCCAAGAACACAAGGCTTAGAAGAGTCGCTCGGCAAGAACCGGTGGCTGTCTTGGCCGATCCCCATCTTAGGTATCACACGCCTACCTCTTGCTCAATGTGGGAGAAGTCCCGTTGAAGGGCGTTTTTTTTCTCAGCTCGATCAAGCGCGAACTGAACGAGACGATCTAGGAGGTCTATGTAAGTGAGCCCGCTTGCTTCCCACATCTTAGGGAAGGGGCTCATCGGAGTAAGGCCTGGAATCGTATTGATCTCATTCACCAAAACCTCGCTTTCTGGGGTCAGGAACAAATCTAGTCGAGCAAACCCTGCACAACCAAGAGCTTGATATGCCTGCAGCGCTGTCTGTTGGACGAGACCGAGTTCATTGGGTTCTAGGAGGACAGGAATCTGGAATTCAGCCCCATTGAGATCGAGATACTTCGAGCGATACGAGTGGAATTCCCCATGAGGGTTCACTTCACAAGGGAGTGAGACAGTGGGATGCTCGTTCCCAATCACCCCACACTCGATTTCTCTTCCATGGACAGCTCGCTCGATCAAAATCTTCTGATCAAAAGCGAAGGCATGGTCCACTTTTTCATCAAAATGGGAGGGAGCAACCACTTTCCCAATGCCGATCGATGAACCTGCATTGGCCGGTTTCACGAAGAAAGGAAGTGGAAAATGCTCCACCACTTTTTCAAAAGTCCAAAAATGCCTTTCATGAGCGTGTATGGCAACAAACTCAGCGGTCCTAATCCCTGCATCTCGGAGAAGGCGTTTTCCCGCTTCTTTGTCCATCCCAACGGCCGAACCGAGTACATCAGCTCCCACATAAGGGATACCCGCTAGCTCAAAGAGGCCTTGGATGGTTCCATCTTCCCCAAGAGGACCGTGGAGGACGGGAAATGCCACATCGATGGGATGAGTCTTGCCAGTCTCTATCTCCAGCACCCCCTTTGGGTTGGAATGGGGAATGATGCCGCAGAGCCCCTCATCAGAACCGACCCCTTCCAATCCTTCTGGTCCTAGGAGATGCCACCCCCCTTTCTTGTCGATCCAGATCAATAGAAGGTCGTATTTTTGGGGATCGAGGGTCTCCACAACAGATTTCGCCGAAAGGATCGAGATCTCATGCTCTACAGATTGTCCTCCAAAGAGAATCGCTACATTGATTTTTTTCGCCATAAACAAGGATAATGGCAGCTTGGAAAAACAATGTCAATTCTACATCTTTGTAACACCTATTTTGAACACGAGCTAGCAGGGCTACTCCCTTCTAGCTTGGAAAAAACTTTGGAGGGACTTGATCCGGTCTTTGCCCAGCTTCAGTTCCTCCCTCTCATCTATGCAGAGCCGGGAGAAACGATTGTTGTTTCTACTCTTCCATCAGAGCCGACAAGCGGCACAATTTCATCTTGGGGCCCCTCTCTCCTCATCAAAAAGTGGGCAGATACGCAAAAATTGAACTATTCTATCCCCCCTTGGGAACTGGTCAAAAGGCTCAACGCAAAAACCTACAGCTTTGAAAAAAGCCCCTTGCCAGAGGGGCGGCTCCTAGAAAAACAAGAACCGGTCCCCGACCACTTTGTGCTGAAAAGCTCTTTTGGCATGGCGGGAAGAGGCCACTGCATGGCAACTAGTTCCAAGGCCACCCAGTTTTGCCAAAGGGAGTGGAAGCAGGGTCGCCTCGTGATTGCTGAGCCTTGGGTAGAACGGGTCTTTGACTTTAGCACTCAGTGGGTGATCCATTCTCCAGAAAAGATCGAATTTGTGGGAGCCACCAGCTGCATCACTTCCCCTTCAGGAACTCATCTAGCAAATACAGCCGGCAAAATAGCGCACCCAGGCGCTGTCGATGAGCACAAAGCTTTCGTCTTGCCCGTCCTTCAGGAGATGGCAACACTGGGCTACTTTGGCCATGTGGGAATCGACGCAATGCTCTATACGAAAGGGGGCAAAACCCACCTTCAGCCGATCGTAGAGATCAACGGAAGAAAGACGATGGGGTGGGTCGCACTTATGCAACAGAAGAAACACGGACGCCCACTTACCCTGCGCTATCAGAAGATGAAAGAAGGACTTTTACCTCAGAGTCTAGGATCCATGACTTTTTCCAAGAATCTTGCTATACAAGAAGTGGATTCAAATGAATAATGGGAAGCAGATGGAGCACGAATATTTTCAGATTACCGGTGGCACTCCCCTAGAGGGATCGGTCCACGCCCCAGGGGCAAAAAATGCGATCACCAAGCTGCTCGTTGCCTCTTTACTTTCAGACAAAAAATGTGTCTTTTACAATGTTCCCAACATCCAGGAAGTTGCGGTCACCGTCGAACTTTGCGAGGAACTCGGCAGTGAAATCGTCTGGGACCCCGAAGAACGAATTCTAGAAATCCAAACCAAAGAGCTCAAAACTTCCTACATTCCACAGAGATTTTCTGGAGCAAACCGGATCCCTATTTTAATGATCGGCGCGCTCCTCGGCCGCGCAAATGAAGCGATCATCGTCCCCACAGCGGGAGGGTGTAATATTGGCCCTCGCCCGATTGACTACCACATCGAATCACTTAAAACACTTGGGGCAAGCATTGAATACCGGAAGATGCGCAAAGAAGGAGCCTACTTTGCCGAAGCGCCTCATGGACTCAAGGGCACCCTGATCCCACTCCCCTTCCCTTCCGTCGGAGCTACCGAAAATACCATCCTTGCTGCCACAAGAGCCAAAGGGACCACGATCATCAAAAATGCAGCGATCGAGCCTGAAATCATTGACCTGATCCTTTTCCTTCAAAAGCTCGGTGTGATCATCTTTGTCGATGTAGACCGGACCATTCGGATCGAAGGGGCGAAAGAGTTTCACGAAGTGCAACACACCGTGATCACCGACCGTGCTCAAGCTGCATCGCTCGGGATGGCAGCCATTGCGACCAAAGGACGAGTCCTTGTCGAAGGGGCGCAGCATCAGCACATGATCACTTTTCTCAATGCTCTGCGCAAACTCGGTGGGGGATTTGAAGTGAGTGAAGAGGGGATCACTTTTTTCTATGAAGGGCCGCTTAAAGGAGGCCTTCACATTGAAACGGGAGTTCATCCCGGCTTCCTGACCGACTGGCAGCAGCCTTTCGTCGTCCTGATGACTCAAGCTGATGGGATTTCGATCCTTCATGAAACGATCTATGAAAACCGATTTGGCTACGCGACTACCTTGGGCGAAATGGGCGCTGATATCGAGCTATTCACCCACTGCCTTGGAGGGAAAGCTTGCCGATTCGCCGAAAAAAACTTCACCCATAGCTGCATCGTCAAAGGGCCAACGCCTCTGATCGGCAAAGAGATCGTCGTCCCTGACTTAAGAGCAGGCTTTGCCTATGTCCTCGCTGCACTGATTGCGGAAGGAGAAAGCAAGATCACCGGTCTACATTACCTAGATCGAGGCTACGAAAACCTCTCTGGCAAGCTCGCCTCTCTTGGAGCCAATATCGAACGGGTCTCTACTGCTGCTGCACTCGTTTAAATAACCTAATTTCCGTACTCGAGCCAAAAGGGCAAGACACTGTTTAGATAATCCATAAACTTCCAAAGACCTACTCGATACTCTAGATTACCGAGCCGATCGAATTGTGCTTGGGGGTAAGCAATACCCAGTCCAAAAAGACCAGGGGCAATGATCCCCGTTGTCTCTTGATACTCCGCCTTAGGATACTGCTCGATCACCGGCGTCTTTCTCCGTCTGAATCCAACAGAGTAAATGACCTTGGTACACTCTGCGAGGAGCTCGTCAAAAAGCTTGTCCGAAACCAGACATCGGTTGAGGTTTTTCGGCAGAGTCCCATCAAGATGTTCCTTCGCCCATTTAGCAGCAAAACCCTTGAGGCCGATGTTATCAAATAAAATCCAGTCTTCGAATTCTATCGCATACGTATGGGGTGATCGATAAAAATTATGGACCATTTTCGGGTGCAGCTCTAGCAAACTAGCCATAATGAGTACTGAAGAATGGGAGGCTCCAAACACTCCTACGACATCTTCGGAGTCAACCTCCTTTGCTAACTTGCTCGGATCAAGAGCCGTTTCAAGAGGAATCGCTTGAGGACGAGGATAAGAAAGCTGCTTTGGCTCCGACCCTATGCATAGAACTACATTTTTAGCCCGGATTGAAGAAGACCTGGTTTCGATTTCCCAACTTCCGTTCTGTCGAACAAGTCCAACTGCTTCTCCTTCCACACTGGATACAGTTTCTCGGAGATGATCCGTTACCCATTGCAAGGGCGCTGCGATCTCTTTAAGAAGGCAGTGATCGCTAGGAGCAAGTTCATCAATTGGAAACCGCTGTTTGCACTCTTTGTACCTGAAAGCAGAGCAATCATTCAGAAACCGAAGAAACAAGTCGACTTTGGTATTGCTTGAAACATATAGCCATTTCTCTCCTAGATCACCCACTTTGAAAACTGGGTCGATCCAACAAATCTCCTCTTTTGGAATATTCCGATCGAGTAACTTCCCGATCGCAGCAATCCCCGCAGGCCCTGCTCCAACCACTACCCATGAAAAGACTTGTTGTTTCATTTATACCCCGCCATTTATCAGAAAAACATCATCACAGCTGTCACTAAAAGAACAACCGCGAAAATCCGTTTGATTTTTTTGGGGTCCAGCTCATGCGTAAGCCTCACTCCAATTCTGGCAGAAAAAAAAGAGGCGAGACCTACCACCAAAAACCCTAGTAGATCCACATATCCCACATTTTTGGGAAAGTTGGTCGCCTGCCAGCCAAGGATAAGATAGGCGACTGCCCCAAGACTCGTCACACAAAGGGTGCAAGCCGCTGAGGTTCCAATCGCTTTTTTGGGCTGAAGCCTGAACGAGGTAAAGAGAGGAACAAGAAGTGTACCCCCTCCAATCCCCAAAATATTCGAGAACGCTCCAATCCCCACCGTGAGCAGATAAAGAATCGCAGGTCTTGGGATCCGATGCTCCTCTTCCTTGTGCGGAGGCTCTCTCCAAAAACGGACAGCGATAATCACGAGAAATACACTAAAGATGAACTTAAGGACATCGCCGGCTAAGAAATTTGCGATCGACGCACCTAAAACACCCCCAATCATCAGCCCTGTGATCACTTTTTTGAATAGGTGCCAGTTGACTGATCCCCTTTTGTGGAACCCCCGCGTTGCCGAGACCGTATTGAAGACCATCGCAGCAAGAGATGTTCCGATGGCAAGGTGCATCACCTCCGACTCGGGGAACCCTAAAAAGCGAAACAGAAAATAGAGACAAGGGACAGTGACCACACCGCCTCCGATCCCCAGAAGCCCTCCTAGCAGTCCTGCAACTGCTCCAATAATCGTAAAACCAATCAAAGCAAAAAGAATCATACCCATATTTAAAGAGTACCTCTAGGTTCATTATTCTGCCAGCGCCTTGATTTTAACCCTTTTCTCCCCTATCCTTCTAGCTTATGCCCCCTCCTATTTGGCGACAGATCCAAAAACAAAACTTCAATAAACTCGACCAGCTAGCGACCTTTTTAGAGATCGACCGATCCCTCTTAGGCTCGAATTCCTCATTCTCCCTCAATCTCCCTGTTCGCCTTGCAGAGAAAATCGCAAAGGGAACCATTAACGATCCCCTTCTCCGGCAGTTCGTCCCGACCCAGGAAGAAAACCTCGTCTCCATTGGATACACTCCCGATCCAGTCAGCGATACCAGCTTCTGCAAGAGCGACCGTCTCCTCCAAAAATACTCAGGAAGAGCCCTCCTCATCACAAGCGGCGCCTGCGCCATGCACTGCCGCTACTGCTTCCGCCAGAACTTCCCCTACCCCCAAAAAAAGCTTTTCGATGAAGAGCTCTCCATGATCCGCGAGGACGAGACCCTTCAAGAGGTGATCCTCAGCGGTGGAGATCCCCTCTCGTTAAGCGATGATCTACTTGGTGCCCTCCTCTCGAGCCTGGATGCGGTCCCCCACATCAAGCTGATCCGGTTCCACACCAGGTTCCCGATGGGGATTCCCGAACGGATCACCGCGCAGTTCTTAGATTCTTTGAAAAAATGCGACTCGCAAGTGGTCTTTGTGATCCATGCGAATCACCCAAGAGAGTTTGATCCAGACGTGCTAGATGCCCTGCGAATGATCCAGCGCCTAGGAATCCCCGTTCTCCTTCAGGCCATTCTGCTTAAAGGAGTCAACAGCGACTTGCCCACCCTAAAAGCGCTTTTTGAAACCTGTGCCTACAATGGGGTCATCCCCTACTACCTGCATCAACTCGATAAGGTAGAAGGTTCGAGCCACTTTGAAGTTTCTGATGAAAGAGGAAGAGAGCTCATCCAAGAGCTCCGCCGAGTCCTTCCCGGCTATGCAGTCCCCCGCTTTGTCCGTGAAGTCGCCGGTCACTTAAGCAAGACGCCTGTCTAGTTACATCCGTGGGAGGGTTTTTAGACCGAGGATATCGAGACCCTTCGCAAGGATGCGACCCGTTGCCTCACATAGGAGAAGTCGGCTATCCTCGTTGTCTGAACCTTCGATCCGGCAGTCGCGATAGAATGCATGGAACTTCTCGGCAAGAAGATAGAGGTACTCGCAGAGGCGGTTAGGAAGGAGATCCTTCGCCATCGCCTCCAGCGTCTCGCCAAAGCGGCGAAGATGAAGCGCTAGATCTACTTCCGTTGGATCTTCGAGGGTAATTTCTGTCTTGCCAATGAGAGCGCCAACTGGCTTCCCTACTTTCCGCTTAATCCCCTGAATTCGCACATAGGCATAGAGGAGGAAGGGAGCTGTGTTCCCCTCGAAACGGAGCATTTTGTCGTAGCTAAAGAAGTAGTCTTTAATCCGGTGAGAAGCGAGGTCCGCATATTTAATCGCATCGATACCAAGGACGCTAGCGAGCTCTTTGATCTCTTCTTCTTTGGCTTCGGGAAGCCTTTCGCGAAAAACAGCCTCCGCTCGATTGATTGCCTCGTAGATCAGGTCGATGAGTTTCTCTGTCTCTCCCGAACGAGTTTTGAACTTTTTCCCGTCGGGGCCGAGGACTACACCAAAAGGGACATGATCAAATTGAACCTCCGAGGGGTCAAGATAGCCCGCCTTTTCAGAGGTTTTTTCAATCATCTGGAAATGGAGCGCTTGACCAGCATCGGTCACAACGATGATCCTCTTAGCTCTTTCAATTTCTATGCGGTGACGCATTGCCGCCATATCTGTCGTATCGTAGTTGTACCCACCGTCGGACTTCTGAACGATCATAGGCAATGGTGAGCCATCACGCCCCTGGAATCCCTCTAAAAAAACACACTTCGCTCCATCAGATACAGTGATGAGCCCTTTCTCTTCGAGATCGGCCACTACTTCAGGAAGAAACGGGTTATAGAAAGACTCTCCCCGCTCATTAATCTGTACATCAAGAAGGCGATAAATCTTCTCAAAAGCCTCACGGGAAATATCGCAGATCATCTCCCAAGCTTCTAACGTCGCTTCATCCCCACCTTGAAGACTCACAACTTTGAGCTGAGACTCCTTTTTAAATTCGGGATCTTCATCGAAGAGTTTCTTTGAACTCCTATACCACTCCATAAGTTGAGCAAGGTCAGCCTTTTTTTTCCCGGCAAAAAAGTCGGGAGCAAATCGCTTGATGTAGGCGATGAGCATCCCAAACTGTGTTCCCCAGTCCCCAATGTGGTTAAGTCGAAGGACATCGTGCCCAAGAAACTCCATTAGACGCGCAAGAGCATCCCCGATGATGGTGGAGCGAAGGTGGCCCACATGGAGCTCTTTGGCAATATTAGGAGCGGAAAACTCGACGATCACTCGCTCTTTTGGGGCTCTTGGCACACCTAAATGAGGATCATCTAGGAGAGCTTCGATCTCTTTTGCGAGGAAGTTAGGAGAAAGGGTGAGATTGATGAATCCAGGCCCTGCGATCTCAATCTTCTGGATCATCTCGGATGAGCTTTTAGAAGAGAGGGCAGCGACGATTTCCTCAGCGACCGCGCGCGGATTTTGCTTTAGCTCTTTGGCGAGCTTCAGCGCGTTGTTGCATTGGTAATGGCCAAATTTGGATTGGGTCGCCTGCGTGAGTTCAGGTTCGAGGAGGTGGTGGGAGGCGTCTAGCTTGGAGCTAAACGCCTCTTCCAGCGCTCCTTTGATCGGCTCGCGCAGTCGATGCGCTAAGGTATGCATGAGGGGCACCGACTAGTAGCTCATTTCTGCATGATGCATGTGGATCGGAGCTGTCCTTCGCCCCACCCCGTACTGAAGCCGGTAGCCGACGAGCTCTTTTGCCGCTCGCTCAGTAGAAATCCCCTTCTCTGCAGCGATCCGATAGATCAGCCTTAGCTGGTTGTAGATCTCATCGATTTTGTTGCGCGCTTCGAATGGACAGTATCCATTCTCGAAAGTCTCCTCGGTCACGTTGATGAGACCTCCTGAGTTGATCAAGAAATCAGGCGCGTAAAGGATTCCGAGTCTATGAAGCGTCTCTCCATCTGCTTCAGTGAGGAGCTGATTATTTGCCGCTCCTGCAATCCCTTTGCATCGGAGCCGCTCAATCGTCTTCGGATGGATGATCGCACCCATTGCACAAGGAGCAAAGACATCACATGGGACATCAAAAATCGCATCGGGCTCCACCCACTGAGCACCATACTGCTTAGCGAGACCTTCAGCTCGTTCAGTATGGATATCGGTCAAAACCAACTTCGCCCCATGCCAGAAAAGAAGCTCGGCCAACTGTGCGCCTACACTTCCGATCCCTTGGATCGCCACCGTCTTTCCAGCGACAGAGTCGGAACCAAAAAGTTGATGCATCGTCGCTTGAACACCACGAAATACTCCCCAAGCTGTGAATGGGGAAGGGTTCCCACTACTCTTCTCATGAGGAATCCCTACAGCGTAGGGTGTATGTTCAGCAATCACACCAATATCTGCAGGAGAACATCCAGAATCTTCGGCACAGATATAAAGGCCTTCCAACCTGTTGATCACTTCAGCAAAAGCGATAAGAAGCTCTTCTGTCTTGTCTTTTTTAGGGTCTGCGATGATGACACTTTTGCCCCCACCCCAACCGCTTTGGGAGATAGCTGACTTGTAGCTCATCCCTTCCGCAAGGCGAGTCACATCGAATAAAGCGTCGTCGAAAGAAGCATAAGGATAAATCCGAGTCCCTCCTAGCGCGGCTTTGCCGAGGCGAAGGTCATGGATAGCAATGATGGCGTCGAGACCCGCACTTGGCTTCGTGGCTCGCACCACTTTATGGAACCCTGGAACCTGAATTTCCTCTAGGGAAAGTCCGTCTTTGATTATGGATGTCATATAAAATCCTCCTGAAAGTCTGGTAGCATAGTGTACACTTTATTGCCCCAAAGATCAATATAGAAAAATATTCAATGCCATTTCTGTATATAGAAACATTGGCCTGGCTCGTATTTGTTCCTCCACACGAATGATGTTCATTGCTTTTGACATTGCAATCTTTTTCACTAGGAACGTATAATAATTCCATAGTTTTTAAAAAAGGACATCAAAATGAGTTACATAAAAGAAAACACAAACTATTCAATTTTTTTTGAACTAGCAAAAACTGCAGCACTTGGAGCAACCGGGACGATCTGTTCCAGAGCAGCTTTCTCATGCTACGAAGGTAGCCAGATCCGCCAATTTGATCTAGCACTCGACGCAGTTGCAGGTTCAACCACCGCTCTGATGATGAAACTGAGTAAATCAGTTTTAGGCGATACATCTAAACGGCCGTTGATCAGAACCCTAGCAATGATCCCTACAATCTACATCTATACCCTAGGTGATTCGGGAAGAGCCCCTATCATTCGCAACGCAAGCAACGTATTCGTTGGAGCATTGATCAATAATTGGAGCTAGCACACCATTTCCTCTATGCTAGTACTTGGATAAGTTCCTAAGCTTGAAGAAAAGGATCCTTTCAGGTATTCTGGTCTTTTCTTGGAGAAAAAAGAATGCATATTAGTGAAAATTTAAAAGACGAGTTGCTCAAGTTCCTAAAGAAGAACAAGAAGGCGGATGTGATCTCCACCTACCTGTTTTTCCTAGAGAAGAAACTCAAAGTTGATCCAGTCCTCTTTGCCCGTGAAAAAAAGATTTATAAGGGAAAAGACGAGCTGATCAAGTCGCTTGAATCTGAAGGGAAGCTCTGGCGTGAAACGGAAATCAAAATCCAGTTTCAAAAAGAAAACGTCAACGACCAGACAACCAAAATTTATATTTGTCCCTTTACTGGGAAGGTTTTTGGGAACAATACCCATCCGAATCCTCAAGATGCGATCTACGACTGGGTCTCCACTTGCCCAGAGAACACCGAACGATCCGATGGTCTCCGAGTCAAACGGTTCTTCGTCTCCGAAGATCCCGAGGTAATTAAAAATTATATCATCGAGCGGAAAGCGGCCATCACTAAGACGGTCTACTCATCTGCAGTTACGGGCAAGCTTTTCAATAGCAAAGCTGCTGTCATTGACGACTTCATCAACAATCAAATCCGCTCTATCCCCCTCGTGGATGTCCCCACACAAAACCGATTCCAGATCGACGACACTTTCCTCGCATTCATTCAAGACCAGCTGCAGGAAGAGCAAATCTCTTCATTTGTCGAAGCAATCGGTAAGGTCCCTGAATTTTCCCCCTATGTTGAAGGATGGATGGAAGAGGAAGCAGCGGGATAACCTCAGGCACTCTCGAAGAGACAAGGTCGATTGCAAAGGAGATCGCCAAGAGGCTAATTCCTGGAAGCGTGGTCGCTTTGCATGGAGACCTCGGCGCTGGAAAAACGACACTTGCCAGTTTTCTTATTGAAGAGCTGACAAAGACTCCGAATAGAGAGATCTCCTCACCCACTTTCACCTACCTCCACATCTATCAGGGAGAATGCCCAGTCTTCCACTTTGATCTCTACCGGATCGCAAATAGGGCTACATTCATACAGATGGGATTTCTCGACCAACTAGAGGAAGAGGGAATCTCGATCATCGAGTGGCCAGAAATCATTGAGGATCTCCTCCCAAGAGACACCCTCCATGTCCACTTAAAACATTTAGGGGAAAATAGGCGCGAAATCCATGTTCATTAAAACCGAGTTCATCTCTTCTGCAAGCAAAGCTGACCAGTTCCCCGAGATCCTTGGGATCCACGGAAAACCTCTTCCCGAAATCGCTTTTGTTGGCCGTTCCAACGTGGGAAAGTCCTCTCTCATCAATCACCTCACCCGAAAGTCAAAGCTTGCACGCATCTCTTCAACCCCCGGAAAAACACAACTGATCAACTTCTTCGAAGTAGATCAGCAGTTTTGTCTCGTCGATCTCCCTGGGTACGGTTTTGCGAAAGTGTCTAAGGGGAAAAGGCGAGACTGGGGAAAGTTGATCGACGACTATCTCCAAACAAGAAAAAGCCTTAAGCTCATTCTTCACCTGTGCGATGCTCGCCACCCGCCATCTGCTGATGACATTGCTTTCGCGCAGTGGGCTACCCACTTTGGCCACCCCCTCGTCACGATTTTCACTAAAACAGACAAACTGAGCCCCCACCGCGTTAAGGCCCAAGTCGAGAAAAATTTTGCCTTGCTCTTGGACCAAATCGATGGTAGTCTCGAGTACCTCCCGTATTCCATTAAAGACAAAGCGGGACGAACCCAGCTGATAAAAATCCTCGAAAGGATCCTATGAGAAAAGAGCGCTTTATCTGTCTCGACTGCGAATCAACGGGCCTATCCCCCCAAGAAGATCGGATGATCGAAATCGCTGTTGTCCTTTTCACCTTCGACGAGATCCTTGAAACCTACGAAGCACTGATCGACCCAGAGAGAAAGATCCCCGAAGAGACGATCGCAATCCACAACATCACCGACGAGATGGTCGCTGGAAAGCCAAAAGTAGCGGACGTTTTGCCGAAGGTGCTCAAAATGGTGGGAGACCACATCATCGTTGGGCACGGGATTGGGTTTGATATCAGCCTCATCCAAGAAGAGGCAAAAAGATGCAAGCTTCCTTGCAACATCCACGAAAACCGCTCTCTAGACACGCTCCGAATGGCTCGCCTGTATGGCCAAAGCCCGGTCAATTCACTCCAAAAACTCCGCCAGCACTTCAACATCGCTGAAGAGGGTGCCCACAGGGCGATGAGTGATGTGGTCGTCAACATTGAAGTCTTCAAGTATCTAGCCGAAGGATTCAAAACGACAAAACAACTGTTCGAACGACTAAAAAAGCCGATCTTACTAAGAGCGATGCCCCTCGGCAAACACAAAGGGCGTCCCTTTGGCGAAATCCCGATCGAGTATCTCCAATGGGCTGTCCACAAAGACTTTGACCAAGACCTCCTCTTCTCGATCAAGACAGAGCTAAAAAATCGAAAGAAAGGAACACAGTTCCGCCAAGCCTCTAACCCCTTTTCAGAGCTATGAGCATATTAAGACTTCAAGACCTTCCCATCGAAGGGAAAAAAATTCTCATCCGCGTCGACTTCAATGTTCCCATAGATCGGGAGGGAAACATCACCGACGACACTCGGATCCGCTCTACGCTGCCCACCATTCAGTATATCCTCGATCATGGAGGGTCTGTCATCTTAATGAGCCATCTGGGAAGGCCCAAAGGGAAAAAAGAGCCCCGTTTCTCGCTAGCTCCTTGTGCAAAACGCCTCGCCGAGCTGCTTGGCAAGCCAGTGGAGATGGCTCCCGACTGTGTGGGGGAAAAGGTGGAAGAGATGGCGCGGGACCTCCCAGCCGGCTCTATTTTGATGCTTGAGAACCTCCGGTTTTATCCAGCAGAAGAAAAGCCTGAGCAGGATCCCCAGTTTGCTATAGACCTCGCAAAACTAGCTGACCTCTACGTCAATGACGCCTTTGGCACAGCCCATAGAGCCCATAGCTCCACGGCAACAATTGCAAAGCTATTCCCAGGCAAAGCCGCTGCAGGCCTTCTTCTTGAAAAAGAGATCGACTTCCTTGGCGAGGCTTTTGATCAGCCAAAACACCCCTTTTACGCTGTGATTGGTGGAGCCAAGGTCTCGACTAAGCTCGCTGTCCTCCACTCCCTCCTCGAAAAAGTGGACGCTCTCTTCATCGGCGGCGGAATGGCCTACACTTTTTTTAAAGCTCAAGGGATCCCCATTGGCGACTCACTCTGCGAGGATAAAGAAATTCCTAAGGCACAAGAATTTTTAGAACTCGCCAAAGAAAAAAATATCCCCCTCTTTTTCCCAAAAGATCTGGTCATCGCAGATAAATTTTCAGAAAATGCGGAGACCAAAGTGATTGAGGCAGCAGATGGAGTCCCGATTGGGTACCAGGGAATGGACAGCGGCCCGGTGACCCGGACCGAGTGGGCAAACACCCTCCAAAATGCTCAAATGATTTTTTGGAACGGCCCTCTCGGCGTCTTTGAGTTCCCCCCATTTGCCAAGGGAACTGAGGCGATGGCAAAAACTTTAGCAGCTCTCCCCGCCACTACGATCATAGGGGGCGGCGACTCGGTCGCAGCGATCAATAAGCTAGGAATTGCTGAAAAATTTAATCACATTTCGACCGGAGGAGGGGCCTGTTTGGAGTACATAGAACAGGGAAATCTTCCTGGAATTGAGGCTCTTTCAAAAAAAGATTCTCCTTCATAATTAATGTCCCATCTCCTATACTTGGGCTTTAACTAACCCGAATAGCACCCCTATTTTGCTCTATGGGACAGTGCCTCGGGTTTAACTAGGCAAGGTATGTCGACACCCACTGGGTTTGGTAAGTTACGGGCTCTTCTTTGGCCCATTTACGCCAGCGAACATAGAAAGTTCGTGCCCATGTTCCTGATCTTTTTCCTTATCTGCTTCAACTACAGCATCCTTCGTGCCACCAAAGACTCCCTAATTTGTACTGCCCCTGCATCGGGAGCCGAGGCTCTTCCGTTTCTGAAGGTATGGGCTATTTTGCCCGCAGCACTCCTGTTCACCTTCGTTTTCACCCGCCTTTCAAATTGGTTTTCCCGTGAGAAAGTTTTTTATATTCTAATCAGCTTTTTCCTCGGATTTTTCTGCTTATTCACTTTCTGCCTATTCCCCTTTCGAGAGACCCTCCACCCTCATGAACTTTCCGATAAGCTGCAACAGATCCTCCCCCAAGGCTTTAGCGGCCTCATTGCGATTTTCCGCAACTGGACCTTCACGGCTTTCTACGTCATGTCGGAGATGTGGAGCACCATGATCATGACCGTCCTCTTCTGGGGGTTTGCCAATGAGGTGACCTCAGTCCGAGACGCTAAGCGATTCTACGCCATTTTGGCACTTGGAGCTAATATCGCCACGATCATTTCAGGACAGGTGTCACGGGTTATCTCCTGCCACCAGTTCAACCCCGCTCTCCCTTTTGGGACAGACGGCTGGGGCCAATCTCTGTTCATTCTCAATATCGTGATCGTCTCCGCAGGAGTCCTCTGCATGGCCATTTTCCGCTGGCTTCATGTCCAAAAACTGGGCTATGGATCGATCCCTCCGAAGAATCAGGAAGACGCCAAAAAAGTGAAGATGGGAATACGGCGAAACTTCAAATATCTGGCCAAATCAAAATATCTTATTTGCATCGCTGTCGTCGTCTTGATGTTCAACATTGCCCTCACCTTGATCGAAGTTGTCTGGAAAGACCAGGTCAAAACCCTCTACCCCAACCCAAGCGACTTCAACGCCTACATGAGCAACGTCCTCACCTGGATCGGCGTGGTAGCCACCTTCGGAGCTTTCATCTCAGGGTCGATCATGCGCCGCTTTAGCTGGACAACAAGCGCCCTAATCCCCCCTTGCATCTTTCTGGTCACAGGAGTCGCCTTCTTCAGTTTCCTCTTTTTCAAGGATACAGCCCTCTCCTCAGCCACGATCCTTTTAGGGACCACCCCCCTCGCAATTGGCGTCTTCTTTGGCTCGATGCAAAACGTCTTTGCTAGAGCCTCCAAATACACTCTATTTGACGCGACCAAAGAACTCTCGTTTATCCCTCTCAGCAAAGAGAGCCGGATGAAAGGAAAGGCAGCGATTGATGGGTTTGGCTCGAGACTCGGGAAATCAGGTGCCTCGGTCGTCCACCAAGGGCTCATCATGGTCTTTGGCTCGATCTCTCTCAGCGCCCCGATTGTTGGTGGTGTGCTGATGCTCGTGATTGGAGGTTGGATCGCCTCAACACGCCTCCTTGGAAAAGAATTCCACAAACTCACACTATCCCACGAATCTCTCGACGTAAAAGAAGAAGAAGAGATCAAAGAACCAGAACCTGCCCTCGCAACGACCGAAGCCGAATGATCGACAACTGGCCTGCTCTCATCCAGCTCCACGCCGACCATGCCCACTGGCTCATCTTTTTTGGAGCCCTGCTCGCTGGACTGAACATTCCCGTAAGCATCGACCTCCTCATGATCCTCGGAGCAACCCTTGCCGCAACTGTGATCCCCAGCCACCTCCCTCATTTATTCCTCGCGATTTTCTTGGGATGTCTACTTTCTGCTTGGATTTCCTATTGGTTCGGAAGACTCCTCCTTCCTCACTTGGCGAAATGGCCTTTTTTTGCCAAGCTCGTCCAAGGTAAACGGATGGCCCGCGTCAAAAACTTTTACGAAAAACGTGGATTTCTCGCGCTCCTCTTCGGACGATTTGTTCCGTTTGGAGTACGCAACCTTCTCTTTATGTCGAAGGGGCTTAGCAAAACCTCCTTTTTCAAGTTCGCTCTTCGAGATAGCTTCGCCTGTTTTTTCTGGAGCCTTTCCTGCTTCTCTCTCTATTACACTTTAGGGAAAAATTTTGACCGACTCGTCCATGGGGTGAAACTCGCAAATATCCTCATCTTCTTCGCTTTCGGTGTGACGGTAATTGGGATCATCTGGTATAAGAAAAGGAAAAACACAAAAGAAGAAAATGTTCAGTCTATCTAACGGTCTTTCGCTCCTTCGGGCGCCACTAGCTCTTTTGTTTTTGTCGCAGAGCATCTTCCTGCGCCTTGCAGCGATTCTGCTTGCGATGTTCACTGACGGCCTAGATGGTTTCCTCGCCCGACGCCAACGCTCCACAACACAACTCGGGGCAATACTCGATCCAGCGATGGATAAACTCTTCGTCTTCATCGCCCTCGGCGTGCTTTTCTACGAAGGGAAATTTGAGCTTTGGCAAGCAGCTGCAATGATTACAAGAGACTGCTTCCTTCTTGTTTTCGCTGTGTACCTAAAAGTAACGGGAAGATGGCGAGCCTACCAGTTTCGATCCATTCGCTGGGGCAAAGCCACCACGGCTCTTCAGTTCATCGTGCTCATCTTACTCACGATGGAGATTGCCTTCCCACCTTTTGTCTATTCGATTTTCATCGTCTTCGGCCTACTTGCCTTTGTCGAACTTCTTCAAATTGTAAAAAAACAGACAGCTGGCGTCGAACAGTCATAAAGTCATTTACGATGAGTAGCCAAGCTGCTGCTGCTGATCCCCTAGCTTCTTATTAAACATCTCAAGATTTTCAGGACTAAACTCGTCTTGCCATCCTCCAACCCGCCCTTTACGGAAAGTCCAAGCCTTGTAGCCAGAAGAACGCCCCCAAAGGTTTTCTGAGACAAACTCGATCTCTTCATCTGTGAGCTCAACGCCAAAGAACTGAGAAACGGAAGAGATCGTCTCTTTCTGCGCTTCTAGGCTGCTGCCACCTCTTGGGCCGCAAAGATCTTCGAACCGAATGAGAAGAGTGTTTGGCTGAAGAGTCCAGCTGATTGCCTCTCGTGCATGATGCGCGCAGTTCCAGATAGAGTCCTCATCCTCTCCAGCTCCATTGGTGATCACCCAAGTGAGCTTCTCTTCCGTCGTGAGAGGCCTTCCGAGCCGCTCTTCGATGTCCCCTCGGTAATGGGCCGTCGACACACACACATCTCTTAAATCGCGCACAAGGAGGAGTACTTTATGCTCAGGATTCTTTTGGATGAACTTCTTCGCTTGAGCGGAGAAATTGAAATGAGAACGGATGCAAGGGTTGTTTCGAAAAGAGAGGTTTAGGTAGCGATCGTAGTTCCTTTGCGACGTACGAGCAATGGCATGTCCCATTTCAGAGCTGAAAAAGTTCCCCACCGGAATTGGGTCCTGTCCAAAAATAAGGTAGATCAGTTTACTCAGCAAGTTCGTTCCCGACTTGGGAACGGTAAGCATAAGGACCCTCTCATCCGTCTCTTTTTCAAGAGAGGGGAGAGCCTCCGCGTGGGCGTAGAAGGAGAAAAGAAGAAAGAGGAGAATCTTCTTCATTTAACCGGCTGTTTGAGGTGAACCTCGGTTGTTGGGAAGGCGAACTCAGCTCCGTGCTTGCCTACGACTTCTTGGTAGATCATCAAGAGCTCATGACGCACGCGCATGAACTTGATATACCCCATCCGGTAGACAAGGATGTAGGCATAGATATCGAGGCCAAAATCACCCAGCTTGTTGAAGGTAATCGAGAAGCTTTGGCTATCGTCCACATCGGGATGACCTCCAATCTTTTCCCGCAGCTCTTCGATGATTTTTTCAAGCTTGGGCATATCCTCATAACGGATCGTCACCGTCTCTTTAATCCTCCGGTGGGTCCGACGGGATTCGTTGAT
>Ga0180437_10003257_pt1 | contig 24400 bp, 14 predicted proteins | sample SS_ome_4_FD_132410 | JGI IMG/M metagenome (GOLD analysis project Ga0180437, IMG submission 132410) | Hypersaline lake sediment archaeal communities from the Salton Sea, California, USA - SS_3_D_1 metaG | ecosystem: Environmental > Aquatic > Non-marine Saline and Alkaline > Hypersaline >... | reverse complement strand
TTAAAATGAATTATATGTTCGTTTAGAAGTGTATTTTTATTTTATGAAATAATTAATGCTTTAAAAGATGAATAGAATCACGATTCGAAAGGAGTTTCCCTAAAATCATCAGAGGAAGCTCATAGTCTAAGATTGAAAATATGAATCCTATCGTGCTCATAGCACCTCTTCATTTTTCTAAGTATGTATACGTGTATGATACACTAGATTGAATTGAAAGGTTCGTTTACAAGCCAGATATAATTAGTTTTCAGAGCGGAAACTTGATAAATGTTGATGTTTATATCCAATATGTTTCTGAAACAGTGGAGGTGGAAAGAATTTCAAATAACAATGAAGAATTTCACACCGATGAAAAGATACCTGATGAATCTGAATTGAAAGAAGGCGATGAGTTACCTCTGGATGGGGAAGCATCAACAGAGGAACCCAGCTTTGACATAGATTTTGATGATGAACTCAGTTTAGAATTAGACGAAGATGTATTCGATGAGGAAGCACTCACTCGCCGCCTTGTATTTATGTCACCAATTGTGCATTATGTACGAGCAAAAATGGCAGATATAGCTAATACAAGTTTCTACACAAGTGGAGAGGCTAAAAAGGCACTTATAGAGGTTTCTGACCAATACCTTAAGTCAATGCTTGATGCTTTGTGTCAAGAACTGGTTAGTATTATGTTTCTCACTCAAAGAAGGACTATTGGAAGAGGACATGTAGCATATGCGATGGAACATGTGTTTAAACTCTTTGTTAATAGGCTATGGGATGAGAACGTGCTTAATGCGAGAGCAAATCTCATTAGTAAGATTTTTAAGGTTCAAATAGAGGATGATAACAGTTCTAAGGAAATATAGTTCTCATTTTTTTGATTAAAAGCACATATAACTACTTTCAAGGTAGTTAATTAAAGTAGGTAATGCTATGACTTCGAATAAAGTAGAAACACTATCAGCAGCCCAATGGTTTAAAGAAAATTCGGAAATTGCAGGTTTTGACAATCCTGGAAAGAGCACTTTTACCAGTGTAAGAGAATTGGTCGAAAACAGTCTAGATGCCTGTGACGAAGATATTCAAATGCTTCAGATGCGCGGAGAGGAAATTGTATATCCAAATATCAATATTGTCATCCAACCAGTCAGTCATGAACTCATTCGTAAAAAAATACTCGCTAACTTGGATGATACTGGATCAGGATCGGGCTTAGACGGCATTGAGGAATTCGAGACTGATCATGATCCTACTGAAAAAAACTATGTTATCGAAGTGGAAGATAATGGTCCTGGAATCCATCATGAATTCGTTAGCTTAGTATTTGGCACTGTTTTTACAGGCACGAAATACGGTATCAAACAAGGGCGAGGGCGGTTTGGTATGGGTGCTAAGATGGCGATGATACATGCACAAAGAACAACAGGTTTGGATACGGAAATCTGGTCGGCTACAAGAGAAGAGGCAGAAGAAAGTTATTTTCGTATCAGAATAGATCTTAAATCGAATTCTCCGATTTATACAGCACAACGCATTATTCCAGACAAGCCTTGGCATGGTTTAAGAATGAGACTATACTTTGGTGGCAATTTGGTTTGGGCGAAGCAACGCATTTTGGAATATTTTAGGCAAATAGCTCTAGTTACACCTTATGTAAATTTTCGGTTAGTGATTGGCGATGAGAAGTACCTCTTTAGACGAGTAACGGATGAAATCCCCCCTCTCCCGACAGAAACGAAATCTCATCCGCATGGAATTGATATTGAAGAATTGAAAGAAATGGTGAAACGATACCCAAAAAAATATGTTTTTAAAAGCGAAAAAAAAGAGGGATACCCTACCTTAGCAGAGTTTCTCATGCTTGATTTCCAAGGCATTGGAGAAGGGACCGCAAAAAAATTCTTGCGTTATAAAGTAGAAATAGATCCAAATATGTCTCTTAATGAATTAAATGACGTTCATATTTTTAAATTGTCTCAAGCAATGTCCTCTTACGAAGATTTTCCAGCTCCAGATAGCAGTTGTCTTTCAATTTTGCCTCATGAAAGTTTAGAAAAAGCAGCGAGTTTTCTCTTAGAGCCAGAATACATTAACAGTGTTACGGGTAACATTATTTCTATTAAAGGACATCCTGTGCATATTACTACTTCCGTAGCATGGGGAGGCAAAATTCCAACTGGTGTCGCACTTTATAGATTTGCAAACCGAATACCACTTCTCTTTAAAGAGCGAAGTGATGTTTGCTATAAGGCACTTGAAGAGGCCAACATAAAACGCTATATCGACATAAATGTGCATGGAGTCACAGTTATGGTGAGTGTTGTTTCAACAAGAATACCCTATCAAGATGCTGCGAAAGATTTCATTGCAGATTATGATGAGTTACGCGAAACAATCAAATTAAGCATGCAAAAAGCTTTCAGGGGCGTTAAAACTTATATCTCACGTAAACAGGCAGAAAAAAAGAAAGAACAAGAACTTGAAAAACTAATAGATCATGCTGATCGACTAGCAACATCTTTAGCAAAAATAACAAAAGGAATACCAATGTCTGAATCTGAAATAAATCAAAAATTGATGAAAATAATCGAGAGGGAGTATGCATGACCCAATCAGAGGAAAACTTGAAGTTATTAGAAGGAATAAGGCAATTAAAACAAGTAGAAAAAGAAATGATAAAGGCACCAAAAGATGCATTAAAAATCCAAGAACTTTCACTAGAAGAAACAAAACAGAGTATAGAGGATATTGCGTTAAATCTATTAAGTTTACTTGACTTTGATGAAAAACCTCGTGTATCAGTCCCAATTAGAAGTGCACAGAATACTATTGTTGATGAAGAGACAGGACATATTTTTCTTGGTCATAATATGGTAACTCGATCGCTAACACCATCAAGTGTTAGGCAATTAGCTGTTTTGATTCGAGTAGCTGATGGAATTCATGAACTTCTCACGTTGGGACGTCATTCTACCAAACGTGAACTCTTTTATACCGATGTAAATCTTTTCGAAGAGCAAACTGTCAGCGATCGTGCGATAGAAGATCTTGCAGTCACCTTGAGGACTATTAGAAATGCTACTAATATTGTTGCATCAGCCAAAGGGAAAATCATTGGTCGTATTAGTTTTGTTGAAAGTGGTGATCTTATTGATTGTTCTAAAATGGGAACAGGAGGAAAAGCTATCACACCATTTCAGGATCAAATAGAAAATATCGATACTGATGCAGAATTTGTGCTTCTCGTAGAGAAAGACGCGGCCTTTATGAGTCTTTCTGAAGCAAAAATCTATGAGAGATATCCATGCATACTCATAACTGGCATTGGGCAACCAGACATTGCTACACGAATGATGCTTCGAAAGATCGTAAATGAAACAGGAATTCCTGTATTTGCTATTATGGATGCAGATCCTTTCGGACTTGAGATTTTACGCAGTTATACCTTTGGGAGTAAAGCATTGGGTTACGAAACTCCTTGGCTTGTCACAGAAAATATGTACTGGTTAGGTTTGCGCCCAGAGGATATGGAAAACTACAAGATACCGAAAGATGTCTATATTCCTCTAACAGAAGCCGACAAGAAAAAAGGAAAAGAGCTTTTGGAAGAAACTTGGCTACAAAATAAACCAAAATGGTCAGACCAGCTAAGGTTAATGTTGAAAAGCGGTGTGAAAGCCGAAATTCAAGCTCTTGCCTCAAAAGGTTTCGAATATATGAGTGAAACATATCTCCCTCAAAAACTTGAAAGTGCAGATTGGATATAAAGTAAGTTACTCTAATTTAATCAAACAAAAAAAGATTTGTGTGAATTTAAATTGTCAAATGATGAAATGAAATCGGAAAAAAAACAATCATCTCTTAAAACTTTGTCATTTAAGGATATTGAACAAAAACTCTTAGAAGAAGATATATCAACTATTGAACGGCTCATCGATGAGTTAAAAAACAAAGATGAAAAAGTTGTAGCGAGAATAAAAAAACTCCTCATTAAACGTGGGCAATTTGCCATTGATACATATATTCAAGTTTTGAACACATCACAAGATCAAATCTACGTGAATGTTGGAGATATTTTACTGGAAATAGGAGCACCTTCAGTTATTCCTCTCATACAAGCATTAAATGACCAAAGCGAAGAAATTAGAAAGTCCTCAAAAAGCATTTTGATTCAATTAGGAAAGACTTCAGTTCCTTCATTAATACGAGCATTAGACGATCCTAATGTAGAAATCAGGAATACATCAAAAGAAATCTTGACCCAAATTGGAAAACCTAGTGTTACATCACTAATACAAACATTAGATGATCCTAGTGTGGAAATCAGAAACACATCAAAAGAAATCTTAACTCTAATTGGAAAACCAGCTGTAGATCCTTTATTAGAACTCCTATTAATAGCAAAACAAAAAACAAAGCAAGACGTTAGAGAAATTTTAATCAGCATCGGAGAACCAGTAGTACGCCCTTTAATGAACGTCCTTAAAGAACCTAGTCTCTCTACTACAACCGCGGAAGAAATTGAGAAGATTATACTGGAAATAGGAGAGATTGGTGTTAAAACTCTTATCAAGGGATTGAAAGAACCTGATCCGATAATCAGGCGGAATGTCGAGAAACTTCTTCTTCATATAGGTGAAGCCAGTACGCCTCTTTTACTAAATTTAGCCAAAGATAAGGACAAAGATGTTTCAACTCTCGCAAAAAACATCATTCGAAAAATGGGGCGAATTGGCATTAAACCATTGATAGAGAGTTTGCAAAAGAGTGAACAGACTCCCGTGAAAAGCGATAAGCTTTTAGAAATCATTAATTTATTAGGAGACATAAGTTCTACTAAGGAAACGCAAGTCTTTTTAAATGGTTTAGAAGCCACATCAGAAATAGAAACCGATGATAAAGTTATTTCTCAGATTGTAAGTCAATCAATTAATACATTACTTCCATTTCTTCAATATAATGATGATATAGATGTTCAAAGATGCGCCATCAAAGCTTTGGGAGAAATTGGTGAACTAATTGTTTTAGACCCACTTATTAACCTTTTAGATTCGCCCTCATGGCAGATTCGAGCGGATGCCAGAAATGTAATTTCCAGTTTGAAAATAAGTCAACCTATTTCAAATGAAGAAAGAAAAGAAAGAGTTCTGAAGAAGTTTCCTGAGTTTAAGCAATATCCGCTTATTGAAGGTATTCTTAAACAATATAAACAAAGAAGCATCTCAAGCGATGATTTATTTAAAGAGATTGGAACTGTACTTGACCTACCTGAGGAAGATGTTATTTATCATTTCAATAGTATGTTCTTAGATTCTAATGTAATTATTGAAAAATTACTTACTTTACTTCAAGACCCGCCTAAGCCAAGAATTACAATTACAGATTCAAAAAAGCAACTGATTATGGAAAGGCATCCAGAGTTTGAACAATTTGATACTTTAGAAGAATTATGTCAGCAATATGAAATGGGTAAATTAACATATGAGCAATTAATTTACAAACTAATGGATATTTTTAATATTCAAGAAGAAGAATTCTTTTTATTCCTTAATGATGTATTTCCCGAACTAAATTACTTGCGAGAAAATCTGATTTTACTTCTTAGTAAATTTGAAGATGAAAGAATAACCAAGTGTCTACTCAATACGGCAGAAGATATAAATCCTCGCATTCGTTGGATAACTACATGGGGCTTAAGAAATCATATTAACGAAAAAGTCCTGAATTTCTTTGCGGATAGGATAAAAAATCCTTCTTATGAAAAGCATGTTCGCTGGATGAGTGTCATAGGCCTGGGAAAGAAATGTGATCAGGATACTATAGATGCTTTACTTGAAGGTGTGAAGGATTCAGATGAAAATATTGCACTTTGGTCTTCGTATGCGTTAGACAAAATTGGTAATTCCACAATCATTCCTCTTATTGAGACACTTAAAGAAGTGGAAGATAGTGATTCAGCAAAAAATGTCAAAAGGACTTTAGTGAAACTGGGAAAAGATACAATCAAACCACTCATAGAACGACTAGAAGACAGTGATGAAATCCTTTTTGAACATATTAAGGATATCTTAGCGCAGATTGGCACTCCAGCAATTAGGCCTCTGATTAAGTCATTAGACCATCCAGATAAAAAATTTATTGAAAATGTCATGAAAATATTGACTTCTTTTGGTTCAAATGCAAGTAATTCTTTAATCACAGCGCTTGGTCATAAGAATGAAACTATCAAACTAAACGCGATGCGCATTCTGTACAATATAGGAGAAGATGCTATACAACCAATTATTTCCTCTCTAGCACAAGAGAAGAGCAAAGAAATTAAAGAAAATATGATGAAAGTTCTCTATAAAATGGGTGAAGAAAGTATACCCTCATTAATTAATGCATTTGAAGGGACTTCAACGAATTTAAAACGTATTCTTATAACCTTATTGTCTGAAATGACGCCTAAATCAATAATACCTCTTTTAAATGCTCTTAACGAACCCAAAGAAATCGCTGAAAATGCGAAAATTGCTCTTTTGAAAATTGGAGAAAAAGAAATAGCTAAAGAACTTCTCTCAAGTGGAAAACAGTTTTCTACCCTACATAAAATTCTTGAGGGCGAAAAGGAATTCAGAGATCTAGCGTTTCGAATCAAACGTTTAAGAGAACGAGCAAAAAGGAAAAAAGTTGATAATAATGAGGAAGAAATTGATTAAACGTGTTACTTAAAGAGGAAATACAATGACCTTATTAGACGAAGTACAAATAAGAAGTGCGGCAGATTTCTTCCATGACAATAAAGCAATCGCCGGTTTCGATAACAGCATGAAGTGTGTCTTTACTTCAGTCCGTGAGTTAGTTGAAAATGGGTTGGATGCTGCTGAAAAAGCAGTTGCACGGGCTGAAAAAGAACTCGAAACATTAAAAAAACAGGAAAAATCAATCCCTGAGGAACTAGTAACATGGGCTAAAAGACGACCCAATATTTATGTTAATTTAAAAATTCTTGAGAGCCATCAAGTTGCAGAATTGCTGAAAGTAGACAAACTTCGGGGCCTTGAGAGTCATCTCGACTTTTTAGAACTTACAATAAAAGACAATGGTATTGGCGTGCCTTTTAATGATATACCAACTTTATTTGGTCGAGTCTTGACTGGATCAAATTATGGTGCAAGACAGGCAAGAGGCAGGTTTGGACTAGGCGTAAAGATGGTTTTATTAAATGCCATGGCAACGGTTGATCTTCCCATAAGAGTAAAAAGCAGGCATTTTTCTCAAAAATTTACCTCAAAATTCAAAATCCTGATAGATCTAGCTAAAAATGAACCCATTATCGTAGGAGGCACAGGAAATAAGCTTGATGTAAGAGATCCTGAAGCATTAAATGAACCAGGAACTGAAGTTACGGTCACATTTACTGGCTCTTGGCGTCTTGCTAAAAAATGGGTTCTCGAATATTTTCATGAATTGGCAATTATTACACCCTATGCTGGCTTTGAAATTCATACCCCAGATCAGGAAGAACCAATTGTCTATGAATGTGTTATTGATGAAATGCCGCCCTATCCAAAACTCACAAAGATACATCCATGGGGATGTGATATAACTCAACTAAAACGTGAAATCGCAGCGACGCATATTACAGGTACAACTAATATGATTGAATTTTTGATGCGTCATTTCCAACGTGTTAGTAAAAAAAAGGCAGAACAATTTCTTTCACTAGTTAATGTCGATCCTAATAAAAACCCAAGAGATCTAACAAGTGAAGAGATCCGAAGGATAATTCATGACGGATTTTTGCGGTCAAAACCTGATGAAAAAAAGATTAAAAAAGAAAAAGAAAAAACTGAAAGAAAATTTACTTTCTTAAGCCCTGAAGGGTTAGCCCTCTCACCACTTACAGCAGAAAATCTGGAAAAGGGACTTAAGGAAAGAGTCAATCCTGAATTCGCTGCTGCAGTTACTCGGCCTGCATCAGCATATGCAGGACATCCCTTTATTGTTGAAGCTGCCCTTGCTTATGGAGGCAATCTCAAAAGTGGTGTGACGATTTATCGATATGCAAATCGAATTCCATTACTTTTTGGTGCAGGAAATGACGTAATTTCCAAAGTAGTTCATAAAGAAGTCGAGTGGAAAACGTACAAAATAAATATTGATAACAATCCTCTGGCCATTGCAGTATCGCTCGTTTCTACTAAGATTCCATTTCCTGAGACTTCAAAAGAATATATTGCAGATGTAGATGAAATTAGGGATGAAATCACCAAGGCACTTCAGGCTCTCGGAAGACAAGTAAGGATTTTTCTTTCAAGAGTTGAGCGTGCTCGCCGAGAGAGAAAAAGATCATCTCAATTTGAAAAATGGGCAAGTATAACTCTTCAAAATCTATTTGCAATCACTCAAGAGGATCCGACCGCTCTTCCTGTTGATTTGTCAAGTGAAGCTGAGAAAATTGAAAAGGCGTTAATGACAGGGTATCCACTTCTTATTGAACGAAAACATCCAGTCTCTTCACCCATATCGCAGGTTGGTTACTGGCTTGAGCCCAGTATTAAAAAAGCATTATCAAAAATAGGAATCAAATCAGCATTTGAATTCTTAGCTACACCCACTGAAGAACTGACGATAATAGAAAAATTTACACCACATCGCGTTGAACAAGTAAAACGTGATACCCTAAAGATATTCTCACAAAGCCCAGATGCGCCTGGTATCGCACAGTTAGAGTGGGTAGACCCTGAAATTGAAGTATATCTTAATAAGAAATGGATGAGGACAATCTATGATTTTATAGTGACACCAAATCAGACTATTGCCTCAATTTCGGGAATAAACATCAGACTTATTGATTTCACAAAACAGGATGTCATTAAGAATCTAAACAAGAACTATTCATTTTCTCTTTCTGAGATCACATGGATCGATCAAGAATTATTTAATAAGCTTAAAAGCCAGGAGATTCACACGATTCTTGATTTAATCATTACACCAAGTTCACATTTATCATTCATTACTGAATTGGTTCATATTTTGATTGAAAACGAAAAAAAGAAGATAATGGAAACCTTCCAAGATCTTCAAATAGATATACATGAAATTGAGTGGATGGATAACTATATTGAAAACTCACTTAGAGAGATGGGGATTAGTACAATTTCTGAATTTCTCATATTCTCAACCCATGAACTCGAAAGTATCGATCGAATTGCTTTAAAAATCATTGAGAGTTTTAAAAAACATTTAATCGCTCAAATTTCTCAAGAAAGGATTCCACAACTTAGCCAATTTAAATGGTATACATCAAGTATCAATAAGAAGTTTACAAAACGGAAAATCTTAACACAGCTTGACTTTTTACTTTACCCAAACTCCCATCTCGCGAGAGACAAAGATTTAATTCCAAATATTATTCAATACATTAAAGAAAAGGTAGTACAGGAACTTAATAGTACCCATCCAAAGTCGCTCTCAGAAATGATGTGGATAGAGCCTCATGTCAAGAATGCCATTGCAGAAGAAGGTATTAGGACTATCTATGATTTCCTTATTACAGATGTACAGAAATTATCTAAAATAAACGGACTTACAATTTCAAAGATTAAACGAATAAAAAAGAATATCGGGACGCCTTTTGAAAGTTTAATATCTGAAGATGCGCTTTTTAGTGAAGAAATAATGCAGGAATTGAGATCACACAATATATTTTCAATTGAAGATCTCTATTTCTCAAAAACAAGGCTACTTGAAGTACTTGATGATCCGAAAAGGAAAAAAATTAAGCCTATATATGACGTCCTAGACGCCCATATCGGTACACTTTCAGGGGTGATTCCTCATACTAAGATTCTACTTTCTCAATTTGGAATAAATTCGGTCATTGACTTTTTAATTTGGCCAAAAAATGAACTAGAGCAATTAGGTATTAGTTCAAAAGAAATAGATTCGCTAAAAGAAACAATAGATATACAAGAAATTCTTTCAAATAAGCAAAAAGGAACTCCTCTGAATTTTTTGGATTTAGATTCAAATATCCTCAAGAAACTCGAAAAAATGGGTATTAATACAATTGAAGAAGCATATTTCACTCCACATGAAACGCTTGAGCATCATAGTGCAGATCTAGATTTAATTTCCAAAATAAGAGAGACTTTGAATGCTCCAATCACAATTTTACCTTCATTAAAAAAGCATCTTGAAATTGTTGAGAAATTACTGAAAAATGGGATTACGACAATAATCCACTTCATTCTTTCTCCATTAAGCAGTTTACAAGAAATAACAAATGTAAATGACGCCGAAATTGTGCAGTTGAGAAAAAAGATTCAGATAGACCCCTTATCCATTCAGCAAGAAAAAATGAAGTATGGCACTTCCATTCCTCTTGGTATAGGGTTTGATGAAAAGGAACTAAAAGCCTTGGAGCAATCTGGAATTTTCACAATTGATGAATGCTTCATTCTTACTAAAGAACAGTTCACGCCGCACATTCCTTGGGAAAAAATAAGCAGGGTTAAAGAAATACTGGAATCTCCAGTAATGATCATGGAAAATGTTCCTGTTCATGCAATAAGAAAATTGGTTCAGAGAGGAATTTCTACGATCTTTCAATTTCTTTATTGGCCTAATGAGGAACTAGCACAAGTGACTAATTTAGATGCTGAACGAATTATACAGTTTAAAAAGGAACTAAGAATCAAAAAAGGCATTCCCATTGACTCTTTGTCGCGTTTAGATTCCTCTGTTAGACGTATTCTCAGCGAAATAGACATTGATACCCTTGAGGAAGTCGTAATTGCTACACAAGAGATGTATGAGTTACCTTCTGATACATGGAAGACTCTCCAAAATATTAAAGTTGTACTCAATTCTCCAGTCTCACTTATTGGCGAATTATACTCAAAATCATCAGAAACAATTGCATCTTTAGTTCAACGGGGAGTCAGATCCATATTAGCTTTCCTTTATTGGCCTGCTGAAGATTTAGCTGAAATTTCTGGTTTTAACAAAGAATCAATCAGTTCTATAAAACTCAATTTAAATTTCTCAATAATAGAGGAAAAACTTAATTGCCCGTTATCTTACATTCCTGCACTTAGATTTTCATTCCCAGAAGTCATTGAATCGCTTCACGAAGCAGAAATTACTACAATTAAACAATTTCTTCAAACACCAGGACTATCAATTCAAGAGTTGACACAACTTTCAATTCAAGAAATAGAGCAAATAAAAGACTTCTTGAACCCGTTAGAAATACAAGAAATCAGAGAGCATGCCATTCCACTTTCCACAATGGCAGCCTCTAGAAAAGAAATAAAATTAATAATTAAAAGACTAAACAGATTAGGTGTTCTAACGTATGAAGAATTAATTCCACTTGAAGAAGAGGCTATTATCGAAGAAAGAATTGATTGGAATATCCTTGAAGAAACTAAGAACATTTTGGAACTACCAATACATATTGTTCCTCACCTGTCTAAGGATTATAGAAAATCTCTAGAAAAAGATGGAATAAAAACTATTAAAATGCTTATTTATTGGCCAAACCAACGTTTAGCATCGCTTTTGAAGAAAACTGACGAGGAAATACAACAGTTAAAAGTTCAAATAGACTTAAGACTCATTAAAGAGGTTACAGAGACATCAATTGATTTGCTATTACCGCTTGAGTTAATAGATCCTTTGAAGGAAGCAGATATTAACAATCTCAAGGAGTTTCTTTTATGCCCGAATAAAGATCTGGCTCAAATTACACAACTATCAACAAAGAGACTCACCACTCTTAAACAAAACATCGATCTTCAACAGATTCGTCTCATTATAAAGTTACCAGAAACTTTAGATGAAGATATCAATGTAGAAGACATTCTGGATAAGGTAGTAAACTACACTATTCAAACAATCATTAATGATGGCAAAGATAATCTTATAGTGAATATCCCTAAAGAAATTAAGCCGGATACCCTTCAAAATTTCAAGGAAATTTCACAAGAACGTGTAAGAATATCGTTAAGCAACATAGAAAGGGAATTAAATGCATCCCTTAGCGTTGAAAGAAAGGGGCAAGTTTCAACAAAAGTTTTAAGAGAGATTATTAAAGAGGAGATTACTCATGCCTCGAAAATCTATATAGAGAAAGTCAGTGATAATCTCAAACAAAATCTGAGTACAAACAGTAAAAAATTCGTTGAAAAGTCTTTCAACGATCTCAAATCAGGTGTTCTTAAAGAAACTGAAAGACCGATTTTAAGAGAAGCCAAAGAGGCATTCATTGAAAAATTGACAATTCTCAAGGATGAGACCATTAAAAATTCAGTGGATCGTGTTAAAGCAGAAATAAAATCTGAAGATACTGCAATATCTGAAAAACTTCAAAATGACATTCAAAAAATGCTAAAAGATGTTGCTAGAACTGAAATCAACAGTTTCGTTAAAAAGCAATTCCAAGAAAAGATTCTTAGTACTTTAAGAGACAAAGCTACAAAAATGGTTGCAAAAGAATTCACAAAGAAATTCGTACGAGACATCACCAAAGAAATCGTAGCGGATCTAGAACAATTAATGATCATGCAAATCAAAGAAAATGTTCAAAATATTATAAATGAAAAAAATAGAACTGATATTATCGAAAAACTGCAAAATTCGATAGACGAAAACTCAATCATCAATCAAGTGATAAGGAATACGATTAATAACGAAATAACTATAGATAAATTGAAACTGGAGAAGATAAAAGAAGAATTAACAAAAGAAGTTGTTCAAAAGTTTGATACGCCAATTCAAAAGGCTGTATCTACTTCAATAAGATCAATTAAGAGCGAGTTTATCACTCCTCTTAAAAGGAGTAAGAAAGGTAAAATAGAAACTGAAAAATTGAATGAAATCGCAAAAAAATCGGAAGAACGCATAAAGAATGAACTAATCGAACTAGTTACAGAAATTTCACAAAAAGATTGTGCTAAACGTGTTGTAGAAATTGTTGATGAATCTTTAATTCAAGTTAAGCAAAAATATTTGAAAAATGTAAACTCGATCGCAAAGAAACTTCCAAATTCAGTTTATAATGAAATATCGGCTCTTAAGAAAGAATATATCAACACAAGTGTTAAAGAAACCCTAGTAGATGATGTCTCATCAAAGAATGCAGAATATGAACAGAAAATCAAAATTAAGCTTGAAAAAAGCAACGAAAAGGCAAAAATCGAGAACATTCTAAAGGAAGATATCAGATTACTACTCACAAAAGTATCTAAAGAGTCACTAAATAAGGAATTTTCAATAACAAAAATAAGAAACACTGTTAAAACTGTAATTGATGAAAAAATTGAAAAAAGGACTGTAGTTCAGCCAATTATCAACGATATGATAGATGAAATGATAAAAGATGAGGAAAGTGCCCTAAAAAAGAAAAAAGGAAGAAAAGCAAAAGAAACGAAAACAAAGAAAATAGAAAATTTCATATCAACTGAAGATAAAAAAAAGACGACCACCAAAAAAACAACTGGTAAAAAAACGACCACCAAAAAAACAACTGGTAAAAAAACGACCACCAAAAAAACAACTGGTAAAAAAACAACCACCAAAAAAACTAAGAAGAAAGGAAAAACCTCCCGTTAACCTCTTGTTATCTAATCAAATACAAATATATGATCCTTGTAAAGGATAATTTTTAGGAATCGTGAAAGCAAAATGTCAAATATGATATCATTGCTTATTAAAAATAAATTGGATACAAAAGATACAACCACGACTCTAAAAATTGACTCAGAAAGTCCTCTTGCCACAATCAAAGAGAAACTGCATGAGGAATTTAGTATTCCAAAAAAAAACCGCTTTGTTTTCCTTTTCAATAAGACAGTTTTAGATGAGAAAAAAACTCCAAAAGAGCTAAAATTTCCAAAGAAAGCAGAAATTGAAATCAAACTTAGAGTAAGTTTAAAAAATGTAAAACAAATTAAAAAAGAGCTTTATCTCCCCTCAGAAACCGATTTTCCTTACGGTGTCATAATTGTAGAAAATAAGCCTGCAGAATTGACACGCAAGCGTTTGATTGAAACTGCGGCTGATTTTGTTGTTCAAACTGTGCAAGATCCAAAGAATGCAGCCTTTAAAATACCATCTCGAGCAAGTGAAAATATCGGATACGATGATAAAACAAAAATGGTACTCCTTGGAAATCAACAGATGATTCGCGCTTATAGAAGCCTTTCATCAGTGCTTTCTGTGGCTCAAATGGCACGTTTAATGAAGTTAATAGACGATCAGTTAAATAAGAATCTGCATACAACTAAAAGGGATGTGTACTATCGTGACGTGAATATATTCCGTGATCAATCAATAAGCGACAATCTAATAGAAGATTTAGCTGTGATGCTAGGTGTGACGAGAGCGTCGTTAAATGTTGTAGCATCAACAAAAGGAATAGTAGTTGGTCGAATTAATTTTAGAGAAAGTGGAGATTTAATTGATTGTACTAAAATGGGAGTTGGAGGTAAAGCAATTACACCCATGATCGATCAAATAACAAAATTGGATTCAGATGCAGAGTTTGTCTTAGTTGTTGAAAAAGAAGCCGCTTTTATGAGGTTAGCTGAAGATAGATTCTATGACTATGTGCCATGCATTATTATAACAGGCAAGGGACAACCTGATATGGCAACACGCATGTTTGTTAAACTAATACGAAAAGAACTCAATTTACCAGTTCTTGGGTTGATGGATGCAGATCCCTATGGCCTAGACATTCTACGAGTTTATACAATTGGATCTAAATCACTATCTTTTGAAACAAATGAAATGGCGGTTTCAGATATTAAATGGTTGGGACTTCTTCCAAGCGATCTCGATGAATATAAAATCCCAAACAACTGTCGTATCCCAATGTCACCTAGAGACAAAAAACGTGGAGAAGACATGATTAAAGAAGAATTTGTCCAAGCAAGACCTAGATGGGTAGAGGAAATTGAACTTATGCTTTCAACTGGCATGAAAGCTGAGATTCAAGCCCTTGCTCACGAAGATATTCAGTTTATGACTAATTTTTATCTTCCAAACAAGATTCATTCAGGTGATTGGGTTTAGAAGCAACTCTATTTCAATGTTCAAATCTTAAGTAGTGTTTTCGATCCGTTTACTGTGATCATCTCAAAAAAGATTCAAGCCTTTTTATTGCCGAAAACTTCTCTTTACTGCCTTTGAGATTGTCAATGGCATCTTTTAGTGTCTGAATTGAATTATCATATACTTCTTTGTCCACAGGAAAAGGATATCCGTCCTTGCCTCCATGGGCAAAACTATACTTAACGGGATCTTTCCAGCTTGCTTGTGTTCCGAATATGAGATCTGAAATAAGCGCAAGTGCTCTTAATTTTTTCGCACCCATGCCTCTAATTGCTACTAGTTCTTCATAACACGTCGGATTAATATCATATGCTGTTTGCAGAACTTCCCAATCCTTCTTACCTAAATCTATAGGCAGAATTGGATGCCGAGATGGCATAGTATAACATTCTACGCTGTCAGAATAATCAGAAAGCAATTTTTGACCTGGTTCGTGAAAGTATTTTTGAAGATGGTTTGGATTGTCTCTTATCAAATCTAGACTAGTTTTTCGTGTTTCCTGACTTTGTTTCGCTGTTAGATCTAAAACTTGTTCTTCTATCTTATCACCACAAATTCCAGTATGGGGTTCCTCAACAAAAGAAACAATGATCTCAGAAGACCAATGATATCTTCGTGCATAACGATTAGAACTGTTCAACCCCTGTTGGACTACAGCCCAACAGTCACCATCTTCTGTGAAAAAGAAAGAATGATGATACAGTTGATAATCATCCTGAATGCAATTGTTATCCACTTTTGCACTTAATTTACTAGCATATTTTAACGCTTCTATTTTCTTAGTGGATAAGGAGAAGCTATCGCCTGCCAGCTCAATTTCAGATAATGTCTTCCTTGAAAATCGTCCTTTTCCTCCAGTAACAGAAATTCCGAGTTCAGTTTTTTGAAGCGCAATTTTTAATGCGCCACATGTTGTAGTTGTTGTACCGCTACTGTGCCAATCGAAACCCAAAACACAGGAAAGTGCTTGGAACCAGTAAGGATCCGAAATCCGTCTGATGAATTCCTCTTTTCCTCCAAATTCCTCTATTAAGAAAAGAGTAATCCCTTTAGCTAGTTTTACCATTCTGTTAAACAGCCATCTTGGGGCTTTTCCACCATGTAGTGGAAGATTTACAACTCCAGTTCGCCTCATTTGTATGCCTCAATCTGAAAAGTGTTGGTGATTCCCTGCTAGTTACTGAGAAGAGATTTCTGGGAGAAATAATCGACATTGTGCAAATCTACTTTAAGCAAATATACACAGTCACCTCTTTTAAAAATAGACTCCCCTCAGTATAAGTATAAGTCAAAAAAAACAATAATCTTCGACATTGCGAAGTTAAATAAATGGAGAGACACCCTGATTGAATGCGTTCTTCTATCACTTCATCACAGAACATGAGGGCAATGGTCTTGAGATATTTTTCTATTTTTTCTATTTTTTCTAAAAAAGCTGTGGAATTTGAAGAAAAAAAGAGCCTCAATCTAAAAAAGTTATTACAAACTAACATTGAACAGTTTTCGAACGAATCATGAATGATAGTTCTAAGGAGTATACATCCAAGGCATTATGAAAATGAGGTATATACTCATTTACATATAACCGAGGATGTTTACATCCGAGGTATGATGCCAATGAAGAATATACTCATTTACATATAGCCGAGTATGTATGTCTTCATAAATTGTTTTATTTGCATTATAGTGGAGTATATGATTTTAATATCCTTTTAATACCTTTATAAATGCTCAATTTCGAAAAGCGCGCTTTCGCGCTCGCACAGACCGAATTACCGATTTAAATACCAACAAAAATAACAAAACAAATATAAATTACTTTTGTCGGGATTAATGTTGGAACATGAGTTTATTTGATGGCATTAGGCATTTATTCCAATGTCATTTCGAAGCATAATGAGATGATGGTGTTTCCCACTAATATACTTACGCCGTGCTATTCGAAGATAGTATTCACCATCGTACAATTCTATTCCGATCTATCGAATAAATAAATGCAACCTAAGTAACGGTAGGCGTGAGAAAAATGGCACAAGCAACACTATTTAACCTTCGATGGCTAATTGTGAAATACTACAAAAAAAAAGGATTCGTACCCCTCGACATTTCCCATTGGCCGCCCTACAAGATACCATCAATTAAGAGAAAGCTTTGTACAACAAATAAGAAAAGCGATGTTTTACTCCTGAAGGACTCCAAGGATAATCCATTTGCAATTTTGCTCATAAAGGACTGGGGGAGAGTAGTTGGAGTTAACCAGTGTTATCAAGTAGAACGACTAAAAGAACTTCTTAAAAATGAAAATATTGAGATTGACGGCTTGAAATTGATATTAATTAGTAGAAGTGGCTTTTCAGAAAGTGTTAAGAGATTTGCGCGAATGCAGAACATAGAATTGAAATCAGAAGCTGATATGACTTATGAATATCCTAAATTAGGAGAGATTGTAAGAAGACATAGAATTGCCTTAAAAGTAGCGGACGAAATCGCGAAAGAGGAAGCAAAGGATTTAGAGGAATTTAAAGTAAAAAAGACAGAAGTGGAATTTAAAGAAGTGCTAAAATTAGAAAAGGATGAGCTAGAGGATGATTTCGGAAAAATAGAAAACAGATAATATTTGTCTTTAAATATTGTAGTTATTTTTCCCTTATGAAAGATCCAATAGATGAGTCTTTTGGGCAAAAGAAGCGAGGGAAGGCGCCCCTTTTTCTTTTTTTTAATTATAACGAGCCAAACTAAACTCCTTATATATTAAAATGATAGATACGCTATAATAAGAGTTATAATGCTTGCTATTAGTGTGCCTCCTACAAGTTGAGAAAAGGTATGAGCTTTGAGTTGATAGCGAGCCCATATCACAAGAACAACGGACAGTAGCAGTGGAACTGCCCAAAGTGTAAACGGGCCAAAAATGTATAAACAGAAGGTGGCTGGACCAGAAATTCCAGCAGCATGAACACTAATTTTCCAAAAACGGTTGATAACCATTAAAGTGGCAATAATCACTATGTAGATTAGGCCAATAATGAAAAGTACTGCTACCTTGCCTAGATAAAAGATTAATGAACCTATAATATATTCAAGAAAGACAACAGCGTAGCTCACATTTCGTGAAGCGCGTGGAACAGCAAACGTAGGTTCATGATCTCTTGCCAGCAGAATTAAGGTTAGAAGCGGCAGGATCGTGAAAAAAGTGATCCCCACGAAAACAAAGAATAGGGACGGATTACCGATTTCAGCTGGTGAATACAATGCAAAAACAATGAATAACCAAAGTGAAACAAGTGGAGGCAAATAAATGACTGAAATTACTTCTGCGAGGAGCGATGATTTTAACAAGAATTTCACTTCCAGAATGGCGGAATTGTAATTAACGAGCACTCTAATTATGTATTTGAGTTAATTTTGAAAGAAGAAAGTTAATTTGCTTTAAAAACTTAAAGTTGTGAATGAAATGAAAATGACAACATCTGTTACAGCTTTACGTATCAAACTCAAAAATGATCACCTAAGTGAAAGTCACATTATAGAGGACGATGTCGCTGTAGAGATCCCATTCAATATCATCATTAATAAGAAACATTGTATAACGCTTTTAGCTTCACCAGATAGCATAAAAGAGTTGGGGATAGGATATCTCCTCTCAGAAGGCATGATAAAATCCTTTGATGAATGTATCAGAGTTGATGTCTCCGAAAACAATATTAACATTGATACTAGGTCAAAATGCGATTTTAGAAGATCAAAAATTCAAAAACTAATAACAACCGCCTGTGTGTCTACAAGTGACTATTTTAATCTCCTAGCCCGTACTAAAATCTTTGTTTCATCCAAAACCTCAATCGCAGCTAACAAGATTATTGAAATCATCCGTACTCTAAATAGTAAAAGTGAGATTTTCAAAAAAACTGGAGGAACACATGCTGCAGGTTTATTTGATCCAGTAAATGGAAATGCATTGTGTATTTTTGAAGATGTTGGAAGACACAACGCAATAGATAAAGTGGTAGGATTTGCTGCACTCAATAATTTAGATTTTTCGAAGTTCGCCCTTGCAAGTACAGGTCGTCAGCCTGCCGATATGGTTCTTAAAGTGGCTAGAGTAGGAATTCCAATTCTAATATCTATTTCAGGTCCAGTAAATTCGGGAATTGCGTTGGCTGAAAAAACAGGAGTCACACTTGTTTGTTTTGTGCGGGGAAAAAGGATGAATATTTATACTCATAAAGAAAGGCTCAGATTTTAAAGCATAAATACTATGCGAGTTTATCACTCTTCCGCAAGAAGATTCCATCCGCCAGGGTGGGGTAATTGACAACTGCTTATGTTCCCAAAATATTCTAAGAGAGAATTAAAAATTCCTTTGAATAACAATCTCTCATAATATACGCGCACATATTCACATAAACTAAGTGAACTACCCTTCAACAAGTTGTATGGCTTCCTGAATCACTCATTCCCCAACGGGACATGTCAAACAGGCTCTACGGGCAGTTCCTGCCCTGAAATTGATGTTAAGTTAATGTGAGAACTGGCGAGTGTGACCTCAGCTCGATTCTACTTACGATATAAGCGAAACAGTACTTAAAGGTTACAGAGCATCGTGAAAGTGAAACAAGTAAAAAACGCACTTCATCCCCCCCCAACACGTTGAGGGGTCTTCTTGCGGAAGAGTGATAAATGTGCCATAAAAATAATTCAGACAAAGAAAATTTTGCAGGAGAGAAAAATGAATGATGTCTGATTCAGTTAAAGAGATAGTGAAACAAGAATTTGATAAATTCGAAAAACCAATTTCTTTAAAAGTATTCACATCAAAAAATAACTGCCCCACAGCTGCGGATACTGTTAAACTCTGTAAGATCCTCACTGAACTTTCAAATGGAAAATTTTCATATGAAGAAATATCTTTTGACACTCAGAAGGAGTTATCAGCAAAATACAAAGTTAAATGGGTACCTACGATTATTATTGAAGGAAGTGGAGTACGCTATACTGGTATCCCGGCTGGTGGCGAATTCGCTCCATTTATTAGAACACTCGTAATGATTTCGACTGGACAAACAGAATTGGCCCATTTAAAGGTAAAAATAAAGGAGATTAAGAACCCCATAGTTGTCAAAACCATCGTCACATCACGTTGTCCACACTGCCCAGTATCAGTTCTAATGGCAAACCAAATATCAATTGAATCCGATGGCATGGTTATTTCAGATATAGTAGAGGGATATCAAAATCAGGAAATACCTATGAAATACGAAGTGACGGGAGTACCTGCAACAATCATAAATGGAAAGAAAGAATTTGTGGGCGTTCCAAACGTTGGAAAATTCGTCGATAAATTGATTCAGGTAGGTATAAAATGAGATTGCCCTAAAAAGAATGAAGATGTAGACAAAAATGGTCTCAAATTCAATTTTAGGACAATTTGGACGTATTCGTTATCTTCGGTTTGTTCTTCTTGCGGAGAAATGACAAAAACCTTTCATTTTCCAACAATATTCCATTTTCTTTCTTATTAGACATCTTCAAGAACCTTGATTCAAGATACCTGATAATTGAATCATAAGACTTTAATTAGTTTTAGGTAAGTTAGTCTAATTCCAACGCGCTAAGAGTCTATTAGAGCTGGTTGCAATTCAATATAGTCTCCACAAGGAGATTATTTAACATGTTGGAGGCTAGTTCACTCTTTGACAGCATGATGTTTGCGCCACTAACATAAACTAAATATATACGCCCATCACATACTTTCAACTCTAACAACAAAATAAATCCATAAAGGAGAGAATTTCGTTGATCTCACCTTCTGGAAGGTCTCAACTCAGACGGGAATTAGAGAAACTAGAAAAACCTATTTCTCTAAAAGTTTTCACATCAGATATCCACTGCCCTGCATGTGCCGATACCGTTGAACTCTGTAAGACTCTCACTGAACTTACTGACAAAATTACACTTGAAGAGATCTCTCTCGATACTCAAGAGGAGTTAGCAACAAAATACGAAGTTGAATACCCACCCACTATTCGTATAGAATCGGGAGGAGAATTGACTGGAATACGATACACAGGCATACCCGCCGGAGGAGAATTTGCGGCATTTATTCAAACACTTGTGATGGTTTCAACTCAAACCACAGATTTAGGACATTTGAAAGAAAAACTGATGGAGATCCTGAAACCAGTGGTAGTTCGGACAGTGGTCACACCTACAACAAGTGAAGACGATTATTCCTCACTTGTGGGGGATTGACCATTCTGTCCAGCTTCTGTACTACTAGCAAACCAGATATCCATAGAGTCCGATGGAAAAGTCATCTCCGATACAATCGAAGCCTACGAACACCAAGATCTCGCTATTAAATACGGCGTTTCCGGTGTCCCTGCTACGGTCATTAATGAAGAAAGAACATTTGTGGGTGTACCAAACCTAGACAAATTCGTTGATAAACTCTTATCTGAGGGTAAATAATGAGGCTATACTGAAAAGCACGGAGAGTATAGTTGATAAAAAGGGTTGCACCCTTACCCTCATCCTTGTATGATAACTTCTCGTACTTATCCTTTATTCTTTATTCCGTTTTTTTCGCACAAATCTTCCAAAATGCATTTGCTGCACAAGGGAATCTGAGCTTTGCAAATCTTTCTTCCATGAAGAATTAAATCAACGTGAAAGTCATATCGGAGATCCGGTTCGATTAATTTCTCAAGAACACGTCCTGCCATCGCTCTTGTAACTTTTTTGCTTTTCTTGTCCTTAACAAGTCCTAATCTTCTTGAAACTCTCCAAACATGGGTGTCAACTGGAATAACAGAGCGTTTTAAAGAAAATAATAAAACACAGTCTGCTGTTTTTGCCCCAACCCCATCTATAGTGTTTAGAAATTTCCGGGCTTCGTCAGTATTCATATCTTTCAAAAAGGAGAGACTTCCATCGTATTTCTCTACAACGATTTGTGCAATATTCTTTATTCTTTTTGCCTTCTGGCGGTATAATCCACCAATCTTGATTGTTTCTTCTAGTTTATCAAGAGAACTATCAGCTAGTGCTTTAGCAGTCGAAAATTTATCCGCTAGTTGTTTATAACTTCTTTCTGAATTCACATCGCTCGTATTTTGAGAAAGAATAGTGCGAATTAGTTCGTCGAAAGGTTCTAAAGAATCTTTCCTATTCTCTCCATATTCTTTTATCAATCGTTCAGTAATTTCTTTGGCCCACTGTTTCTTCTGCATAAAACCACATTTTGTTACATCAGTAATTCTGGAGAAATGGTAATAGGCTTACATTATAAAACTAGTTTTATTTGCAGCATTCTAAGATGTACCATTATTATAAAATTCTCTAGCTAAAATTGCAGCGCAGCAATATTTATATAGTTAGCATGAGCAGCATTTAAGCTGAGGACGAATCTGAAACTGAAACGGAAAAAAGAAGAGGTGGTTTCCTTAAAGATAAGTTTGTCTCAGAAGGCAAAAAAATGGCTCTCAGACAAACTGCGGAAAACTAAAGGCGGCAATCTTGCATTGGTATTTTGGCTCAATGTATCGGGGAAGTGATCTAAAACCTGTACAGCCACCCCAGAAGTTGCTCTTGTCCCTGAAAAGGACACAAAAACAAATAATCGACTTTCACTTATCGGAAAAGTCAACAAACTTACGATCTATATGGATCCAAAAGTGCAAGCGTTCCTTCCTGAAAAAGTCATACTTGATGTCCGCGGTTTGACAAAACAATTATACATACAAAAATAGAACAAAGCCATTGTTGATTTAGATGATCAAAAACGAATGACCTTTCCTTATAAACACCTTGGAGGAAAGTGACGAAGGGGATTGCGCCCCTTTTATAAAATCTTGATGATATTAACTGCTACTTTTTGATATATTACTTTTTTATGCTTGAAGATGTTTCACCTAATTAGTTCTCTTTATAGACCCAATATGCTCATTAATTGAGGTGAAAATATGGATTGTGAAGGTATTCAGGAACGATTAATCCGACTTTTAAGATTGAGAACAACACCAGTTGCTGTAAAATTATTGAAAAAGAAGAATGATATCCCTGCAGGTGTAGAACGACCTAAAATTCGACTTACAGTCTGTCAAATGGTTGCCTTGTCAAGGATACATGAAAGGGTCCTTGGCGGGGGAATGGAGGAAATCATCTGTTCTTATGCGCAGTCAGTATTAGGATTCGCAGATTGGCCAGAAGATATGATATCTGGCGAAAGGCGTGCTGGAGCTAGAGTGGAAGACATAGAAGCCTCCTCTAACCTTATAGGGAATATTCCAAAAATTGAAACGGGCTCTTTCGAAGCTATTGTTACCGCGCCATTAGCGAAAACACCTCTTGAGCCAGATCTAATTTTATTATTTGCTAATCCTGCCCAAATGACAAGATTGATTCATGCCGCTACCTGGAAAACTGGTGAAAGGCTGTCATTTACCACTGCTGCAGAGGGCGGAACCTGTGCCGAAGGGATAGCTGCAACCTATCTTAGAAATGATGTGAACACTGCGTTTCCTTGCTACGGAACGAGAAGATTTGGCATGGCTTCGGATAGTGAGCTTATTTTCGGCATTCCGACAGAGAAAATTGACGAAATCATGGATGGACTGGAAAAAACTCATGCCGTTGGTTCAACTTATCCAATTCGTGTAGAACTTGAATGTACGCCTAAACCGCCTTCATTATATGCTATAATGCGAGAAAGACCACCAAAATGAAGATATTGCGTTAACAAATTAATTGATTGCCATGCAGGTTTGTCCGCTCATTTTCTTTTCTTTTGTTATTATCGAAAAACACTTTCTAGATCCCAATTCAATAAACTTAAAGTATTGTTCTATTGCTCACTCCAAGAGACCTCAAAAGAAATTAGATAGGAACTCGATTTCTTATTGTTTTCTTGTTTTAGATTTCTAAACAGCCTAATATTTTTTACCTTGCAATCTTTAACAAATATTGATTCTATCGATTTCAGGAAAGGTAGTATTATGAGAAGAGAACTGATACCGCTTTACTTTACAGCATTTTTTGCTTATTTTGCGTACATGATTGTTCCACCAGTGCTCCCCCTGTACGCAGAACAATTAGGTGCAAATCTCATTGAAATCAGCATATTATATTCGTCATTTTTCCTCACTTACATGTTATTTACAGTAATATGGGGATCTTTTAGCGATACTCTTCGAAAAAGAAGACCGTTCTTGATGGGAGGTCTCTTTGTTTCAGGATTTACACTTGTGGGTTATTTCTTCTCAAGAAATGTATACGAACTTATTGGTCTGAGTTTAATCAG
>Ga0180437_10003254_pt1 | contig 24436 bp, 19 predicted proteins | sample SS_ome_4_FD_132410 | JGI IMG/M metagenome (GOLD analysis project Ga0180437, IMG submission 132410) | Hypersaline lake sediment archaeal communities from the Salton Sea, California, USA - SS_3_D_1 metaG | ecosystem: Environmental > Aquatic > Non-marine Saline and Alkaline > Hypersaline >... | reverse complement strand
GGGGAAGAAGGGCTCCTTGGGAGTTCGTGTTCATGTGACGAAAGGTACGCGAACGCCTGGAGCGTACCATAACACGGGCGGACTGGCGTTCTGGTTCTTGCGGGCAGAGCGCTACAAACGGATCGACGGAATGCCGTTTCGGTCCGTCAGGGAGCGGGCCGAGGAGGCCGCGCTTCGCGGCAAGAAGTAGCGATTCGAGGGCTGCTCGGGCAGACATGCACGGTCTCGACTCCCACGGAGCCGGGCCAACCAGTTTTCCGATTCCAACCAGGCAAACAGGTGGAGACTGCTTCCCGGAAGAAGTTCTCTACGGAAACTGATCCTCCGTGACCCGGTTGCCTCCCGTTCCAGGGAACCGTTGGTGTGTAAGAGAAACCCCTTTAGTGGAGAAGCGACCATGTTGGGCAGAGAAAGAATTCCGGACAAGACGATCCTCAAGGACGTCAACAAGCGGCTGGCGAGGACCGGCATGGGATCGCGGTGCCGGGTCACGGCAACGGTCCGCGGTGGCCAGGTGACGCTGACCGGTCAGATGCAGTACGAAAACCAGCGGCGCCCCATCGTGCAGGCGGTCAACCGCGTCGACGGGATCAAGGGCGTCATCGACCAATTGACCGTCATGGCGCGAGCGACCCAGTGAGGACGAAGCCACATTCAGTGCGCTGAATACCGACGTACGGAAACACGTCAGGGGAACGTAGTGTCTGGGAGTATGCTGCAACCGGTTGTCTGGTGCTTGTGCGTGATCGTCGCCGCCATGGCGTGGGCGTCCCCGGCCTGGGGCGCTCCGCCCGATGGGTATGCGATGGCGGACTCCACGGGCGGTCCGGCCGCGGCCAGTTCCGCGACGAGCCGACACGTCCAAAGCCGGGCCGGCCCCCGAGCCGGACCACGCCTGCTCGCGTCCCAAAGTCCGTTTGCCAGGGGCTGGAACCGGCAGTTCTTCATCGGTCCGTCGGTTCTGGCGGGCGAACGGTCGGCGCTGGCCGGGGAGCAGCGATTTCGGCTGCCCGGTGACTTCGAATCGCACGAGGCGATCGTGGTGGTGGCCGACGGACTGGCCCGCGATTTCCCCGAGATCCTCACGGCCATCGTGGCCGGATCGAAGGGCAGTCAATCGGTGATTGCTCTGGTCTCCTCGCCCCTGCACCGGGCGTACGTCGCCCGAGTGCTGGCCAAGGGCCGGCTGTCGCCCGACTCGGTCCGATTCGTGCTCGCGCCGACGAACACGATCTGGATGCGGGATTTCGGTCCGCTCTTTGTGTGCGGCTCGGACGGGGGCCGGCGTGCCGTCGACCCCGGCTATGGGAAACCGTCGCGGGCCGCCGACGACGCCGTGCCCGCCGCGGTCGCCAGGCAGTTCCACGCGTCGCTCTCGACCACGGTGCTGACGTGGCACGGCGGGAATCTGTTGAGCAACGGACGCGGCCTGCTGCTGACCACGATTCAGGCGGTCAATGCCAATATCGAGGCGGGCCACGACACCCGCACGATCAAGCGGTTTCTCGGTGGCCAACTGGGCGCGGCGCAGATTGTCGCGCTCGAGCCGCTTCGGGGAGAGCGTACGGCGCATGTCGACATGTTCGCCTGCTTTACGTCGGCCGACACCGTAGTGGTCGGCGACTATTCCAGGTCCGTGGATCGCGTCAACGCGGCGGTGCTCGATCGCAACGCGGCGCGGCTGGCCGAAATCCGCGTGGAGGGCAAGAAGCTCAACGTGATCCGTGTCCCCATGCCCAGCAACCGCGACGGCGTGTGGCGGACCTACACCAACGTGATCTTCGCCGGCGGCACGTTGCTGGTGCCCGGCTATCCGCGCGTGAGCATGGCCTCGCAACGCCGGGCCATGGCCGTATACGAGCGCTGCCTGCCCGGTTGGCAGGTCGTCAGCGTGGACCTGCGCGCGTTGATTCGCCACGAGGGGGGGTTGCGATGCATCAGCACGTACGTCCCCTTGCGCCGGAAAGGGCCGGGGCCGGAATCGTGAGCCCCGCCGCCCCCCCAATGGGGCAAGGAGAGCACCGGGCCCGGCGGCCCGGCAGCGGCGGGCAGCCCCCCTTGTGCCGGCCGGGCGGGTCGGATAGTATTCGGCAAGTATCGGGGTAATGAGACGAAGGTAAGGGCCCCAGCTCCCTACGGCGAGTTCCTCTTCGGCAGACCGTCATTCGTCCGGCAGCGACCTTCCAAGGATGTCTGCCTCGAACGGCGGCAGTTCGTTCCCCTTCGAGTTGTTTGGCCGAGGCCTTGTTGCGTGGCTAGGGGCTGTACGCGAAGGTCGAGGCCTGTGGACGTTTGGAGTTCTTTTTTTAAGGAGTGGCGAACATGCCGCAAGGGACGATCAAAAAGCTGATCGCCGACAAGGGGTTCGGGTTCATCGAGGGAGGGCAGGGCGACCTGTTCTTTCACCACAGCGAGCTCGACGGAACCAGTATCGAGGCGCTCCAGGTCGGGCAACAGGTGACCTACGAAGAAGGTCGCGGCCCGAAGGGACCTCGCGCCGAGAAAATCCGGCCCGTCTGACGACTCCGTCGTTGGAAAGTGCCGCAGGCAGCTCAAACCGGTTTTGAGCTCGACACACAGCGCCCTCGGGCCGCCGCGCGGTCCGGGGGCGTTGTGGTTTGTTCCTTCACCATGTTATCGAACCTCGGGGAAGTCCCATGTCCGAAGAGCCGCTGATTGCCGTATTCGTCGATTTCGAGAACCTGGCCATCGGCGTTCGGCAGATGAAGGCGGGCAAGTTCCAGATCCAGTTGGTTCTGAAACGGCTCCTGGAGAAGGGACGGATCGTCTACAAACGCGCCTACTGCGACTGGAGCAACTACCAAGACGCGATGAAGGAGTTCCACGCCCAGGGCATCGAAATGATCGACATCCCCCAGAGCAAGGCGAGCGGCAAGAACAGCGCCGACATCCGCATGGTCGTCGATGCCCTGGACCTCTGCTACTCGAAGCAGCACATCGACGTCTTTGCCCTGATCTCCGGCGACAGCGACTTCTCGCCGCTGGTTTCCAAGCTCAAGGAGAACAACAAGCGGGTCATCGGCTGTGGTGCAAAGATTTCGACCTCCGACCTGCTCATCGCCAACTGCGACGAGTTCATCTACTACGACGACCTGATCCGGGCGGCCAAGAAGACCAAGGCCGCACCGAAGAAGAGGGGACCCGACGACAAGAAAGAAGAGGCCGTCGAGCAGGTCCTGGAAGTCCTGCCTTCGGCGGAACAAGACTACGACCCCTTGTGGGGTTCCACGCTCAAACAGGCCATCCGGCGCGTGCGCCCCGGGTTCAACGAGGGATACTACGGCTACCGGAGCTTCTCCGACCTGCTCGAAGAGCTCAAGACCAGGGGGCTGATCGAACTGGAGTACGACGACAGCCGGGGGAATTACAAGGTGCGGCGCAAGAAGGGCTGACGGCCGTTGCGGTTCTCACAGCGTCGCCATGTCCACGTTATTGAAATCCCGCCGGTAGTAGCCCATGTAGTGGACTTTGCGTTCCAGGGCGGCCACCACGGCGTGGGCGAAGTTCACGCCTTCGAAGGTCTGCGCGCTGCCCAGGCCGCCGGGGCTGAAGACGTTGATCTCCATGAGCTTGTCGCCGACGATGTCCAGGCCCACCAGGAACATGCCGTCCTCGACCAGCTTGGGGCGGACGATCTCGGCGATTTGCAGGGCCCGGCTGTCGACCACGGCTTCGGCCTTTTTGCCCCCGGCGTGGATGTTGCTGCGGATGTCGTCCTCCGAGCGCATCCGGCGGAAGGCGGCGTACTTGCCCTTGTAGCGCAGCGGCTGGCCGTTCATCATGAACAGGCGCATGTCCCCCTCGGCCGCATCGGGCAGGTACTCCTGGGCCACGACGTAGCCGTCGCGGGCCACGGCGTCGACCATCTGGTTCAAATTGCCCAGCTCGCCGGCTCGGACCATGAAGACCCCTTCGCCCCCGGAGCCCTGAAGCGGCTTGATCACGATGGTCCCCTGCTCCCGGGCGAAGCTCTTGATCTCGGCGCGGTCGCGGGTGATGAGCGTCTTGGGCCGAACCTCCTCCGGGAAGAGCTGGAAGTACATCTTGTTCATGGCCTGGGCCAGACCGTTCGGATCGTTGAGCACCACCACGCCGTGGCGCAGGGCCGCGCGCCCGAAGAGCACGCCCGCCGTGCTCGCCCAGGGACGCCGCCGCCGGTCCTCGGCCGGGTCGTTGCGGAGCATCAGCACGTCCAGCTCGTCGACCGTGATCCGTTCCGAGCGGGCCTTGGGCCCTTGCAGCTCGGCCAGAAAGGTCTTGTTGAGCTTATAGTGCGATTTCGAGACGGTTCGGGCCCGGGCCCGAACTCGGTCGTCGGGGTCGAAGGCCAGGTCGCCGCAGCCCATCAGCCAGGCTTCGTGGCCGCGGTTGACCGCCGCCATGGCCAGGCGCGTGGTGGTAAAGGCGGCCTCCTCGGTGGCCACGTCGTTGACGACGAATCCGATTTTCATCGCTTTTCTCGTTGTACGAGGTCCCGGACCGCAAGTCCGCTGCGCAACCGTTGTAGTCTATCGCGCGCCTCGGGTCTGTCCAGGTAGTGCGGGGTGATCGGCGGCGGGCGGAGCACCTCGCGGAGCGTCAGCTCGCGCACCAGCGGGATGTGCTCCACCGCGATCTTGCCCACGAAAAGCGGCTCCAGCTCGCCGCCGCCTCGCAGGTGCTCGAGGATCTCGACCAGTCCGCGAAGGTAGACCACGTCCTTCGTGAGCCCTCCGGCCCGGTAGACGCGCATGGCGATCGTAAACGCCTGGCGCTGGGGGAACTCGTAGGTGCGGCAGAGCATGCGGAAGGTGTCGATCAGCGAGGCCCCTTCGACGAGCTGATGGGCGGCGACCACCCGCGCGGCCAGCAGCCGGATCCGCGGCCGGCTCAGGCCGCCCACCAGATACTCGGCCAGCACGGCCAGCCCCTCCTGCAAGCCGTCGAAGCCCGCCAGGCCCGTGTAGAGCTGCCGAAACGGCTGGGCCCGGCCGTTGTAGTACGTGACCAGGTGGGTGCCCACTTCGTGCTGCACGAGCGCGTCGACCCGCCCGGCGGGCACGCGGGTCTGGCGCCCGATGAGCAGGTCCCCTTTGGACACCAATAGGCCCCAGTACATGTCGTCGCGGACTGAGACCTTGGCCGCGAACTGGGGGTGCCGGGCGCGGTAGGCGTCGATCTCCTCGGCGGCGCGCCGGGCCAGCTCGGCCGCGTCGACCTGGCCCCCGGAGCTCGAATCGCGGCTCCGCGGGGGTACCGTCGAGAGCAGCTCGTGGGCCAGCATCAAGAGCGAGGTCTCGATCCGCCCGTAGATTTGCAGGCTCCCCAGCACGAACCGCGGCGTGCCGATGTCGGTCAACAGCGTGATCTTCCGGTCCAGATCGTCTTGGCGCTCGCGGAAGAGCTGGGCCAGCGTGGGGTCCTCGATCCGCTCGATGGGGACCTCATACAGGCGCCGCTTCAGGCGCACCGGGTCGGCCGCCAAAGGCCGGTAATGGAACACCGGCGGCACCTGGAAGAGGTTCCGCCGGAACTCGCGCCAGGCCGGCTCCACGTTCACCGGCGTGGCCTGAAGCAGGAAGTCGAACGTGTCGGCGATCTCGGCCAGGCGGCGGTCGACCTCCCACACCGCCTTGACCATCGCCCGGCGGCCCAGGGCGTAGTAGTGCTGCGGGCGGACCCGGGTGTGGTCGCGCGCGAAGGCATAGAACGCCTGCTTCAGCGCCCGGCTGAACCCCAGGCGCAACGCCCGGATCGTAGCCGGGTAGACGGCGCCGGTGGCCGCGTCGCGATAGATCGGGCGCACCTCGACCCCGATCAAGCGGCATCCCAGCCGGCCCAGCTCCTTGATCGACACCAGCATGGGCATTCCCAGCGGGTGGCCGTAGGTGTGCTCGTGAACCTCGACCTCGCCCGTCCGGCGCTGCACCCGAACGCGGCGGAGCGACTTCGCCAGTGTGTCGATGGCGCCGCGGGGCGCGTCGGGTCCCCGGGTGGCTAGCGCGAAACCGGGCCTCGGGGCCGGCCGGGTCGAGCCGTCGTCGCCGGACGCGTCCGTCAGGCCCGCGGCTGATGTCCCCCCGGACGCCGACCAAACCTCGAGGATCAAGAAAGCGCCAAAACGCTCGGCCAGCGTCTCGGCCAGGCGCCGGACCAGGGCGGCCACGCCTTTGCGGTGAAGCGGCGCGCCGGGCACGATCAGGAACGATGCCTCGCCGTTGACCAGCCGTTCGGTGCCAGCGTCGGGGCGGTCGGCCGGGCGCCGATACACGCAGAGGAAGGGCAAGGGCCGGTCGACGTGCAGGCGCCCGCCATCGGGCAGCGTGCGCCGCACCCGTTTGCCCTCGCGCAACCGGGCACAGACCTCGTCGATGAACTCGTCGGAAATCCGCTGCCGTGCGGAAGTGGGTTTCGCGCGCTTCACGTTCGTTGGCTCCCCCCCGGCCCTGTGCCGGGGGAAGGGGGGTTTGACGACTACGATAGTCTGCAAACCATTGTCCCCCGGCACAGGGCCGGGGGGGAACAGCGATATCAGGCTTCGGCGCCTACAGCACGTCGGCGACCGCCGCGGCGGCCGCGCCAAGGACGTCCCGCATTGTCTCCAGCTCGCCCGCGTAGGGCCGGCCGGTCCACTCGTCCATGAAGATCTTCTTCACCTCGATGGCCAGGCAGCAGACCTGCCGGGGAAAGGTCCGGTGGATCCACTGAGAAAAACACCCCCCCCTGAATCTTACGTTCTCGCGCACGTCGAGACGGCGCCCCCGGTAGTCGAAACCCGAGACCGCCGCCACCAGCGCGTCGACCACCGCCTTCCAGCGCTCCCGATCCAGGCTGCCCGTGCCCAGGTTCAGGTCGGGGTTCTCGGCCGGCGGGGCCGCAGCGGCCCCGGGGCCCGCCCGGCGGTGGTTGTAGCTGTGCAGGTCGAGGACCACCACCCGGCCGTGCCGCGAGACCAGCTCGCCGAGCACCCTCCGCACCTCCTCGTAAAAACGATCGTAGATCGACCGCGATCGGGCGACCACCGCCTCGGGCGGGCGCTGGCGCCACACATCGAGCCCCCAGGCGTCGGCCGGATCGAGGTACACGCACCGCTCGGGCGGGCGGTTCAGGTCGACCTCGAACCGGGAGCGGAGGCCCACGATCCGCGTGGGCGCTATGGTGGTCCACCCCTCGGTGAAGGGGTCCTCCTCGCGGAGCCGGGCCGGTTCGTCGAGGGCCACCAGGCGCTCGACCTCCGGGCGCAGGCCATGGCCGTTGTGGATCGCCGCCGCCACCAAGGGCCCCTCCCCTCGCTCGATCCACCACGCGCCGCCCCCGGCGTTCGCCTCGTCTAGGTCCATCTCCTTGCGTCTCCGCACCCTCTCGGGTGGCCGCCAACCGTGAAACTGGGGAAACGATGCCCAAACACCATGTACGACGGCCTTCCGAGGCCGTCGCCGTCTCTTCCAAGGCCGTCGCTGTCGCACCAATCCGTCGACGGCCTTGGAAGGCCGTCGTACGTGGCGGCGGCAAGCAACCACCAACTGGGAACAACGGAAGAATTGTCCCAGGGCCCCGGGCGCCGGACAAGCGAGACTGGGCCGTGTCAGCGACCCGGCCCCTGCCAAAATGGCAGCCCGAATAAAGGGGACAGTCGCATATATTGGGTAGCCTGGGTAGACTGCGGCGGCCCATTCCTGCCCAGATACCCCAATTTATGCGCCTATCCCCTTTTTCGTACGGGAATGCACTGCCGCGACGGCCCGCGAGGTACTTTGGCGCGCCGATTGCGTTTCGCTGGGGCCACACGCCGATTGTGCGCCAATTTGGCAGATGCGTGTCTGCCGGCCGCCCGGGTTAGCCCGGGGCGGCGCGGGCAGCCCTCGAGAACCAGTCAAGACCAGCGGAGTATCGGAGGCGAACCAGCATGGTGAAAAAGAAGAAAAAGTCCACCGGCGGCAAGGTCCAGATCCAGCCGTTGGGCGACCGGGTGGTGGTCGAGCGGGAAGAGGCCGAGGAGGTAACCGCCGGGGGGATCGTGCTGCCCGACTCGGCCAAGGACAAGCCCTCGCGCGGCAAGGTGGTCAGCGTCGGCGAGGGTCGGCTGTTGGACGATGGCTCGCGCAAGGCACTTCAGGTGAAGCCCGGCGATCGCATCCTCTTTAGCTCCTACGCCGGCGAGCAGTTCAAGCTGGGCGAGCAGGAGCTGCTGCTGATGCGCGAGGAGGACATCCTGGCGGTCATCGAGTAATCAGGGTGTAAAGCCGCGACCAGTGGTTGCGGTCTATCACGGGACCATTCCGGCGAGTCGCCTCGCCCCCAAGCAAGTCAAGGAGAACAACCCCCATGGCCAAGATGATTGCATTCGACCAGGAAGCCCGCGACGCCATGCGTCGGGGGGTTTCCAAGCTGTCCCAGGCGGTCAAGGTCACGTTGGGCCCCCGCGGGCGCAACGTCATCCTGCAAAAGAGCTTCGGCTCGCCCACGGTCACTAAAGACGGCGTGACCGTGGCCAAGGAGATCGACCTGGAGGACGTCTACGAGAACATGGGCGCGCGCATGGTCCGCGAGGTCGCCTCGAAGACCAGCGACGTGGCCGGCGACGGGACCACCACCGCCACGATCCTCGCCGAGGCCATCTTCAACGAGGGCCTCCGCGCCGTGGTGGCCGGGGTGAACCCCGTGCAGCTCAAGCAGGGCATCGAAAAGGCGGTAGACGACATCACCGCGAAGCTCAAGAAGATGTCGATCTCCGTCAAAGATCGCAAGGAGATGTCCCAGGTCGGCGCCGTGGCGGCCAACAACGACCAGGAGATCGGCGACAAGCTCGCCGATGCCATGGAGCGAGTCGGCAAAGACGGGGTGATTACCGTCGACGAGGGGAAGGGCTTCACCACCGAGATCGACTGGGTGGAGGGCATGCAGTTCGACCGCGGCTATCTCTCGCCCTACTTCGTCACCGACCCGCAGAAGATGGAGTGCGTCCTGGAAGACGCCTACGTGCTGATCAATGAGAAGAAGATCTCGAACGTCAAGGACATGCTGCCGTTGCTCGAAGCGGTGGTGAACTCCAGCAAGCCGCTCTTGATCGTGGCCGAGGACATCGACGGTGAGGCCCTGGCCACGCTCGTGATCAACCGGCTCCGCGGCACGATCAAGGTCTGTGCCGTGAAGGCCCCCGGCTACGGCGACCGGCGCAAGGCCATGCTCGAGGACATCGCGATCCTGACCGGCGGCCAGGCCCTATTCGAAAGCCTGGGCAAGAAGCTGGAGAACGTCACCCTGGCCGACCTGGGCCGTGCCAAAAAGGTCGTGATCGACAAGGACAACACCACGATCATCGAGGGGGCCGGCAAGTCGGCCGAGATCAAGGGCCGCATCGAACAGCTCCGCCGCGAGATCGAGAACACCAAGAGCGACTACGACCGCGAGAAGCTCGAAGAGCGCCTGGCCAAGCTGGCCGGCGGCGTGGCCAAGATCAACGTCGGGGCCGCCACGGAAAGCCAGATGAAGGAGCGCAAGGCCCTGGTCGAGGACGCCCTGCACGCCACCCGGGCCGCCGTCGAGGAGGGTATTGTGCCCGGCGGAGGGGTGGCCCTGCTGCGGGCGGCCGCCTCGCTGAAGCCCGCGGGGCTGGCCCAGGACGTCGAGATCGGCTACAATATCGTGCTTAGGGCGTGCCGGTCGCCGGTGACCCAGATCGCCGCCAACTCGGGCAAGGACGGCAGCATCGTCTGCGAGAAGGTGGCCGAGGCCAAGGGCAACACCGGCTACAACGCGGCCAGCGACGTCTACGAGGACCTAGTCAAGGCGGGCGTGATCGATCCGACGAAAGTGACCCGCACCGCCTTGCAAAACGCCGCCAGCGTTGCTATCCTGTTGTTGACCAGCGACGCACTGGTGGCCGAGAAGCCCAAGGAGGAGAAAGCCCACGCCGGCGGACCGCCGCCGGACGACATGTACTAGCCGCGAATCGGCAGACAGGAGCGAGGGGCCGGGGGGTCAAAACCTGGCGGACCGCCGGCCCTGCCTGTCGCGACGAAACGCCAGTTCCCCCGATAGCCCGCCGGCCGCGCTCCCCCAACTTTTTGGCCGGCGGGCTTCTCTTTTCTTGAGCAGGGAAGGGTGAAAAGCCGCGACCACTGGTCGCGGACGGAGGCGAAGCATGCGCGGGTGCCCGAAGTGTTCGGCGCAGTACGGCGATGAATCGAAGATCTGCCGCAACTGCGGGGCCATCCTCGAGGACGTCGCGGAAGAGCCGTCGGTCGAACCGGCGGACGTGGAGCCAGCGCAGCAGGACGCACCCAAGTTCGAGCCGAGCGAGCCGGTCGAGCCGCCGGCGACGTTCCCAACGTTCGATCAATTGGAGTCGGGCACCGAATCCGCGGACGGCGACTGGCAGTGCCCGCGGTGCGGAGAGACCGTTCCCTGGACGTTCGACGTCTGCTGGAAGTGTGGAAGCGACAAGGAGGCCCCGCCGGACGTCAATCCTCCGGGCGCCCACCGGCGTGATGCCCTCACCGAGGGTTCTGACGAAGCCCCGCCCGAGGTCAGCGTCCCCGAGGTCCGCCCGGCCGGTCAACCCGAGTGGGCCGTGGCCGCCCCGGTCTTTCAGCCGGAGGCCCAACCGCAGTGCCCGGCGTGCGGCTCGACCGAGATGATGCGCGGCCTGCGCGTCGTGGGCCAAGAGCACGCCCCGATCCAGGTTGTGGTTTACGGGGACCCGGACGCCCTGATCTTCAAGGACGCCCGGTACGCGGAACTGACGGCCGACGTCTGCGGCCGCTGCGGCCACGTGCAGCTAAGTGCCCTGAATCCCTGGATTCTCTACGAACACTACCGGGAGTCGCGGCGCTGAGCCTGTGAGGATTGGCCGAGATTGCTCGGGAGTGTTCGTAGTGACCCGATTCATCGGGTCTGGGCCGTGTGAATGGTCCAAAGACCGCATGAATGCGGTCACTACGAACGGTGATGGACGACCCCGGCTAAAAGTCGCGGCTCACCTGTTCTCGGCCGGCGATTGTACACATCGCCTTGAAGACTTCCGGGTCGACATCGGCCGGGATGGTTTGGACGCTGCCGTCGCCGAAGCCGGCGCCGAAGCCGGCGGGATGGGCGTAGCCCAGGCCGGCCAGCGGGTCATCGGGGTCGAGCTCCCAGTCGTCCGGCTTGGTCCAGATGACGGCCTCTTCGGGATCCACTTCGACGAGCACAATCGTGTTCGACGTGCCGTCTCTGACGTCCGAGTAACGGCGGCCCTCGGTCCCCTCGAACATCGTCCCCTCGCCGGTCACGACCAAGTAGTCGGACATGCCCGGCTCGGCAAGGCTCGATGGGTTGCGATAGATGTCCGGCATCTTCGCGATCAACTCGCGGTTGTGCGGGCTATCCCAGGGCTCGTCGAGCTTGAATTGGCGGTAGAGCGGTTCCTCGTCGATGTAGGGGAGGATATGCACGCGCCAGCTCAAGAGCGGCTTGCCGTTCTCGTCGAAATTGGCCCGGGCCGGGAACCGCTTCCGAGCATCGTGATGCACGTGCATCGCCAACATGATCTGCTTCATGTTGTTGACCGACTTGGCCCGCCGCGCCGCCTCGCGGGCCGCCTGAATCGCCGGCAGCAACAGGGCGATCAGAATGCCGATCGTGGCAATCTGCGCCTCGCTCTGGCCTTCGGTGGCGAATTCCAGACGGCTGCCGTCCCGCTTCGGCTTCATGGCTTCCATGAAACGCTTGTTGATGCGCTGGACGTATTGCATCGCGGCCTGCTGGACCGGATCGTCGCCCTGCGTGCCCACCGCCTGGGTCATTTGCGCATGGATCATCCGCTGCGCGGTATCGAGAAGCCCGACGATGATCGTTTCCAGCTCCTCGGCGGCGGCCTCGTCCTCGGCGTGCAGCACCAGGGCCATGCGCATCCCGCCCGAGAGGCTGACCGTTGCTTCCACGGCCGAGAGAAGCTCGGGAATCTTGCGCACGCTCTCAAACGCCGGCGGCAAGGGCGCCATGGCGATCTGGCCGGCCACCAGCGGGCGGAGCGGCTCCACGGCCAGCACCGCGGCCACGTCGTTCACACTGCCCGACTCGCTGAGCAGCTTCCCGGCCAGCCCTTTCGTGGCGTCGCTCTCGCCGGAGAGCATCCGGCGGAGCAGCTCGTCGTGGGCCATCAGCAACGTCCGGTCGTCGACCGCGTAGAGGCTCAGGTCCATGGGCGTTCGCCCGCGGCGATACGCCTTGCCATCGAGCGTGTCGGCGACCGTGGCCGCCTGCAACTGGGGCAAGATCTGGTCCAGCTTGTGGGGCTTGGAGAACCGAACGACCACGCCGGCCTGGGGCGGATTGCCCTGAAGCGGCGGCTCGGCCATCACCAGGACCTGCTCGACGTCGAGCGGATCGATGCCCATTTCCTTCTTCCCCGCCGCAGACAAGACCTCGATCGGCAGCAACTCCAGCTCGGGATCGGTCAGCGCGCGCCGCGGGTGGACCACGCCGGCAAAGGTCGCGGTCTCGGTGAGATAGCCCAGGTCGAGCGGTGCGTCGGGCTGCGTCGGGCCGCCCGGTTGCTCGCCGCCCTCGGGGCTTCCGCTGTCCGAGCCCGGCTTGGCCGCGTCCGGCTTGGGCGCACCCGGCTGCTGCTGACACGCCGCGCAGGGGGCGAGAACCATCGCCGCGATCAGGCCCCACACGATCTCCGTCGGACGTCGTCGCAACATGTTCCACCTCCGTTTCTTGGGCAGAAAAACGAACAACGGACCAGGTTTGTTATTTCGTTCTAGAACTCGGGAGCTGGATCCTCGCCAGCGATCGTACACAGGGCTTCGAACACTTCCGGGTCGACGTCGGCCGAGATGAAGTGGACGCTGCCGTCGCCGAACCCGGCGACGAAGCCGCCGGGGTGGGCATGGCCCAGGCCGGTTAGCGGGCGCTCGGGATCCAGTTCCCAGTCGTCCGGCTTGGTCCAGATCACGGCCTCTTCGGGGTTCACTTCGACGACCATGATGGTGTTCGACACGCCGTCGGTGATGTCCTCATGGCGGCGGCCCTCGGTCCCCTCGAACATGGTCCCCGGGCCGGTGACAGCTAGGTAGTCGGACATCCCCGGCTCGGCGGGGCTCGAAAGATTGCGGTAGACTTCCGGCATCTTCGCGATCAGCTCGCGGTTGTGGGCGCTGTCCCAGGGCTCGTCGAGGTGGAACTGGCGGTAGAGGTTCCCGTGCTCCAGGTAAGGAAGGACGTGTACGCGCCAGCTCAAGAGCGGCTTGCCGTTCTCGTCGAAGCTGGCCCGGGCCGGGAACCGCCGAAATGCCGACTCGTGATTGAGCATCGCCAGCATGATCTGCTTCATGTGGTTCGTCGACGCGGCCCGCCGCGCCGCCTCGCGCGCGGCCTGAACCGCCGGCAGCAAGAGCGCGATGAGGATGCCGATCGTGGCGATCTGCGCCTGGCCCTGGCCCTCGGTAGCGAAGACCAGGCGGTCGCCTTCCCGGGCCGGCTTGAGCCCCTCGACCAGCTTCTTGTTGATGCGCGTGGCGTACTGCGCCATGGCCTGCTCGACCGGGTCGTCGCTCGTCGACTGGGTGGCGATCCGGGCCTGGATCATCTGTCCGGCCGTGTCCAAAAGCCCGGCCAGGGTCGTGGCCAGCTCGTCGGCCGCCGCCGCGTCGGGGGCGTGCAGCACCAGGGCCATCTCCATCCCGCCGGTGAGGTTCACCTTCGCCTCGACGGCCTCCAGCAGATCGGGCACCTTGCGAACGCCCTGGAAAGGCGGCGGCACCGGAACCATCGAAATCTGGTCCTTGACCATCACGCGGATCGGCTCGACCGAGAGCACGGCGGCCAGGTCGTGATCGGCCGCCTCGGCGAGCAGCTTCGCCGTAAGCCCTTCGGCCGGCTGCCCCTTGCCCGCGACCATGCGGTGCAGCAGCTCGTCGCTGGCCACCAGAAGCGTGCGGTCGTCGGGCGCGAAGATGCTCAGCCCCATGCGGCTGGCGGCCCGGCGGTAGGGCTTCCCATCCAATTCGGCCTCGACCGTGTCCGCCCTGAGCCCCGGGAGGACCTCGTCCATGGCGTAGGGCTTGGTGAACCGGATGACCACGCCGATCTGCGGCGGCCCTGCCGGCCCGGGCGGCTCGGCCATCACCAGGACCTGTTCGACGTCGACCGGGTCGATGCCCAGCTCCTTCTTGCCCGCCGCCGAGATGACCTCAATCGGGAGCATTTCGAGCTTCGGGTCCGTGAGCACCCGGGCCGGATGGGCGACGGCCGCTGCTGCGGCGTTGTCGGTCAGATAGGCGAGCTGCTGCGACTGGGCGTCGCCGCCCCCCTCACCCCCGTTGCCCGTACCGGGCTTGCCCGTCCCCGGCTGTTGCTGACACGCCGCGCAAGGGGCGAGAACCATCGCCGTGATCACGACCCACACGATTTCCGTGGGACGCCGTTGGAACATGGCTTGTCTCCATTCGAGAGGATGGAAACACTAATCTCCGCTGATCTCCGGTAATCCACAAGATTAGTGTCGATCAGTGGCGATTAGTGTTCCGCCACAGTGTCTTTCTCTACGAGCCTCGCGCCTCAGAATCCTTTCACCGTCTTCTCGACGAACGCCAGGCACTGGGCCACTTCGTCGCCGAGCTTCTCCGAGTCGTGCTCGTACTCGATCGACATGATCCCCTTGAAGCCCTGGTCGTGGAGCTCCGTAAGCACGGCTGCGTAGTTGGCCTTGCCGGTGCCCAGGGGGACGTCGCGGGCCTTGGGGTTTCCCCACTCGACGACGTCCTTTAAGTGCATCGAAATGATGCGGCCTTCCATCTTCTTCAGGCACTCGATCGGGTCGATGCCCGAGCGGACCCAGTGGCCGGTGTCGCAGCAGGCGCCGATCCGTTTGCCGCGGCCCTTGCACACGGCCAGAACGTTCTCGGGCTGCCAGTACTTCGACTTCGGCGACTTGGGGTGATTGTGCACCGCGAGGTTGATCTCGAACTCGTCGCAGAGCTTCTCGATTCCGTCGAACGCCTCGGCTGGCGGCTCGGCGACGATCGTGCCGGCGCCCATCTCGCGGGCGAACTCGAAGGTCGTGCGGTTGGCCGCCTGGTCGGCCCCCAAGGAACCGTAGAAGTTGGCCATCTCGATCCCCCGCTCGGCCATCTTGGCCTTCATCTCCTTGCGCAATTCGGGCGAGAGCGAGGGGCCGGTCTTCGCCTCGGGGTGCTCCTTGGCAAGCCGTAAGAAGAAGCACGGCTCGACCCGCTTGATCCCCAGCCCGGCGATCATCTCCAGGGCCTCGTAGAGGCTGAACCGCCGGAACGTGTAGAGCTGGGCCGCCAGGTGCCAGCCGATCTTCTCGGCCGCCGGCGTGCTCACGGTGACCGTTTCGGCCGCTCGGGCCTGGGCGCCGAGCCCTGCCAGGCAGACGCCGGCGCCTGCGGTTGCCGTGGTCTTCAAGAAGGTGCGTCGATGGAGGTGGTTTTGCATGGTCGCGTTCTCCCTGAATGTCGGATTCGCCAGTGGGGCGACGAGCGGAACGCCGCCACCCCGGTTCGACCTTGCATCATAGCCCCCCGGAGACCGCACGGCAACAGACCCGCTGCGGAGAAGATTGTCGGAACACTAATCGCCACTAATCGACGCTGGTTTCCTCTTCTTGATTCGCGTCGATCAGTGGCGATCAGCGTTCCCGCTCTCTTCTTCCTCTCACTTCCCCACGGCCTTCCGCACGAACTGCACCCGCGGTTTGCCTCCGGCCCCTTCGAGGTGCTCGGCCAGGTAGCGCATCCGGGAGCGGCGGTTCCAGGGGGGGTGGAAGTCGTCGCCCTTCTGGAGAATGGGGCGGGTCTCGGGCATCTCGCCGAATGCCCGCGTACCCGCCGCCTGGCAGGGAAACCAGTGTCCCTCGCCGTTCTCGTCCATGAGATAGAACTCCGGGTAGCAGTGGCCGGGTACCCAGACGGTCCGCGCGGGAATGTCGGCCGCGCGGCAGATCGCGATGAACAACGACGTGAGCTCCTCGCAGTCGCCGGTGCGGTCCTCCAGCGCGGCCACCGCCCCCTTAAGCGGCCCATTCTTGTACTCCACGTTGGCCCGGACCCAGTCGTAGATCGCCTCGACCCGGGCCCACGCCTTCGTTTGGTCGGCCCCGATCTGCCGGGCAATCGCCTCGATCCGGCGGTCGTTGCTCTCGATCTTCGGGCTCTCGCCCAGGTAGCGGCGGAGCGCAAAGTCGAGCTTCCGCTTGTCGGGCAGAACGTAGCGGCCGGTATCGGTGGGGGCCAGGATCGCGCGGCGCGTGATCTCGTACGTGACCAGGGCCTGGACCGTCTCGCCGGCCGCCAGACGGGGTATTCGCACCACCATCACGCGGACCGTCCCGTCCACCGTCGTGTAGCTCACCTTGGCCTCGGGCGAAATCTCCTCGCCGACGATCTTCACCTGCTGTTCGGGCCACTCGACCGGCACCGGGGCGTAGCCGACCAACCCAAAGCACGGCCCGCCCACCGCCTGGACGGTCATCCCGCACTGCCAGCGGCTCGTCTCCGCCTGGCCCAGGCGGGCGCCCTCCGGGTCGGGCTCCTTGAATTGGGCCGGGGCCACGCCGCCCGCGGCCGCCGAGAGCAGCAGGGCCGCGATCAATGTTCGTATACGCACGGCAAATACCTCTCGCTGGGGGATTCTCGCAAACCGGGCCGCTCGGCCACGCGGGGACCCGCCGCCCGCTCCCTTTGTCTCTATTGTAGCCCGGGACGGCCGGCGATTCAGCAAAATCGGCCTTCCCTTGGCGCAGGTCTTCGGTAGGATGGACTGCGAATTCCGCTACGAATCGCGAACAACCCCGGGTAGGAGCCCCTCATGGACCAGCCGACCAACCCCCACGAACGGATCATGCAGCTCGCCTACGGCTACCAGCCGGCCTGCGTGGTGGGCACGGCCGCCGAACTGGACCTGTTCACCCACCTCGGCGACGGCGAGCTGACGGCCGACGAGCTGGCTCGTGCCGTTGGGGCCGATGCCCGGGCAACCGCCATGCTGGCCGACGCCGTGGCGGCGCTCGGGCTGCTCGAAAAACGGGACGGCCGCTACTCGGTTCCGGAGGAGTTTCGTCCGCTGCTCTGCGCCGACGGGCCGCAGACCGTGGTGCCGATGTTGCAGCACTTGATGAACGTGATTCGCGCCTGGGCCATGCTGGGATGGACCGTCAAAGCCGGGACGCCCGCCCCGCGGACCCCCAGTACACGCGGCCCGGCCGCCGACCGGGCCGCGTTCATCGCGGCCATGCACAGCGTCTCCGGCCCCATGGCCGACCAGCTCGTGGCGAAGCTCGGCCCGCTAAGGTTCGAGCGCCTGCTGGACGTGGGGGGTGCCTCGGGCACGTGGACCATCGCCCTGTTGCGGGCCGTGCCCGGTGCCCGGGCCACGATCTTCGACCTGCCCGACGCCATCACCCAGGCACGCGACCGCTTCGCCGGCCACGAGCTGGCCGAGCGTGTCGATTTCGCCCCGGGTGATTTCTACCGGGACCCGCTGCCCGGCGGGGCCGACTTTGCGTGGGTCAGTGCCATCATCCATCAGCACTCGCGCCGCCACAACCGCGAGCTGTTCGCCAAGGTGTTCACCGCGCTACGGCCCGGCGGCCGGGTCGCCGTGCGCGACGTGGTCATGGACCCGGACCGCACCTCGCCGCGCATGGGCGCCATGTTCGCCATCAACATGCTGGCTAACACCCAGAGCGGCGGGACGTTCACTTTCGAGGAGATCGCCGAGGATCTCAGCGGGGCCGGCTTCGTCGAGCCGGAGCTGGCCGTGAAGGCAGAAGACATGAACTCGGTCGTCACGGCGCGGAAGCCGGGCGACAGTTGAGCAGAAAGGACCTTGCCATGCTGCTGGCGTTCGGTGAGATCATGATGCGGCTTACGCCGCCGGGGCTGTTGCGGTTTCGCCAGGCGCTGCCCGGGCCGCTGGAGTGTACGTTCGGCGGGGGCGAGGCCAACGTCTGTGCCTCGCTGGCGATGTTGGCGTACCCGGTCCGCTACCTAACGGCCCTGCCACGAACACCCCTGGCCGAAAGCGTCGTGGCCACACTGCGCGGCATGGGCATCGACACCGGCCCGATCCTCATGCGCGACGCCGGGCGCCTGGGCCTCTACTTCCTGGAAGCGGGAGCCAACCAGCGGCCCTCGCGCGTGATGTACGACCGCGCGGACAGCGCCGTTAGCCAGGCCGGGCCCGAGGAGTACGACTTCGAGGCGGCGCTGCACGGCGTGCGGCGCCTGCACGTGACCGGCATTACGCCGGCCATCAGCGAGAACGCCTTCCGCAGCACGCTGGCCCTGGTCGAGGCGGCCAAGGCCCAGGACGTGAAGGTCTCCTGCGACCTGAACTTCCGCAAGAAGCTCTGGCGATGGCGCCCGGGCACCGACCCCCGCGCGCTGGCCCGCGAGTGCATGTCGAAAATCCTCGCCCACGTCGACCTGGCCGTGGCCAACGAGGAGGACGCCGAGCAGGTGCTGGGCATCCAGGCCAAGGGGACCGCGGTCGAGTCGGGCCGGATCGACGCGGGGGCCTACGGCGCGGTCGCCCGGCAGATCCACGCCCAGTTTCCCAACGTCGTCGAGGTGGCCATCACGCTGCGCGAGAGCATCTCGGCCAGCCACAACAACTGGGGCGGGATGTATTTCCATGCCCGGGCCAACAAGACCTTCTTCGCCCCGCTCGACGACCGGGGCAACTACCGCCCCTACGAGATCCGCAACATCATCGACCGCGTGGGGGCGGGCGACAGCTTTGCCGCCGGGCTGATCTACGCGCTGGATTCCAGGGAGGGCGCCGACGCCAGCTCCGCCGTGGCCTTCGCCGTGGCCGCAAGCTGCCTGAAACACTCCATCCCCGGCGACATGAACTTCGCCACGCTCGAAGAGATCCTGGCACTCACCGGCGGGATGACCTCGGGGCGCGTACAGCGGTAAAGTGCTTCACACCAGCTCCACCGCCTCGCGATACTCCGGCACGCTCACCTTCCAGCCCAACTCGTCGCGGACCTGGCGGGCCAGGGTTAGGGAGGAGTCCTCTTCGCCGTGGGTGAGGAAGAGCTGCTCGGGCGCCTGCTGGAAGCCGCCGAGCCAGCGCAAGAGCGCCGTGCGGTCGGCGTGGCCCGAAAAACCCTCGATCCGCTCGACCGCGGCGCGGACCTCGCGCAGGCGGCCGTGGATGCGCACCTTCGGGTTGCCCTCGAGGATCTGGCGTCCCAACGTGCCGTGGGCCTGGTAGCCGACGAAGAGGATCGTGTTCTCCGCGTCGCTGATCGTGTGGACGAGATGGTGCTTGATGCGCCCGGCGGTACACATGCCCGAGGTGGCCAGGATCACGGCCGGCCCTTTAAGCGAGTTGATCCCTTTCGACTCCTCCGTCGATTCGACCATCACCAGGCCGGGGAACCCCAGCGGCGAGTTGTGGTTGGCGAGCATGGCCTGGGCCTCGGCGTCGAACAGATCGCGGTGGCGACGGAAGACCTCGGTCACCTCGATGGCCATGGGGCTGTCGAGAAACACGGGCACGCGCGGCAGGTGCCCGGCGTCCACCAACCGGCCCAGGTGGTAGATCAGCTCCTGGGCCCGCTCGATGGCGAAGATCGGCACCACCAGCTTGCCACCGCGATCGAGGGTGCGGCCGGCGATCTCGCCGAGCCGGGACTCGATGTCGCCGCGCGGGCCGTGTTCGCGCGTGCCGTAGGTCGATTCCATCACGACGTAGTCGCCCTCGGCGAAGAGGCTCGGGTCGCGCACCAGCGGCTTGTCCCACTGGCCCACGTCGCCGGAGAACACCAAGCGCCGCCGGCGCCCGCCGTCGTCGGCCGCCAGCTCGATCATGGCCGAGCCGAGGATGTGGCCCGCGTCGCGGAACACGGCGCTAACGCCGTCGCCGATCGCCACGGGCTCGTCGTAGCCGACCGGCTCGAGCAGGCGCAAGGTGTGGCCCACTTCCTTCAGCGTGTAGAGCGGCCGGACCGGATACTTGCCTTTGCGGCGCTCCTTGCGATGACGTTTGCGCTTGAAGGCTGCGTCCTCGGCCTGGATCTTGGCCGAGTCGCGGAGCAGCACTCCGACCAGGTCGGCCGATGCACCAGTAGTGTAAATCGGCCCACGGAACCCCTCGGCCACCAGCTTCGGCAGCAGGCCGCAGTGGTCCAGGTGGGCATGGGTCACCAGCACGGCGTCGAGCTTTTCGGGGCGGATCGGGCTGGGCTCCCAGTTGCGGGCCAGAAACGCCCGCTCCTGGAACATCCCGCAGTCGACCAGCACCCGGACTCCGTCGGCCGTCAAGTGGTACTGCGAGCCGGTCACCTGCCGGGCGGCGCCGAGGAATTGGAGCTTCACCTTCGCTCTCCGCTGAGGTTGCACGCACGCCAAGTGGCCTATCGTAGCACACGGCCCGCAGCCGGAGAAAGACGAATCGCCTGTGGCTACGCGGGGCGAGGCGACGTATAATGCAGGGTCTCGCCTACACAAGTGTACGCCGGGAACCATGCCATGCCGTGTCGTTTCACTCTGCTGCTGGCACTCTCCGCCGCGACGGCCGGCACCCTGCGCGGCACGGCGCGGGCGGAGTACCACTACGGCGCGCTGCTGCGCGACGGCACGTGGATCGCCGGGGCCGAGCTCTCCGGCGGAGAGCCGTGGGAGGACTCGGTCCGGCTGGCCGGCCGGCGCCTGTTCGACCCGGCCAACCCGGTCCGCGTGCTCTGCAACGAGCTGAAGCGCGGCAAGCCGCCCGAGGACTTCTTGCGCCTGGCCAACGGCGACGTGCTGCCCGGCCGCGTGCGGCAGTACTTGCCCGCCGACGCGGAGCTGAGCCTGCCTGCGCGCCTCGTGGTGGTGCCCAATCCACCTCTGAGGGCGGCGGGCGAAGAGGGGCTCGCGGTGCGCGTCGACCGGGTGCTGCGCGTGGTGCGCGGCGGGGGTGCAACGCCGGGCGATGGTCCGGCATCATCGCGATCGTCGCCGCCTGGTACGATCCGCTTCGCCGACGGCAGAAGCGTCGTGGCCCGGGCCGTGCGCTTTTCCGAAGAGGGGGTCCGCGCGCTCAGCGACGACGGGATCGCCGCGGGCGCCTTCGACGAGATCCTCGACCTTTCCATGCCCGAGATCGACGCGATCGAGGCCGTGCTCGACGACGCCCGCTTTCCCCCGCTCGACGACCCTTGCCGGATCGTTCAGCTCCGCACGGTCGAGGGGGCGGTGCTCACTTACCGCCGGGCGATGACCCACGTGGCCGAGGAGCCGCCCGGCGGAAAACAGAAGGAGCATCGCAGCCGGTCCAAGGAGCTGGTCCGTTATCTGTTCGTGCGCCCGAGCTGGGCGGTGGGCACCGTGATGGTCCCGACCGAGTCGATCCGTTGCCTGAGCTTCCGCGAGCCCGACGAGGTGCCGCTCTCGGCCATGCCGGCCAAGGTAGTGCGCGAGTTGCACGGGCTGCACTATTGGCCGTGGCGGCGCGACCGGAGCGTGACCGGCGGCAAGCTCCGCAGCGGCCGGATCACCGCGGCCTGGGGCCTGGGCACCCATTCCCACAGCGAGATCGCGTTTACGCTTCCGGCCGGGGCCAAGCGGTTTCACACCCTGGTCGGCGTGGACGCGGCCGTGGGCAACGGGGGCTGCGTGCGCGTGGGGGCGTATCGCGACCGCGTGGCCGGCGAGCCGCTCTTTGCGAGCCGGTTGCTCACCGGCGCCGACGAGCCGCAGTCCGTCGGCTCGATGGACGTGAGCGGGGCGAAGACCCTGATCCTGGTCACGGCCATGGCCCACGACGGGCGCCCGCCCGGCGCCGACCCCTTCGACGTCCGCGACCAGGTCTGTTGGCTCATGCCCACGGTGACGGTCGGACTTCCGGTAGCGGACCGGGGTTCGCTGCTGGGCCGCTTTGGGCGCGGGTTGGAGCCCTGGGCGGTGGCCGAGGGCTCGGCGGACGCCTGGTCACTCGCCACCCAATGGAGCGAGCCCTACCGCCGCTGGCTGCCGGTCATCCGCGTGGCCAACTCCGAAGGCCTAACGCTCGCGCGGACCCTGCCGGACGTCTCCTACGCCAACGACCTGTTCGAGATCAACGTGGCGCCGGCAAAGGCCCTCGGCGAAGGCCGCATCGAGCTGAGGGCCGACGGCCAGTCGCTCGAGCCGATCGTCCGGGCCTACACGTCGCAGACGTACGAGCGGTACCTGCTAAGACCGTCGCCAAGCCTCGAAAAGAAGGGCCCCTTCGACGAAGGGGTGTTGCTCCGCTGGGACCTAAGCGCGTTTCGCGGCAAGCCGGTCCGCCTGGAGCTTCGCATCGCCGCGAACCGGCAGGCCCCCGAGGTTGTCTGGAGGGAGGGCCGCCTGCGCTCGGCCATAGGCAACCTGCCGGAGAACGGCCGGCCGCTCGAGCCCGACGTGCTGCTCACGTCGCTTAAGCCGCTTCAGGTCGAGGCCCCCAGTCAGTTCACGGAGCCCCGCGTGGGCGGGCTGCCGGTCGGGCGCACGAGGCACGATCCGCTCACGTTCCTCGGGCAGCCGTTTGCCGAGGGTTGGGGGATGCGTTCGGGAAGCGCGATGACGTTCCGGCTCGAACCGGCGTACCGACGCTTCGTGGCCGTGGTGGGCTGTTCGGAAAACAAGGCGGGGCCCTTCCGCGTGCTGTTCGACGGGCGCGAGGCATGGTCCGGCCCTGTGATGGACGAGGAGACACCTGCCGTGCAGATCGACGTCGAGATCCCGCCCGGCACCAAGAAGCTCACCATCCGCGCTGACCGCGACGGTGGCAGCGTCGGCTCCGCGGCGTTTGCCAACGCGGGCTTCGTCCGATAGGGGGTCAGGTCTTGACCTGTAACTTTCGCGATGTCCTCGCTCGTACACACCCTAGCCGGTCTGCCGGGCCGAAGTTACAAGTCAAGACCTGACCCCCGTAGCACAATGACCGATTCCCACCAGACCATCACGATCGACGGCTCCGCCGGCGAGGGCGGGGGGCAGGTGCTGCGCACGGCGCTTTCGATGTCGCTGGTGACGGGGCGACCGTTCGTGATCGAGAACATCCGCGCCAACCGCAGGCAGCCGGGACTGAAGCGACAGCACCTTACGTCGGTCCGCGCCGCCGCCGAAGTGGGACGTGCCGAGGTCGAAGGCGCCGAGCTGGGCTCGCGCCGACTCGCGTTTACTCCCGGTGAGGTCGAGCCGAGCGAGTACCACTTCCGCGTCGGCTCGGCGGGCAGCGCCACGCTGGTGCTCCAGACGGTCCTGCCGCCGCTCATCGGCGCCGAGGGCCCCTCGCGTCTGACGCTCGAAGGCGGCACGCACAACCCCTGGGCCCCGCCGCTCGACTTCCTGGAAAAGGCGTTCCTGCCGATCCTCGCCCGCATGGGGCCGCAGGTCACGGTCACGCTCGGGCAGCACGGCTTCTATCCGGCCGGCGGCGGCTCGTTCGAGGTCGAGGTCCGGCCGCAGCGGCCGCTCAAACCGATCGAGCTGAGCGAGCGCGGGCGCGTGGTTCGGCGCCAGGTCACCGCGCTCGTCTCGCGCCTGCCCGTGGCCATCGCCGAGCGCGAGGTGAAGACCGCCGGGCGCAAGCTGGGCTGGGGCGCGGACTGCCAAGCGGCCCGGCAGGTCGATTCGGCCGGGCCGGGCAACGTGGTGATGATCGAAATCGAAAGCGAGCAGGTGACTGAAGTATTCACCGGGTTCGGCCAGAAGGGCGTCCCGGCCGGGCGCGTGGCCGCCGGCGCCGCCCGGCAGGCCCGCCGATACCTCGACGCCCGGGTGCCCGTGGGCGAGCACCTGGCCGACCAGTTGCTCATTCCGCTGGCGTTGGCCGGCGGGGGGAGCTTCCGCACGATGCGTCCCACGCAGCACACCCGGACCAACGTCGAGGTGATCTGCCGGTTCGTCGGCGTGGCCGTGGGCATCGAGCAGGTGGGCTTCGACGCCTGGGAGGTGCGGGTGGTCCGGTGATCGCCGAAAAAGGGACCAGGGCTATTTTTTTGCCGAAACGGCAAAAAAATAGACCTGGTCCCTTTTTCGATGGGCGATCAAACTTGATCCGCCCGGCCGCAGTGTCTATCCTAGTTCGCGCGTTTTCCCAACCATTCCGCGGCTTTCTCGGGGGAATGAAGCGATGGCCGACAGCGACGCAAAGGCCCAGGCCGCCGGGCGGCGGGGCTTCTTGAAGGCGGTCTCCGGGGTGGCGGCCTCGGGCTGGGTGCTAGCACAGGCGGCAGGCGCGGCCGAGGCGCCCCCGAGCGAGTCGCCCCCGGTCGATCCCCCACCCCTACCCAAGAAGGCGCTGCTGCCGACCATCCAACTCGGCGAGCACCGCATCACCCGGCTGGTGGCCGGCTGGAACCCGATCGGCGGCCATTCACACACCACGCTGAACATGGCCCGGGTCATGCGGGAGTATTTCACCGTCGAGCAGACCGTGGCCTTCCTGCGCAAGTGCGAGAGTG
>Ga0180437_10003253_pt1 | contig 24437 bp, 22 predicted proteins | sample SS_ome_4_FD_132410 | JGI IMG/M metagenome (GOLD analysis project Ga0180437, IMG submission 132410) | Hypersaline lake sediment archaeal communities from the Salton Sea, California, USA - SS_3_D_1 metaG | ecosystem: Environmental > Aquatic > Non-marine Saline and Alkaline > Hypersaline >... | reverse complement strand
TTGGACGAGCTGGGGGAGTTCATCCGAATCCCCTCCATCTCCACCGAGCCGGAGCATCGGGAGGATGTCGGCAAAGCCGCACGGTGGCTGGCCGAACATCTGAAGGCTATGGAGATGGAAACCGTGGAAATCTTTCCGACCCCGGGGGCTCCGGTGGTCTACGGCTGCTCAACGCTTGAAGATTCCGCCGCGCCGACGCTGCTCATCTACGGGCACTACGATGTGCAACCCGTCGATCCGCTGGAGGAGTGGGAAGGGGATCCCTTCGAACCGCGGCGGCAAAGGGACAGGCTGCTGGCCCGGGGCGCATCGGACATGAAGGGCCAGATCATGGCGGCCGTGAACGCTCTGCAGGCGGTGCAGCGTGTCGGGGATCCGCCGCTCCGCTTCAAGTTTCTATTCGAAGGGGAGGAGGAGATCGGTTCGCCGAACCTGTACGATTTCATAAAGGCGCACCGGGACATCCTGGCCTGTGACCTATGTCTGAATCCGGATACGGGAATGTTGGGACCCCAGCTTCCCACTATAACCTACGCTCTGCGGGGACTGGCCTACTTCGAGCTGCGCCTGCGCGGACCGTCTCAGGATCTGCACTCCGGATCCTTCGGCGGTGTGATCCACAACCCTGCCCAGGTGCTCTGCGAGCTGATTGCCGATCTGCACGATGCAGGCGGGAGGGTGAGTATTCCCGGTTTCTACGATCGGGTTCGGAAGCTGGAGGCCGAAGAGAGGGAGGAGCTGGGCCGGCTGCCCGTTGACGAGGCTTTCTATATGAAAAACGCGGGCGTGAAAAAATTGTGGGGAGAACGGGAGTTCTCGGTTGCGGAGAGGATTGGCGCCCGGCCCACGCTGGAGGTGAACGGACTGCTTTCCGGCTTTACCGGCCAGGGCAGCAAGACCGTTCTGCCAGCCGTGGCCATGGCAAAGTTGTCCTGCCGCCTGGTGGCGGACCAAACCCCCGCGGAGATCGAAGAGATGCTGGAGAGATACTTGAAGCAGCGTCTTCCCGATACCGTGACCTGGGAGCTGGACCTGCTGGCCAGCTCTCCCCCTGTTCTCAGCCCCCGGGATTCTCGGGGAATCACCGCCCTGAGCTCGGCCTACGAGGCGGTCTGGGGCAAACGACCGCTGTTCCGCCGGGAAGGGGGAACCGTTCCTGTCGGGGCGTACCTGCAGGAGCTGCTGGAGGTCGAATCGGTCCAAACCGGCTTTGCCCTGCCGGATGACAACGCCCATTCTCCGAACGAGAAGCTCGACCTGCCGACGTGGTACAGGGGGATGGAAGGGTTGGTTCATTTCTACTACAATCTGGCCGACGGCGGCTCGGATTCTCGTGGGGAGTCCGGCCGCTGAAAGAGCGGCAAATAACAGTAATCAAAACCAGGAGGGAACTATGGCGGATTTACAAAAATTGTTGGGCAAGGAGAGCAAGGATCTGCTGGAGCATACCTGTAAGACCGTTGCCAAAGAGCAGCTGCATCTTCCGGGGCCCGATTTTATCGACCGCGTGCTGACGATCAGCGACCGGCCGATACGGGTCCTGCGAAACATGAGAAGTGTTTTCAGCCACGGCCGTTTGGCCGATACGGGATACCTGTCCATCCTGCCGGTGGATCAGGGCATCGAGCATTCGGCCGGCGCCTCTTTTGCGCCGAATCCGATCTATTTCGATCCGGAGAACATCGTGAAGCTGGCCGTGGAGGGCGGCTGCAACGCCGTGGCCTCCACTCTGGGAGTGTTGGGGTCGGTTGCCCGCAGGTGGGCTCACAGAATTCCCTTCATCGTCAAGATCAACCACAACGAGCTTCTCACCTACCCGAGCAAGTACGACCAGGTGCTATTTGCCAGCGTGGACCAAGCATTCGAGATGGGTGCGGTGGCGGTAGGCGCGACCATCTACTACGGTTCCGATGAAGCCACGCGACAGATCCAGGAGATCACCGAAGCTTTCGAATACGCCCACGAACTGGGCATGTTCACCGTGCTCTGGGCCTATTTGAGGAACTCGGCCTTCAAGACCAAAGAAGCGGACTACCACCTGTCGGCGGATCTCAGCGGTCAGGCGAATCACCTGGGAGTCACGATCCAGGCCGACATCATCAAGCAGAAGCAGCCGGAGTGCAACGGCGGCTACACGGCCTTGAAGTTCGGCAGGACCCACGACAAGGTGTATTCCGAGCTTTCCAGCGATCACCCCATCGACCTGACCCGCTACCAGGTGGTGAACTGCTACATGGGGCGCGCCGGGCTGATCAACTCCGGAGGCGCCTCCGGGCAGAACGACCTGGCTCAGGCGGCCAGAACGGCGGTGATCAACAAGCGAGCCGGCGGCACAGGACTCATCTCGGGGCGCAAGGCCTTCCAGAAGCCGATGGCCGAGGGAGTCGAGCTGCTCAATACGATTCAGGATATCTACCTGGACAAATCCGTAACCGTAGCCTGATTCTGAAACCTCAGGTCCCGGACTGCAGCTCCCGGATACAGACCCGTATTCCCTCGAACAGGTCGCTAAAAGAGCGGAGCAAAACTGCAGATAATTAACAATGGAGCAGAGAATACGGGACGGCGATTGAAAGTCCCTGTCTTGCACTGTCAGGAGGATCGGGGTTTTCGGTCAAGTCGTGGGTTCGAGACCCACCTGTTCCAGGATCAGGACAGCAGCTCTTTGATCCGTTGTGCAACAGCCTGAGCTGTAAAACCGAGATGTTCGGCGATCTTGGACGCCGGAGCGGATTCCCCGAATCGATCGATAGTTACAAGCAGAGCATCCCTTCCCACCACGGCGGCCCATCCCAGAGACACGCCGGATTCCAGCAAAACCCGAAGCGAGGAATCCGGGATCAAGCTCTTGCGATACTCCTCCGGCGCCTGCAGGAAGAGCTCTCGGCTGGGCATGGATACCACGCGGGCATTCTTGCCTGAAGCTCCCAAAGCGGCCTTTGCCTCCAGAGCCAGGTTCACCTCGGAACCGGTAGCCACCAGGACCAACTGCGGATCACCGCCGGAAGCGGCCTCCGAAGCGATATAGGCGCCGTAGGCGCAGTGCTCCGCCCACTTGCTGTCCGCTTTAGCGAACACCGCAAGATTCTGCCGCGTCAAGGCCAGGGCCGTGGGACCGTCTGTCCGTTCCAGGGCCATGCGCCAGAGCTGAGCGGTCTCCTCCGCATCTGCCGGGCGCAGGACCAGTAGGTTCGGAATGGCCCGCAGCGCCGCCAGATGCTCGACAGGCTCATGAGTTGGACCGTCCTCACCCACAAAGACCGAATCGTGGGTGAACACGTAAATCACCGGCAGTCCCATCAGCGCCGCCAGGCGGATCGAGGGACGCATGTAGTCGGAGAATACCATGAAGGTTGCACAGTAGGGCCGCAAGCCGCCGTGCAGGACCATGCCGTTGACGATCCCGCCCATACCGTGCTCCCGGATCCCGAAGTGCATATTTCGACCCTCCGGCGCCCCGGCCTGGAAACTGCCGAAATCCTTGAGCAGGGTGTTGTTAGACGGTGCCAGATCGGCGGATCCCCCCACCAGTTGAGGCACGGCGGAGGCGATCGCATTGAGCACCGCGCCGCTGGCCTTGCGGGTGGCCATGGTCTCTCCCTCTTTGAACGCGGGGAAGGCTGTGTCGCTCAAATCCAGCGGAGCGAAACGGCGATCCCAAGCCTTGCGCTTCTCCGGGTTCTCCTTGGACCAGGCATCGAACAACTCCCGCCAGCTGCGGCGAGCTTGTTCCCAATCTTTCTGCCTGGATCGGAAGTAGCTCAAGGCCTCCGCCGGAATATGAAACGGCTGCCCCGGCACCCCGAGGGCTTTCTTGGTGGCCGCTACCTCCTCCTCCCCCAGAGGCGCACCGTGGGTATGGTGGGAGCCGGCCATGTTCGGGGAACCCTTGGCGATCGTGGAGTGCAGCAGAATCAAGGTCGGTTTGGCGGATTCCCGTTTCGCCGTGCCGACGAGTTTCAGGATACCCTCGATATCGTAGGCATCCCCCTCCAGAGTCTGCCAGCCGTACGCTTCGTAGCGTTTCCTCACATCCTCGGAAAAAGCCAGATCCGTAGATCCCTCTATGGTGATGCGGTTGGAGTCGTAGAAGACGATCAGCTTTCCCAGCCCGAGATGCCCTGCCAGGGAGGATGCTTCCCCGCTCACTCCCTCCATCATGTCCCCGTCCCCGGCCAGGGCGTAGGTGTAGTGATCGATCACCTTCTTCTCCGTGTTGAAGGCGGCGCCCAGCATTCGCTCTGCAATCGCCATACCCACCGCATTGGCGACGCCCTGGCCAAGAGGTCCGGTGGTGGTTTCTACGCCCGGGGTCTGCCCGTATTCCGGATGCCCGGGGGTTTTTGAACCCAGCTGCCGGAAGTTCTTGATATCCTCCAGGCTCAGGGGGTAGCCGGCCAGATGAAGAAGCGAATAAAGCAGCATGCTTCCATGTCCAGCTGAAAGCACGAAACGATCCCTGTCGATCCACTGCGGATCCTGGGGGCTGTGTTTGAGTATTTCCCCATACAGAAGCACACCCAATTCGGCGCAGCCCATCGGCAATCCGGGGTGCCCGGATTTTGCCTTCTGGACCGCATCCATCGCAAGTACGCGCACCGCCGTGGCGGCGCTTTGGATCCCCTGTTTTCCCATGCCTCAGGCCCTCATCTTGCTAGCGTTTTTTCTTCTTTTTTTTCTTGCGAGTCGGCTGAACCCGGGTTACCTTGACCGGAGCTTTGGGTCCCGCCGGTTCCTTTTTAGCGATCTCTTTCGCCTCTGTTCCCCCCGCCTCGGAAGCCGCCTCCTCGCGCCGGGCTTGGGCTGCCGGAACGGCGGCCTGGCGGCCGTACATCTGGATATCCCGCCGCTTTCGTCGTTTGTCCGAAAGCCGGCTCCAGCCTAAAACGACTGGGGAGGCTATAAAGACCGTCGAATAGGTACCAACCACCACACCAACCATAAGGCTCAAGGCGAAGTTCTTGATATCCCCGGTACCGAAGATAAAGATCGTGGCTACCGCCAGCAGGGTGGTCAGTGAGGTGAGCAAGGTGCGGCTCATGGACTGGGTGATGCTGGTATTCAGAATCACCGCCAGATCGGAATCCCGCATCAACTCCTGATTCTCCCGAACCCTGTCGAAAATGACGATTGTGTCGTTGAGAGAGTAGCCGATGATGGTCATGATTGCGGCCACCGTGATGGTGGTCACTTCCAGCTGAAACACGGCGATGACCCCCATCATGATCAGGGTGTCATGAATCAGACAGAGCACCGCCGCGGTTGCGTATCGGATCTTGAAGCGAAAGGTCGTGTAGATCAGAATCAGCAGCATGGCCACCAGAACGATCGACACCGTCTGCCCGGCCAGCTCCCTGGAGTAACGGGGTCCGACGAAGTCGCTGGACTGAATCTCTATATTTTCCGCTCCGAAAGCATCCCCCAGAAGTTGCGAAAGACGGTTCTCCATTCTGTTCTGGAAGCCCGGCTCCTCCCCCGGAGCGATCACCTTCACGGTGAACTGCTGCGCTGCCGGCGGTCCCACTACCTGAAGGTTGACCCCGTCTATTTCGCTCAGGGCATCCCGTACATCCGCTATATCCACCCGGACGGCAGCCGGGTCGACGCGTATCTGCTGCACCAAACCCGCCGTAAAGTCGATTCCGAAGTTCAACCCTCCCCGAATGAAGTACCCGGCAATGCCTGCGGCGATCAGCAGCAGGGAGATGGTTATCATGAGGAAGCGCAGCTTGAGGAAGTTGATGGGTCGTTTCATCCCTGCACCCTCCGCCACATGATGCTCAATCGGGACACCCGCAGCACATCCGTGGCAAAATCAAAGATCAATCGGGACACGAACAAAGCGGTGATCAGAGAGGAGACGATTCCGATTGCCAGGGTGTTGGCAAAACCCTGAACCGGTCCTTTTCCCAGGAGCGACAGAGCCACCGCCGCGATGAAGGTGGTTATGTTGGCGTCCAGAATAGCCCAAAGGGCCTTGTCGAAGCCCGCCTTTACCGCCGCCTTGACGGACTTGCCGGTCCGGTACTCCTCCTTGATTCGTTCGAACACGATGACGTTCGCATCCACGGCCATACCGACGGTCAGGATGACGCCGGCGATGCTGGGCAGGGTCAGGGTAAACCCGAGAACCGACAGAACCCCGACCATTATGTACAGGTTCAGTACCAGAGCCAGGTCGGCAATCAGTCCTGCGCCCTTGTAGAAGATCAGCATGAACAGAATGACCAGGGCGAAGCCGTAGCTAATCGCCTGCAGGCCGATACGGATCGCGTCCTCTCCGAGAGACGCGCCGACGGACTGCTGATTGATCACCTCCAGAGGCACGGGCAGGGCGCCGGTCCTCAGTACCAGGGCCAGATCCTCCGCTTCCGCTCGGTCAAAACCACTCACCTGCACCGCGTCCCGGATCGGCTCATTGATCCGGGCCTGGGCTTTCACCTTCTCGCCCAGGATCACCGCCAAGGTCCGGTTGACATTGTCGCTGGTCAGCTTGTAGAAGATGTCGCCTCCCTCCCCGGTAAGAAAGAAGTTGACAACCGGCCTTCCCGTTATGGGATCAGCACTCACCTGGGCATTGCGGATGTAGTTCCCCGAAAGACCCGGCTCGCTTTCGATAACGGTAAAGCCCCTCAGCTGATCGATCCCGTAGGCATCCTTGCTGTACACCCCCCGCAGGGTCGTTCCGGCGGGCAGGATGTCCGGCTGCAGGATTTCCCCGTTTGGACCGATGAACGCACCCGGATTGGCCTGCTGGTATTCTATGAACAGAGCCAGGGCCTCCTCGTCTACCAGGTGGAAGTTCAAGATACCCTTCCCCTGGATGTAGCGATTCATCGCCTCCCGGTCCGCCTCCCCCGGAAGCTCGACCAGGATAAGGTCATCCCCCTGCCGTCGGATCTGTGGCTCCCGCACTCCGAACTGATCTACCCGGTTGTTGAGGATCTCCAGGGCTCGGCGCATGGCGTCTTCCCGCTCAGCCGCAGTCAGGGCCTGCCCGCCGGCTTCCTCCAGCTGCTCCAGATCCGCCCGTATCAGGACCCTCATGCCTCCGCGCAGATCCAGTCCCAGCTGGATGCGGCGATCCGCTCCTTCCTTGAGCTCCACGATCTCCTCGCGAAAGTGATCCTCCAGCGTGAGGAGAAGTTCCTCCCTGCTCAGGTAACCGCGGAACAGCTGCTCCACCGTCCACACTCTGGGAATGGACCGACCCTCGGTTCTGTAGTTCTCCTTCGCTTTTTCGGTGAGAAAACCGTACTCCTCCGGTAGCGGTTCATCGGGCTCCAGGTTCTGGAGCTCCCGCAGCGTATCCGCAGCTTTGCGTTCGGCGTATAGCTTGATCTGGTTTCTCGAGGCGTACGACAGCTCCCGCTTTTGCTCAGGGATAAGGAAGTACCATTTGACGGTGGGGAAGAGGAAGGCCAGAGCAACGCCTATGAGAATGAGAATCAGCAGCAATCTGAATCGTTTAGACATGGTAATCTCCGAAACGGGTTGGTTAAGGATGCCAAATTTACGTGTATACGGTTATGGTGCCCGTTACTCTTGGGTCTCTTCCGCGCTTTCTTTGCTCTCTTTTCGTTCCAGCACGCTGCTGACCGCACTCTTGTTGAACTCGATCGTGGTGTTGTTGTCGACCTTGATGGTAACGGTGCTCTCCTTCACGTGTTTCACAATACCGCGTATACCCCCGGCCGTAGCGACCTTATCTCCGGGGCGGAGAGTAGAGAGCATGCTCTGGGTTTCCTTCTGCTTCTTTCTCTGGGGTCGAATTATCAGGAAGTAGAAAATTACGATGATCAAGCCGAAGGTAACGATCATGGTGATCATTTGATTGCCTCCACCCGCCGCAGCCTGCAGCAGAGGGAGTGAGGAAAGGAAAGTTGCCATTATTTTTGTCCTTTACCGTATGAGATTTCTGTGAAAAGTAACACAAAAAACCGACAAGCGTCAAGGTAAGTGGGAAAATGGATCGAAGGCTCTAAATGACGGTTACCTTGGCGATCCCTTCGGGAACCTCGTGCACGCCGAAGGTGCGCTTGAGCGCCTCCACGCTTCCGATTTTTTCGGCGGCGTTTCGATTATGGATCTCCAGCACCCTCTGCAGCACCTCCCCGCTCGCTTTACCGGAGGATTCTTCGTATACGGCTGAACAGATCGCCTGTTTGTACAGCTGCTTCTCGGCTAGTTGTTCGGTGCTCAAAGATCCGTAACGCTTCTTCAACGTACCGTCCACCACTGCAATATTGCCCTCATACCCGATCGTGAATGTGAAATCCTTGTGACTTATCAAGACTGAAACGCTCCTCGATGGTTAGGCCGGGCTAACCTGCCGATAATTATTATGAAGACAGCCGGCTCTTGGCTCATAACAAGATTCGGCTTCAAATACATCGCGATCTTGATTTCAAATTGAAATCGGAGAGTGCGAACTATATACTGATATAAAACGATGATCGTCTTCGACCAGGAGAAATTATCTGCCTTTTTCGATACCGTTTCAAGGGGATTCGAGCGCAGTCCGCTGGAGATCATCCTGGTTATCCTGTCTTTCCTCGCCTTCATCGTCCTGCTTGTCGTCATCTACCGTTTACAACGCCGCAAGGTACGGCGGCAGCAGCGAAAGTTGGCGGACAGACGCTACCGGCAGATCGTAGAAAGGCGATCCCTTAGACCCTCGGAAGAGGATCTGGTGCAGCGGATGGCCCGGTTTCTGAAAGAACCGGAGAAGAAATACCTGATCCTGATCAACCAACCCACTTTCAACTACTGCGCCGCCAAACTCAAAGCCAAGGACGAGGCCGCCGCTACCTCCATCGCCGAGCTGCGCAGCAAGCTCGGCTTCCGGCTGCAGGGCCCCGAGCAAATTCCCGCCTCCAGCGCGGAGCTTCCCGAGGGGCAGGGACTGTTGATGATCGCCGCGGGAGAGCGGAACGGACGGAAGGCCCAGGGTCGCGTGCGCAAACAGGAGCCCGACTCTCTGCTCATCCAGCTAATCGAGACCGGCACCTCCTTTCGCCGGGGAGAAGCCGTGCGGATCTACTTCCAGAATCGCGCCGGTTTATTCAGCTTCGCGAGCGTGATCCAATCCGTCGAGAACCAGAGGATTCGACTCCGGCACGGAGAGGATATCAGGCGCATCCAGAGGCGGAAGTACTACCGCAAGCGGGTTTCCCAACCCGTAGGAATCCGCTACCCCGGAACAGAGGAGCAGCCTACCCTATCGACCTTCTACGACCTGGGAGGAAACGGAGCGAGCCTGAAAAACCCGGGAAAGCGATACAGCCCAGCAGACGCGGTAGAGTTGACCTTTCTGGCGGCGGGGGAACGGTTCACCCTGGTTGCCGAAGTGCTGCGAACCTCAAAGAACGGGGATGTGCTTCACGTTCGCTTCGCTCCGATGCGGGAGACCACCCGAGACCGCATCATCGGTTCCCTGTTCCAGGGAGCCGGGAAAGCCGGTTCGTGAGCGTCCCCTTCGGCACCCGCAACCTCTTTATCGGCTGCAGCGATGACAAGCAGTTCGGCGGGATCCTCAGATTGCTGCAGAAGCTGAACGGACGGCGAGCCTCATACCTGCTCGATTGGCAGGGAGTTCCCACTGATCTCAGCCGGCGGCGGGTGCTGCAGCGGGTGCTCATCTCCGGTCACGGCAGCCCAAACCAGGCAGGTTTCGAGCTCGACTCGCCGCAGGCGCTGAGACCTACCGATCTGCTTCTGCCGGGGAGCACCGGTTTGTATCTGATGGGCTGTTACCAGGGTAGAGAACGGCAGCGGTTGGCCTGGGGAGCCGGGACCGGAGTGAAGGCGAAGCGCGTATGGGGTTGTGCCGGAGAGACGGAGAGCGCCCTGAGCACCTGCCTGCTCCTGCACCTTCTGGAGGGGGGAGCGGAAACGATTGACCGCTGGTTTGCGGTCTGGATCCGCTGCAACGACGCCTTCCGCCCTCACTTTCCCATGGTTCGCGAGGTTTACGCTCGAGCGGGTGAAGATCCGATCGCCGCCCTTGCGATCTTGAAAGCGGCGGAGAATCTGAAAGAGCTTTTTCGGGAGTTCGACGAATTCCTGGGAGTGATCTCCCGCAGCCCTGGGTATCTCACCGATCTCATGTAGCCTCAATCCTGCAACGTGCCTTGCAATTTTCTCGGATTTGCCGTGAAATGATCACACTATAGGAGGAATGAAATGGAAACCTATAAAAAAGAAATCGTATCCAAACCCCCCAAACCCGATCTGCCCTACAGCCCGGCGGTCGGCTGCGGCCCCTTCGTATTCACCTCCGGAATCGTGGGCAGAGATCCGGCCAGCGGACAGATCGCCAAAGGGGATGTGGGCAGCCAGACCCGCCAGGCCATGGGTAACATCGCCGCCCATCTGGAAAAGGCGGGCAGCAGCCTCGACCAGGCGCTGAAGGCCACGATCTTCATCACCGACATGAATCTGTACGCCGAAATGAACAAAGCCTACAGCTCTTTGTTCTCCGGCAATCCCCCGGCGCGCAGCTGCGTGGAGGTATCCAGGTTGCCCGACCCCGAGGCGCTGGTGGAGATCGAGCTGATCGCCCTGAAATCGTAGATCCGCGGGCATAAAGCACGTTCATGTCATCAAAACTCATCTACGGGAAGCACGTGGTGATCGACGAGCACACCGTGATCCCCTCCGGTGCTCTCTATATCGAAGAGGACCGGATCGTCGACTACGGCCCCTACCGGGAAATCACCGCGAAGTACACGGCTGATCAGACCCTCGGCTCGGCGGAGACCCTGGTCATTCCCGGCCTGGTCAACGCCCACAGCCACGGAAAAGGGCTGACCGATTTTCAGAGAGGCCAGCCGGATGACACCCTGGAGACCTGGAAGTGGAGAAGTTTTCCCCTGATCGATCCCTACCTGGACACCTGCTGGACCTGCCTGCAGCTGCTGGCAAGCGGGGTTACCACGACCATGCACAACCACGGCCTGGTCAATCCCGAGGGGTACCGGGAGGAGTTTGCCGCCGTGCTGGAAGCCTACAAGCGCTGCGGCCTGCGGGTGGCCTTCGCCCCCAGCCTGAGCACTGATAATATCTTCACCTACGGCGATGACGAGAGGTTTATCGAATCCCTGTCGCCGGAGCTGCGAGATCTCTGCGAGCAAATCCAGGGGCGTTCGGCTGCTTTCGGAGAAAAAGAATACTTTGAGTCGGTACGGTCGCTATACGAGGAGTACAGCGGTCCGCAGATCCAGATCATGCACGGACCGATGTCGCCCCAGTGGGTGCGGCAAGAGGCCCTGCAGCGGATCCGCCAAGAGGCGACCGAGCTGGGCCTTCGCATCCATACCCACGTGCAGCAGACCCAGCTGCAGAAAGCCTACGGTCTGAGGCGCTACGGCAAGTCCCTGATCGCCTATCTGAACGAGCTCGGTTTCCTGGCCCCGGATGTCACCTGCGGCCACTGCGTCTGGATTTCGGAGGACGATATCGAGCTGCTCCATCAATCCGGCGCTTCGGTGACCCATCATCCCGGCTGCAACCTGCGCGTTCGAAACGGTATCAGCCCGGTCCACGAGCTCGACCGCAGGGGCGTGGTGGTCGCCATCGGTATGGATGAAAAAGAAGTTGCCGACGACAAGGATTATCTGGCCGAGCTGAGGATAGCGGCCAAGCTCCATCGACTCTCCTCGCACCGGCTCGACTCGCCCTGCCTGAGCTCCCGGGATATCTTCCGTATGGGTACCCGAAACGGGGCCGCGGTGCTGGGTTTCGACAGCCTGATCGGTACCCTGGAGCGGGGCAAGCGGGCAGACGCGGTTCTCCTGGATCTGGAGGCGATCTGCGCACCCTACTGCTACGATGGTCATGATCCCCTGGATCTGCTCCTGTACCGGGGAAAGAGCGCCCATATCCGCAGCGTGCTGGTGGACGGGGAGATGCTTCTGGATCGCGGACGATTCACCCGCATCGATCTGGAGGAGGTGATCCGCAAGCTTCGGGAGGCGATCCCCACGGATTACCGGCGGCAATTCGAAACGCGCAACCTGCTGATGCAGCGGCTGCGCGGGGCGATCGCCGGCCACTTCCAACCCTGGTATGATGAGATCGAGAGCTGGGAGAAAGATCCCTACTACCTGATGAACAACCGGATCTGAAGTTATTCCGATCGGACCGCCCGATGCCCCAAAGCCCTGGAGATTTCTCCAGCCGTTTTCACCACGAGGGCCGAGAGAGCCGGGATCGTATCCGGGTTGACCCGGTTGGTGGGACCCATGATCGAGATTGCACCGATCAGCGAGCCTTCCCTGCCGAAGACCGGGGCGGCTACGCAGCGCCCCCCCAGCTCGGTTTCCTCGTCGTCCACGGCGCAGCCCTCCTCCCGAACCCCGTTCAGCTCCCGGCGCAGCTGCTGCAGATCGGTGATTGTTTTTTCCGTCAACGCGGTCAGATCGATCTTTCCCAGTATCTCGGCAATGACATCCTCGGATTGGTTGCTGAGAAGAACCTTGCCCGCCGCCGTGCAGTGAAGACCCAGCGGAGAGCCGACCGCGGGCACTCCGCGGATGATGCTTTCACTGACAACCTGGTCGACGTACACGGCGTGATTCCGATCAAGGAAAACCAGATTGGCGGTCTCCCCGCTGCGCCGCGACAGCTTCGCCAGATAGGGATGAATGAACTCGACAATGTCAAAAACCCTGTTGGCTGCCTGGCCCAGGTGGATCAACGCCCAGCCCAAACGATAACGGCGGCTGCGGTCATCCTGCTGTACGAAGTTGTGCTTCTTCAGCGTATTCAGCAGACGCAGCAGGGTCGTCTTGGGCATATCCAGCTGCTGCGTAAGCGTTGCCAGGTCGATATCTTGCTCGATTCTGCTGAGATGTTCCAGAACGGTCAGAGCTTTTTCGAGGGCACGTACTGAGCTCTCTTTCGTATTTTGCATGTTCCTACTCATAAACCAATACCCGTCTTCTCATTGCAGCGCTACAGGATCTTGCTGAGAAACTCCTTTGTGCGGGGGTGCTCCGGCGCGTCGAAAACTTTGTCGGGGGTGTTGTCCTCGAGGATGAGGCCGTGATCCAGAACCGAGACCCTTGTAGCGGCTTTGCGGGCGAAGCCCATCTCATGGGTCACCACGATCATGGTCATCCCCTTTTCCGCCAGGTCGATCATCGTATCGAGCACCTCTCCGATAAGCTCCGGATCGAGGGCGGAGGTAGGCTCGTCGAAGAGCATGAGTTTCGGATTCATAGACAGAGCCCGGGCAATGGCGACCCGCTGCTGCTGGCCGCCGGACAGTTCTTTCGGTTTACTGCCGGCCTTGTTTTCCAGGCCTACCTGGCGGAGCATATCTCTGGCCCGCTGCTCCGCTTCCTTTTTCCGCATCTTCCTCACCTTTGTCAGAGCCAGGGTGCAGTTCTCCAGGGCATTCAGATGAGGAAACAGGTTGAAACTTTGGAAGACCATGCCGATTTCGCTGCGCATGTAGTTCAGATCCACGCCGTGTCCGGTGATCTCCTCCCCGTCGATGTAGACGTGACCACTTGTCGGCTCCTCGAGCCTGTTGATGCAACGAAGGAGGGTGCTCTTTCCCGCTCCCGACGGTCCTAGAAGGCAGACGACGTCCTGACGCTGAATGCTCATGTTGATGCCTTTCAGGACTTCATTCTTTCCGAAGTACTTGTGTAGATTATCTATTTCTACCCAAACTCTGTTCATAGCTTCTTCCTGTCATTTGGCGAACCTTCTCTCCAGATACCCCGTCAAGCGAACGAGCGGCCATAGGAGCACCAGAAAGATCAGAGCCGCCATGATAAGAGGAGTCGGATTGGCCAGAGATCCGTGGGCTTGCTGGGCCTGTTTCATCAGCTCCGGCAGGGCGATGACAGAGGCCAGCACGGTGGTCTTGATGAGCTCCAGGGCATTGCTGGTTGCCGGGGGAAGCACTACCTGTATCGCTTGAGGGAGAATCACGGAGAACATGGTCTGGGTGAAACTCAGACCCAAAGCCCGGGCTGCTTCGGTCTGGCCCTTGTCGATGGATTCGATTCCGGCTCGGAAGATCTCCTCGAAATATGCGCCGCCGTTTATCGTGAGGGCCACCACGGCGGACCAGTAGCGGGGCAGGGAAATCCCGAAGTACGGCCAGGTGAAGTACACCAGCATGAACAGTACGATCGTGGGAAGCGCCCGGAACAGATCCACATAGATGATGATGAGGATGTTGAGAAGACGGATGTTCAGGCTTCGAATCACGGCAAGGAACAGACCTACCAGGACTGCGAACAGGAGAGAAACAAAAGCGAGCTTGAGGGTGACCTGGAGCCCCAACCAGAGAAGGTAACGAGCTCTGATCATTACCTCTACGTTGAAAAAATTATAAATTATCGATTCCACCCGTCCTCCCTCCTTATTCGGCAAGCTTCTTTTCGATGTACATCGAAAGCCGCACCAGCGGCAGAAACAAAATGGTGAACAGCAGGGCCGCCGAGAACAAAGGGGTCGGATTGGCGTACAGGGACTGGGCTGCCCGGGCCTTCTTGAGAAGATCGGCCACCCCGATGACCGAAGCCAGGCTCACGTCCTTGGTAACCGCGATCATCCTGCTGGTCAGGGGCGGCAGGGCGATTTTTAGGGCTTGGGGAATGACCACGTAAGCCATCGACTGGAGATAGGAGAGGCCCAGGGAACGGGCAGCCTCTACCTGTCCCCGGTCGATCGCTTCGATGGTGGCCCGGAAGATCTCCTCCGCAAAAGCGGAAAGAATGATCACGAAGGTCAGAACCGCGGCCCAGAAACGCGGAATCGTGATGTTGATGAAAGGCAGGGCGTAGTAGACCACGACCAGCGTAACCAGGGGAGGAATGGCCCGCAACACGTCGACGTAGATGACCAGCGGAAAGTTGAGAATACGCAGGAAAGACGAAGACCCGGCATGCTTGATGGTTACCCGGATTACCGCAAGAACCAGTCCTAGAACGAAGCCAAAAGATAAACTCAGGGCGGCGATCTCCACGGTTACAACAAGCCCGCGCAGGAGATCGGGAAGAGTGATGATGAAGAATTTAAAGTTGAAGAAATAGTAGAACAGATCGTGGAAGTTCATTATTCAGGCATTGCTCATCTTCTTCGCAAAACTCCTTCCTCCGGACATTACATCCGGAGGAAGGAACTACCGGCTCTTACGGCTCGAACTATTCCTTGTGTCCGGGCATACCGGGGGTGCCGTAACCGGGGAATTCGTTGACCACCGCGCTGTCCTTCGGCGGATCATCCCCGAACCACTTCTTGTAGAGTCTCTTCAGGGTCCCGTTCTTCTTCAGTTTAACGAGAGCATCCTCCATGAGGTCGCGGTACGGATCGCCCTTGCGCAGGGGAAGGCCGTACTGCTCTCCGGTCGGAATGAGGATCGCGCTGACCAGCTCTTTCTTGTCCGCTGCGTAGTAGCCGACGGCATCGCGGTCACCGATGACACCATCGATGCGGCCGACCTGGACCGCTTGAGCTGCTGCAGGCATGCCGTCGTACTCGTCGATCTGGAAACCGTACTTGCTCTGGTTGTCCTGCAACCAGGCATGACCGGAGGAACCCGTGTTCACACCGATCGTCTTGCCCTTCAGGTCCTCGAGCGTCTTGATGCTGTTCTTGTCCTTTACGTTTACCGCAATCAGCTCTGCGGTATCCATGTAGGGCTCGGTAAAATCCATCTGCTCGGCTCGCTCTTTCCTGATGTTGGTCGGGGCCACGATGTATTCGACCTTCTTGGCAAACAGGGCGGCGAAAATGCCGGACCATTCGACATCCACGATCTCCGCACCAGGACGTCCCAGCTCCTCAGCCAGGGCATTTGCCAGATCAACGGCAAATCCTTCGGGCTCGCCCTTGTCATTCAAGTACGCGAAAGGAACGAAACCCATGTCAACGGCTGCCTTCATCGGCTTGTCTGCCGGGTGGTCTGGAAAATCACCAGCCGCTCCCTTCGCGCCGCCGGCAAACAGCAGCCCACCGAGGATTAGAAGCAGGACGACTAGACATCCCTTCTTCATCTTCAAACCTCCCTCTTATAATATTTTTTTCATCGGCCCGTGCGACAACGTCACCGCAAACCGACGTTTTCTTGAATCATATCTCTCTACAATCGTACAACGTTTTATACAATCAGCAAAGCGCATCCTCAGCTCTTGATCTCTTTATCCGGAGGCCGGGCATAGAAGGCCCGCTTGGACTGCACTAGCCCGGCTTCCACCATGGCCTCGGTGATCTTGAGGGTCACCGAGGTGGGATCGATCACCACCACGCCGAGCTTGCGGGCCGCCTCCTCGGCGTAACCCACCATGCCGGCACAGCCCAGCACGATCACCTCGGCCCCATCCTCCTCCACGGCTTTTCGAGCCACCTCCATGATCCGTTTTCTGGTCCGATCGGGGTCCGCATCGGTTTCCAGGACCGACATGCCGAGCTCCCGGACCGAGGCAAGATAAGGTGTAAGTTTGTTTCGCCAGACGTCGCTCTCCTTGTGGGGAATCCGTTCTTTGAACAGGGTCAAAATCGTGAACTTGCTCCCCAGGGTGGTGGCCATACGCAGGGAGATCTCCTGGATACCGACAACCAGGATGTCGGAGATCTCCTTGGCGGCGAACAGACCTGGGTCGGAAAAACAGGCCAGGATGGCCGCGTCGTAGCCCTCCCGGTTCGCCTGTTTGACCAGTTCCAGGGTCGGAGGAATGGCCAGGGCTTCGTCGTAGGCCGACTCGATCGAGATCGGTCCTCTGTCGGGGCAGATGACGGTAAGCTCGGTGCCCGGCCGCTTGATCTCCATCAGCTCCCTGCGCATATGATCGGTCATCGACGTCGACGTGTTCGGATTAATCACCATGATCTTCATCGCTTTACCCTCCTCTACTCTGCGATCAGATCGCGCCCCGCCTGGAAAGCACTCCTGTTCACATCGAGGAGCTTGGCGGGCACGTACTTTTCGATGGTCTGTTCCCACACTGCGGGGGAAAGATCCAGCAGACCGGAAAGAGCGCCGAGCAGCATGATGTTGACGACCTTGACGTTTCCCAATTGGGTGGCTTTCTCGGTTACGTTGATGCTGTAGTACTTTCCGCTTGCCGCCTTCAATATATTGTCGATCTGCTCCCGCCTGGGGTACTCGATCTGCCCCGTGGTCACGGCCACCGGAGGGATCGGGTAATCGTTCACGATCACCGTACTGTCCGCTTTCAGATAATCGACCATGCGCAGGGACTCCAGAGGTTCGAAGGCCAGCAGGTAGTCCACCTGCCCCAGCATCGACATGGGTGAATGAACCTCCTTGCCCCAACGGATGTGACTGACCACGCTGCCGCTTCGGATCGCCAGCCCGAGAATATCGGATTTCTTGGCATCGAACCCCGCCCTCATCCCCACTTCGGCCAGGATGTCTCCCGCCAGGATCGTTCCCTGGCCCCCCACGCCGACCACGAGAAAGTTACTATCCATTTCCGCTTCTCTCCTTACCCGCGGATCCGCCCGGCGGCGTGATCGCACCGGTGGGGCAGACCTGCCGGCAGACGTCGCAGCCGATGCAGAGGGTGGGATCGATATGGGATTTGAACTTGTTGTTCTTCGCGTTTCTATCCGTGGACTGCCCGATAGCCGGACAGCCGACCCGGAAGCACATGTGGCAGGCGATGCACTTCTCCAGATCCACGTGGTAGGCGGCTTGAGGATTGCGGGATACGAAGATGCACTCCCCCCGGGTGATCAGAACCGAGGGGCCGTCGAACTCCAGGCATTCCTTGAGCCCGGCCTCCACCTCCTTGATCTGGAAGGCATCTACCACCTCGACTTTCTCCAGGCCGATGGCCCGCACCACCGCCTCCAGATCGACCTTCTTTGCCCGTCTGTTCTCGGTCACGGCCCAGTCAACCCCGGGATGGTCCTGGTGCCCGGTCATAGCGGTGACGCTGTTGTCCATCAGGATCACCACGCCCCGGCTGCCGTTGTGCACCATGTTCACCAGGGGGGCCATGCCGGAATGAAAGAAGGTCGAATCTCCGATGGTGCAAACCCTATTCTCCGGCAACTCGGCCAGGGACATGCCGTGCAGCACGCCCACACTGGCGCCCATGGCTCCCATGGTATGCTGGGCTTCGAAAGGAGGAAGGGTGCCCAGGTTGTAGCAGCCGATGTCCCCGGCCACGGGCAGCTTCATCTTCTTCAACAGGTAGAAGGTGGAGCGGTGCGGACAGCCCGCACAGAACACCGGGGAGCGGATCGGCAGCTGCGGCATTTGCTGCTGCTGGACCTGTTTGCCCGGCCGCGAGGGGTTGGACGCTGGCTTCTCGGCCGGTTTCAACAGGCCCGCCTCCGCCGTGTAGCGCTTGATCTCATCGGGAAGCAGCTCGAAGCAGGGTGGGAAGATGTCCTTGCCCCACACCTCGATGCCCATGGCCTTTATCTGCTCCTCCAGCACCGGGTCCAGCTCCTCCAGCACGATCAACTGCTGTACGCCGGCGGCGAACTCCCGGATCAGCCGCTCCGGCAGGGGAAAGGTCATTCCCAGCTTGAGGATCGAAGCATCGGGGAACACATCCAGCAGGTAGTGATAGAGCACGCCCCCGGTGATGAAGCCGATGGAGCGGTCCCGCCACTCGATTCGATTGATCGACAGCATATCGGCGAACCCGGCAATCTTCTCGATGCGCCTCTCCACCATGGGATGCATTCTGCGAGCGTTGCTGGCCGTGCAGTTGTACTTGGCCGGATCCCGCTTGAACGGCCCGATCTCCGCCCGGCCCTCCAGTCTAGACCCCAGGGTAACCACGCTCTTGGAGTGGGAGGTGCGCATCACCGTGCGGATGAGAATCGGGGTGTCGAACTTTTCGGACAGCTCGATGCCCAATATCACGTAGTCCTTGGCCTCCTGGCTGTCCGCCGGCTCCAGCAGGGGTATCTTGGCCAGCCGGGCGTACCAGCGGTTGTCCTGCTCGTTCTGGGAGCTGAACATCCCCGGATCATCCGCGGTTACCACGACCAGCCCCGCCTCCATACCGGTGTACACGGCGTACATCAGCGAATCGGAGAGTACGTTCATTCCGACCTGCTTGGTCGTGACCAGGGTTCGGCGGCCCGAATAGGCCGCCCCGGCACCGGCGTCCATGGCCACCTTCTCATTGGTCGACCATTCCGTATATATGTCGTTTCCGTACTTGAGGGCGATCGTCTTGATGATCTCGGAGCTCGGCGTCCCGGGATAGCCCGCCGCGATCTCGATTCCCGCTTCATAGGCTCCCCGGGCGATCGCCTCGTTTCCGGACAGAATTTCCTTCAAACCTCCTACCTCCTATGTTATCTGCTGTTCCGTTTCGTCTCTCAAAACCAACAGGGCATCAACGGCCACCGCGCCCCGCCCCTCCGGCAGAATCAGCAGGGGATTGATGTCCAATGCCTCGATCCGCTCCGACCAGTCCAGAGCAAGATTTCCCACGGCGATCAGGACGTCAACCAACGCCTCTACATCCGCCGGAGGAGCCCCGCGAAAACCCTTGAGCACGCGGGAGGTCCGGGTCTGCTCGATCATGCACCGTGCCGTATCGCGGTCCAGGGGCGGAATGCCCAAAGCCCGATCGCCCAGCACCTCGACCATGATCCCCCCCATACCGAAGATGACGGCCGGCCCGAACTGGGGATCGATCAGCAAGCCCACGATTGCTTCGGCCACGGCCCCGGTGGCCATCTGCTGGCAGAGGACTCCGTCGATCCGCGCCGCGGGATCGTAGCTCCGAGCCGCCTCCAGCAGCCGGTCGTAGCTGCGGCGGATCTCCTCATCACCGTCGAGATTGAGGGCGATTATGCCGGCTTCTGTCTTGTGAAGGATCTGGGGCGACATGACTTTGAGCACCACCGGCGGACCGATCTCCCGGGCTGCCGACACCGCCTCGTCGGCGGACTCGCAGAGCAGCTCCCGGGTGCAGGTCACCCCGTAGGCGGCCAGCACCTGTTTGCTCCCATACTCGGTCAGGGCTCCGCGGGCACCGTCTAGAATCGGCCGTACCTTCCCCGCCACCGGCGAGGGAACGGGGGTGACGGCGGGCGGCGGAGTGCCGGCCAGATTCTCCGCGTAGGAGATGGCATGCGTGACGGCCCGCAGTCCCTCTCTGCTGCCCTGCAGCAGGGGCACTCCGGCTCGATTCAGGACGTCCCGGATCGTCGGATCGAAACCCCCGGAGGGATTGGAGAGAAATACGACGGGCTTGCCGCTGCTGCCGTATACGGCAGCGGCCGCTTCGGCCACCGCGGCGTACTGTTCCACCTGGCGGGGCGCCATACCTGCAGGCACATCCTGGGAGACCAGGATCAGATCGGCCTCCGGCTCCGCGGCCGCAGCGCTCAGACAGGGCAGGTAGGCCTCCTCCACCTTGCCGGAGCCCCAGGCATCCAGGGGATTGTCCACCCCTGCGTAGGGGGGCAGGACCTCCTGCACCCGGGCTCGGCCCGCATCCGTCCAACCGGGAAATCGAAGGTTAAGGTTCTCCCCCAGGTCCGCGAGCAGGCTGATCACGCCTCCGGATAGAGTCACGGCGAACACGCCGTTGCCCTTGGGGAGCCTCTCGCCCCATTTGGAAAACAGCTCGGCGGTCTCGAACATCTCGTCCAGATCTTCCACCCGGATCAGGCCCAGCTGCCTGAACAGCGCATCCTGAACGTCGTCGGAGCCGGCCAGAGCACCGGTGTGGGCTGCGGTGGCCCGCCGGGCCATCTCCGAACGACCGACCTTGATCACTACAATCGGCTTGCCCAGCTCCCGCGACCTTCTGGCCAGGGCGGGAAGCCGCTCGGGATGACGGAACTGCTCGATGAAGGCCATGATCACCCGGGTTCCCGGATCTTCGAGCATGTAGCCGATGTAATCGGTGGCGTCCACCACTGCTTCATTTCCGGCGGACAGGATCATGCTGAAGCCCAGGCCCCTATTGGCATTGGCCACCTGGATACATACGTAGCCGCTCTGAGCAACCATGCCGATATCCCCCGCCACGATCTCCCGGGGCGCGGGGGCGCTGTAGGCACCGACCTTTCCGTTGAAGTTCAGAAGCCCGACGCAGTTGGGACCGCAGAACAGCATGTCGTGCCTGCGGCACAGGTCTGTGATCTGCTGCTGCAGCTCCCTACCCTCCTCTCCTGCCTCTGCGAACCCGTTGGCGAAGGCCCAGGCAGCCCGCACGCCGGTCCGCGCCGCCTCCTCCAGGATAGGCACCACGAGGTTGCGGTTCAGCAGAATCGCCGCCAGGTCTACCCGGCGTCCCGCCTCCCGGAGCGCGGCCAGGGACGGGTGGCAGCGAAGCCCCAGCACCTCCTGGTAGCGGGGATTCACCGGATAGATCGTACCCTCGTAGCCGAGCTGCCTGAGGTTCTCTATTACCTGCAGACCCGGCCCGGGATTTTCCGACGCTCCGACCACGGCGATGGAGGCGGGTGCGATCAGCGGTTGGAGGTCCGGCGGCTGGAAGCGCTGCTCGAATCTCACTGCCTCTCCATCCAAACCGGGGTTCGCCACTCCGGATGCCTGTCATCCCTGCCGTCGACCACCCTGCGGTAGGCCCCGGCTATGCTCGAGGTAATGGGACCGGTTTCTCCGGTGCCCACCGGCAGCCTGTCGACCGAGGCTACGGGCATGATCTCCCAGCCGGTGCCCGCGAAGAAGATCTCCTCGGCCACGTACAGCTCGCCCTGCTCCTCGTTCCAGTAGGCCTTGATGCCTTCGAAGATGAACGCCACCGAGGCGTGGCCCACGGCATTGACGTGGATGGTGGCTTCGGCCCAGGGAACGATTTCCCCGTTTCGCCAGATGAAATCCGCTACTTCTTCTGTGTATATTGCCACGGTGTGTGTTACTCCGCCCTGTACAGCCGCTGCAGCGCTCCCCGGGGAGTACTGCGGACCGGATCGTGGAATGTTATTTCATTTTTATATCACGACCTTTTCCGCCCGTCAACCCTCCGGAAACGGGAGAGTTGACCCTTTGACACGACCACGGCGAAAATTGTATACAGAGTTTTGACAGTCGTCCATGATGTGGACCGATGGTCCATTTAAATTAGCGCTCCCCGTACAAGTTGGCGCCACGTGGCAGGCACGGGTTCGCAATCGGGGGCGGGACCAAAACAAAACGAGAAAGGACGGGATGCGGATGGAACGGCCGAAACTGCCGGGCAACAAGGCGGAAAAACTCATCACCTTCATCTATTACAAAGATTTACAGAAGGGGATCGATTTCTACGGAAAGACCCTGGGATTTCCGATGGAGATCGATCAGGGCTGGTGCAAGATCTACAGGATTTCCGAGGGCGGCTACGTCGGCGTGGTCGACGAAACCCGGGGGATGCACAAAACCCACCCGATCAAACCCGTTCAGATCTGTCTGCGCGTACCCGATGTCGATGCCTTCTACAGGTATTGCCGGGATATCGGTGTGGAGGAACTCTCGGAGATGTTCGAGAGTCAGGAGCTGAAGATAAAGGCCTTCGTGTTCAACGACCCGGAGGGCTACCAGATCGAGATCCAGCAGTCCATCCCTTAGAATGGAGGAGGGCTCGGCTGCAGGGTGACGAAGGGGTCCATGCCGACCTACCCGGGGTTGTAAAAAGACCGTCAGGAATCGCGCTTAAGACAAGCCTTCAGATTCCGGGGGAGCTGGTCGTACAGTTCAAGTAGGTCCCACTGCCGCATCTTTTCGATCAGAGCAGCCGGCAGCTTCGAAGGGTTCATTCCGGCGAGGATCAGCGCCGTCTCCCGCTCAGAAAAGCTGGGTCCCTCCTCGTAGTGATCTATGTGCATACTGTTCTCCGGACAGACCCGCTGACACTCCAGGCAGCCCACCAGACAGTTGTGCCAGGAATCCTCCACCCAGTCCGGAAAGGCTGTTGCCTTCGGCTTTTCGTTCCAAAAGGTAAGGCATCGCTCGGCATGCAGCAGGAACCTGTCGGGTGCAATAGCTCCCGACGGGCAGCCCCGCCGGCAGGCCTGACAGCGCTCGCAGCGTTCCAGCATCCTCGCTTCTACCCACTGCTCCCCCTCGCAGGGAAAGTCGGAGCAGAACACGACCAGGCGATGATAGCTGCCCAGTCCCTCCACGTAGGCGATATTGTTCTTCCCGTACCACGCCAATCCGCTGCGCACGGCCAGCAGCTTCTTAGGTGCCAGAGCTTGAGCGACGTGATAGCCTTCCCTCGCCAGCAGCCCGGCCAGCGTTCGTTCCACCTCCGCATCCTTGGCCTCGGCATTCAAGTAGGTAGGCGGCACGGCAAGGCGAAGTGTCTGCCCCCTCCAGCTGAAGGCAACGCGCACCGGCGGATCGGCGTATGCGACAATGATCAACGAGCGTGCCTCCGGCCTGCCTCCCGGCGGCAGACGGTCGAACTTGGCAAGATACGTCTGGTAAAGATCTTCAGCCAGGAGACCTCGTTCGTATCTGCCGCGGATCTCCTCCTCCAGCTCCTGGAGACGGCCGATGGACACCACCCTGCCGTGATAGCCCTGGGTTGCCAGATATTCAGGGATCGTTTCCTTCATCGAGTCCTCCTACCTTCAAGGATCCTCCCTTCCTGGAAATCAGCAAATCCTAACCTGCCGGCGCCCGTCAGGCAAGCTTATTGGGTAGGTTGTTGGGGTGGATTTTCGCGCGTGGCTACAACGGCCGGCTGAAACACCGGGGTCCTGGATGGGCGGCCCTCCCGCCTGCGGTATGCCGAACCGGAAGCGACTACAAACTAAAAAGCCCCCGGAACCATATCCGATCCCGGGGGTTTATATATACTCTTGGGTCTGCCGTGACACTGCAAGCCGGTGTGTACAGCCTATAGATGCTCAGGTGCTCACAGAATCCGCGGCAAAACCAACCTCGCCTATTTTAGTACGGAGGCATTCCCCCGCCTCCCGGAGGCATTGCCGGTGCGGCAGGTTCTTTCTCCGGGATATCGGTTACCGTTGCTTCGGTGGTCAGCAGCAGACCGGCGATTGAAGCGGCGTTCTGCAGGGCGGATCTGGTCACCTTGGCGGGATCGATGATGCCGTGGGCGAACATGTCTGACCACTCCATCTTGGCTGCGTCGAATCCGGTGCCCTTCTTCTCCTTCTTGGCGCGCTCGACAACGACGGCTCCGTCCAGACCGGCGTTCTCCGCGATCTGGCGCATCGGTTCCTCGAGGGCCCGTTTCACGATCCGGTAACCGACCTGCTCGTCCTGGGTGAGACCCTTGACGTCAAAGGCGTCCAGAGCCTTTACCGACTGCACCAAAACTACACCGCCACCGGCAATGATTCCCTCTTCAATGGCTGCACGGGTAGCGGAAAGAGCATCCTCCACCCGGTGCTTCTTCTCCTTGAGCTCCACTTCGGTGGCGGCGCCGACGTTGATCACGGCCACACCGCCGGCCAGCTTGGCCAGGCGTTCCTGCAGTTTCTCCCGGTCGTAGTCC